>Ga0207706_10001772_pt1 | contig 21192 bp, 19 predicted proteins | sample KBSC53metaG_FD_184318 | JGI IMG/M metagenome (GOLD analysis project Ga0207706, IMG submission 184318) | Corn rhizosphere microbial communities from Kellogg Biological Station, Michigan, USA - KBS C5-3 metaG (SPAdes) (version 2) | ecosystem: Host-associated > Plants > Roots > Rhizosphere > Soil ... | reverse complement strand
GAATGAATTTTTATGAGCCCGGCTGTATTGCTGTTATTGAACTTTCGTTGCGTCGCACTCTTTAACGCCTTGTTCTCTGTTGAACAGATCAGATACAATTTTCATTCATAACTATTTGCTTGTTTCATTGCAACTATTTTTCGCTTCAATTTTTTTACAGCGGCAGCAGCGATTTTAAAATGTGTTGAATCTTCTTTTGTGAATGAGTAAAAATAAATTTAAACAGGTGACATATTTTCCAATCATAATATTCGTTATTAACTATTAAAATTCACCGGCACTTCTTTACTTATCTTGCGACAATGATTCGACATTTAATTATAAGTTTTTGTTTTATTGCGGGGATCTTTTTATTTACCGGTTGCGCCAAACAAACAACCAAACTTAATTTGCCGTTACCCTCAGATTATTATCCGTTAGAAACAGGTCATGTTTTCACTTATCGTCTTGATTCAACCGTTATATTTTATACAGGAACAAGCCTTACAGTGCATAGCTATCTTGCGAAGGACAGCATTGCAGACACCATAAGAGATAATCAAAACAGGCTTTCTTATCGCGTGTATCGTTTTATTACGGATACTCTTGCTGTTAATGAATGGCAGCCAATTGCCACCTACTACATCACACCAATTAATCATGGGATTGAAGTGATGGATGAAAATAATCTTCGTTTTATAAAATTGAAAGAACCCATCCAAAATGATTTTAGCTGGCCGGGTAATTCTTATATCGATACAAAAAGTGCCGGATCACCTTATCAATATTTGGATGGATGGAATTATACTTATCAAAATGCAGGTCAGCCATTCACAGTATTAAATGGTGTATTGAATAACACGATAACAGTTTTGCAACAAGATGAAACTTCGCCGCCGGGAGATTTTGATCCCAACAATTACCAGCAAAGAAATTATTCTGTTGAAGTGTATGCCCAGGGCATTGGATTGGTGTACAAAGAATTTTTGCATTGGACATGGCAACCAACATCGGGTGGATATGAACCGGATAGTTATGGAATAAAATTGAACCTCATAGATTATCATTGAGAGATTTATGATTTTGTGATTTTGAAATTTCGGAATTTGAAGGTTTTTGGGTTGTTGCGGTATCAAATTTTATTCAACAAAAAATATAAAGCTGATGACCAATGAAATTTTTCTCTACTTTTTTTCTTTCACTTTGTTTTATAAATACAGCCTTTTGTCAAAGCACAAAATGGATAATACAATTCACTGATAAAAATAATTCTCCCTACAGCATCAGTAATCCTTCGCAATTTCTTTCGCAAAAAGCCATTGACAGACGAACAAGATATCATATTGCAATCAACAACACTGACCTTCCGGTAAATCCATCTTATATTCAACAAGTAGTGGCAAAAGGTGTCACTTATTTAAATCAAAGCAAATGGCTGAATCAAATTTTAATTTATTGCAATGATCATTCAATTATTGATTCCATCAACACATTGCCTTTTGTGAAACATGCAACTGCCGTTGGCTTGATCCCGTCAAAAATTAAAAAGATTGATGAAAAAATTCAACCATTACAGCCATCTTCATTTGCGATCGCTTCGGGAATGAGTGATACACTTAATTACGGCACTTCATCAAACCAGGTGCATATTCATCATGGAGAATTTCTTCACAACAAAGGATACACTGGCGATGGAATTACTATTGCTGTACTCGATGCAGGTTTTCATCAGTACAAAGAATTAAAAGCATTCGATAGTATTCGAATGAATAATCAAGTGTTGGGAGAAAAAGATTTTGTTGCATACGATAACAGTGTTGATGAAGACAATGCACACGGCACGTTCTGTTTAAGTACAATAGCTGCAAATGTTCCCGGCATAATGGTTGGCACTGCGCCGCATGCAAAATTTTGGTTGTTGCGTAGTGAAAATGACTCAAGTGAAAAACCGATTGAAGAACAAAATTGGGTGGCTGCCGCTGAATTTGCAGACAGTGCCGGAGCTGATATGATCTCTTCTTCTCTTGGTTATTCGTTATTTGACGATCCTTCTTTTAATCATAGCCATGCAGATATTTATGCAAGCACAACTATTGTAAGCAGAGGCGCAGCAATGGCCGCAAACAAAGGAATGATCGTTACCAACGCCGCAGGAAATGAAGCAAATAATCCGTGGCATTATATCATTTTTCCTGCGGATGCCGACAGCGTTTGTACAGTTGGTGCAATTAATTCAGACAGCGTAATAGCGTCTTTTAGCAGTGTTGGATATCCCGGAAAAGTAAAACCAAATATTGTTTCTGTAGGCTGGGATGCAACGATATGGGGAACCAATGATGCACCTGAATCAGGAAGCGGAACATCATTCTCAACTCCGAATATTAACGGGTTGATCGCATGTTTATGGGAAGCGTTTCCTGCATATAATAACATGACGATTTTAAATGCAGTGTATCAAGGCTCAAACATGTACAATAATCCCGATAGCAGTTTTGGTTACGGCATTCCTGATATGCATAAGGCTTATCTTATTTTAAAAAGGAAACAGAATGTTGAATTGTATGGCAATGATTGGTTGTTTGTAAGTCCTGATACCTTCACAAATATCATTCATGTAAAATTGATCGGGCAGATTGATGGAAACGCAACCCTGTTTTTAAATGATGCAAATGGAAACGTGATCAAAACAATTTTATTATTAACAGAGCAACAGGAAGTGTATGATACTTCATTTACAAATCTTGATAAATTATCAGGAGGCAATTATTTTATAAAGTATAATGATAGCAATACGACAAGAACCATAATGGTTACAAAGAGAGTTCCCTCTTTGCATGATTGGTTTGTGGCGGCTCCGGTTCCTTTCGATAATCAATTATCTGTTTATTTAAAAGCTCCTGAAAACGGAAAAGTAAGTATTTGCCTGATAGATGCCGCAGGAAGAATTGTTGAAACCAAAGAATTAAATGTAGTTGAAAATAATACTTACACTGTAAAATTCACATCAGCAGAATCAATGGCAAAAGGAGTTTATTTTGTTCAATATGCGGGTATGCAGAAGAGAACCATAAAAGTGGTTAAGTAAAACTGATATTATCATCCTGGTTTTATTTGAGTGAAGAGTATTGTCAGAAATAAAAACTCCACCGATGACGGTGGAGCTTTTTATGTGCATAGCAATCGAAGAGGCAGTTTTGTTAGCATTATTGTTCAGTTAAGAACAACGTTTAAAAATAGATAAATTTTTTAAACTACCAAGGGTGAAGCAAAGAAAATTTCTTCATTCACACAGTCTGCATATTTTTCAAAGTTCTTTACAAACATTTTTGCAAGGTCATTTGCCTGCTTGTCATAAGCATCTTTGTTTGTCCATGTGCTTCGGGGATTCAGTAATGCATCAGGAACACCAGGACAACTTTTCGGTACCATCATTCCAAAAATTCTGTCTTTTTCATATTCAACATTGTTCAACTTTCCGTTCAATGCTGCGGTGATCATAGCCCTTGTATATCTTAATTTAATACGCGCACCAACACCAAATCCTCCACCAATCCAACCTGTATTTACCAGCCAAACATTTACATTATGTTCCCTGATTTTTTCACCAAACATTTCTGCATAATACCCGGGATGTAAGGGAAGAAACGGCGCTCCGAAACATGCACTGAATGTCGCTTTCGGTTCAGTCACTCCTGTTTCAGTACCTGCAACTTTTGCAGTATATCCGCTTATAAATTGATACATCGCTTGTGCAGGAGTCAGTTTGCTTATTGGCGGCAAAACCCCGTAGGCATCACAAGTTAAAAAGAAAATATTTTTGGGTGAGTGAGCAATGCATCCTTCAATTGCATTGGTGATATAATAAAGAGGATAACTTACTCTTGTGTTCTCTGTAATTTTTTTACTGTGAAAATCTATTTCGTCAGTGCCGGTTATAAAAGTGATGTTTTCAACAAGAGCACCAGGTTGGATGGCATTATAAATCTCCGGTTCCTTTTCTTCACTCAGGTCGATGCACTTTGCGTAACAACCACCCTCAAAATTGAAAACGTTATCATGGTTCCAACCGTGTTCATCATCACCAATTAATTTTCTTTCCGGGTCGGCACTTAAAGTTGTTTTGCCGGTGCCACTCAAACCAAAAAAAATAGCAACATCACCGTTTCTCCCAATGTTTGCACTGCAATGCATGCTTAGTACATCCTTATCATGGGGCAACACATAGTTCAGCACACTGAAAATTCCTTTTTTTATTTCACCTGTATAACCTGTGCCACCGATAAGAATCGTTTTATGAGCGAAAGAAACGATAACAAAATTTTCCTGCCTTGTTCCGTCAATTGCAGGGTTTGCTTTAAAGTTTGGTGCTTGTATTACTGTCCATTCAGCAATAAAATTTTCAAGCTCATCTTCCGTTGGGCGCAGGAACATATTGTAGGCAAACAAATTGGCTGAAGGATTTTCATTTATCACACGGATATTAATGCGATAATCGGGATGGGCGCATGCATAGCAATCGCGAATCCAAACTTCATTCTTGTTGTCAAGGTAAGTCAGCATTTTTTTTCTTAGCTGCAGAAAATATTTTTCCTCTATAGGTTGATTGAAATTATTCCAATGAATTTCGCTTTCCGTTTCTGCATCTTTTACGGTGAACTTATCCAAAGGGCATCGCCCCGTAAATTCTCCTGTATTGATGCATAAAGCTCCTGTATTATTTAAAACACCTTCTTTTTTTTGAATGGTTTGAATTGTAAGTTTTTCAGGCATTAATTGGTAATGAAGGCGCGTATTTTGCAAACCGGGTTGTGTTGGTTGTTTTACAGGGTAATTTGCTACTTCTATACTCATATAAAATTCATTTGAAAGGAGCAAAAATAAGAAATGAAAACTTACTAATGTTAGTTTTTAAATTAAAATTTTGGAATCCATTTATTTAGAAGGGACTTCTTTTAAATAATTTTTAAAATAATCCAATAGGAGAACGATTTGATTAATATTTTTCAAAAAGACTTTAAATGAATTTGAAATCCTTGATTAACTTAATTGGCTTTAAAAAATACTTATGTTCAAATTTATCAGCAGCAGTTATTTGCTGCCACATATTCAAAAGTACAAGAGTGCGACGCAAGGGATGGTGCCCTGAAATACTATAGTTGGGAACAAAAAAAATTTGCCGTAGAATTATTGAGGATTACAAATTAATTGTTAATGTAAATAAGATGAATGATTTTATTTGTGTAAAGAAAGGTTCAGTCTCATCCTTGAATAAAACAACATTATGAAAAAAATCTTAATCATTTTTACTGCATGCATGTTTGCAATGCATGGGATAGCGCAGGAAACAAAACCGGCTCAAAGAACAATTTCCGTGAATGGTTCTTCGGAAATGGAAGTAGTGCCCGATGAAATTTATGTGCAGGTTGATCTTCGTGAATACACTAAAAAGAACGGTGATAAGGTTGACATCAACACAATAAAAAATAATTTTCTTGAAGCCTGTAAAAGTATAGGACTTACTGAGAAAGAAGTTACTGTTCAAGGCTACCAGGGCTATGATAATAATTATTGGTGGTGGAAGAAAAACAAGAAAAATCCTGATATGAAGGCAGGCATCAGTTACTGGATAAAAGTGAGTAAGGTAGATATGCTTGATGCCCTGGTTGATAAAATGGATGATGAAGCCACACAAAATTTTTTTATTGCAAAAGCATCATACAGTAAAATGGATGAAGTGAAAAAAGATCTGAAAATCGCTGCTGTAAAGGCTGCACGTGACAAAGCCATTTATCTTGCCGAAGCGATTGGTGAAAACATTGGCGAAGCCATTACTATTAATGAACCTACAGAAGTTAACAATCAGCCTCAACCTATATATGCAAATACGATGATGAAGGCGGCAGATGCAGAAGGTTACTCAGCACCTGCAATGAACGTAGATTTCAAAAAAATAAAAATTCAGTTTGAAGTAAATGTTGTGTTTGCATTGAAATAAAATAATTTTTTATGAAGCCGGCAACAGAATAATTGTCGGCTTCCGTTGTCCAAAGGACTCCTTTCGGAGTGTCACTCACTTGTACTTTGTGATCTTTATTCAGCTTTAGCGTTCCCGGATTCATCTCGTCATTTCAAAAAAATATTTCTTTATCTTTCATAGCTAAACATCTGCTATGAAAAAAATCCACATGCTATTTGTTATTGTCTGTTTGCTATCATCTTTTACTTCTTTCACACAACAACCTTCATTCATCAGTGATAGTCTTGACAGTTATATTCAGCAAGGGATGAAAGACTGGAATATTCCAGGTCTTGCCATCGCAATTGTAAAAGACGGAAAAGTAGTTTTGATGAAAGGTTACGGTGTGCGCGATCTGCAAACAAAAGAACCGGTTGATGAAAATACATTGTTCATGATCGCAAGCAACAGTAAACTTTTTACCGCAACATCTCTTGCGCAACTTGAGTACGATAAAAAATTATCATTGAATGATAAGATAACGAAATTCTTTCCTGATTATCGTGTATATGATACAACTACAACAGAGCTCGTAAATATTCGCGATATGCTCAGCCACCATCTTGGTACAAAAACTTTCCAGGGAGATTTTACATTTTGGAACTCAAAACTCAGCAGGCAGCAGATAATATATAGGATGCGATTTCTTAAACCTTCTCAAAATTTCAGGCAGAGTTATGGCTATTGCAACAGTTGCTTTTTAACCGCAGGTGAAATCATCCCTGTTGTTAGCCGCAAACCGTGGGAAGTGTATGTGTATGACAGTATAGTTGAACCGCTTCAGATGAGCAACACACATACGCTGGGTTATGGCATGGAACAAATGCCCGATGCCGCAAAACCTTATACGAACGTATTTTCAAAAGATATTGTCGAGTTACCGTATGATCAGATAGATAATCTTGGTCCTGCAGGCAGTATGGTAAGTTGTGTTAATGATCTTTCACATTGGCTGATGATGCAGCTTGATAGCGGTCGTTACAATGGTAAACAAATTTTACCCTGGGCTGTTGTACAACGCACAAGAGAAATGAATACTGTTATAAACAGCAGAAAAAATCCTTTTCTTCCTGTTCATATAGTTGGATATTGTTTGGGTTTGGAAGTTGCAGACTATGCGGGAAGACAGATATACTGGCATACAGGCGGTGCTGATGGTTTTGTTACCAATGTATGTTTTGTTCCCGAAGAAAATCTCGGTATCACTATTTTAACCAATAACGACAATCAAAACTTTTTTGAATTGTTGCGCTATCAAATTCTCGATGCATACATGAACAGGCCATTTGTTAACCTTAGCAAAATGCGGCTTGATGGTTTTTCGAAAGATCGTGAAAAAGCACTTGCTAAAATTGATTCGCTCAAAGCAAGAGTTAAAGGCAATAAACCCATTTTACCGTTAAATGCATACACAGGCACTTATGAAAATGAATTGTATGGAACAATTACTATGTCTGCTGATAATAATGATCTGAAAATAAAGTTCAACACTCATGCTAATTTAATTGCAAAGTTGCAATACATGGACAATGATGAGTGGCTTATAACTTACAATCATCCTGCATTTGGTATATTTCCGATAAAGTTCAAAACAGATGGAAATACAGTTGTATCGGTCGATATTAAAGTGAATGATGAAATCGAATTTGATCCTTATACTTTTATCAAAAAATAACAGGTTCTGAAAATTGCTTTCTATTTACGCGTATTCCGATGTATTTTTTGTCAAAAAAATCATTGATCATTCATTTGTTTAAGGTGAATTTATAAATACCCCGATGTTGAAAACAAAATTTGTTACAGGTAATTTTTTATCTGTTGAAAAATACAATTTTACATTCAGCCAATATTCAATATTATTGCAACGTTTTAATAATAAAGAATTTGAGTGACCAAACTGCTGAATAAAGAATCCTGTCGTACAGGAGTGCGACGCAACAAAATCTAAATAGATGCACTGGCCCACGGCTCATAAAAAAACAATATACAACATGAAAAAACTTTTATTGGTCCTTACATTATCCTGCATTGCATTTATTGTTCACGCCCAGCCCAAAATGGTCAGAGGATATTTATATGGAACAGGAGGTGCGAACTGGGCAACCTTCTTTCAAAGTTCCACCAATGTTCCGGCTTTAAGAGGCGTGTGGGGCCCTGAGGCAGCGCTGTCATACCGCACGGTTTATCCCACATGGGTAGGCTACGAAACAGGTATATATTATGCCGGAAAAGGGGCAAAATTTTCTGACACTCTCGGTTCGGTTCATCTTAATTATGTGGGTGCATTTGTTAACGGATTAATATATTTCCCTTTAATAAATAATGATGATGCTTATGCAGGAATGGGTATTTACACAGCAGGTGCCATAAACGGAAAAGCCGGTGTAGATTCAGCAAAACAAGATATTAAGTTTGACGGCGAAAAATGGAACAGGTTCGATATTGGTCTTCAGATAAGATTGGGTTATGTAGTAAAAAATACCGTTGCTTTTGGGATACATTATGACATAGGATTGGTGCCGCCCTACACTGGCCGGACTATCGAGAACAAAACATTTCATGCGAGAAATTCTGTATTCAATATTTTCGTTGCTTTGAAACTTGCAAAAATATATGAGAAGCCCATCACCTATTAGCTTTCTTTGAAGACTCACCGGGTACAGTTTTATTCTCTTGCACCAAATAATAAGCTTCCTATTCGCACCATGTTGCTGCCTTCTTCAATTGCGATTTTGTAATCACTGCTCATGCCCATGGAGAGAGTTTGTAGTTTATGATTTGTAATTTGTAGTTTATTGTGATTATCAAAAAGCGATCTCAGATATTTAAACTCGTTACGAACTTTGTTCAAATCATCTGTGAAAGAAGCCATTCCCATTAATCCTTTCACTTCAACATTTTTCATCTGCATATTTGCATATTTGCTAATTGTTTCATCCAGTTCTTTTTCATCAAAACCAAATTTTGTTTCTTCTTCTGCAATGTGCACCTGCAATAAACAATTGGTAACACGATTAATTTTTTGTGACTGTTTATTTATTTCATTCAATAATTTAAAACTGTCAACACTATGTATAAGACGAATAAACGGAACGATCAATTTTACCTTATTGCTTTGCAGGTGCCCTATGAAATGCCAGCGAATATCCGCCGGTAATTTTGCTTGTTTCTCTAATAATTCCTGCACATAATTTTCACCAAAATCTTTTTGTCCCAACTCATACAATTCAAGAATATCTTCAACAGTTTTTGTTTTGCTTACAGCAACAAGCGTGACATTTTTTTGTTGCAGTTCATTTAACAAATTTGTGTACGCCTCTTTATTTACTGCCATTCTGAAATTTTTGTAAAGATAAATTGCGCGGATATTTTTTTGTACCTGACTTCAATGCATGTATTGGGCTTTCGTTGCGTCGCACTCTTCAACTGTATGAATTCTATTCAGCAATTTCCAACATCGAAACTCGTGAATATGCAATCCTTTTGCCGTTTGATTTTTTGAAAGTACTTTCGCAAGCCGTTTATAAGTAGTAGGGCATAAGTCAAAAAGTTATTACTGCGAAAAACAAAAAATCATCAATGACGAATGGCTTAATGACCGACGACTTAAATGCTTTTATCAAATTAAAATCATCAATCATCATGGCATACGACGTAATTGTTCTTGGCAGTGGTCCCGGAGGATATCCTGCCGCTATACGTGCATCACAGCTTGGATTTTCAGTAGCTATTATTGAAAAAGAAAGTCTTGGTGGTATTTGTTTAAACTGGGGATGTATTCCAACAAAAGCACTTTTAAAATCAGCGCAGGTTTATGAAAACATGAAGCATAGTGAAAATTATGGTTTAAAGGCAAACGATGTGCAGGCAGATTTTCCTGCCGTGATAAAACGCAGTCGTGGTGTTGCTGATAAAATGAGCAAGGGCGTTCAATTCCTGATGAAGAAAAATAAGATAGATGTGATAATGGGTTACGGCACGATTAAAGGCAAAGGAAAAATCGAAGTTGCCGCTGCAGACGGAAGTAAAAAAATGGTTGAAGGGAAATATATCATTATTGCAACGGGTGGTCGCAGCCGCGAGTTACCTAACTTAAAGCAGGATGGTAAAAAAGTGATCGGGTATCGCGAAGCAATGTCGTTACCAACTCAACCAAAAACAATGGTAATTGTTGGAAGTGGCGCAATCGGTGTTGAGTTTGCTTACTTCTATAACGCACTCGGAACAAAAGTTACCGTTGTTGAATTTATGCCGCGTGCCGTTCCCGTTGAAGATGAAGAGATTTCAAAAGAGCTGGAAAAACAATTTAAAAAACAAGGTATTGAAGTAATGACAAGTGCTACCGTTGAAAGTGTTGATACGAGTGGCTCTATATGCAAAGCACTTGTAAAAAAACAGGATGGCAGCACACTTACTCTTGAAGCCGATATTGTATTAAGTGCAGTTGGTGTTTCTGCAAACGTTGAAAATATTGGTTTGGAGCAAACAGGCATAAAAATAGAAAAAGGAAGAATTGTTGTTGACAAATATTTGCAAACAAATGTTCCGGGAATTTTTGCAATCGGTGATTGCACGCCCAACCAGGCGCTTGCACATAAAGCAAGCAAGGAAGGAATAAATGCCGCAGAATACATTGGATATCTTGAAAAGAAATTTAATCATCAACCAGAGCCGATAGATTATAACAACGTTCCCGGTTGTACATATTGTTCACCGGAAATTGCAAGTGTGGGTTATACAGAGAAGGCAGCAAAAGAGGCTGGTTATGAAATAAAGGTTGGCAAGTTTCCTTTTATTGCAAGCGGAAAAGCAAGCGCAGCGGGAGCTACAGAAGGTTTTGTAAAAGTTATTTACGATGCGAAGTATGGTGAGTTTCTCGGCTGTCACATGATAGGTTATAATGTAACGGAGAATATTGCTGAAGCAGTTGCAGCACGCAAGCTTGAAACAACTGCACATGAAATTCTTAATGCAATCCATCCGCATCCTACAATGAGTGAAGGTTTAAAAGAAGCAACTGCCGCTGCATACGGCGAAGCGATAGATATTTAATTTGAAGGTTAGTAAAGCAGTAAAGTCCGAAAGTCAGTAAAGTTTTTTATATGTCTTTCGGATTTTTTTATTTTTATCTCAACACTTGCCGCCTTTCAGAGTTTCCGATTTCTCAATTCACAGGCCTGATTTTTGCTGTAACATTTATGTCTTTACTCCTGCCGCAAACACTGCTTACCTATTTCCTCACTCTAAAAAGTTTATGTATGAAAAAGCTACTTCTTATGTTTGCTGCAGTTCTCTTCGCAGCCGGCATACATGCGCAGGACACTGCGAAAAACAAAAGTACCATGGGCAAATCATCTCACATGAAAGATTGCTACATGATGAAAGATGGCAAAATGGTAATGGAAAAAAACGGAACAACCACTGACATGACACAGGATGTTACATTAAGCAACGGAACTGTTGTAATGAAAGATGGAACAGTAAAAACAAAAGATGGAAAAACAATGACGCTGAAAGATGGCCAATGCATTTATACCGACGGGAAAATAAAAACAATGAGTTCAAGCAAAACAAAATCGCCGCAATAATTGGAATTAATTTCTATTGATTGAATTTTTTTTAAGGGTTATTACTAACCCTTTTTTATTGTGAACCCGAAGCTTTTGATATCTTTTATTTTGTCTTTGCCATAAAAAAAATGTTTTGCCCTGCTTCTGAAATCGGGGAAATAACGGAGGCATAAAAAATAGGTTTGGCCTATTACTAAATTTCAGAATGGTTCCGTAGGAACAAAATATTGGTAGAACGAAAAACGAAACGATTAAAAAAGCTTCGTAGGAGCGGTATATGATTTTGGATGATAGAATATTTCGCTCCTACGGAGCTCGATTTAAATCAACAATTATTTTTCTACCGATATTTCGCCTCTAACGAGGCTTTTGACGAAGTCATAAAAAATGCTTTTTACTCGGTTCTTAAATCGGGAATGGGTATAAAATAATTTTTATCCTATTCTGTCGTAAGACAGTGGGGATTTGCTTAATTGAAAAAGGGACCCTGAAGTGAGTGACACAACAGGCGATGCCATTAGTACTTTAGTTGGTATCCAAAAAATATCTACGCAGAATTTCTGCCTGCATTTATAATTCCGAACGAACAACGCATCGCAAGCTTACCATAAGTTTCTTTGATGGGAGTTGAAACAAGCGCCTCTTCCATTGATCTTACTTTTGATAAAGCATACTGTTGAATGGTTGCAAGCGGCAACACAATTCTTTCACGCATGGAAATGGATAATTGTTCTACGGGATAATCCGCCATTAATTCTGTATTGCCTGATAACTTGAGTATATATTTTTCTGTAAGCTCGAATTCGCTGTACATCATGTTCCATAATTCGCCATACTGCGGATGTCGTGAAAGATATTCCGTGAGCGGAAAATAACATTTCTTCATCGCCATTTCGCAATTATCGATCAGCGTTTTGAAAAAGAGTGAGCCTTTGTACACTTTCTGCAACTCTTGCCATTTGCCTGCTTCTTCCATTTTCTTTAGCGCTGTGCCCACACCATAATAGCCGGGAACATTTTGTTTGAGCTGGCTCCATGCACTAACGTAAGGAATAGCGCGAAGATCTTTTAACGTAAGCTTTGAAGAGGCACCTCTTTTTACAGGACGGCTGCCAATATTTGTTTGGGCGTAAAACCGTAACGGGCTTACGTTTGCAAGATAATCCACAAAGTAAGGATGGTTCTTCAGTTCGCTGTAAGATTTGTAGCTTTCCTCTGCAAGGTCTTGCAATAATTCCTCTTCCTTTTGATTAAGCGTGATATCTTGTGTTGAAAAAAGATCGTTGGAAATTCCTGCGTGTATCAGTTGTTCGATATTGTATTGTGCAGAATCAATGGTGCCGAAATTAGAACTTACGGTTTGTCCCTGTATCGTTAACTGTATTTCTTTGTTGGCAATATCTCTTCCCATGGATGCGTAGAACTTATGCGTTTTGCCGCCGCCACGTGCGGGAGGACCGCCGCGCCCATCAAAGAACACCACATCAACTCCATACTCTTTTGATATTTTGGTGAGTTCTTTTTTTGCCTTATAAATTCCCCAGTTCGCCATGAAATATCCACCATCCTTTGTGCCATCAGAAAAACCAAGCATTATAGTTTGTGTATTGTCTCGCCGTTTTAAATGCTCATTGTACACTTTGTTTTCATAAAGTTTTCGCATTACTGTTTCAGCGTTTTGCAGGTCTTCCACAGTTTCAAACAACGGAACAATATCAACCTGCATTTGTTCACGGCTCCATCCGCCAAGAATAAGCAAACCAAAAACCTCCATCACGTTCAAAGCACTTGTGCTGTGACTAATGATATAGCGATTGCAACCGGCTTCACCATTTAATTCCTGAATAGTTTTTATTGCTTTAGTGCTTTCAATGGTGTCTTTATAAAGATCATTATTTAATGAAGCAGGATCAATTGATGAAGACAAATCCTGCAGAACAAAAATTTTTTCTTCTTCACTTAACGTGTTATAATTCGATGGCAGTATATTATTATTTAATGCTGCGATTGCTTCGAGTGCTTTTTCATGTATGGAACTATCTTGTCTTACATCAAGCGAAGCGAAATGCAAACCGAATATTTGCACCTTACTTATAAGGTTATCGAGTAAGTGAAGGAAGAGCCCATTGTGTTGCTCTATCAATGTAACTCTTGCCTGGGATAAAGTATCAAGAATTTCTTTTTGAGTGATGTTTGTTTGTCCGCCGGGAACAAAAAGATTTACGTAAAGTTTCTTTTCAAGATCTGCAATTTTTTCTTCAACACCTTTGAAAGTTAGTCTGCGCTTGAGTCTGCGCACATCAAGATAGTAACATTTTATAATGCCGCCGCGAAGCGCATCAGCAACTTTTAACGTAGTATCAGAAGTAACAAACGGATTTCCATCCCTGTCTCCGCCCGGCCAAAAACCCATTCTTATAACCGGGTTATTATTCTGCATCAGGTCAACATCTTCATTTTTCAATGTTGATAAAATTCTTCCTGCCGAAGGATAAAAAACATTTTCCAAAAACCACAACAAACTTATCGCTTCATCATAAGGTGTAGGCTTTTGTTTTTTCAGGAACGGAGTTTTTCCAAGCTGCTGCAGATACATATTTATCAAACCCGCATTTTCTTCCGATAAAGCTTTTGAAAGATCGTTGATAATGCCAAGCACTTCGCCGGGATAAAACTGTGTTGGATGTGCAGTCAACACCAAACGAACGGAAAAATCTTTCAGTTTCTCTACAAGCTTTTCCTGGGTTTGAGTTTGTAAAACTTCAGATTGTAAATGTTTTAAAGTACCTGCACCATTTACATCGTTGATATATTTAAACGCCGAATCTTCCAGCGCATCAAACAACACAACCTGTCTTTCAGAGTATTGAGTAAAGCGAAACAAAAGATCAAGCCACTCCTGTTCCTTTCTGTAAGTGGTGTATTGCGAAAGAAAGCTTTCAACTATTTCGACCGGACTTTGCTTTTTGCGAAAACCTTCTTCACAATGCAACAAAAAAAGCGAAAGCAAAACGCCTGTTTTTTCAATGCGATGAAAAGGCAGAGAAGTAAACAAACTATTATACAATTGAAAACGGATACCAACAAGATTCCTGAATTGTTGTAATGCACTGTTCGAATAACTATCCATATTACAGTTAAATTTTTGCGGCGGCAATCGTCAGGAAGGCGCATGAAGGTAAAATAAAAATATGAAGTAAGAATACCGCCTCGCTTAATTTTTGTTGTGTAATTTTTTGGATACCGGCTACAGTGCAAATGGCATCGTTTGTTGCGTCGCAATCACTTCATCGTTCCGAACTATGGTGAGCATTTCGGCTTCGCTTAATGGCAAATCATCATTGCAGCAAGAACATTATTAATAATTTTGAGCCATGGCAGAAACAAAAGAGAAATTACGTATTGACAAATATTTATGGGCGATCCGTTTATTTAAAACTCGTACACAAGCTGCGGAAGCATGTGATAAGGGAAAAGTAAAAATGAATGGCAATCCTGTAAAAGCATCAAAATCAGTAAACGCAGGAGAGGAGTATGAAGTGAAAACCGAAGCAAGAAAATGGATAATAAAAGTAACAAGTTTGTTACACAGCCGTATACAATACAGTGAAGCAATTAAATATTATATTGATCTTACTCCGGCTGAAGAGATAGAACCTTTGCAATACCAGGCATCAGCATTTCATACGGGAAAACGATTAAGCAAAATCGGAAGACCTACAAAAAAACAGCGCAGAGATTTAGATGATTTTACAGAATTATGATTTGCTTATTATTATTCTGACAGTTGAAGTGAGTGACACAACAGGCGATGACAAAAGAACTAAAAGCCGGTAACAAAATCTTTCAAACAAATTTGAATGCGTCACCATCAAACAAACCAAGATCACTGAGCTTTAAATGAGGAATTACAAGAAGCGCCATAAAACTTAAAGTCATAAAAGGCGCAGATAATGTTGAACCGATCTCCTTCGCCATTTTATCAATAGCAGTGTACGTTTCTGCAACTTTAAAACCATCTTCATTACTCATCAATCCGGCAACAGGTAAAGGCAGGATCATTTCTCTTTTTTCACTTACGCAACTAACACCACCTTTTTCTTTTATAATCAGATTGATAGCTTTTGTAATGCTTTCGTCATCCGCACCAACGGCAATAATGTTGTGACTGTCATGGGCAACACTTGAAGCAATTGCTCCTTCTTTCAAATTAAAATTCTTTATGAATGATTTTGCAACCGGCGCATTTTTATAACGATTTACAACGGCAATTTTTAATACATCATTTGATACATCACTTACAATAAAACCATTCGTAACTTTTGGTTTGCAAAAAATTCTGTTTGTTATTAACTGTCCATCGAGTGCTTCAATAACAGGAATTGTTTCTTCATTGTTGAATGTAATTTTCAAATCTATAGGAGAAATTTCGCTGCAATCAAATTGATTTATGATATCAAATTGAACTGATTCGATCAATGTTTTTCCGTTTTTTGCAACAAGCTTGCCGTCAATATACGTTTCAAGAACTTTAAAATTTTGCAAGTCTTCTATAACAATAAAATCTGCAAGATCATTTTCACGTAATGTGCCTACATCAAGTTTATAATGTTCAACCGGATTTATGCAAGCGGCCTGAAGCACTTTGAAAACATCTATTCCTTTTGCTACCGCTCTTTTGCAAAGTGTATTAATATGACCTTCAACCAAACTATCAGGATGTTTGTCATCACTGCAAAACATTATTTTATCAGGATGATCATTCAACAGATCGATCAATGCTTCAAAATTTTTTGCTGCACTTCCTTCACGGATGAGAATTTTCATTCCATACTTTAATTTATCCAATGCTTCATCTTTTGTAAAGCATTCATGATCTGTACTGATGCCTGCATCTATGTATTGTTTTGCCTTTTCTCCGCGTAAACCCGGAGCGTGACCATCAACAGGTTTTCCCAATGAATGTGCAGCTTCAATTTTTTTCATCACTGCTTCATCCTTAAACAACACACCGGGAAAATTCATCATTTCGCTTAAATACTTCACTTCATTTTTCTCCAACAAAGCTTTTACAGCCGAGCTATTTATTACAGCACCTGCTGTTTCAAAAGTTGTAGCAGGCACACAGCTTGGAGCGCCAAAATTGAATTTGAAAGGAACACGTTTTCCATTTTCTATCATGAATTCAACGCCTTTCACTCCGCAAACATTGGCAATTTCATGAGGGTCACTTATTGTTGCTACAGTTCCGTGTATTGTTGCAAGACGAGCAAATTCGCTTGGTATAACCATACTGCTTTCAATATGAACGTGACTATCAATAAAACCGGGAAGAATAAATCGTTTTATTGCAGAATCGAAACTTTCTATCTTATTTACTGATTTTATTTTTCCGTTTTCTACAATGATCTTACCAAAATAAATTTCCTTTCCCTTTATATCAACAACATTTCCTTCAACAATAAAAGTGTTTTGTTGCATTATTAAAAAGTTTCCTGAAGGTTAAATATCACGTAGAGTTCGATTAAAAAATACAAGTATGATACAAGAGAATTACAACGACTACTTTCATTTAGCTATAAACCAAGATCAGTGAACAATGTACCCGGTAAATTATCATTCTTCGGTTTTTTTCCAAGATGCTCGTAAGCTTTATGAGTAACTTCTCTTCCTCTTGGCGTGCGATGTAAAAAACCTTCCTGAATTAAAAAAGGTTCATACACTTCTTCAATTGTTCCTGCTTCTTCGCCAACAGCAGTTGCAATTGTTGTAATGCCGACAGGTCCACCTTTAAATTTTTCTATAATGGTTGAGAGAATGCGGTTATCCATTTCATCCAAACCATGTTCATCAACGTTCAATGCGCGTAAAGCATGTTGAGTTATGCCGAGATCAATGTTGCCATCATTTAAAACCTGCGCAAAATCTCTTACGCGCCGTAACAAACTATTTGCAATTCGTGGGGTGCCTCTGCTTCTTCTTGAAATTTCAGACGCGGCATCTGAAGTGATTGATGTTTGTAAAATTCTTGCACTTCGTTCAACAATCTTTTTCAAAACATCCGCAGTGTAATATTCCAATCTTGATTTTATTCCAAAACGTGAAAGCAATGGCGCAGTTAATAAACCACTTCTTGTCGTCGCGCCAATTAAAGTAAAAGGATTTAAATTGATCTGTATGCTTCTTGCATTTGGTCCTGTATCGATCATTATATCAATTTTGAAATCTTCCATCGCCGCGTACAAATACTCTTCTACAACAGTACTCAAACGATGTATCTCATCGATAAACAAAACATCATTGGTGGCAAGGTTTGTAAGAAGTCCCGCAAGATCGCCTGGCTTTTCAATAACCGGTCCGCTTGTTTCTCTAATGTTTACTCCAAGTTCGTTTGCAACAATTCTTGAGAGAGTTGTTTTACCTAAACCCGGCGGACCGTGAAATAAAATATGATCAAGCGCTTCACCGCGCATCTTTGCTGCTTTAATGAAGATCACAAGATTCTCTATTAACTGCGGCTGGCCAGCAAATTCATCAATCTCTTTCGGACGAATGTTGTTTTCAAACTCTTTTTCCGCCGCACTTAATTGAGATCTTTCTGTATGTAAGTTTGGATTGCTCATGTTTGCGAATCACTCCTTTTAAAACTTTGTTTTTTCGTGAAACGACAAACGTGAAACGTGAGAAATTTTTGGACCTTCTTTACGTCTGTCGTTTCACGTTTCACGATTATTTTTTTATAAGAACAATTCCGGCAATGATTAAAACTGCTCCGAGTATTTTTTCCAAAGTTATTGTTCTTACCGCTGAACCCAATAAACCAAAATGGTCAATGACCAAAGAACAAAACACCTGTCCGCTAACAACAAGGGCAAACGTAAGAGCAACGCCCTGTTGCTGGTTTACCCATGTAATATAACCGACAAAAATTGCTCCTAAAAATCCTCCAAGCCAGATATACCACGGCATTACTGTAGCAGGTTTTAAATTAACTACAGCAGAAGTATTTGTTACAAGATTTAATACGAGCAAACAAATTAATCCAACTATAAAACTTAACAATGATCCCATCAATGGTCCGCCTGTTTGTTTGCCAAGTCTTGTATTCAAAATTGCCTGTATCGGAAGCAATGCACCGGTAAGCAAAGTGAGAAACATCAACAAATATTTCATGAAAAAAATTTAAAGCAATTGGTTATCCGTAAAACTACATAAAACTAACAGCGTGCACATTAAGATTATTTCCACAACTTAAAAGCTAAAGCATAAGGATACTTTTAGCATATTTGTATATACAAATAAAAATATTATCTTTGCGCTGTAAAATGAAAACTTCGGAGAGCAGATTTTGTAAGTGTATGTATTTTTCAACCAATGCTTTGGCAAGAAAGATAGAAAAGCTGGCTGTTGAAAGCTGGAAGCCCGTTGATCTTTCTCCAAGCCATGGTTATTTGTTAATGACGGTAATAGATGAGCCTGGAATTCAGCCAGGAACATTGGCAAATGAAATGCAGCTAAAACCAAGTACGATTACGCGTTTGATAGAAAAATTAGAGGAAAAAAAATTGGTAGTTCGTACATCGGAAGGGAAGGTTACAAACGTGTATCCCACTCCAAAAGCGAAGGAAATATATGGAAAATTAAAGGAATGCCTGCATCGTTTTTCTTCATCATACGGTTCAATTCTCGGAAAGGAAGAATGTTTAAAGATGATCAATAGTATGAACAAATTAGCGGACAAACTGGAAGACTAAATTTTTTTGTTCAAACATTTGTATATACAATTATTCACTGAAGGTTGAAGGTTTAGGGTTTAAGGTTTAAGAACACGTTCGATAAGTGTTGAATAAAGTTCAGAATGTATAAGTGAGTGACACAACGGAAGCCGATAGCAGTATAAAAGCTAAGACAAAAAACATTACACAAATTTTAAATCGTACACAATGAAATACGTAATTACCGGTTCATTAGGGCACATTGGAAAGCCGCTAACAGAAACATTAATAAAAGCGGGTAATGAAGTAACTGTTATTACTTCAAAACCGGAACATGCATCGCAGATTGAAGCATTGGGTGCAAAAGCTGCTGTGGGTTTGGTTGATGATGTTGATTTTCTAACGAAAGCATTTAGTGGCGCTAATGCAGTGTACACAATGGTTCCAACAAAGTTTGATGCAATGAATGTGAAACAATGGCATGAACAAATGGGTAAAACTTATGTCCAAGCGCTCAAAGCTGCGAACATAAAATATGTTGTGAATCTTAGCAGCGTTGGTGCACATATGGCTGAAGGTGCAGGACCTGTGAGTGGTTTGCATAGAACAGAAGCAGCGTTGAATACTTTGAGTGATGTGAACATCAAACATCTGCGTCCCTGTTATTTTTATCACAATCTGCTTGCTAATGTAGGGCTGATAAAAAATATGAACATCATGGGTGCAAATTTTGAAGTGAGCGATAAGAAATTTGGTATTGTGCATCCGAATGATATTGCTTCGGCGGCTGCAGAAGAATTGATGCGATTGGATTTTAAAGGACATACAATTCGTTACATTGGAAGCGACGATGTTTCAACAGATGAGATAGCAAAAACTATTGGCAATGCAATAGGTAAATCCGATTTGAAGTGGGTAGTTTTTTCTGATGAACAAGCACTGCAAGGCATGCTGGGTGCGGGTTTAAGTGAGGAACTGGCTAAAAATTATGTAGAAATGGGAACAGCGATCAATAGCGGTGAAATGTACAGTGATTACCGGAAAAATCATCCTGCTTTAGGCAAAACAAAGTTGGAAGATTTTGCAAAAGAATTTGCAGCGATGTATAATGTGGGCAATTCCTGAAGGAACAAAAAGGCAAATGAGTTACCAAAACGTCAATAATTGTTTAACCTGTTAAAGATCCTTCCCTTTAGGGAGGTTAGGAGGGTTTATGAAAATTGGGATAATCGGTTCGGCCGCAGTCGGACAAGTTTTAGCCAAAGCATTTAAAAGTGAAAGTCACGATGTAATGCTTGGCACACGCAACACTTCAAAAGAAGAAGTTGTAAAATTTAAAAATGAAAATGCAGATATAAAGATTGGGACATTTAAAGACACCGCTGCATTTGGCGAAATTCTTGTACTCGCAACAGGTGGCACTGTAATTGAAGAAGCAATAAAACTTGCGGGTATGGAAAACTTTAGTAATAAAGTTGTGATAGATGCAACAAACCCCATTGCACCTGCACCGCCTGTGAATGGCGTTTTAAAGTTCTTTACAAGCCTTGAAGATTCGCTGATGGAAAGAATTCAAAAATTAATTCCTGATGCAAAAGTGGTGAAAGCATTTAACAGCGTTGGCAATGCATTAATGTATAAACCGAAACTGAAAGGCGGCACACCAACGATGTTTATTTGCGGAAACGATGATGCGGCGAAGAAAATTGTAACAGATATTCTTACAGCATTTGAATGGGAAACAGAAGATTTAGGTAAAGCAGAAGCCGCGAGAGCAATTGAACCGTTATGTATTTTATGGTGTATACCGGGATTTCTAAAGAATGATTGGATACATGCATATAAAGTCTTAAGACCTGCCTGAGTAGTGAATTGAAAGGCTTAAAAGTTTATACGTATATGATTAGCAGAT
>Ga0207706_10001768_pt1 | contig 21220 bp, 17 predicted proteins | sample KBSC53metaG_FD_184318 | JGI IMG/M metagenome (GOLD analysis project Ga0207706, IMG submission 184318) | Corn rhizosphere microbial communities from Kellogg Biological Station, Michigan, USA - KBS C5-3 metaG (SPAdes) (version 2) | ecosystem: Host-associated > Plants > Roots > Rhizosphere > Soil ... | reverse complement strand
CCATCGGCTCGACGAGGAAGGCATCGACCCATTGTTGCACTTCAGGATCGTAGGAATTCCCCTTGATCTTGGCGCATTCCGCTTTGCTCACGACCGCCAACGAAATCAGGCGCCGGTCGATGTCGGTGGGACTCGGCGTGATGCCGCTGACGCAGTGAGGCCCGCCGCGCGCGATCGGCGTTGATCCCGGAGGCGCCACCTGCCGGTCACCGAGGACTTGGTGACCATTGATGGTCTCGCCGGCGTGCTTGAGCTCCCATTGGTAGACGTCGTAGCGCATCGGACGCCCGCCCTTGCCGTTGCGCTCGAGGTCGGCGAGATCCGGGTTGCTCGACCAGTTGTCGATGCCGTAATTCACGTGGAAGTAGGCGTTGATGTCCCAGATGCCGTCGCCGATGATCCCGGTGTCGCTCGACGGGCCGACGCACCCGGCGCCGGTCGAGCTCACGGCGTGGCAGATGTCGCGCGGATAGCCCATTGCATTGGGATAGGGGCGAGTGGCGGAGCCATCCAACGGCGTGAGATCGGTCGGCGCGTAAGGGTTGCTCGCTTCCCCCCAGGTCGGGCAACTCGAGGCGCTGCTTGCAACAAGGTCTTTCGTGGCATTGGCCGACGAGGAGCATCCGCCTGAGACCGGGCAGTTGCTGTCGAGGTCGAAGCGCGTGTTGAACGCATCGACGACCTGCTTGTTGGCATCGTCGCCCGGCGCCACGTTGACCCCGCCCGAAACCGAGGCACAAACGAACGGCGGCGCATCGAGGCCGAGCGTCCGGCGCAGCGTGGGGTTGTCGTTGCCCGGCCCGACGAACCCCCAGTTGCCCGTTTTGCCATATTTCGTGACATCGACGCCAACGCCCTTGTAGTCGTCGATATTGAACGTTTCGCCGTCGCCTTCCATGTTGCACATGAACAATACGGCCGCCTTGCATATCGCCGAATTGATCCCGGCCATCGCCGAGGCATGCAGTTCCCCCGCCAGAGCCCCGGCGATCGGCGTGTAGGCGTACTTGGCGGCCCGATCGTTCAGCACGATCTCGAGATATTTCGCGTCGGCATCGCTCGTGGCGGCATCGACACCCTTGCCGTCGGCATCCACCGTCTTCCAGAACCGCACCACGCCGGTTGCATCGCAGTCGGTCTCCGCCGGAACGGAGATCGTTAGCCCCGCCCCGTCGTTGGACAGCAGCGTCTTGTTCAAGACCAGGGAATTGGCGGCGTTGGCCGCGCGCGAGCATGCGCCGTCGTTGCCGTCGAGCTGGGTTACGCCGGCCAGAGCCGCCTGGTCGGCCGCGTTCTGAAGCTCGGAGTCCATGCCGGCGAGGCGGGAGTAATCGAAACCGACCCCGGCGACCGCCACAAGCGCCGGCAAGGCAAGCGCGTACAAGGCCGCAGTCGCGCCTTGCTGATTACACCAGAATGCCTTTCGTCCGAAGCTGGACATGCGCCTCCTTCATCCCAACTATCTGCTCGACCCTCCGGATCCTCCGGATCCGCCGCTTCCCGATCCGCTGAGCCCGCTGGTCGCCCTCTGCGCTTTCGGCTCCTTGACCTTGCCTTCCCGGTAGGCCTCGACCGCCCGCGCCGTCTGGTCGCCGCTCACAGTGGCGGGCGCCGGGTAATGCGGATCGGGATCGACCACCTGCGCCGCGAACGTCTGCTTCGAGGCTTCACCGAGCTCGGGCTGCACCGGGACGATGCGGCCGGTCTGCGGATCGAAAGTGCAGCCGCTGAGCGCCGCGACGGCAAGGGCAGCCAGCATCGCGCGCTTCGGATCAATATTCATAACCGTCTCCTGAAGCGGGCTTGGCGGGAACCGCGGAGGGCGGCACCGGCTTCTGGTGCGTCTGCCCGAGCAGGTAGGCATCGAGCTCGTTGGGATCCTTCACAGTGTCGGTCGGCAGGTGAACCTGCTCGGGCCGGATCGGCTGCACCAGCCGCGGGGTGACCACGATGAGCAACTCGGTCTCGCCCTTCTTAAACTGAGTCGAGCGGAACAATGCGCCGATGATCGGGATCGAGCCGAGCAGCGGCACCTGGTTCACCGTCGTGGCGAAGTCGCGCGACAGCAGCCCGGCGATCGCGAAGCTTTCGCCATCGCGCAGCTCGAGCGTCGTCGAGGCGCGGCGCGTCTTGAGACCGGGGATGCTGAGCCCGTTGATGGTGACGGAGGCCGACGGGTCGATCGAGCTGACCTCCGGCTCGACCTTGAGGTTGATCGTGCGGTCGCTCAGGACAGTGGGCGTGAACGCGAGGCTCACGCCGAACGGCTTGAACTCCACGGTGATCGCCGAGCTGCCACCGCCGGAGATGCTGTTGCTTCCCGACTGCGACACCGGGATCGGGAACTCGCCGCCGGCGAGGAACGAGGCCGTTTCACCCGAAAGCGCCAGCAAGGTGGGCTGGGCGAGCGTCTTGGCGAAGCCCTTGTTTTCGAGCGCATTGATGATCGCATCGACCGTAAGGCCGGCAATGTTGATATTGGTGCGGCGGAAGATGCCGAAGCTGCCGACTATCGACGACTGGCCGAGCACGCCGGCGCCGGTGAGCGAAGCGCCCGTGCCCGACACGGCATCGAAGTTGCCGCCGTTGTCGCCGAACAGCTTGACGCCGATGTCTTTGGCCGCGTTGGTGCTGACCTCGGCGAAGCGGACCTCGAGCATGACCTGCTGGCTGCCGCCGACGGAGAGCATGTTGACGACCTTGTCGCCGGCATACGTCTTCGCCAGCTGCATCGCCTTGTCGACCGCGCCGGGATCGGAAACGAGGCCGGTCAGGACCATCGAATCGCCCGAGATACGGGCGTCGATCTGCTGGCCGGGAATGAGGCTCGCCGCCTGGTCGCGGAACGCCTGCACGTCCGGCCCGACGGCGACGTCCATGATCGCCAGCACATGGCCGGCCGAGTCATAGAGGGTGAGGCTGGTGGTCCCCATCTTCTTGCCGAGGACGTAGATCGACCGATCGGTGATCGGCAGGATATCGGCGATCTCCGAGCTGCCGACCATCGCCTTGGCGATCGGGCGATCGGTGCTCACCACCTGGCTCTTGTTGAGCGGCACCTCAAGGGTGCCGGCGTTGAGGTCCCTCGCGGGAGCCGATTGGGCGGCTGCGGGGCTCGCGACCATCGCACCGGCAAGCGGCGCGAGGGCCAGAGCGGCACAGCGCAGGAAGTTAGCGGAGGCCATAATGCGGCACCTCGTATTGAGTGTCGGCGACCCCGCGATAAATCGTCATCGAAGGACCAGAAGGGATGCGGGCCGCGATGGCCCCGGTGTTCTTCGCGGCAGCCGGAACCACGTAGACGGGCCTCGTCTGCGCCGGCGCGGACGGGCGGCTGAAACGAACGCCGCCGCCGCCGAGGTCGCGCGCGGTGACCAGCTTGTGGGCACCCACAGCCTGGTTCTCGACATTGCGCAGAGCGAGGCTCAGCGTGCCGAGCTGGCTGGCGAGCACCAGCTTCTGGGCGCCGTACATGTCGGTGAGGACCGTGGCGGTTTTGCTGACCTTGGGCTTGGTGTTCTTTTCATCGGCGAGCTGGTCGACCGCCAGCACCTGCACGTTTTCCAGGACGACGCTGGTCATCTTGTCGTCGTTTTCCGAACCGGGAATCTGCCGCGTCAGGAGGATGTCGACCACGTCACCCGGGGTGACGAAGCCGCCGACGCCGGTGACCGCGGAGACGGAGATCGCCACGGCGCGCATGTCGCCCGGAATATTGTTGGCGATCGACGCATGGCCATCTGGGCCCGAGACGCGCGAGGCGAGCACGGGCTCGCCGGTCTCGATCGGTCGCAAGGCGACACGCTCGCCGTTGAGCGCTTGCGGAATGGTGGTGAAGGCGCCCTCAGGAACGGACGCTTGTGGCCATTCGACCAGCTTCAAGTTGGTGTTCGTCAGTGGCGTCCCGAAGTCGAGCGCCTGGCTGGCGACCACGACCTTGGCGATCGGAGTCTTGGCCTCCGACCTCGCCTGCTGATCCGCCTTGTTGCTGAACCAGCTGTTGACAAGAAAAACCGCGAACAGGCCGATAATGGCTGCTGCCGCGAGCACGATGGCATTGCGCCTGTTCATTAGAGCCCCCCGCGTCGCCCCTAAGTATTTCCCGGAACATATGTTATCTTAGGTGCGAGGTACCCGCAACGACGATTCCAGACTGTCCCGTTCAGCGACAAGATGCCGTTCCATTTTCGATGCAGGATGCCGCGTTGCTCATGGCATTTCCGATTGCGCTGCCGAGCGTCAAAGCAGCGGTGACAATTGCGAGGCTAATAACGGCAAGGATCAAAGCATATTCGGCCGCCGAGGCCCCACCCTGATCTCGCTGCAATGTTTGGAGAAAAACGGACATGGCTTATCCAATAGCCGAATGGGCCCGCCCGATTGAGGCGGGCGGGCCCATCAGTTACCGGTCATTACTTGCACGAGCCGGCAGTTCCGTTGTCAATGCAGCTGGCGGTCCTCGTCAGCGCACCGCTGATCGAACCGGAAAGGGTCGTGGCAGCCACCACGATCGCCAGGCCGATGACAACCAGGATCAGAGCATATTCGGCCGCCGAAGCGCCGGACTCGTCGTTAACGAACTTGCGAACAAAATTGGTCATGATGTTAACCCCCTCTTGCCCGCCCCCTGACGATCCAGACGGGCACGGACAAAACTAGTGTTGGCTCCGGCATCTATTTCCGGCTGGCCAGTATCCGCTGGTTCGGGGCTCGCGACCCTGTTGCCCCGACTTATCAGTGCCATACGGCAAGCGCCGCCGACACGTCTGTTGGCTTCCCAACGGAACGATGCAAATTGTCCTTGAGGTTGTCCACAGCGTCAACACAATTCAACTGACAAATGTTTACGCATGAATTTCAAGGTGTTGCCTTCTGCTTTCGTAAACAGGCGGAGTTAATGCGTTGGACCTTGTCGAATTTGGCAACACGGTTGGCCTAACTTGATCTCGCCCGCGAAAATTGCGAGTCGCGGCGTCGGGGAGGCAAAGGTGCAGGCCGGGGCTGTCGAGACTGTAGCGCCAGGCGCCGGAACGGTGTTCCGCGAGCGCATGCACGACGAGCTTCCTGTCATCGCGCTGGCCTGTGTCATCTTCATGGTTTGCCTGGCATTGCTTTGGCGCAATGGGGCGAACGTCGACCTCAGCGGCACCCTTTATAACGGCGAGCTTTATTTCGATTGCGCCTTCTTCATGGTCCTGGCCGAAATTCTTTGGGCGCTGGCGAGGCATCGGCCCGAAAGCCCACTCGCCTTCCTTCGTGATCGCTACTTCGGCTCCGGGCGCCATCGGCACTGGCTCGCCGCCCTGCCTATGCTCGCAGCGCTGATCGTCTTCATGCCGTTCTTCTCGGAAATGAAGTCGCTCATTCCCTATTTCCATCCCTATTCCTGGGATGTTACCCTCATCCGCTGGGACCGGGCGTTGTTCTTCGGTCATGATGCCTGGCAGGTGCTGCAACCCATCGTCGGCCATCCGCTCGTCACATTCGCGATCTCGAACTGCTATCAGGCGTGGATCCTGCTGATCTACGCCGGTTGCCTTTACGTCTGCTTCTGGCCGATCGATCCCAAGGTGCGGCGGGCTTTCTTCATGACCTTCTTCCTGTGCTGGGTCGTCATCGGCTCGATCATGGCGACGGCGTTCTCCTCGGTCGGCCCGTGCTTTGTCGGCCCGATCCTCGGCAACCGGCATTTCGAGCCGCTGATGGCTTACCTGCATATGGTCAACGCGACTTATCCGGTCCTCGCGCTGAACGTGCAGGACCTCCTGCTCGCGTGGTATCGCAAGTCGGCTAGCGGGCTCGGCAGCGGGATCACGGCGATGCCGTCGATGCACGTGTCCATCGCTTTTTTGTTTTACCTCGCGATGCGGCACGTCTCGCGTGCAGCGAAGTGGCTGTTCTTCGCGTTCTTCGTCGTCATCCTGGTGGGCTCGGTCCACCTCGCCTACCACTACGCGCTCGACGGAATCGTCTCGATCGCCGTCACCGCCGTCTTGTGGAAGCTGTCGTGGCTGTTCTTTGCGGCTTACGACCGCCGGAGATCGGTGATGCCCGCGCCAGCCGCGCTGGCGCCCGGCGCCTGATCGGCCGGCAGGCACATCAGGTCCGCGAAGCGTCCCATCGCCAGCCAGATCGCCAGGACGCCCAGGCCGCCGACGATGCCGTCGCTGGCATAATGCCAGCCGAGGTGAATCGAGCCGACATAGATTACCGCGAGATAGGCGACGGCGATCCCGCGCAACCAGAACCGGCGTGTCTGGCGGAACGCAGAGAGAACGGCGAACAGGGCGATGCCGACATGAAGCGAGGGCATAGCCGAGATGCCGCCCCCCAGCGCGTTAAGATGCACGTTGGCGAGAAGGTACTTCATGGCCTTAAGGGACAGCAGGCCCTCCGGGCCGTTCACGGCGCGCAGTTGCGCCATCAGCGGCGCGAAACGGGTGTCTCCGGTGAATTCCTGCACGAAACAGGGACCGACCGAGGCGAGGGCGATGGCCATTGCTCCCCCGATCAGCAGCCAGGATAACTGATAGGTCAGCACCGCCTGGACCTGGAAGCGCCGGTCGCGCGTCAGCACCAGCCAGGTCAGCAGGCCGATGTTGACGATGTGCCACAGTCCGTAAACGAGATCGATCGCGCGCGTGGCCATCGGCCCGAAGACTGCATGCGTGACCTGCCAGGCGTCGACCCCCAGCAGGCTGTGCTCGAACGCGGCGATGGCGTGATCGGCGTAGAACGGCACGAGCTGCGGGATCAGTTCCTTGATGCGGCCCGCGGTGTCGAGCGTGTGCGGCAGGACTATCGCCATCAGCGCGACAGTCGCGAGCCAGCCGCTGTGGCGCTGGACGTCCTCGATCAGCTGGCGCGTGGGCGCGGGATGGCGGCGCACCACCAGCCACAGTGGCCTCAGGACGCCGATCAGGAACACGACCGTCAGCGAGAACGTGACGAAGGGAAAGGATCCCTCCCCGGATGGCGGCAACGGGTGCTTCCATCCGAACGCCAGCAGGATGAGCGAGGAAAGAGCGGAAACGCCGACGATCGTGAGGTAGGCGATCCAGTAGCCGCTCGGGATCGCCCGCACGATCCTCACCGCCGGACCGCTTGCCGCGCCGGCCCGGCTTTTTACTGACGCCAGCATCATCGGCTCAGCGGGTTGACCGGATGCCCGTTGATCCGCGTTTCGTAGTGGACGTGCGGCCCGGTCGAGCGGCCGGTCGAGCCGACGTAGCCGATTATCTCGCCCTTGCGCACCTGCTCGCCGGGGGCGACCGCGACCTGCGACATGTGGCCGTAGCGAGTCTCGACGCCGCTGCCGTGCTCGACCGCCACCATCAGGCCATAGCCGCCGCGCCAGCCGGCCGAGCCGATGACGCCGTCGCCGGTCGCGATGATGGGCGTGCCCATAGGGGCAGCGAGGTCGATGCCGTCATGCTCGGCGTAGATGCCGGTGACCGGGTTGACGCGCATCCCGAAGCTGCTGGTGAGCGCGCGGGAGGCGACGGGCAGGCCGCCGGGCAGGGTCCCGTTGAGGATCGCCCCGGTCGCCAGGCTGAGGCGCGGCCGCGAATAGGAAATCGATATCTCGGAGCTGCCCTCGGCGCCACGGGAACGCACGCCCCAGGCCTGCCTGCCCTGCAGGTCGAGCGCCCGGCCGATGGTGACGTGGACCGGGGCGGGCGCGGCTTCCTCGCTTGCCGAAGGGGCCGAAGCTTCCTCCGCGACGGCATCGCCGGCGAACGCCGGCGTGCCCGCGACCAACAGCCAGGCTCCTAAAAGGACAGGTACACAGGTGAGTCGAAAACGCATGACCCCACCCCCTCGAGAGCTACCTAGCATATTCGATTTCATGGGCAAATCGTCCTATGGGGGCGTACCGAAGTGGTACCGGCTGACGCTCGCGCATCGGCAAGCCTGTTGAAATTTCGCTGTGCTGTATTACATCGGCAATACGGTCGCCCAACCGGGGAACCCCGGGGAAAGAAAGGATCCGGCGCGCGGACTATCGCGGCCGAATTTAATACAATTCGCGACTTGATAGGTAATTAGCTAATCGACTAAATCCGGCATTGCTGATCGGGCGGGACATGGGGAAGCCAGTGAACACAGCCGATTACCGACGAGCCGCCAGGGCGCGCCTGCTGGCGCTGCCGTTGCTGCTCGCGGCGGCGGGCTGCAGCCGCGTGGACGTGACGCCGCCCGAGGCCGGCATCCCGGTCCCCGAAAAATGGGCCGAGAGCGATGCCGCCGCGGTCTCGACCGACGTCAGCCGGTACTGGACGCAGCTCGGCGATCCCCTTCTCGCCCAGTTCGTCGAGCAGGCGATCGCGAGGAACCAGGATCTCGCGCAGGGCGCCGCGCGTGTCGCCCAGGCCCGCGCGCAGCTTGCCTCCGCCCGCGCCGCGTTCTTCCCGCAGATCACCGGCAGCGCGGGCGCGAACAAGGACGTCGGCGACTTCGCGCAGAAGAAGGTCCAGTTCAACTTGGGCGCCGACGCGAGCTGGGAAGCCGACCTGTTCGGGCAGATCTCGGGCAATGTCGCCGCCTCGCGGGCCGATCTCGCCGCGGCCGGCTATTCGCTCGCCGACCTGCAGCGGGCGATCGTCGGGCAGGTCGCGCTGACCACCATCCAGGCCCGCGCCACCGCCATGCAGCTGGCGATCGCCCGCGATACGCTGGGCTACCAGGACCAGAACTTGCAGATCGCCCGCTGGCGCGTGCAGGCGGGCCTCGTCTCGAGCCTCGACGTCGAGCAGGCGCGCGGCCAGCGCGCGGCGACCGCGGCCACCATCCCGCAGCTCGAAAGCAGCCTCGCCGCGAGCGCCAACGCGATCTCGACCTTGATCGGCGAACCTCCCGGGCGGGTCCTCACCCTGCTCAAGGGATCGGACAGCCTTCCCTCTCCGCCGACGCTCGCCGGCCTCGCTCCGCCCGCCGAGGTGCTGCGCCAGCGCCCCGACGTGCGCGGTGCCGAGGAGACGCTTATTGCCAATAGCGCCCGCGTCGGTGTCGCCCGCGCGCAACTGCTGCCGTTGCTGCGCCTGACCGGCAACGTCAGCACGGCCTCGTCCGGCCTCTCGGGGCTGTTCGACGTGATCACCGGCGGAATCTTTGCGACCGTCAGCCAGCTCATTTTCGACGGCGGCCGCACGCGGGCGCAAGTGCATGGCGCCGAAGCGGCCGCGCAAGGCTCGCTCGCGGCGTGGCGCGGCACGATCCTTGCCGCGCTCGAGGATGTCGAGACAGCCTCCGTCGACCTCAAGTCGGCGCGCGAGCGGGTCGCGATCCAGGAAGAAGCGCTCGATGCGGCCAACAGCGCCGCGCTCCTGGCGCGCAGCCAGTACCAGGCCGGGCTGACCGACTTTCAGAACCTGCTGACGGCTGAAAACCAGCTGCTCTCGGCGCGCAACGGCCTCGTCGCCGCCGAAGCCGACCGGGCGAGCGCCTTCGTCCGCCTGACCCAGGCGCTCGGCGGCGGCTGGTCGTCCACCTCCCTGCCCCTTGCCTCGAACGACGGGATCGAGCCATGAACGACGTTGCCACGTACCAGAGCGAAAACCTCGAAGAGTTCCTCGGCACGAGCGATCAGCCGCGCTGGCGCCGCTGGGCCAAGTACTGGATCCCGGCGCTGCTCGTGCTGGTGGCGCTGATCGTCGTTCTCGCCTCGCGCGGCACCAACAAGACCGACTACATCGCCGAGCCGGTGGCGCGCCATTCGCTCGATCTTTCCGTTACCGCCACCGGGAACCTGCGGCCGACCAACCAGGTTCAGGTCGGCTCGGAGGTATCCGGACGCATCGACCAGGTGCTGGTCGACGTCAACGACCGCGTTTCGCGCGGCCAGGTGCTGGCGCGGATCAATACCGACGTGATCGACGACCAGATCAGGCAGGCCCAGGCCGACCTCAATTCGGCGCACGCCTCGGTGGCGCAGGCCGGCGCCACGCTCGACGTCGATTCGGCGCAGCTCGCCCGCCTGCAGGAAGTCTACCGCCTGTCGGGCGGCAAGGTGCCGTCGAAGACCGAGCTCGAGGCCGCGCAGGCCAACGTCAAGCGCGACCGCGCCTCGGTCGCCACGGCCCAGGCCGGCGTCGCTCGCGCGCGGGCGCAGCTGTCCTCGTCGCTCACCAACCGCGACCGCGCCGTCATCCGCTCGCCCGTGTCGGGCGTGGTGCTCGCGCGGCAGGTCGAGCCGGGGCAGACCGTCGCCGCCTCGTTCAACACCCCGACGCTGTTCGTGCTCGCCGAGGACCTGTCGCAGATGCAGCTGCGCGTGAACGTCGACGAGGCCGATGTCGGCGAGGTTCACCCGGGCGAGAAGGCGTCGTTCACCGTCGATGCCTATCCCGGCCGGGCATTTCCCGCATCGGTCGAGCGCATCGACCTCGCCTCGACCAACACCGCCAGCACGGCCGCTTCCGGAACGGGCACGCAGGCGGCCGCCGGGCAGTCCAACTCGGTGGTCAATTACGAGGCGCGCCTGACCGTCGCCAATGCCGACGGCCTGTTGCGACCCGGCATGACGGCCACCGCGACGATCAACACCGGCCGCACGCCGGTCAGCCTGCTCGTCCCCAACGGGGCGCTGCGCTTCAATCCGGACGAGGCCAAGAAGACGCCGCAGCAAGGCGGCGGCGGCCTGCAGGTGCGCGTCGGGCTGCAGGAGGAGGAGCAAAAGGCGACCATCGGGGTGGGCAGCCGCCAGGAAGTCTACGTCCTCAAGGACGACGGCACGCTCGAGAAGATCGATGTCGTCACCGGCCAGAGCAACGGCCGTCTCACCGCCGTCAGCTCGCCGAAGCTCAAGGCCGGGATGAAGGTCGTGACGGGGATCAAGGCGAAGGCCGCCAAGTGACCCAAGCGACGACCGGCGAGCCGCTCATCGAGCTGAAGGCCATCACCAAGACCTTCGGCCAGGGGACGGCGGCGTTCCAGGCGCTGAAGGGGATCGACCTCGATGTCGCCCGGGGGGATTTCGTCGCCGTGATGGGCCCGTCCGGTTCGGGCAAGTCGACGACGATGAACATCCTCGGCTGCCTCGACACGCCGACGAGCGGAACGTTCCGCTTCAAGGGAGTCGAGGTGCAGTCGCTCACTCCGGACCAGCGCTCGCTTCTGCGCCGCAGGTATCTCGGCTTCGTGTTCCAGGGGTTCAACCTGCTCGCCCGCACCAGCGCGCTCGAGAATGTCGAGCTGCCGCTCCTCTATCGCGGGGAAAAGAAGGCGGTCCGGCACGAAGCGGCGATGAAGGCACTCGACCTCGTCGGCCTCGCGCCGTGGGCCAGCCACACGCCGGCCGAGCTCTCGGGCGGACAGCAGCAGCGCGTCGCCATCGCCCGCGCGCTCGTCACCGAGCCCGAGGTGCTGCTGGCGGACGAGCCGACCGGCAACCTCGACACCGAGCGATCGATCGAGATCATGCAGCTGCTGACCGAGCTCAACCAGCGCGGGATCACCATCCTGCTGGTCACGCACGAAGCGGAAATGGCCGCGTTCGCCCGCACGATCGTGCATTTCCGCGACGGGCTGGTCGAAAGCGCGGAGCGCGGGCACATGTCCGGCGCGGCGGTGAACGCCTGATGTTCGGGGCGACGCTTCTGCTCGCCATGCGCGAACTAAGGCGCCACCTCATGCGATCGTTCCTGACGACGATCGGCATCATCATCGGCGTCGCCGCGGTGATCACCATGGTCACGCTCGGCAAGGGCGTCACCGCCTCGATCGAGAAGCAGATCGCCGCGCTCGGTTCAGACGTGCTGATCGCCTTTCCGCAGCAGACCAACGACAATCGCCCGCCGCGCCCGTTCAAGCAGGACGACGTCGTCGCCGTGCGCGAGCAACTCGCCGGCGTGAAATCCGTGGCCGGCGAGGTGAACCAGACCGTCCAGGCGTTTCACAACGGGCAGAACTGGCAGTCGCGCGTCGAGGGCGTCAGCAACGCGTTCATGGACGCGCGCGGGATCGGCATGGACCAGGGCCGTCGCTTCACCGAGGCCGAGGAGGAAGCCGGCGCCAACGTGTGCATCATCGGGCCCAAGGTGCTGGACGAGATCTTCGTCGCCGGCGTCAGCCCGCTCGGCGAGCAGATGCGCCTCAACGAGGTGTCGTGCACGGTCATCGGCGTGTTCGCCAGCCGCGCGCTCGGCGGCAACAACCAGGACGACGACAACTCGGTGTTCATGCCGCTCAAGAACGTCCAGCGCCGTTTCACCGGCCAGGACACGATCGGCTACATGGTGATCGCCTACGATCCGGCTTACAAGAGCAGCTCGATCCAGCAGTCCCTGATCGACCTTTTGCGCGAGCGGCGGCTGCTGCAGCCGGGCGAGCAGAACGACTTCAACATCATCGATTCGGCGCAAGTGAACGACGCGGTCAAGACGGCCGTCGGCACGCTCACGGTCGCGGTGGCGGCGATCGCCGGGATCAGCCTCGCGGTCGGCGGCGTCGGCATCATGAACATCATGCTCGTGTCGGTCACCGAGCGTACGCGCGAGATCGGCATCCGCCTCGCCATCGGCGCGCTGGCCCGCGAAGTGCGCATGCAGTTCCTCACCGAAGCGGTCGTGCTGTGCTGCTTCGGCGGGCTGATAGGCATCGGCATTGCCTTCGGCCTGTCGCTCGGGCTCGCCAAGCTGATCGACGTGCCGTTCGTGTTCGACCCGACCATCAATGTCGGCAGCTTCGTGTTCTCGGCGCTCATGGGGATCATCTTCGGGTACTACCCCGCGCGCCGCGCGTCGCGGCTCGACCCGATCGACGCGCTGCGGCACGAGTAGCCGCTCGCCGCTCAGGGGCGCACGACGAGCGAAAGCTTGATGGTGAACGGATCCTGGCGAATGTACTGGTTTTGGGTGAACAGGCGCAGCGGGTTGCCGTAGACGAAGCTGTCGCCCCGCGCGTCGAACAGGTTCTCGGCGTCGAGCGCTATCGTCCACTGGCCTCTGGAAGCTGCAAGGCCGGCATCGAACTGCACGTAGTTGCCCATGGGCCGGTCGAGCGCCGGGTCGAAGCTCAGCCGCGAGGGCCCGACGTAGCGGGCGTCGGCGGTGAGGGTTGCCGACCAGTCGGCGAGCGCGAAGTCGTGCGCCATGAGGGTCCTGAAAGTCCACGTGGGCACGACCGGCAGGCGGCGATCGTCGAGCTTGAGGCCGGTTTCGTTGCGCACGAGCAGCGCCGATTGCGCCATCGCTCCCGCTTCCAGCCGCCAGCCCCCGGCGAACCGGCCCTTGATCGTCAGTTCGGCCCCCGAGATGGCGGCGCGCCCGACGTTGACCGTCTCGGTCAACCCGTTCTTGAGCAGCCCGTCGGACTGAACGTCATCCCACCAGGAATGGTACAAGCTGAGGTCGAGGCTCCATCGCCCCGCCGTCTCGCGCCAGCCGGCTTCCGCGGTGGCGAGTTCGTCGCCGTCGAGCCGCTGGACCGTGCCGTCCGACAGCACGGTCGTTCCCCCTTGGCGCACGGCCGAGCCATATCGCAGGTACAACAGGCGGCCCGGACGCGGGTGCCACGCGAGGGCGGCCGACGGAGTGATCCCCGTTCGCGTGCGCTCCTCGTTGCCTTGGGCCGCAGTCACGGCGCGCTGCTCGTGCTGGACCGTGCGATAGAGCCTGCCGCCGACCGTCGCGTCGATGGTGCCCGTGATCGGCATCGTGGCTTCGCCGAATAGCGCCGCCTCCTCTGAATGGTTAGTCACCGTCTCGAGCGTCAGCGAGGTTCCATCAAGGCCATGGAGCACGCGCAGCGCATGCTGGCGGGCATCGAGGTAGGAGAGGCCCGCGAGCCAGCCGAGCCGGCCCATGCTGCCGCTCAGGCGCGCCTCATTGTCCCACAGGAGATAGTGCGCGGCATCGTCGAGCGTCTGCGGATCGGCCAAGCCAAAGCTGCCTGCGCCTTTCGTCGCGTCATAGCGATCGTCCACGTGGTGGCTCGTGTAGCCGGTCGAGAGAACGACCATCGTGTCGCCTTCCCGAACGAGGCGGAATGAGCCATGGACGAGGTTGTTCTCGTGCGGCTCTGCCAATTGCGCGGGCCTCTCGTGCGCTTCGGGATCATAGGTGTAGTTGCTGTCGCGGGCGTTGAGCCACTGGCCGAACGCGGTCGCGCCCGCCTGCCAGCCATCGCCCAGGTCCACGACGAGCTCCGCGCGGCCGCCGCGAACCGTGCTCGAGTTGCTGTCCTTGCGCGCGCCGGTGTCGATCCAGCCCGGAGCCCTTTCGCCGTAACCCGCCAACCTCAGCGCCGCCCTCCCGGACAGGAGCGGAACGTTGACGACGAGCGAGCCGCCAAAGCCCAGTTCACCGCTCGTCACCGACTCGACGTTTGCTGCGCCGCTCAAGGAGAACGACGACGGATCGGGCCGGTTGGTGACCACGCGATAGATCCCGCCGAGCGCACCGGTGCCGTAGAGCGAGCCTTGCGGTCCTTTCAGGACCTCGATCCGGTCCACGTCGACCAGCCGGATGTCGGGATCGGGCGCGACGTAGGTCAGCCGGGCATCGTCCAGCAGGACCGCGACGGTCGCCTGCGCCTTCCCGCCGAAGGGGCTGTCGGCAATTCCGCGCAGGAATATCCGGTTGCGTCCGGCGCCCTGGCCGGTGAGGGTCAGCCCCTCGACCTGGTCGGCGACGGACTCGGTGTCGCTCGTGGGGTCGAGCTGGCGCCGGGGGGCGACGGCGACGACCGCCGCCGCGACCGGAGCGTCCTGCAACCTGAGCTCGCGCTTGGTCGCGGTGACGACGATGTTGTTTTCGCCCTCTTCGGGCGCCGCGGATGGCGTCGCCGGCGCGCGCGCGGGCGCGCTCCTCGAGGCAGGCGCCGGCTCGATCCGCCAGGCGGTCGGCCCGACCTGGCGGGCGACATAGCCCGATCGGCGAAGCAGGCGCCTGAGCGCCTCGCCCATACTCATCCGCCCCTTCATCGGGCGGGTGGCGAGACGCGGCAAGACTCCCTCGGTGCCGATGGAGACGTTCGCCTCGCGCGCGAGCTCGGCGATGGCGTCGGACAGGGTTACCGAGGAAATGTCGATTGCGAGGCGCGAATTGTCGCGGGCGTCAGCCTGGGTCGGACAGGCGATAAGCGCCAGCGTCGTAAGACAGCTCCAGCCCCATGAGCTGCGACAGGTCCCGAACCGCTGAGTTGCCATCTTTGATCGACAAGGTTCCCGAGAATCGCCGCCCCGCCAGCGATGGGGGCACCGAGACCCCGACCCCGGCATAGCGGGCGAGGTCGCTGGCGACCAGCGCCAACGGCGCCGCGTCGTAGGTCAGCCGGCCTTCGCGCCACTCGCCGACATCCTTGGCCGCCACGAAAGACACCCTTGCGAGGCCGTGCGCCGGATCGAACAGGATGCGGCGGCCGGCGGCCAGCTGGACGGGCCCGCCGAGCGCGTCGCCGCGGACCTCGACCCGGCCTTCGGAGACCTCGACGCGCACCGCGCGATCGGTCGCCTGCACCTCGAAGCGCGTGCCGATGTCGCCGATCTCGAGCTCGTTCGCACGGATCGTCAGCGACCGGTGCGGGTCGTGGCGGATTTCGAAGTAGGCGCCTCCTGCAAGCGCCAGCGCGTCCCTGTGCCGGCCGGAAATTGTCAGCCGGCTGTGCGGCGCGAGCACCACGCTCGAGCCGTCCGCGAGGGCAATGGTCTGCTGCCCGCGCCCGGTAGAGAAGGTCTCGGGTTGGCCGGCGAGCCACTGGGGCACGACGAGGACCCCGGCGAGCGCCGCCGCCACGGCGCTGCCCGCCCAGAGGGGCCACGTGCGCCGGGCCCGGCCGGCTGTCGCCGGTTCCACGACCAGCGGGGCCAGCCGATCGCGATGCCGCTCGAGCGCCGCGGCCACTGCCGCGATCTCGCCGTAGGCGGCCCGATGTTCCGGGTCGGCCTCGAGCCACGCCGTGAAGCCGTCCCAGTCCATGTCGTCGCGGGCGCTGGTGAGGTGCCAGGCGGCGGCTTCGGCGAGGATGGTATCGTCTACCCCTGTCATGGCGGAGTCTTTCCATGCGGCCCATGTCCCCCGGCCGGTTCACGAGGCTGAGACGGCGCGGATGCGAAGAATCCGCAGTCGGCGAGCTTCTGCCGCAAGTGGCGCATGGCGACGGCGAGGTGCTTTTCGACGCCGCTGCGGCTGATTTGCATCACGCGCGCGATCTCCGCCTGCCCGAGCCCTTCGAAGCGATAGAGCACGAGCGCGCGGCGCGCGCCATGCGGCAGGCTCATGATCGCCTGGTGGAGCATGTCGGCTTCCTCGGCCTCGATCAGGCCGGCATCGGCCGCGGGCGCGGGGTCCGCCAGTGTCTCGACCGCCGGCGGAACGGCCTCGTCGCGTTCCAGCCATTCGCGGTCCCGGCGCATCGCCCGCTGCCGTTCGCGCGCGCGGTCGAGCACGAGGTTGTTGGCCATGCGGAAAAGATAGGCCCGCCCGTTGGCAACCGGCCCCGCGCGGGTGAGGGAAGCCTTCAGCCAAAGCTCCTGCAGCAGGTCCTCGGCTTCGCCCGGATCGCCGCTGCGGGCGACGAGGAAACGCAGCAACTCGGCCCGGTGGGCGTCGAGCAGTGCCGCCAGGCCGGCCTCAGCTATGACATTGCCTTCTTCCATCGACGAAGCCGCCGTCCCGCCTTCGAACCGCCGCCCGGCCTGAGCGCGCGCGCCGTCCGATCGTGAGTGCAATGGCGTGTTCTTCGATGGAAATGGCCGCAGGTGCAATCCCTCAGTTCCTCAGGCGCCTCACGCGAGCGGCGCGGGGCAGGGGCAAGCGCCCAAGTGAGGAAGCGCGGCCGGCCCGGATGGGGAATTCGAACCGGCCGCGTCCCTGCCGGTTGGCAGCAGGATCGCGCCGTCCGCGAAGGCGCGGCGACGCAGGCATACCGATGAAGGACGCCGCCGAGCGGCCCGATCCGCAGTCCTTGCCTCCGATTTCCTGCTAGCGCGCCGCGGCGAACTTGTTCTCCCGCCGGTGCCCGAGCATGCTGTCGCGCTCGAGCCGCGCGCACAGCGCGGCGTAGTAGTCGGACAGGAAACCCCAGTCGTCGCCGTCGTCGGGCAGGCCCGCCTTGTGGCGGATCGACGCGGCCACCGTGACGATCGCCTCGTCGCTGCCCCGGCGCAGCACGTCCTCGAGCGTCTGCAGCTCGTATACCCCGTAGAGGTCGAGCGCGGCTGCGGGGAAGATCCGCCGCTGCCGTGTCGTGGCGGCCCCGACAAGGTCATCCGCCAGCGTGCCGCGCACCGTGTGGACGACCCACGTGCCGGCCAGGAGGTCGCCGATCCTCAGGCGGTCGCGGTTGAACAGCGGGAAGAACAGGAACAACGCGACCCAGCAGAACGCGAGGATGTAGATCAGCGCGTCGAGCCGGCTTTCACCGGCGTCGATCGCCAGGAACGACAACGGCAGGAACAGTTCCAGCTCGCGCATGGCGTTGCGCACCGTCACCGCTCCCCCCGTCAGTCGCGCGCCGTCGCGGGCGACCACGCGCAGGCCGAGCAGGCGCTTGCCGGGGGTCGCACCGCGTCCGGACAGCTCGAACAGGATGAACCAGCCGTTGCGCAGGACGAACGAGCCGAGCAGCCAGATGACCGTCAGCGCGGAGAGAGCCGAGCTTCCGGCGGCGTCAGCGAGGTAGGCGATCGCGATCGTCGCCACGACGAGGATCACGAGCATGATGACCGCGTCGATCAGGAAGGCCGTGGCCCGCTCGCCCGCGCCGGCGAGCTCGAGCCTCAAGTCGACGCCCTCCGGGGTGACGAACTGGCGCCGCATCGAGCGCGCGCCGGGCGGGCGCGGGCGCCTAGGCCAGGCCATGGCGCTTTCGCGGCAGGTAGTAGTAGGCGAGCCAGCCGGCGAACACCGCGGTGCCGATGGCATAGCGCTGCCAATCGAGCTCGATCGTCTGCCGGCCGATGCCCTCGAGCAGGCCCGCGACCAGCAGCATCAGCACGACGCCGGCCATCGCCGTGCCGCTGGTGCGCCCGGCGACAATCGCCGATTCCAGCCGGCTCGCCCGGCCCGGAAAGCCGATCGCGAGGCCGATGCGAAAGCCCGCCGCGCCCGCCAGGGTTATGGCGAACAGCTCGGTCGAGCCGTGGATGATCAGCCAGCCGCCGAGCATCGCGCCCAGGCCTTTCGACACGTAGATCTCGACGAGGGCGCCGAGCGTCAGCCCGTTGAAGACGAGCAGCATCGCCGTCGGCACGCCGAAGGCAAAGCCGAGGGCGAAGGCGAACAGCGCGACCTGGGCGTTGTGGGTGAAGAGGTAGGCGGCGAACGTGGTCAAGGGATCGGAGTCGTGCCCGCCGTAGAGCACGCCCTTGAGGACCTTCGCCGAAGCGGAAGGATCGCGCCCTTCGGCAAGCTCGGGCGGGATGATGCTGTAGAACCACGAGGGGTCGTGCCTGACGAGGTAATAGCCGAGAACGGCGGAAACGATGCCCAGCGCCGCGGCGACGAGCGTTTCGCGCCACAGCGATGCGATCGCATTGGGCCAGCCCGTGGCGAAGAAATGCGCCAGCTGCCGCCACGCCGTCCCCGGAGCGCCGTAGATCTGGAAATAGGCGCGGGTGCACAATTGCTCGAGGTACGTCTGCAGCGCGCGGTCGAGCGACGTCTCGCGGACGACCGAGAGCGACGACAAGGTGGTCCGGTAGAGGATCGGGAGGGCGAGAAGGTCGTCCTCGCCGAGCGCGCGGACCGATCGCTTCTCGATGCGGGTGACGATCGCCTCGAGCCGTTCCCACGTCGCCTGGTGCGCCGCGCGGAAGCGGGTGGCGTTGACCATCGGCGCGGCCGTCGGCGGCGCGGTCACAGGAGGCCTCGCCGCTTGAGGTCGAGGTAGGCCGCGACGAGCCGGTCGCCGACCCGATCGTGCTCGCACTCGACGACGTGCGCGCCGATGTGGCGCAGGCGGGTGAGCACCAGCAGCCGTTCCTTGAGCAGCGCCGCCGCGGTGACCGCTCGGGTGACATCGTCGGCCTTCTCCGGCGCGCGATCGGCGATGCCCTCCAGCTCCTCGTCGCGCAGCACGACGACCAGCAGGAGATGCGTGCGCAGCAGGCGCGCGGCCGCGCGGACGAGGAACTCGGCTGAAGTGAGGTCGGTGAACTCGGTCATGAGCACGATCATCGAGCGCCGCTGAAGCTTGGCCGCGAGAGTGGTGAGCGCGAAGGTGTAGTTGCTCTCCTCGCCGCTGTAGTCGATCGCCGCGGCCATGCGCTGGACCTCGCCGAAAGCACCCGGGCCGGCGACGAAGCCGCTCGACAGGCGCGGCCGCGAATCGAACGCGTGCAGCGCCACCCGATCGCCGAGCTTCAGCGCCACCCACGCGCTCAGCAGCACCGCCGATACCGCCCGGTCGACGCGCGGCAGCCCGGCGACGGGATCGCCCATCTGCCGCCCGGCATCGACGGCAAAGACGATCTGCCCGTTGCGCTCGACCCGGTTCTCCTTGGCGTGGAGCTTGGTGTGGCGGGCCGACTGCTTCCAGTCGATCGCCCGGCGGTCCATCCCCGAGCGGAATTCGACGAGCGATTCGAACTCGGTCCCTTCGCCGCGGTGCATCTGCGTCATCAGGCCTTGCAGCGCGTGGCGCTCGAACAGCTGCGCGCCGCGCGTGCGGGCGGTCTCGAGATCCGGGTGGACGGGCATGAGCGCCTTGCGCTCGATCGTCCGCTGCTTCCAGACGAGGCCCAGTCGGCCGCGCCAGCGCACCCACAGGCGGGCGATGGCGACGGTGCCGCGGCGATGCGCGACGAGCGACGTGAGCCCGATCCCGCGGCCACCCGACAAGAGGACCCACAGCCGCCCTTCGTCCTCCAGCTCGACCAGCGGATCGGGCGCGAGCGCGACTTCGGCCGCCCGCGGCGGCCCGGCGCCCGCGATCGCGACGAGCAGCGAGGCTTCGACCCTGGTCCCGACCGAAGCGGAGCGCGGCAGCCTCAAATCGGCCGTCGCCGCCGCGGGCTTCGCGCCCAGCAACGCGTCGAGGGCCGTCAGCACCAGCATCGCCAGGGGCCACGCGAGCGAGACGTACCAGCGTCCCGGCGCGAGCACGGCGACGGCGAGAGCCACGGGCGCGCCCGCCGCCGTCACCAGCACCGCGGCTCGCGTCGGGTAGATCAACGCGGCGCCTCGATCGTCTCGATGATCGTGCGCACGACATCCTCGACCTGCCGCCCGTCGATCTCGGCCGCCGGCGAAAGGATCAGGCGGTGGCGCAAGAGCGCCGGGGCGAGCGCCTTGACGTCGTCGGGAATGACGAAGTCACGGCCCTCCATCGCCGCCCGCGCGCGGGCGGCGCCCGCGAGCATCGCCCCCGCGCGCGGGCTGGCGCCCGTTTCGAGATCGGCGACGTCGCGCGTGCCGCGGATCAGCGCGGCGATATAGTCGACGACCTCGTCGACCAGCCTGACGCTCGCCACCGACGCGACGGCCTTGCCGATCGCTTCGGCGTCGGCCCTGGCTTCGACACCCCATTGCCCGGGCGACATCTGCGCGTCGGCCGCCCCGTGCAGGGCGATGATGCGCTTCTCCTCGTCGAGCGGCGGATAGTCGACGATCTGCTTGAACAGGAAGCGGTCGAGCTGCGCCTCGGGCAGCGGGTAGACGCCCTGCTGCTCGATCGGGTTCTGCGTCGCGATGACGGTGAAGCGCTCTCCGAGCGGCATGCTCTCGCCGTCGATCGTCACGGTCCGCTCCTGCATGGCTTCGAGCAGCGCCGCCTGGGTTTTCGGCGGCGTGCGGTTGATTTCATCGGCCAGCAGCACCTCGGTGAAAACCGGGCCGCGGCTCAACTGGAATTGCGAGGTCTGGAAGTTGAACAGGTTGGCGCCGATGATGTCGCCCGGCATCAGGTCGGGGGTGAACTGGATGCGCCCGAAAGCGAGCCCGAGCGCGCGGGCGAAACTGTGCGCAAGCAGCGTCTTGGCGGTCCCCGGCGGCCCTTCGAGCAGGATGTGACCGCGCGCGAGCAGCGCGACCAGCATCAGGTCGACCGTCTCTTCCTGGCCGATGACGGCCTTGGCGACTTCGCTCCGGATGGCGCCGGCAAAGTCCTGAACCCCCTCAAGTGTCACGCACGATCTCCCGTTTCCAACCATGGAGCGCCCGCGCCGCCGCGAGCATGTCATGGTCGTTGCCGGCCGCGGCGGCCCGCCCGGCGAGCTCGGTGAACCGGGCGCCACTGGCCAATCCATCGAGATACCGGTCGACCTCGGCGGTGTCGAACC
>Ga0207706_10001767_pt1 | contig 21221 bp, 18 predicted proteins | sample KBSC53metaG_FD_184318 | JGI IMG/M metagenome (GOLD analysis project Ga0207706, IMG submission 184318) | Corn rhizosphere microbial communities from Kellogg Biological Station, Michigan, USA - KBS C5-3 metaG (SPAdes) (version 2) | ecosystem: Host-associated > Plants > Roots > Rhizosphere > Soil ... | reverse complement strand
TCCATCGTCGCCATCGCGAGGCCGGCGCCGTTCACCATGCAGCCGATGTCGCCGTCGAGCTTGATGTAGGCGAGGCCGTATTTCGACGCCTCGATCTCCATCGGCTCTTCTTCGGAAAGATCGCGAAGCTGCTCGAGCTCCGGGTGGCGGAACTCCGCATTGTTGTCGAATCCGACCTTGGCGTCGAGGACGAGAAGCTCGCCTTTATCCGTGACGGCCAGCGGATTGATCTCGATCTGCGACGCGTCCGTACCGACGAACGCGTCATACAGGCTGGCGAGCACTTTCGACGCCTGCTTGGCGAGGTCGCCTGTCAGGCTGAGCGCCGCGGCGACCGCACGCCCGTGGTGCGGCATCAGCCCTGTCGCGGGGTCGATGGTGATCGTCGCGATCTTCTCCGGCGTATCGTGGGCGACAGCCTCGATATCCATTCCGCCCTCCGTCGAGGCGACGATCGCGATTCGGCTGCTCTCGCGATCCACGAGAAGTGCGAGGTAGAATTCCTTCGCGATGTCGACGCCGTCCGTGATGTAGAGCCGCTGGACCTGCTTGCCATGCGGTCCGGTCTGGACGGTGACGAGGGTCTTGCCGAGCATCTCGGCGGCATTCTCACGGACCTCGTCGATCGAGCGCGCGAGCCGAACGCCGCCCTTGGCGATCTCCGGAAGCTCCTTGAACTTGCCCTTGCCGCGGCCGCCGGCGTGGATCTGCGCCTTGACGACCCACAGCGGTCCGGGGAGTTTCTTCGCGGCATCGACCGCTTCGTCGACGCTCATCGCTGCGTAGCCGGCCGGCACCGGCACGCCGAAGGTCGCGAGCAGCTCTTTCGCCTGATATTCGTGGATGTTCATGGCGCGCGCCTTAAGCAGAATGATGCGAAGTATGCAAAAGCTTCGCCGGAGGGGAGGGGTCGAACCCGGGGTCCTTCTACTTCCTCTACTTTGTCACCTTCGATCGCTAATTCGCGACTTCGCTTGAGTCGTAACCCTGGTAGACTCGCCCGGCTCCTGTAGGACAGAAAAATCTCCGTTGCGGCGCGTGCGTGAACCGTATAACTGTATACAGTATGCAGCACGCCGCCCTGGATCGCCAGAATATCAGCGAAGAGCTTGCGGACAGGATTCGCGAGATGATCGTCGACGGAATCATTCCCGACGACAGCCGGATCAACGAAGTCCATCTCGCCCGCGAGCTCGGCGTCAGCCGGACCCCGCTCCGCGAAGCCATCGCGCGCCTTATCCGCGAAGGGACGTTGACGAGCTTGCCGCGTGTGGGTGCGTTCGTGAAGCCGCTCAGCATCGAGGATTTCGAGCAGGTCTATTCGATCCGGAAGCTCCTCGATCCCGAAGCGCTTCGTCTTTCCGGGATTCCGCCGAAATCCCAGATCGACCGGCTCGAACGCCTAAACGGGCGCATCGGTTCGGCGAACTCGCCGCATCAGGCCATCGAGCTCGACGATGAATGGCATTTGCTGCTGGTGAGCGCCTGTCCCAACCAGCTTCTCCTCGACCTGATTCGCGACTTCATCGGGCGAACGCGCCGGTACGAGATCGCACTGATGCGCGAGCATGAAAACGTGACCCGCGCCACCCATGAGCATGACTGGATCATGCGCGCGCTGCGCAAAGGCGACCTCGGCGCCGCGGTGGATGGCCTGCGGCGCAACATGGAAAGCGGCTTTCAGCCGATCCTCGACTGGCTGCTGTCCCGCGAAGGAGCCAAAGGATGACCTGTTTTCGCCTGTTGATTGCACTATGCGCCGCGTGCCTGCTGGCTGCCCCCGCACCTGCACAGCAGACCGATCCGCTGGTCGGACTGTGGGGGAATCCTTTGAGCTTCGGGCCGAAGCTCCGCGGAGAACTCGTCATCCGGCAAGGAAAACAGTGGACGGCGAGCATTGCCGGACAGCGAGTCCAGTTCGTCCTGCGCGCGGGCGAGATCCAATTCAGCTTCCCAAGCAAGGACGGCTTCCGGGGCCGGTTGGCCGGCAGATCGATCAGCGGGTTCTGGGTGCAGCCGACGGGCGAGAACGAGGACCTGCGTGACCCGGGCGGATCGGGGCAAAGCTTCGCGACCCCGATGAAGCTTCAATCGACTCGTCCCGGCGAGTGGCGCGGCACGGTCGCGCCGCTCGATCGCCGCTTCACCATATGGCTTTCGATCTTCCGCGGGCCCGACGGCAAGCTGCTTGGGGCTTTCCGGAACCCGGAAACCAACTCCAACGGCGGGGCGTCCCGCTTCGAGGTGACCCGCAAAGACGACGCGCTGCGCTTCGAGATAAAGTGGGACGACGGCGAAATCGTCCACGACGCGCAGCTCCTGCACGATCCCGACCGGATCCGGATTCCCTGGGACGACCTAGGCCAGACCGTAGATCTGGTTCGCTACGATCCCGCAAAGGCGGCGTCCTTCTTCCCGCGCCTTCCTGGCGCAAGCGCCTATGTTTATCGCCGCCCGCCGGATACCGGCGACGGCTGGAAGACTGCGCGAGCGGCTGACACCGGAATCGACGAAAAGGTGCTGCAGCAAATCGTCCGCGAGCGCGCGGGGATCGACCCGACCGAGCGTCCGCCCCAGTTGATGCACTCCCTTCTTGTCGCACATCACGGCAAGCTCGTGCTCGAGGAATATTTCTTCGGCTACGACCGCGACACGCCGCACGACATGCGCTCGGCAGGAAAGACGTTCGGGTCCGTGCTTCTTGGGACCGCTCCGGCACCCTCCGCCGGGCTCTCGCCGGCGAGCCGAATCTACGAAGTCATGAAAAGTCACGGGCCGTTCGCGAACCCGGACCCGCGCAAGGGCCAGATCACGCTTGCGCATCTCCTGACCCACAATTCCGGGCTCGCCTGCAACGACAATGACGAAAAGTCGCCCGGCAACGAAGAAACGATGCAGAACCAGAAGGCTCAGCCCGACTGGTGGAAATACACGCTCGACCTTCCGATGGCCCACGATCCGGGCACTCGCTACGCCTATTGCTCGGCCAACATCAATCTGGTCGGAGGAGCGCTTACCGAGGCGACGCGCGCCTGGCTGCCGGACTTGTTCCGAACGCAGGTCGCCGAGCCGCTCCAGTTCGGAAAGTGGCACTGGAACCTGATGCCGACAGGCGAAGGCTATCTGGGCGGTGGCGCATTCCTTCGCCCGCGCGACCTGCTGAAGATCGGGCAGATGTACCTCAACGGCGGCGTGTGGAACGGCAAGCGGATCGTCCCGGAGGCATGGGTCAAGGAATCGACCAAGCGATGGGCCGAGATCACGCCCGAGACGACCGGCCTGACGGAAGACGAGTTCGGCAATTATTACGGCAAGGGCGAGGACGGCCTCGCCTGGCACCTCGGCTCCTTCTCGTCCGGCGGCCGGACCTATCGAACCTACGGCGCAGGCGGAAACGGCGGCCAGATGATGATCGTCATCCCCGACCTGGACCTCGTCGTCGCGTTCACCGGCGGCAACTACGGGCAGGGCGGAGTGTGGGGCCGCTGGGGGCAGCAGGTCATCGGCGACAAGATCATCCCGGCCATCCGGAAACCCTAGTGAGGCAAGTGGCCAGCGGCTAAAAGCGACGGGTGAACCCGGCCACGGCGCAGCCGCTCCGCAAGATCATCCATGTCGACATGGACGCCTTTTACGCGTCCGTGGAGCAGCGCGATCATCCGGAGCTTCGCGGGCTCCCGGTCGCCGTCGGCGGCCAGCATCGCGGGGTCGTGGCCGCCGCAAGCTACGAGGCGCGCAAGTTCGGAATCCGCTCTGCCATGCCCTCGGTCACCGCGAAGCGGAAATGCCCCGACATCGTGTTCGTGAAGCCGCGCTTCGACGCCTATCGCGAAGTGTCGAACCAGATCCGGGCGATCTTCGCGGATTACACCGATCTCATCGAGCCGCTCAGCCTCGACGAGGCCTATCTCGATGTGACCGAGGACCGCTGCGGCCTGGGCAGTGCGCGCGCGATCGCCGAGGACATCCGCCGCCGGATCCGCGAGGAGACGAAGCTGACCGCGTCGGCGGGCGTTTCCTATTGCAAGTTCATCGCCAAGCTCGCTTCCGACTACCGCAAGCCCGACGGGCTGACGGTCATCCGGCCCGACCAGGGACCGGACTTCGTCGCCTCGCTCCCTGTTTCCCGATTCCACGGCGTCGGCCCGGTGACCGCTCGAAAGATGGAGGAGCTCGGGATCATGACGGGGGCCGACCTTTGCGCCTGGAGCCTCGCGGAGCTCGAGGCGCGGTTCGGAAGCTCAGGGAGCTGGTACTATCGGATCTGCCGCGGAATCGACGACCGCGAGGTGAAGCCCGACCGGCCCTACAAGTCGGTCAGCGCGGAGCGGACGTTCGATCAGGACCTGTCGGACCCCGGGACGCTCGCGGCGGAGCTGGAACGAATCGCGGGCTACGCCTGGGACCGAGTGGAGCGTGCCGAAGTCATCGGTCGCACCGTGACTCTCAAGGTGAAATTCGGCGATTTCACGCTGATCACGCGCTCGCGAAGTTTCCCCGAATCAGTGCCGAACGGGCAAGCATTCGCGGCTGCCGGGCAGGCTCTTCTGACCGCTCTTCACCCGGTACCGAAGGGTATCCGGCTCCTAGGGTTGGGCCTCCATAACTTAAGTGAAGGGGCCCTGATTGCTCAGCCGCAGCTGAGACTCGCAATTTAGACCCGGTTGTGATATAAAATCGTTCCAGAGCCGCCGCGATTCCGCGGTGGCCCAAATTAGCAGGAACCTACATTAGGCGGAGAGCCACGACCCGTTGTTCCAAGGGGCAGGTGTCGTTTTGGGGGACGACGCGCGACGTGTCGGCTCTCTTCGTCGATAGACAGGAAGGTATTCGAATGGCTGCCAAGGCTTTGAGCTTCGACGTTGGCGATTATGTTGTCTACCCCAAGCACGGTGTCGGCCGCGTCGTTGAACTGCAGAGCACGGAGATCGCCGGTACTCGTCTCGATCTTTACGTCCTTCGTTTCGAGAAGGAGAAGATGACTCTCCGCGTGCCGGTCAACAAGGCCGACTCGGTTGGCATGCGCAAGCTGTCGTCGGACAAGACGATGAAGGACGCGCTCGACACGCTTAAGGGCAAGCCGAAGGTCAAGCGGACCATGTGGTCGCGCCGCGCCCAGGAATATGAAGCGAAGATCAATTCGGGCGACCTGACCTCGATCGCCGAAGTGGTCCGCGACCTGTTCCGCCCGGACGACGCTCCGGAGCAGAGCTATTCCGAGCGGCAGATTTTCGAAGCCGCCTCGTCACGCCTGGCCCGCGAGCTCGGCGCGATGGAGCAGACCGACGAGAAGGGCGCTATCGCCAAGATCCTCGAGATCCTCAACAAGGCGGCCGTGATCCATCACAAGCCGAAAGAAGAGGTTGCTTAGGAGCGCCGGTGGTGGCAGCTCCGTAGAGCTGCCTCGGTAGCCTAGAACGTCCGGGGGACGTTCGTCAGGCGACTTCTGTGGCGTAAGCCTTTATAGAGCTTCGAAGGGCGCTGCCGGAAGGCGGCGCCCTTTTTCATTCAGATGCCAAATTCCGCTTGCCGCTACACGTGTAGCGCTGTATGGGCCATACAATACACATGTGGAGGCAGAGCGAATGCGCAAGGCATTTTTGGTTGGAATCGTGGCGGCGGCGACCGCTTCGGCCGGGTGCGGCCAGTCCCGCGCGCAGGACGGCGGACCGCTGATCCAGCGCAGCTACCAGGTCGGATCCTTCGATCATATCGAGGTCGCAGGCCCCTACGACGTCGATGTGCGCACCGGTGCTGCACCGTCCGTCTCGGCGAGCGGACCGGAAAAGCTCCTCGAGCGCCTGGTCGTCGAGGTGAAGGGCGACAAGCTTCTGATCCACACGCAGGAACATCACGGCTTCTTCCACTGGGACAGCATCCACGGCAGTGCCAAGCTGGCCGTCACCGTTCCGTCGCTTGCCGGCGCCGAAATCGCCGGCTCGGGCGGAATCACCGTCGACAAGGTGAAGGGCGACCGGTTCAACGGCTCCGTCGCCGGCTCCGGCGATCTCAATGTCGGCGCCCTCGACGTCCAGTCGCTGAAGCTTTCGATCGGCGGATCGGGCGACGTTCGAGCGCATTCGGGCCGCGCCCAGATCGCAGACTATGATATCGCCGGATCGGGCGGGATCGACGCGTCGGGGATCCAGACGCAAACGGCCTCGGCCTCGATCGCCGGATCGGGCAGCATCCGCGGCCAGGCAACCGGCACTGCGGACGTCAGCATCATGGGCTCCGGCGACGTGACGCTTACCGGCGGCGCCAAGTGCAGCATCTCCAAGATGGGCTCGGGCGACGTGAACTGTTCCTAGCGGCCAGCGGCTTTAAGTCGCTCTTAACCATGAGGGGCGAAGGTGAAGCCATGAACCTTCGCCTCCTCGCCGCCGCCTGTTCGGCTCTCGCAATCGCCTCGTCGGCCAATGCAGCCGAGCGCAGCTTCACCGTCACCGGGTTCGACCGGGTTCGGCTCGACGGCCCGTACCGCGTGCGCCTCACGACGAACGTCGCACCGTTCGCGAAGGCCAGCGGCGCCTTGGCCGGGCTGGATGGAATTTCGGTGGAGGTCCAGGGTCGGACGCTGGTTATTCGCAAGAATCCGTCCAGCTGGGGCGGCTATCCGGGCCAAAGTCCGGGACCGATCGATATCGCCGTCGGAACGCACGACCTGACGGCGGTGTGGGTGAACGGCTCCGGAGCGCTCGCAATCGATGCCGCGAAAGCGCAAGCCTTCGACCTTTCGCTCCAAGGCGCCGGCTCGGTCGCGATCGGGCGGCTGTCGGTGGACACTCTTCGAGTCGGCCTGACCGGCACAGGATCGGCGGTGCTCGGCGGAACCGCAGCCGTAGCGACGGCGATCGTCCGCGGGACGGCCTCGCTCGATGCGTCCGCGCTGACCGTCAAGGATGCGACGGTGGGGGCCGAAGGCGCTGCGATCGTGAGGCTGACCGCGACCAACACCGCAAAGGTCGATACGCAGGGCACCGCAACCGTCGAACTCGGCGGCGCGCCTTCGTGCACGATCCGGGCGTCTGGCTCCGCCGTCGTCAGCGGCTGCCGTTAGTTTACCGGGGCGGTCGCCTCCACACCCGACAGGAAGTTCCACAGGGCGCCGGCGAGATCCTCGCCCGCGGCGATCGCTTCCGCCTTGTCCTCGGCCGGCAGGCGGTCGAGCAGGGTCCGGCAAACCGAGCTGTGATCGACGTCCGCGGCGGCATGGACCTGGAAGAAGCGAAGCGTCTCCTCGTCAGTGACCCCGTAGCGCTCGACCAGTCCTTCGATCTTCGCCGTCGCGACTCCGGGGAATTGCGATTCGTACGCATAGAGCGCTCCGAGGCCGGCGGCATAGGACTGCCGGGAGAGGCGCTGGAAGGTCGTGATGAGGGCGCGCGTTTGCGGATTGAGCTGCTGTGTCCGGACCGAGGCTTCGTCTTCGCCAAGACCGCAGGCGAACATCAGCCAAAGCGTTGCGTGATCCTGCTTTCCGGCCTCGATTCCCTCTTCCTCCGCAAGGTTCTCGGCAAGCATCCGCCGGCCTTCGCGGTCCGGACAGCTGCTGTGGACGGCGCTCACGGCCCTCGGAAACGCCTCGACGTGGTGGAAATATTGCCGCGCGTAGGCGCGGAGCGTGTCGAGCGGCAGGCGGCCTTCGGTCCACGCCTGATAGAAGGGATGGCTGAGCATCGCCCGGGCGGCGACCTTTGCGTCGATCGCCTGAGAAACCGTCAAATTCGTCATGCGAGCCTCCTGCAGCTGATTTTCCTCGCAATAGGGCCGGTGCGGAGTGTCGACAAGCGGACATCGGCGCGCTTCAAGGCAACCCAAAAGCCGCCTGATCGTTGAATCCCCGACAACAGAAAAACGGGAGTGAAATCATGTATATCGGTATTGGCGGTCTCGTCCTCCTGATCATCCTTCTCATCATTCTTCTTTAAGGGACGATCGGGCTTCAGACCAAAGCAAGCGCGGCCAGACGGCCGTAGAGCCGGGGCGGCAAATCGGCGAGGCCGGTTCCGTCGTCCCGGCCGCTTGGCGCGTCCTCGTCGGCGAGGTAGCGCCAGCCTTGGTGTGCGCGCCGGTGCACCGGAGTTACCGATACGAACTCACCGGAGCAGACGATGTCGATCCGGCCGTCGGAGCGGTCCTCGAGGCGCAGGATCTCGTTATACCCGATCAGGCGGTGCTTGACGATCCAGTAGAGATTGCCGCCGATCAGCTCCTCGGCGCGCCGAGGCCGCATTCGAGTGGCAACCCGCAGCTCGCCATCCACGGCTCGGGCAGCGATTCGCGCGGCGAGCGCGTCGGCGTCGCGACACCCGAACGCCACCTTCGTCAGATGCAGTTTCGGCACCCTTCCTAGGTGGCCGGAAGCCTCTTTGGTTTCAACCGCTTAGTGGACCAGCCCAAGCCAGGTCGCGAGGCCGAGGAAGGCGAGGAAGCCCATTGAATCCGTAATCATCGTCACGAAGACGCTGCTTGCAACGGCTGGGTCGGCGCCGAAGCGTTCCAGCGTCAGCGGGACAATCACGCCCGCGAATCCGGCGACGATGATGTTGATCAGCATCGCCGCCGCGATGACTCCACCGAGCTCTGGGTTCGACAGCACGAGCGACACGCCAAGGCCGATCAGCACCGCGATCGTCAGCCCGTTCAGCACCGCGACGCGGATTTCCCGGCCGACCGCTCGCCAGCGGTTCGAGCCGGTAAGCTGGTTGGTGGCGATGGCGCGGACGGTGACCGCAAGGGTTTGCGTGCCGGCATTTCCGCCGACGCCGGCGACGATGGGCATCAGCACCGCGAGGATCGCGAGCCGCGAGATCTGATCCTCGAACTGACGGATCACCGAAGCCGCGACAAGAGCGGTGAGCAGGTTGGCGATGAGCCAGCGGACCCGGGCGCGATAGCTGTCGGCGACGGGCTCGTTGATGTCGCCTTCGCCGACGCCCGAAAGGAGCAGCGCGTCCTCGCTGGCTTCCTCCTGGATGATGTGCACCACGTCGTCGACCGTGATCATCCCGACGAGGCGCCCCGCGCCGTCGACCACCGCCGCCGAGACCAATGCATATTTCTGGAACCTCAGGGCGACGTCTTCCTGGTCCATGTCGACCGGGATCAGGGTTTGCTCACGAAGCATGACATCCGTGACCGGGGTCGTCCGTGGCGCCCGGAGGATCGTCGAAAGCTTGCAGGTGCCGACTGGGTGATGGCTCGGCCCGACGACGAATATTTCCCAGAAATCGGTCGGCAGCTCGTCAGTCGAGCGCAGATAATCGATGACCTGACCGATCTTCCAATGCTCGGGCACCGCGATCAGGTCGCGCTGCATCAATCGGCCGGCGGATTCCTCGGGATAAGTGAGCGCTTCCTCGACCGCCGCGCGGTCGTCCGGCTCCATTGCGCTCAGGACCGCGCGCTGTTCGTCCTCCTCCAGATCCTCGATGATCGCGACGGCGTCGTCGGTTTCGAGCTCACCGGCGATCCGCGCGACCTCGTCGGGGCCGAGTGCATCGAGCAGGGTCTCGCGAACGTGCTCGTTCATCTCGGCGAGCACTTCGGCGTCGACGAGCCCGGCCAGCGCCTTCACGAGCCCGTCGCGCTCGTCTCGAGCGGCAAGCTCGATTAGGTCGGCTACGTCAGCCGGGTGGAGCGGAGCGACAAGCTTGCGGGCCGTCTCGTCATCGCCGGCGTCGACGGCGTCGAGGACCCGGTCGACGAATTCGGGGCGGAGGCGGTCTTCGTCGTCGATCGCCGATGCGCGGGCCGCGTCGAGCGGCTCGGCTTGGAGGGCGGCGGCGACTTTCTCGCTCTCGCTCATGACCCTCACCCCTTCCGACGCGTGCCGCCCTCCTATTGTCGGACGGACTCTGGCGCAAGCATCGTCGCGCGCCTAAACCGGCGCGCTTTAAAGGACATGGAGCGCGACATGGCTGACGACCGGCTGACCCTTTCCCTTTCGACCGGCGGGGACGTCGTCATCAGGCTTCGGCCGGACCTCGCGCCGGGCCACGTCGAGCGAATCACGACTCTGGCCAACCAGGGTTTCTACGACGGAGTCGTCTTCCACCGAGTGATCCCCGGTTTCATGGCGCAGGGGGGCGATCCGACCGGGACAGGCTTCCATGGTTCGGACCTGCCCAACCTCGAAGCTGAATTTTCCGATGAGCCGCACGTGCGCGGAACCTGCTCGATGGCCCGGGCGCAGGATCCCGATAGCGCCAACAGCCAGTTCTTCATCTGCTTCGACGACGCGCATTTCCTCGACGGGCAATATACGGTCTGGGGAGAGGTCGAGAGCGGTATGGAGCAAGTCGACGCCTTGCCCAAGGGCGAGCCGCCGGCGAATCCCGGCAAGATCGAGAAGGCGACGGTCGGAAAGGGCGCCTGATTGCCCGGGCCTGTCGCGCTGGTCACCGGCGCTTCAGCTGGGCTCGGCGCGGAGTTCGCGCGCCAGCTTTCGGCTCGCGGCCACCGGCTCGTCCTCGCGGCGCGGCGGAAGGACCGACTCGACCATCTCGCCGCCGAGCTCGGCAATGCGCGATCGGTCGAGATCGATCTCAGCCGCGACGGCGCTGCGGACGCACTCGTCTCCGACGTCAAGACCGCCGGCGAGTCGATCGATCTTCTGGTCAACAATGCGGGATTTGGACTCCACGGACGCTTCGACAAAGCCGATCCGAAGCGCCTTCGGCAGATGATCGACCTCAATTGCGGCGCTCTTGCCGAACTGTGCCGTGCGGTCCTTCCGGCGATGGTCGAGAGCAAGTCCGGAGCGATCCTGAACGTCGCCTCGACCGCGGCCTTCCAGCCGGGTCCGGGTATGGCCGTCTATTTTGCGACGAAGGCCTTCGTCCTCTCCTTGTCCGAGGCGCTTCACGAAGAGGTGCGCCGCTTTGGAGTGAAGGTCGTGGCGCTTTGTCCCGGGCCCACGCACACCGAGTTCGGCGAGGTCGCGGGATTCAAGGCAAAGGCGTCGATCGACCGGTTCTTCATGGAGTCGGGGCCGGTCGTCCGGGCCGGGCTCGAAGCGCTGGAAAAGAACAAGGCGGTCGCCATTCCCGGCACTCTCAACAAGCTTTCGGGGCAGGGACACCGGTTGCTTCCGCGCTCGGCGGTTCGCAAGATCGCCGGAAGCATCAAGTTTTGATCCGCCGATTTGCAACGGAGGGGCATTCACCCGATTTGACCTGCTGAATTGAACCGCAGACGTTCGGCGCCGTTTCCGGTTGGGACCGGGGCGATTCCCGAACTAAAGGAGAGCCGATGGCGGACACCGACGTGGCAGAACGGCCGAAGACCAGGCGCGTGCAGGTCGCGAACCTGCCGCTGGGGGACAGCGGCCGCGGAATCGCGCGCCTGCCCGCCAAGCTGATGGAAGATCTGGGCCTCAGCGAGGGCGACACGATCGAAATCAGCGGCAAGAGGTCGACCGCGGCTCGGGCGATTCGCCAGTACACCGAGGACCAGGGCCTGGACATCGTGCGTCTCGACGGCCTCTCGCGCGCCAATGCCGGCGTCGGATCCGGCGACCTGGTCGAAATCCGAAAGACAAAGTCCAAGCCCGCAACTCGTGTCGTATTCGCTCCGGCGCAGGACAATGTCCGGTTGCAAGGCTCCTCGGCGGCGCTGAAGCGCACCTTCGCAGGGCGGCCGTTGTGCGAGGGCGACACCGTCGCGACGACGGGCCACCAGCGGGTCAACGCCGACATTCCCGACGAAGTTCGCAACATGCTGAACGCGCCGGCCTTTGCGCTTCAGGAAGTCCGCCTCGTCGTCGTCAGCGCCTCGCCGAAGGGCGTCGTCCACATCGATTCGAAGACGGATGTCGAACTTCTTCCGGAATTCCTCGGCGGAAAGCCCGGCGACCGGCGCGCGGACGTCACCTACGACGACCTCGGCGGCATGCTTTCGACCATCGATGCGTTGAGGGAGATGGTCGAGCTGCCCCTTCGCCATCCGGAGCTGTTCCAGCGTCTCGGAGTCGATCCGCCGAAAGGCGTGCTGCTGCATGGGCCGCCCGGAACCGGCAAGACTCGCCTGGCCCGCGCGGTCGCCAACGAGAGCAGCGCGCATTTCTTCCATATCGCCGGGCCGGAGATCATGGGCTCGGCCTATGGCGAGAGCGAGCGCAAGCTTCGCGAGCTGTTCGAGCAAGCCGCCGCGTCCGCGCCCTCGATCATCTTCATCGACGAGATCGACTCGATCGCGCCCAAGCGCGGCCAGGTCACCGGCGAGGCCGAGAAGCGGTTGGTCGCCCAGCTCCTGAGCCTGATGGATGGGCTCGAGCCGAGGCAGAACCTCGTCGTTATCGCCGCGACGAACCGGCCAGAAGCACTCGACGAAGCGCTTCGGCGCCCCGGCCGGTTCGACCGCGAGATCGTGGTTGGGGTCCCCGACCAGCAGGGCAGGCTCGAGATCCTGGAGATCCACACCCGGGGAATGCCGCTGGCGTCCGACGTCGACATCCAGGACCTCGCCCGCCGGACCTACGGCTTCGTCGGGGCCGACCTGGCCGCGCTCGCCCGCGAGGCGGCGATGGAGGCGGTTCGCCGCATCATGCCGCGGATCAATCCGCAGGAAGACACGATCCCGCCCGAGATTCTCGACGCACTATCGGTTGAACGGCGGGATTTCGAAAATGCCCTGAAGCGCGTCCAGCCTTCGGCGATGCGCGAGGTGATGGTCGAAGCACCGCAGATCCGCTGGTCGGACATCGGCGGCCTCGATCAATCGATCGAGAAGCTTCGCGAAGGGATCGAGCTTCCGCTCAAGCACCCCGAGGCGTTCCGCCGCATCGGCATACGTCCGGCCAAGGGTTTCCTGCTCTACGGGGCTCCCGGGACCGGCAAGACCTTGCTTGCCAAGGCGGCGGCGCGCGAAAGTCACGCCAATTTCATCGCCACCAAGTCGTCCGATCTGTTGTCGAAATGGTATGGCGAGAGCGAGCAGCAGATCGCACGGCTATTCGCCCGGGCGCGGCAGGTTGCGCCGACCGTCATCTTCATCGACGAGATCGACAGCCTGGTTCCCGCCCGCGGCGGCGGCCTCGGCGAACCCCAAGTCACCGAGCGGGTCGTCAACACGATCCTCGCCGAGATGGACGGACTCGAGGAGCTCAACAATGTCGTGCTCATCGGAGCGACCAATCGGCCGAGCCTGATCGACCCGGCGCTTCTGCGCCCGGGCCGGTTCGACGAACTCATCTATGTCGCTCCGCCGGACACCGCGGGCCGCCGGCGCATCCTGGCGATCCACACGTCGCACATGCCGCTCGCCGACGACGTCGACCTGGAATCCCTGGCGCAGCGAACCGAGCGCTTCACGGGCGCCGATCTCGAGGACCTCGTTCGCCGCGCGGGATTGACCGCGCTTCGCCGCGGCCTCGATTCCGGCAAGGTCACCAAGGAGGACTTCGAAACGGCTCTCGGCGACACCCGCGCGTCCGTCAGTCCGGAAATGCTCGAGGAATATGACCGCATCCAGCAGACTCTGAAGAGCGACGCGGTGAGGCCCACGGGAATCGGTTTCGTGCTCCCCGGAATGCTTCGCTCGAGAGGAGAAAAAGGCGCGGAACCGGGCGCGACCGGGGCGATTTCGCAACCGCAGAAGCGGCACGAATAGGAGTGTTCGACAATGCCCCGTCCTCGTTCGGCGCAAGGCAACGCCAGAGCGTCTAAGGAACCTTGCCAACAAGCGTAGCTTTTGCCAACGCAACGCGCCTTCAAACGGAGATTCCATGCCGACCTCGACCGCCAGAACCCTCAAAGGCCCGCGTCGCCTCGTCAGGCGCGCGGTGCGCCGGTCGGCCAGCCCACACTGGCAGTTTCTGCGCGGCTTCCTGAAGCACCCGGTCATGGTAGGCTCGGTGATTCCGTCGAGCCGGGTGCTCATCGAACGGATGCTGAAGCCGGTGGATTGGAAGAACACGAAGCTGTTCGTCGAATATGGCCCGGGTGTCGGTACCTTCACCCGTCCGATCCTCGAGAAGCTCGGCAAGGACGCGACCCTGATCGCGATCGACACAAACTCCGACTTCATCAAGTTCCTGCGCCGCTCGATCGACGATCCGCGGCTGGTGGCGGTGACGGGTTCGGCGGCGGACGTCGAGAAGATCGTCGCCGATCGCGGCTTCGACGCAGCGGACTATGTGATCTCCGGTCTTCCCTTCTCCACGCTCCCGCCCGGAATCGGAGACGACATCGCCGAAGCCACCGCCAACGTCATCCGGCCGGGCGGCGCCTTCCTGGTCTATCAATTCAGCCCGAAGGTGCTGTCCTTCCTGAAACCCTATTTCGACCGGATCGACCGCGGCTTCGAATGGATCAACGTCCCGCCCGCGACCCTGTTCTGGGCGCACATCGACTAGGCGACTTGCCCCTTATTCAGCCGCCGAGGTTGAGGCGGCGGGTGACCGTGTAATCCGCAACGTTGACGAGGAAGTGGGAGATCGCCCACTTGACGCGCCGCCACGGGCTGGCACGCCGCTTGTGAACTTGGGGAGTGATCCACTTGCAGTCCTTGAGCTCGCGCTCGAAGTAGCGGCGCATCGCTGCAGCGAATTCGGCATCGTGGATCCGGACCATCACCTCGAGGTTGAGGTAAAAGCTCCGATAGTCGAAGTTGGACGAGCCCAGGTGAACGACGTCGTCCACGATCGCGACCTTCGTGTGGAGCTTGGCGGGTTCATATTCATAGAGCTCCACCCGGCGGCGAAGCAGCCGGCTGTAGCTGTGCCGGGCCGCGGCGATCGTAGTGTTGTTGTCGGACTTCGACGCGGTGACAATCCGCGCCCGGCCCCGCCGTCCAAGCCGGCCGATCCGCCGAAGCATGGCGCCCGGTGGTGCGAAATAGGCGAAGATCATGTCCAGCTCGTGGCCCTGGCGGATGTCCCGGCCGATACTTCGCCACCAGCTGTTGCGCATGCTCAAGGGGCCGCTGAACTTCCACTGGATCAATCCGCGCCACTCGCTGTGCTCGCCGACCATTCGGCGCAGCGAGCGGAGCTTGGCCTTCTTCCGCGTGGACCAGCGGAAGATCGCATCGAAATAGCGCCCCCCGACCGCGGCTTCCGGGCCTTCGATACGCAGCCACAGGTCGCGCCAATGTTCGGGGCCGGTGTCGCTCATGTATGTCTCGTCGATGTTCGCGCCGCCGACGATGGCGATTGCGTCGTCCACAACGACGAGCTTCTGGTGATTGCGAAGAAGGTAGCGGCGGCCGTAGACGGCGTTGAAGACGCAATAATCGCCGCCGGCCTCGTCAAGCTCGGTGAAGAACTGCGGCGTCGCCGACGATCCGAAGCCGTCGATCAGAAGCTTCACCTGGACTCCGCGGCGCGCCGCGGCGATCAGCGCGTCGCGGACCGCCTGGCCGACCCGGTCCGGATCGAACATGTACATGAGCAGGCGAAGGCTCTTCTCCGCTCCTCCGATCAGTTCGAGGAGGGTTCGGAGCCGCTCTGCTCCCGTCTCGATCAGCTCCAGGCGATTGCCGGCGACCTCCGCGCGGATCGGCTCTCGTCCTGGCATGTCGGGTTGGTCGGCCATCAATGGAGGTGTGCCCTTCGCCGGGCGGCGCGGCAAGGACTGCCAGTGCAGGCGCGCTCGAGCACCGTGCCTCGGCAATCCCGCGGATTGCCTGCACGCGATGCTTCCATTGACTTTTCGGGCTGCCGCAAGCTATTGCCGCCGCCTTCCCGAAATCCCATATTCCTTTCGGAATGGCCGCACGGAGCGATGAATGGCGCGCGTTACTGTCGAAGATTGCGTAGACAAGATCCCGAACCGGTTCGACCTCGTCCTGCTTGCGGCCCAGCGCGCGCGCCAGATTTCGGGCGGTGCCGACCTCACGATCGACCGCGACCGCGACAAGAATCCCGTCGTCGCGCTCCGCGAGATTGCCGAGGAGACCCTGAAGCCGAAGGACCTGCAGGAAGCGATCGTCACCAACCTCCAGAAGGTACGGATCGACGAAGAGGACGAGACGGATGAGCTCGCGAGCCTCAGCGCGTCCGCGGAAGCGCTTCGCCTGACCGCCGCCGCTCCCCCGCGTCCGACACCGAGCGGCGGGGACTACGAGTAGCTTCTCCGTCCCTGTAAGGGATGGAATCAGGCCGCTTTGTCGGCCTTTCCCTTGATTTCGTCGCGGCAGACCCAGGTCATGTCGCCGAGCGACAGCTCGCGGCCGTCCTCGGCCTCGACCCGGATTCGCCTGACCGGACGCCGGTTCTTCGAATCGGCGAGGATGATGTCCAGCTCGCCGTAGCCCCAGTCCTCGCCCCACTGCCGGATCGCGAGAACGACCGGCAGGAGCGCCTCGCCCTTCATCGTCAGGGAATAGATTACCTTGCGGCGGTCCGATGGATCGGGCGAGCGTTCGAGGATCCCGCCGGCGACGAGCTTGCCGAGCCGATCGGAGAGGATGTTGCGGGCGATTCCAAGCCCCGCCTGGAACTCCTCAAAATGGACGAGACCGTTGAAGGCGCCGCGGAGGATGAGGAACGCCCATTTCTCGCCGATCAGCTCGACGGCAGCCGGAATCGGGCAGCTAAGCGCCGCTTCCCTGAACGCATCGATGTCCGCACCCGACTTGGCGTCAGCGGTCAAGCTTCCTCTCCCTGAGCCTGGAGAAAAGCACAAAGATCGAAAAAAGAACAGTTGCAAATTGCAACTTTGAGAGTTATTCCGTTTCATATCACAACTAACTTTGGGGACAAGCATGCTCCGCTCCGCACTGACTCTCGCCGCCGTTGCGATGCTCGCCGCTCCTGCTGGAGCAGCGACCTACTCCGCAAAGCTCGCAGCACCGCCACAGGCCAGCCGAATCGCCGTTTCCGATTTGCTTTGGACCTGCGGCGAGCAGGACTGCGTCGGCTCGACGAAGACCAGCCGGCCGCTCGTGCTGTGCCAGGGCCTTGCCAAGAAGGCCGGTCGAATCGACGCTTTCACGGTCGACGGACGCGACATTGCCGCCGCCGAGCTTGAGCGCTGCAATGCCTCGGCCCGAGCGTCCACCCCCCAGGCGGTCGCTACCGCACGCTAGCGAGCCGCTTAAAGCTGCGCTCCATGCCCTCGAGCGCAGTTCAAATCGGGAGCGGCAGGCAACCACGCCTGCTCGCTCCCGATGTTCTTTCTTGCACAAAGGCTCCGCCTCCCCCCATCTAGGCACGGTGCTGAGACAGTATGAACTGGTCGAGAAGGTCAGGGCCTACGATCCGGACGCGGACGAAGGCCTGATCAATCGCGCCTACGTCTTCTCGATGAAGGCGCACGGAGCGCAAAAGCGCGCCTCCGGCGATCCCTATTTCAGCCATCCGATCGAGGTCGCGGGAATTCTCACCGACCTGAAGATGGACGACCAAACGATCGCCACCGCCATCCTTCACGACACGATCGAGGATACGGTCGCCACCCCTGAAGAAGTCGAGAGGCTCTTCGGCAAGGACGTCGCGCGGCTGGTTGACGGAGTGACCAAGCTCAGCAAGATCGAGGCGCAATCGGAGAACGAGCGAGCGGCCGAGAACCTCCGCAAGTTCCTTCTCGCACTGTCCGACGATATTCGCGTGCTGCTCGTGAAGCTCGCCGACCGGCTGCACAACATGCGCACGCTCCACCACGTCCCCTCGGAGGAGAAGCGCCGGCGGATCGCGCGCGAGACGATGGATATCTACGCGCCCCTCGCCGAGCGAATCGGCATGTACGAGATGATGACCGAGATGCAGACGCTGGCGTTCCGCGAGCTGGAGCCGGATGCATACGCCTCGATCACCAAGCGCCTGAAGCAGCTTCACGAGCAGGGCGGCGACCTCGTCAGCCGAATCGGCCTGGGATTGCAGCTCCACCTGGCGGACAACGGCCTCGAGGCCGAGGTCACGGGCCGCGAGAAGCACCCTTTTTCGATCTGGCGGAAGATGGCCGAGCGGCACATCAGCTTCGAGCAGTTGTCCGATGTGATGGCCTTTCGGGTCATCGTCGGCACGCCCGAGGATTGCTACCGCGCTCTCGGGTTGATCCACCAGCGCTGGCCGATGGTTCCGGGCCGCTACAAGGATTACATCTCCACCCCCAAGCGGAACGGATACCGCTCGCTCCACACGTCGGTGATCCACGATTCGCAGATGCGGATCGAGATCCAGATCCGAACCCTGGCCATGCATGAGCAGGCCGAGCGCGGACTGGCCGCGCACTGGGCCTACAAGGAAGGCAAGCCCAAGGCCGACCTGAAGATCCCCTGGGTCGACGAGCTGGTCGAAATCCTCGAGCATGCGGAGAGCCCGGAAGAGCTTCTCGAGCACACCCGGATGGCGATGTACCAGGACCGGATCTTCGCCTTCACCCCGAAGGGGGAGCTGATCCAGCTGCCCAAGGGCGCCACTCCGGTCGACTTCGCTTATGCCGTCCACACGGACCTCGGCGACCGGACGGTGGGCGCCAAGGTCAACGGCCGCGTCGTGCCGCTGAGGACGATGCTCGACAATGGCGACCAGGTCGAAATCCTCGCTTCCGAGGCGCAGCATCCGCAGCCTTCGTGGCTCCGCTTCGTCGCCACCGGCAAAGCGCGGGCCGGGGTCCGCCGCTTCGTCCGCCACAAGGAGCGCGACGAGACGATAGAGCTTGGCCGCAAGATCTACGACGACATCATCGAGCGGCTTCCCGCCGAGCTCGGAGACGATGCGCTGAAGCGCGCGCTTAAGAAGTTGTCGATGGAGGATTCCGACGCGCTGATGGTCGCGATCGCGCGCAAGCGGGTTACCGACGAGGAAGTGATGGAAGCTTTGATGCCCGGCTCAGCCGGCGCCGACGTCGCGCCCCGCCCGCCGGCGCAGCGGACAGCCATCTCGATCAAGGGGCTGACCCCCGGCGTCGCCTATCATCTCGCCCAATGCTGCCACCCGATCCCCGGCGACCGGATCGTCGGCCTTCGCCGCGAGGACGAGGAGATCGAAGTGCACGTCATCGGCTGCGACACGCTTGCCAGCGGGATCGACGCGGACTGGCTCGACCTCGCGTGGGGCGAGGGCTCGGGCGGAGCGGCTCGCCTGTCCGTCATCCTTCGCGACGTGCCCGGCGCGCTCGGCACGATGGCCGGGATCCTCGGCGCGAAGCACGCCAATATCGTCAACCTTCACCTGGTCCATCGCGACGGGAGCTTCCAGACCTTCCACCTGGACATAGAGGTCCACGACCTGGCGCACCTTCACACCATCATCGCCGCATTGAGGGAGGCGGACCCGGTCAGCACGGTCGAGCGTATCTAGGCTCTCTTGCGCCTTTCGCGGGCGCTTCCCGCCGCGAGCACGGCGAGAGTGACCAGGTCGGACGCCGAGGCAGTCATCGGCGCGATCTGTACCGGCAGCTCCAGCCCGACGATGAACGGGCCGAGCACGGTCTCGCCGCCCAGGTTCTTGAGCAGCTTGGAGGCGAGGTTGGCCGATTGCAGCCCCGGCATCACGAGGACGTTCGCCGGGCCGGTGAGGCGGCTGAACGGATAAAAGCGCCTCTGCATCTCGAAATTCAGGGCGACGTCGGGCCCCATCTCGCCTTCATATTCGAAGTCTGTCGAAAGCTCGTCGAGAAGCTTCACCGCGCCCCGGAGCTCGTCGATATGGGTGCCGGGCGGGTTGCCGAACGTGGTGTAGCTGACGAAAGCGATCCTCGGCTCGAGCCCCATCCGGCGGGCGAAGCCAGCCGATCTGAGGGCGATTGCCGCGAGTTGCCGCGCGTCCGGGCGCTCGGTCACCGCGGTGTCGGCAATGAGCACCGTCCGGTTGCCCGAGACGATGACGTTGATTCCGAACGGGACCGCGTCCTTTTCATCCTCGATCACCTGGCGAACCTGGCGAAGCGACTGGCTGAACGGACGCGTTGTGCCCGTGATCATCGCGTCGGCCTCGCCAAGAGCGAGCATCGCGGCGGCGAAATAGTTGCGGTCCTGGTTCACGAGCCGCTCGACTTCGCGCTGGAGCAATCCGTGCCGCTGGTGCTTGCGGTAGATATAATCGACGGCCCGGCCGACGAGCGGCGAATTGCGGCTGTTGAGCACCTCGTAGCTGTCGGCATCGTCGACGCCCATTTCGCGCAGCTTGTCGTAGACGTCCTCGCGCCCCACGAGGACGGGAGTCCCGTAGCCGGCTTCGCGGAAGGCGATCGCCGCGCTAAGCACGTTCGGCTCCTCGCCCTCGGCGAACAGGACTCGCTTCGGCTTGGACTTGGCCGCTTCATAGGCGAGGCTGAGGACGGAGACCGTCGGGTTGAGGCGCGCCCGAAGCTCCTGGCGGTACGCATCGAAATTCTCGATCTGCCTCTGGGCCGCGCCGCTCCGGATCGCAGCCTCCGCCACCGCGGAGGCGACGACTTCCATCAGCCTCGGATCGAACGGCGCCGGGATGATATAGTCGCGCCCGAAGCTTTGGCTGCGCCCGCCATAGGCCGCCGCCACCTCTTCGGGTACCGGCTCGCGAGCGAGCTGCGCCAGCGCCTCGGCGGCGGCGATCTTCATCTCCTCGTTGATCGCGGTCGCCCGAACGTCGAGCGCGCCGCGGAAGATGAACGGGAAGCCGAGGACGTTGTTGACCTGGTTGGGGAAGTCGGAGCGGCCAGTCGCGATGATCGCATCGGGCCGGGCTTCCTTCGCGTCCGGCGGCGAGATCTCGGGATCCGGATTGGCCATCGCGAAGATGATCGGCTGCTTCGCCATCGTCTTCACCATGTCCTTCGAAACGACGTTGGCCGCCGACAGGCCGAGGAAGACGTCCGCGCCCACGAGCGCATCGGCAAGCGTCCGGGCATCGGTCTCGGCCGCATGCGCGGACTTCCACTGATCGAGGTCGGTGCGGCCCTTGTGGATGACGCCCTTGCGGTCGCACATGATCACATTGCCACCCTTGACGCCCATCGCCTTGACCAGCTCGGTGCAGGCGATCGCGGCTGCTCCGGCGCCGTTCACCACGACCTTGACGTCCCCCAGCTTGCGGTCGGTGAGCAGGCAGGCGTTGATGAGGCCTGCGGCGGTGATGATCGCGGTGCCGTGCTGATCGTCGTGGAAAACCGGGATGTTCATCCGCTCGCGGAGCGTCTGCTCGATCACGAAGCAGTCGGGCGCGGCGATGTCCTCGAGGTTGATGCCGCCGAAGCTGGGCTCGAGCAGGGCGACCGCGTCGATGAACCTGTCGCAGTCGTCGGTCGCGACCTCGATGTCGATCGAGTCGACGTCGGCGAAGCGCTTGAACA
>Ga0207706_10001766_pt1 | contig 21231 bp, 17 predicted proteins | sample KBSC53metaG_FD_184318 | JGI IMG/M metagenome (GOLD analysis project Ga0207706, IMG submission 184318) | Corn rhizosphere microbial communities from Kellogg Biological Station, Michigan, USA - KBS C5-3 metaG (SPAdes) (version 2) | ecosystem: Host-associated > Plants > Roots > Rhizosphere > Soil ... | reverse complement strand
GTGGTTATCGCGCTCCTGCTGCTGATGTTCGTGGCCTACCGCGGCTTCAGCGTGATCCTGTTCGCGCCGGTCTGCGCGTTGCTGGCGGTTTTCGTCACCGATCCGTCGCTGGTGCTGCCGCTGTTCAGCGGCGTGTTTATGGACAAGACGGTCGGCTTCATCAAGTCGTACTTTCCGGTGTTCCTGCTCGGCGCGGTGTTCGGCAAGGTCATCGAGCTGTCGGGCTTTTCCAAGTCGATTGTCTCGTCGGTGATCAAGATAGTTGGGCAGGAACGGGCGATGCTGTCGATCGTGCTGGTCTGCGCGGTGCTCACCTACGGTGGGGTTTCGCTGTTCGTCGTCGTCTTCGCGGTCTATCCGTTCGCAGCGGAAATGTTCAAGCAGGGCTCCATTCCGAAGCGGTTGATTCCGGGCACCATCGCGCTCGGTGCGTTCACCTTTACGATGGATGCGCTGCCCGGGACGCCGCAGATCCAAAACATCATTCCGACCACTTTCTTCAAGACTGACGGCTGGGCAGCGCCATGGCTGGGCGTGATCGGCGCCGTCTTCATCCTGATCGTCGGCCTCACGTACCTCGAGTGGCGCCGCCGGCAGGCCGCTGCGGCAGGCGAGGGCTATGGCACCAAACTGGTCAACGAGCCCGAGCCGTTCACCGACGAGAAGCTGCCGAATCCGTGGCTCGCGATTTCGCCGCTGGTGATCGTCGGCGTTGCGAACAAGGTGTTTACGGGCATGATCCAGAATTTCTACGGCGCCACCCACACCGCTGAACTGCCGGGGCTGGCCAAGCCGGTGACGACGCAGATTTCGTCCGTCGCCGCGGTATGGGCGGTCGAAGCGGCGCTGCTCCTCGGCATCATTACCGTGGTGGTGTTCGCCTTCGGGCGGATCAAGGAGCGTTTTGCCGACGGCAGCAAGGCGGCGGTGGCCGGCGCCCTGCTCGCTGCGATGAATACCGCTTCCGAATACGGCTTCGGTGGCGTGATCGCCGCGCTGCCGGGATTCCTGATCATTGCCGACGGGTTGAAGGCGATCCCGGGCGTGCTGGTCAACGAAGCGGTCACGGTAACCGCGCTCGCCGGCATCACGGGGTCGGCCTCGGGCGGCATGAGCATTGCGCTGGCAACGATGGCTGACACCTTCATCGCCAGCGCCGACGCCGCCGGCATTCCGCTCGAAGTGCTGCATCGCATTGCCTCGATGGCGAGCGGCGGCATGGACACGCTGCCGCACAACGGCGCGGTAATCACGCTGCTGGCGGTGACGGGGCTCACGCACAAGGATTCGTATCGCGACATTTTTGCGATCACGCTGATCAAGACCGCCGCGGTGTTCGTGGCGATCGCAGTGTTCTACACGACCGGCATTTACTAAGAGCCCGCAACATGATGAAACGCGCGATGCGCCGCCTTGATGGCCAAGTAAAATAGATGCGGCAACCGAAGATAGTCATCGTCGGCGCAGGCCTGGTGGGGGGTACTGCTGCTCTGTTCTGCGCGGTAGCGATTCCGAGCGCGCAGATCGTGATCATCGACGTCGAACGAATCCGGGCGGAAGGCCAGGCGCTCGACCTTGCCCACGCTTCCGCGTTTTGGGGGCATGACCGCTTCTATCCCGGCGATTACGACCTGGCGGGTGACGCCGACATCGTCGTCATTACCGCGGGCGCCGGTGTGAAACCGGGCATGACGCGGCTCGATCTCGCGCAGATCAATGCGCGAATTGCGACGGATATCGTCGAACGCATCGCGCCGCTCGCGCCGGAGGCAATTTACGTGCTGGCGGCGAATCCCTGCGACGTGCTAGCGCATGTCGTCTACGACCGGCTGCGCTGCGGGCGGGAGCGTGTAATCAGCACCGGCACCACGCTCGACACTGCGCGATTGCGGGCGCTGCTGTCCGAGCGCCTGAGCGTAGTCTCGCCGGCAATTCACGCCTACGTGCTGGGCGAGCACGGCGAGTCGGCATTGATTCACTGGTCGCGTGCGTCTGTTTCGGGCATGCCCCTGGACGCATTTCTGGCGCAAACCGGCAAAGAGCTCGGTCCAGCGAGCCGCGATCTCATTCTTCGTTCGGTGCACGAAGCAGCCAAGCTGATCAAGGAGGGCAAGGGCGCCACGCACTACGGCATCGGCAGCGCGATCGGCCGTATCTGCCAGGCGATCGTGCACAACAGCGATACGATCCTGCCCGTCGCAATTGTGCACGCTGAGGTCGAGGGCGTGCCGGAGGTGTGCGTGTCGTTGCCGATGCGGGTGGACGGCAGTGGCGCGCGGCTGGTGGCCTACCCGGAACTCACTGCCGGCGAGCGCAAGGCCCTGCAACGCAGCGCCCGCGCCGTTAAGGAGGCCACCGAGGGTGTGCTCGGCAGCAGCAAGGCATCCGGACCGAAGACTTCACCATCCAGACGCAGGGCGGCAAAGGGAGCGGCGCGATGAGCGAAGAAAAGCGGTCCGTGTTGTGGCGATATCTCGTGCCGATCGCAATCGGCGCGCTGTTGTGGTTCATGCCGCCGCCGGAGGGACTCGATCCGAAGGCGTGGCACATGTTCGCGGTTTTCGTCGCGACGATCGCCGGCATCATGACCGCGCCGCTGCCGATGTCGGCGGTGGCAATCGTCGGCGCAACGGTGGCGGCGCTCACCGGCGTCATTTCGTTTGCGAACGTTGTCGATGCGACCGGCACGGACCTTGTGTGGCTTGTGATGCTCGCATTCTTCATTTCCCGCGGCATGATAAAGACCGGTCTCGGCCGCCGCATTGCACTGCTTTTCATGCGGCTGCTCGGCAAGCGCACGCTCGGGCTGGGCTATGGACTGGTCGCAACGGAACTCGTCATTTCACCCGCTATGCCAAGCATCACCGCGCGCGCAGGGGGCGTGATGCTGCCGATTACGCGCGCAATTGCGGAGGTCCTGGGCAGCGTGCCCGAAGACGAGTCGCGCAAGAAAGTGGGCAGCTACCTCATGCTGTGCGCGTTCCACGCGAACATCATTACGGCCGGCATGTTCATCACGGCGATGGCGGGCAATCCGCTCGCGGTGAAGCTCGCAGCCGACCAGGGCGTAGTAATCAGCTGGCTCGACTGGACACTCGCCGCCCTGGTGCCGGGACTGCTTTGCCTCGTCCTGATTCCTCTCGTGCTGCTGTGGCTCGCGCCGCCGCTGGTGAAGGCCACGCCGGACGCGACGGCGCTCGCGCAGCGCGAACTCGACAAGATGGGCCCGATTTCCACCAGCGAAAAAATCATGGCCGCGACTTTTGTCGGCCTGCTCGTGTTGTGGGTTTTCGGCGACCAGATCAAGGTCAGCGCCACGCTTGCGGCCGCGATCGGCGTGTCGATCATGTTCATTACTCGCGTGATGACGTGGCAGGACGCGCTGAACGAAAAAGCTGCGTGGGATACCATGATCTGGATCGGCCTTTTGATCATGCTCGCGTCCAAGCTGAATGAGTACGGGATGGTCGCATGGTTCGGCAAGGAATTCGGCGCGCACCTCGAGGGTTATTCGCGCTATATGGTCTTCGTGCTCGTGGCGCTGATCTACTTCTACATTCATTACTTTTTCGCCAGCGCCACCGCGCACATCAGCGCGTTGTATCCGCTTTCGCTCGCGCTGATGATCGCCGCGGGCGTGCCTGCATTCGCCTCTGCGATTGCACTCGGCGTACTGAGCAACGTCTACGGCTGCCTGACTCAGTACGGCATCGGTTCGGGGCCGGTCATGTACGGCGCCGGCTACGTCACGCAGGGCGAATGGTGGAAGGTCGGATTCATCATGAGCGTGATTTATCTCGCAGTGTGGCTGGTCATCGGCCCGCTCTGGTGGATGGCGCTTGGGCACATTTGATTGAACGGTCGAAGCGGCCGGATCTCAACAGGAGAATAGCAATGATCAAGGGCAAGAACGCAATCGTCACCGGCTCGACCAGCGGCATCGGGCTCGGTATCGCGCGTGCGCTGGCCGGCGCCGGCGCGAACGTCATGCTGAACGGCTTCGGCGATGCCGGCGAAATCGAGCGTCTGCGCGCCGCGCTTGCAGCCGAGCTCAAAGTCAAGGTCGGCTACCATGGCGCCGATCTCTCAAAGCCTGAGCAAATCCGCGACATGGTCGCGGCGGCGACGCGCGAGCTCGGCTCCGTCGACATTCTCGTCAACAATGCCGGCATCCAGCACACCGCACCGGTCGAGGATTTCGATGACGGGCGCTGGGACGCGGTGATCGCGATCAACATGTCGTCGAATTTCCACGCCATCAAGGCAGCGCTGCCGCAAATGAAGAAACGCAATTGGGGCCGCATCATCAACATCGCGTCCGTGCACGGCTTGGTCGCCTCGACGCAGAAGGTGGCGTATATCGCCGCGAAACACGGTGTCATCGGCCTGACCAAAGTGGTGGCCCTCGAAAACGCGACGACCGGCATTACCTGCAATGCCATCTGCCCCGGCTGGGTACTGACCCCGCTGGTGCAAAAGCAGATCGACGCCCGCGCCGCCAAAGAAGGCATCGCGGTCGAGCGCGCCAAAACCGACCTGCTCGCGGAAAAGCAGCCGTCGCTCGAATTCGCGACACCTGAGCAGATCGGCGCACTGGCCGTGTTTCTATGTTCGGAAGCAGCGGCGCAAATCCGCGGCGCGGCGCTGCCGGTTGACGGCGGCTGGCTGGCGCAGTAGCCGCAATTCCACTTTAGGCGAAGGAGCAAATATGCAGACCATTACATTGGAAAAGGCGGTGGCGCTGATCCCCGACGGCGCCACTATCATGATTGGCGGTTTCATGGCGGTCGGGACGCCTGAGCGGCTGATGGACGAACTGGTGCGCCAGGGCAAGAAGAATCTGACGGTGATTGCCAACGACAACGCGCTCCCGGGCAAAGGCGTCGGAAAACTGGTGAGCGCCGGCCTCGTCAAGAAGACGATCTCGAGCCACATCGGCCTCAACCCGGAGACGCAGAAGAAAATGCACGACGGCTCAATGCAGGTCGAACTGGTGCCACAGGGCACGCTCGTCGAGCGCATCCGCGCCGGCGGTTTTGGTCTGGGCGGCATTCTGACGCCGACCGGCGTCGGCACCCTCGTCGAGGAAAACAAGCGCAAGATCGAGGTCGACGGCAAAGACTACCTGCTGGAGACGCCGCTGCGCGCCGATTTCGCGCTCATCCAGTCGTTCCTGTGCGATTACTCGGGCAACCTGACTTACGTGCTGACTGCGCGCAACTTTAATCCGGTGATGGCGATGGCCGCAGATACGGTGATCGTCGAGGCCGAGCACATGGTGCCGGTCGGTCTGATTCCTCCCGACCAGGTGGTGACGCCGGCACCGGTCGTCGATTACGTCGTTGCTCACGGGTGATCGCCATGGACGCACAAACCATCATCGCTAAACGTATTGCCCAGGAATTGCACCCCGGCATGCTGGTCAACCTCGGCATCGGCATCCCGACGCTGGTGTCGAATTTCCTGCCGGCGGGCATCAGTGTGTTCTTCCAGTCCGAAAACGGCTTGATCGGCGCCGGTCCCATTCCCGAAGAAGGCATGGTGCAGCCGCGCCTGACCGACGCCGGCGGCCGGCCGGTAAGCGCGCTGCCGGGCGCCTGCGCGTTCGACAGTGCGACGTCGTTCGGGCTGATCCGCGGCGGCCATATTGACATGACGGTGCTCGGTGCGCTGCAGGTCGACGAGGGCGGACATCTCGCCAACTGGATGATCCCGGGCAAGATGGTGCCGGGCATGGGCGGCGCGATGGATCTCGTGAGCGGGGCGAAACGCGTCGTCATTGCCATGCAGCATACGGCCAAGGGCAAACCGAAAATCCTGCGCCAATGCAATCTGCCACTCACTTCCTTGCGGCCGGTCGACCTTGTCGTGACGGAAATGGCAGTGATCGCATTTCCGGATGGCAAAGCGACTTTGATCGAAACCGCGCCGGGCGTGTCCGTCGAACAGGTTATCGCTGTGACCGAGGCCACGCTCGTCGTGGGCAAGCACGTACCGCATATGCCGATTTAAGGAAAAAGCCAATGTCACTCGAAATCCCGCATCCGCCGCTCAAAGGCAAAAAAGCACTGGTCGTCGGCGTCGCCAACGACCAATCGATCGCGTATGGCTGCGCGAAGGCGTTTCACGAGCTTGGTGCCGACCTGGCGGTCACTTATCTCAACGAAAAGAGCAGAAAGTTCGTCGAGCCACTGGCGAGCGGCCTGAAGGCGCCGATTTTCATGCCCCTCGATGTCGCCACGCCGGGCGAGCTCGAAGCGGTGTTCGAGAAGATCGAAAAGAAATGGGGCAAGCTCGACATTTTGGTGCACTCGATCGCCTTCGCGCCCAAAGAAGACCTACAGGGCGGGTTGCTCGACTGCTCGGCAGAGGGGTTCAAAGTCGCAATGGATATTTCCTGTCACTCGTTCGTGCGCATGGCGAAGCTTGCCGCGCCGCTCATGAAGGACGGCGGCTCGATGTTCGCGATGAGCTATTACGGCGCGCAAAAGGTGGTGGCCAACTACAATGTGATGGGACCGGTCAAGGCGGCGCTCGAAGCAAGCTGCCGCTATCTCGCATACGAGCTCGGTCCGCAGAAAATTCGTGTGCACGCGATTTCGCCGGGACCGCTCAAAACGCGCGCTGCCGGCGGCTTGAAGGACTTCGACCTCCTGCTCGCCAAAGCCGCGCGCAAAGCGCCGGTCGGCGAGCTGGTCGACATTATGGACGTGGGCTTTGCCTGCGCCTACCTCGCAACGCCTTATGCGCGGCGGCTGTCGGGCGAAACACTATTTGTCGACGGCGGCGTCAACATCATGGCGTGATGCCGCGAGTGAAATCATGAGAGAAGATTCTGTGGCGATCCATTCCGGTTTTGCCTGCGCTCTGCTGATGCTGCTATCGGCATGCGCGGCAGCGGCTGACACGACCGCAAAGTCCAAGGCTGGTGCGGACATCGTCAAATACCGGACCTTCGCATTCGTCAAAGGCGATCCGCAGCAGGAGGGCGTCGTCGCCGACCGCCAGGTGCGGCATCGCCTCGAGCGCATGATCACGACCCAGCTCATGAACAAGGGCTACGCACCGGCAGCGCCCGGACAGAAGGCGGAACTCGGCGTAAACATGGCGGGGAAGGTTATGGACAAGCAGCAGGTGTTTTTGGTCGACAATCCGACGCCTTACGAGTACTACCGCGGCCGTATCGAGGCCGGCGGCTACGACACGGCGCAGTATCGCGAGGGGACGGTGCAAGTGGACATCATCGATCTCGGGCAGCCGCGGCTCTTGTGGAACACGCGCATCGAGCAGGAATTGAGCGCGGGTTACTCCGAAGAGAACTGGAAAAAAGTCGAGCGTGCGATGGCGGCGGCGTTCAAGTCGCTGCCGGCGCGTCAGTAACAAAGGGCGGGCAAAATAAAGAGCATTAATAACAGGAAAGCAACTATGAATACTTTGCATAAATCGATCGTCGCGTGGCTGGTTGCCGCATTGGCGCTGTTGCCGATGGGGCATGCGCAGAATGCGGGGGACGCCCCTTTGTTCAAGAAGGAGGAAATCGAGCAACTGGTCGCGCCGCTGGCGTTGTATCCCGACTCCTTGGTGGCCCAGATCCTGATGGCCTCGACTTACCCGCTGGAAGTCGTGGCAGCCGCGCGCTGGTCGAAGGCGAATCCGAACGTGAAAGACAAAGCGCTCGAGGATGCGATGCAGCAGCAGCCGTGGGATCCGAGCGTGAAATCGCTGACCGCTTTTCCGCAGGTGATCGCGATGATGAACGAGAAGCTCGATATGACGCAGAAGCTTGGCGATGCTTTCCTCGCCCAGCAGAAGGACGTGCTCGATGCGATTCAGCGCCTGCGCGGCAAGGCCGAGCAGGCCGGCAACCTTAAGTCGAGCAAGGAACAGAAGGTATCGTCCGCACAGGAAGGCGGCCAGACGGTGATCAAGATCGAGCCCACCAACCCGCAGGTCGTTTACGTGCCGACGTATCAGCCGGCCGTCTACGGCCCGTGGCCGTATCCCTCGTATCCGCCGTATACGTACTATCCGCCGGGTTACGTTCCGGGCGCCATGCTGATGTCATTTGCGGTCGGTGTCGCCGTGGGCAACGCGATGTGGGGAAACTGCAACTGGGGCGGCGGCAACGTTTCCATCAATCAAAACAATTACAATAATTTCAATCGCACGAACGTAAAAGGAGGCGGCAACTGGGAACACAGCCCCGAACACCGTAAGGGCGCGCAGTATCGCGACAAGGGAAGCCAGGAACGGTTTGGCGGCGGGCAGCGGCAGGGCGTCGATTCTCGCGAGCAGTTCCGCGGCCGCGCCGAACAGGGGCGGCAGGACATTTCGCGCGGCGGTGTCGGGGATCGCGGTGGTGTGGGAGACCGTGGCGGTGTCGGGGATCGCGGTGGTGTTGGAGATCGCGGCGGTGTCGGCGAGCGGGGTGGTGCAGGCCAGGGCAACTTCGGCGATCGTGGCGGCGGCGGCCGCGACGGCGGTGCATTTGGCGGCGTCGGCAACGGCGCGCAGACGCGCGACGTCAGCAACCGCGGCGCTTCCAGCCGCGCGAGTTCCGCGGGTAATTTCGGCGGCGGTGCGCGAGGGGGCGGCGCGCGCGGCGGCGGTTCTCGTGGCGGCGGCGGACGCAGGTGAGCGCCATGGAAAAACAATCTGCGCGACAATTAAATTCATTCGTGGAGTCAGGCATGCATTCGATTTGGAACTGCTTAACGGGCACGTGGCACCGCGGTCTGCTGACCATGCTGCTGTCAGTGGCCGCGCTGCTCGGGATGGCGTTTGCGCCGGTCGCGCTGGCGCAAAAAACCTTTAGTTCGCCGGAAGACGGAATGCAGGCGATCGCCGCGGCGGCGAAGGCGCACGACAGCAAGGCGCTGCTCGCGGTATTGGGGAGCGGCGCGAAAGGCGTCGTCTACTCCGGCGACGCGGTGTCCGACCGCGCCGGCCGCGAACGTTTCGCGCAGGCTTACGACGAAGCCAACAAGATCGAAACGACGGGCGACAAAGCGATTATCACGGTGGGCAAGGACGCCTGGCCGTTCCCGATTCCGCTCGTCAAGAGCGCGGCCGGCTGGCGATTCGACGCGAAGCAGGGCGCGGAGGAACTCCTGAACCGCCGCATCGGGCACAACGAACTTTCGGTGATCCAGGTTGTGCAGGCCTATGTGGATGCGCAGCGCGAGTACTACGCCGCGAATCCCGCGCACGACAAGCTCTTGCACTACGCCCAGAAGTTCGCGAGCACCAAAGGCAAACGCGACGGACTTTATTACCCAACTGCTAGCGGAGAACCGCCGAGTCCGCTGGGCGCATTGGCCGCGCGCGCGCGCGCCGCGGGATATAAGCACAACGAAGGAGGCAAGCCGGTCCCGTACTATGGTTATTACTATCGCATCCTGACAGGGCAAGGTCCGGATGCGCCCGGTGGCGCCTACGACTATGTCGTGCGCGGCAAGATGATGGGCGGCTTCGCGCTGGTTGCGTACCCGGCGACGTACCGCAATTCCGGCATCATGACGTTCATCGTCAATCAGGACGGCGTCGTCTATCAAAAAGATCTCGGACCTTCGACTGCGTCCCTGGCGAAAAAAATGACGAAGTTCAATCCTGACGCGACGTGGAAGAAGCTGTAAATGCGAAGCCGCGCCGGCGGAACAGCAACGCACCATGGAGCTGGACCGCCTCGCCATTCACGACCAGCCGATCGCTTGAAGAATTCGACAGAGTCATCACCAATGGAGATGAGCGAAGTCTGATATGGCGCTTGGATCGCTTTTTTTGAACGTAGCGTCGAAACTGTTCGGCGCCGCGCCGGCCGGCCGCGCCGGCACGGTGGAACCGGAACTGGTGAAAATCGCCGCCGAAGCCATAGTCGAGGCAGTGGACCCGCGTTTGCGCGTCGTCTCCGGGTATCAACGCAAGATCGAAACCGGCGTCGTGCGTACGATCCTGCATATGCGAGAACTGGCAAAGGAGTTGCCGCATGAACCGATCGAACTCTCGCGCGATGCGTGGGGAGCCGATCAGCAGCTCAACGCGTTCTTCGCCACCGCCGCCGATGTGCCGGCCACGCTCGGCCGCAGCGCGCCATTGCGCGCGTATTTTGAGTCGCCGGTTAACGCCGGCGCCGCCGATGCCTATGCGCTGCTGGGCATGCTTAAGATCGAGCGTGAGGTGTTCGCTCCCGCCCTCGTCGACGGCGTGCTGCGGCATGACGTGGCGCAGACCACGGTGAGCTTTTCAAACCACACTCTGATCGCACCGGCGCCCGATGTCATGGTTTGCCGGCGCGAAGTCGGCGTGCTGATATTCAAGCGGCTCGCTGTGCTGGCGCTCGCGCGCATTATATCGTTGGGCGAGCGCGCGACCGAACTGGAGCAGCGCAAAGCAATGCTCGGCGCGCGCCTGCGGCTTTTAAACCTGCAACGTGACGGCATCGAGCAGGTGGCCGGCGGCGACGACGCATCGGCTGAGATCGCATCGATCGAGCGCGAGCTTAAGTCAACCGCCGACGAATTTGCCGAGACCAGGACGCGTCTCGCCACGCTTGACACGCGCCTCGAGCATGTCAACGCGATCTTCAACTCCCCAGCGGACTATGTAAGCCTGGCGCGCGTCGATTTACGCGTGAACAAGATGGGATTCAAGGTGGCGCAGGAATCGACCGAGACGGCCTCGGATCTGAAGCTGAGCGAGCTTTCGATCGGTGACGGCCTGAAAGCGGTGATAGCATTCGTGCGCTGCCAGCGCGCAGATATGCCGCCGCGGGAAAGCCTGCTCGCCAAAGCCGCGCGCGAGATGCTGTGACAAGAACAACAAAGGGGATCAGGACATGATGCAGTGGAACCGCTGGTACAGCCTGAAGAGCTACCTGAGCTCGGCGCTGTGGGTCGTGCCATTTTTTGCACTGGTGGGCGGCGTCGCGATCAAGCGTGCGGCGGAACGCCTCGGCACCTGGATGGTGTCCCAGAAGTTTTACGACCTCAAGACGGGATTCTTGGGGATGGACCACGATGAGGCGGTCGCGGTGCTCGACCGCATCTTCACGCTCAACCTGTCGTTCATGGTCTTCACCTTCGGCTCGTTGCTCGTCGCGATCCAGGTCGCCGGCGGGCAATATACGCCGCGCATCATCGCAACCACGCTGTTGCGCGATAACGTCATCCGCTGGATCGTCGGCTTCTTCGTTTTTTCCATGCTGTGGGCCAATCGTACGATGGTCCAGATGACCGCCAACATGGTGCCGCAATTTCAGCTTTTCCTCTCGATGATGTTCGGCATCGTTTCGATCGTGTTGTTTCTTTTATTGATCGATTATTCAGCAAAACTGCTGCGGCCGGTGAGCCTCGTTGCGCGAATCGGCAAAGACGCCGTCAAGGTCGTCAAGGACGTCTATCCAAGTGTCATTGGCACCGCGGACAGGCCCCTGCAACAGGCGCCAAAGCACAAGTGGAGCTTGTTGCCGTGGGAGGCCCACACCATGACGCCAACGGCGCCTTCCGGCAAAAAACTTGGCGCTCCCGCGCGCACTGTTTTACATCAGAATTCGTCCGGAATCGTGCTGGCGGTCAACATCCCGGCACTGCTTGCCGAAGCGCGGCGCGCCGATTGCATTGTTGAAATTGCGCCGCAGGTCGGTGACTTTGTGGCAGTCGACGAGCCGCTGTTCTACCTTTACGGCAATGCCGGCGCGATCGACGATCGCCGGCTGCGCTCATTGATCGCATTCGGCTCTGAGCGTACGTTGGAGCAGGATCCTTTGTTCGGGTTTCGCATTCTGGTCGACATCGCGCTGAAAGCGTTATCACCTGCGATCAACGATCCCACTACGGCCGTGCTCGCGATCGACCAGTTGCACGTCTTGTTGCGGGTCGTCGGATTGCGCAGCCTGCGCGCAGACGAATTTGCGGACGACAGCGGGCAGCTGCGGCTGATCTTCCGGACGCCGAACTGGGAACACTTCGTGCACATATCGTTGCGCGAAATCCGCCAGTGTGGTGCGGGCAGCCTGCAAGTCGTGCGCCGCCTGCGGGCGATGATCGAAAACCTGCAGCAGACTTTGGGCGAACCACGTCGTCCCGCGCTGCAGGTGGAGCTCGATTTGTTGAACCGCGCGGCGGCTCAGCATTTCACTTTCAGCGAAGATCTTGCGCTCGCCCGCGTCCCCGATGCGCAGGGGCTGGGCGGCTCCCCGCGCGCGTAAGGAGTCTATTTCGCAGTTCGGCCGATGATCAGAAAACCGCGCCGGGCTTTTGCGTCCGCGTCCACCGTGTTCATCGCTTCCCACAGGTCCTGAGCTTTCACCCAGTATGGCGGATACTTGTAGCGTGCGGTATCGAGCACCAGGAACCGGTCGCTTTTCACGTCATAGGCGGCGAGCGGTGAAAAGTGACCGCCGCCTTCCTGTGATATGCGGTCACGCGAGAAGTTGACCACCACATAGCGATCTGTCGACTTCAACGCGGCGACAGCGAGTGTCCGGAATTCGTCCGCCGAAAACTGATCGGCATGATGCTCGTCAACCACAACGTCGAAAGCCTTAAGCATGTCGCCCAATTCCGCCAGGTACAGCCCGTCGCCGGCGATGTTGCGGACGCGCTGCCTCGCAAGTACGCCCGGCGTGAAGAAGTTCTGCTCGTCAAATTTGCTATAGGGATAAGTCATTGGCGAAGATGGCGATGACACCCCCAGCGCATTGAGCACCATCACGCTTGATGCCACGGAGCAGAAGGTGTCGATCCGTTGCGAAATAAAGTAGCGGGCGAGCGTCCAGAATTGCCCCTTGACTTCGGCCTGTTCAAAAAGCCTGGCGCTCTCGGGTTGATCGAAATAAACGAGTTTGCTGCTGTCGGCTGCGGTGGCGAGGCCCGGCAGGAAAAAAACGAGACAAAGCGCGCGGAGCGTTTTTCTAAAATTCATACATGATTTCCCGAAGCACCGTCAATCCCTCATCATATGCGCCTTGGATAGTAACCGTATTGGACCAAGGTCCAATATTGGACTATCCCACGGCCGCGTACCCTACGCTTGGACGCGAATTCGTCCTCTTGGTGCATATCCCGTTCAAGAAAGACATTAATCGCGAATACGCGATAATCGGCCTATGGCGGTCGCTATCCGTAAGTTGATTCAGATCAGTATCTTCATAGCGACGCTGCGCTAGAATCGCCCATTGCAAAAAGCTGTTTTGGTATGTAAATCAGACGCTTTGCACTGAAAAAAGGAGTTACATTATGAGCAAGACGATTCGAATCCAAGCCGTTCTCGTGCTTGCGCTGACGGTTCTGGCATTGGGTCCGGTATGGGCGGCCTCGGGCGCTGAGCTCGCAAAAGAGTCGCAGGCAGCGCTGAAATCGCTATATGCGAAAACACCGGCCGCGAAGACGCTGGGTGACACGGCCAAAGGCATTCTGGTGTTTCCGAGCGTGACCAAGGCCGGATTGATGGTGGGCGCTCAGGCCGGCGAAGGGGTGCTTCTCGAGAAAGGGAAGGTAACGGATTATTACAGCACCGCCGCAGCTTCGGTCGGATTGCAGGCGGGCGTCCAGACGTACGGCTATGCGCTTTTTTTCATGAACGATGAAGACCTAAAATATCTGAAAACGAGTGACGGCTGGTCGCTCGGCAGCGGACCGAACATCGTCATCGCAGATGAGGGTACCGCGAAAGACCCATCGACGCTGACAAGCCAGAAGGGCGTCTACGGTTTTATCTTCAGTCAGAAGGGTCTAATGGCGGGGCTCGGTCTCGTTGGTTAGAAGATCACGAAAATCAAGAAATGAGTTTGAATCCGGCGGGCCGGCGCGCGGCGGCCCGTCGGGAATCGCTGTTTGGGGGCGTGCGTGAGTTTGGGCATATCAACGTTTCGGGGTCAATGATGATTTCACTTTTTTCCGATGGTCGTAGTCACCATACGCGTGTACGGCAGGGCGCGTTATTTGCGCTTGCGGGTCTGGCGATTGCGTTCACGGCGGGCTGCGAGAAAAAAGCCGAGACGCCCGTAGCGCTGCCGGAAGTGACCGTGCTCAAGATCGAGCCACACGATACGCCGATCGTTTACGAATACATCGCGCAGACGCAGAGTCCCCAGCAGGTCAACATCGTGGCACGCGTCAATGGCTTTCTGGACAAGCAGGCTTATACTGAAGGTGAAATTGTCAGGGAAGGCCAGCTCCTGTTCCAGATGGATCAGAAGCCTTTCATCGCCGCACTGGCCGAAGCGCAGGCAGGATGGGAAAAGGCCAAGGCCGCGCACGATACCGCCGTCGCCAACCTTAACCGGGTCAAACCACTGGCCGCGCAGAACGCGTTGTCGCAGAAAGATCTGGACGATTCCACCGGCAACGAGCAAGCGACCGCGGCGTCACTGGCGGCGGCGAAAGCGAACGTCGATACCGCGAAGCTCAATCTGTCGTACACCACGATCAATTCACCGGTCAACGGCGTGTCGGCCGCCGCGCAGCAAAAAGTCGGAGCCTACCTGAATCCGGCCAACAGCCAGTTGACGACGGTGTCGTCGCTCAATCCGATGTGGGTTAATTTCAGCATATCGGAAAACGAATTGTCGGCGTTTCGCGATCAGGTCAGCAAAGGCCTGATAATTCCGCCGAAGGACAAGAACTTTGCGGTCGAAATCGTGCTCGTCGACGGCACCACGTTTCCGCAGACGGGCAGGATCACCTATACCGATCCATCCTTCAATCCGCAGACCGGGACCTTTTTATTGCGCACGACATTTTCCAATCCGAAAGGCGCGCTGCGGCCGAACCAATACGTGCGCGCGCGGCTGAAAGGCGCGAAGCGCCCGAATGCCATCCTGGTACCGCAAAACGCCGTGCAGCAGGGCGGCAAGGGCCATTTCGTGTGGGTGATCGATAAGGACGGCAAGGCCGAAAACCGGCCGGTGACGCCGGGCGATTGGTACGGCGACCAATGGTTCATTAACTCGGGACTCAAGGCGGGCGAGCAAGTGGTGGTCGGCGGTGCGCTGAAGTTGCGCGCCGGGGCGGCCGTGAAGGTGACTCCCTATATAGCGAAAGCGCCGGAGACGCCGGCCGTTATAAAACCGGCGGAGGACAAAGCTGCCAAGCCAGCCGCCGCGCCGGCAGAGAAGACGAAGGACGCGGAATCCGCAGCAGCAAAAACGCCGGTGAAAGCCGTCGAACCGGCTGCGGCCGCGAAATAACCGGGGCGCCGGCGCATGTTCTCCAAGTTTTTTATTGAGCGGCCCATCTTCGCAACGGTCATTTCGCTGCTGATTTGTGTTGCGGGGCTGGTTTCGATGAAGGTGCTGCCCATCGCGCAGTATCCGACGATCACGCCGGTCCAGGTGCAGGTGACGACGACTTATCCGGGTGCTGATTCGAAGACGGTCGGTAACTCGGTGGCGGCACCGATCGAAGCGCAGATCAACGGCGTCGATAACATGCTCTACATGACGTCGATCAGCTCGAACACCGGCCAGCTCACCATCACGGTTTACTTCACGCTCGACACCGACCCCGACATGGCGCAGGTGCAGGTGCAGAACCGCGTCAATCTTGCGCTGCCTCAACTGCCCGAGGCGGTAACCCAGTTCGGCGTGTCGGTGCAGAAAAAATCGGCGAGCATCCTGATGATCGTAGCTCTCTACGACAAGGAAAGCCGCTACACGCCGGAATACGTGACGAACTACACCAACGTCTACGTGCTCGACGCGATCAAGCGCGTGAACGGCGCCGGCCAGGCGCAGATCTTCGGCATGCCCGACCAGGCGATGCGCCTCTGGATGGATCCAAACCGCATGGCTTCGCTCGGCATCACCACCACGGACATTGCCACTGCCGTTTCGAACCAGAACGCGCTCGTCAGCGCGGGTCAGGTCAACGCCGAGCCGAACAAAGGCAAAGTGTCGATGACCTTCCCGGTGGTGACCGAGTCGCCGTTCGTCGAACCATCGCGCTACGAAAACATCATCCTGCGCGCCAACCCCGATGGCTCCGCAATCGTGCGCGTAAAAGACGTCGCACGCGCCGAGACCGGCCGCCGCCAGTACATCGACGACAACAGGTTCAATGGCGCTGCGACCACACCGATCGTCATCTACCAGCAGCCCGGCGCCAACGGTCTCGAAGTGTCGGCGCAGATCCGCAAGACCATGGAGGAAATCAAGAAAAGCCTGCCGGCCGGCATCGATTACGCAATCGCGCTCGACACCACGGATTTCGTGAAGCTGTCGATCGAGGAAGTGATCCACACGCTGTTCGAAGCGATCGTGCTGGTCGTCCTGGTCGTGTACCTGTTCCTGCAGAACTTCCGCGCCACCATCATTTGCACCGTGGCCATCTTCGTGGCGCTAATCGGCACTTTCCTCGGCATGCTCGCGCTCGGTTTCTCGATCAACCTGCTGACCCTGTTCGGTCTGGTGCTGGCGATCGGTATTGTGGTCGACGACGCGATCGTGGTGGTGGAAAACGTCGAGCGCAACATGCATGCGCATCATCTGCCGGCCAAGGAGGCCGCGATCAAGGCGATGGACGAGGTCGCCGGGCCCGTGATTGCGGTGGTGCTGGTATTCGCCGCGGTGTTCGTACCGGCGGGCTTCCTGCCCGGCACCACCGGCCAGCTCTACAAGCAGTTCGCGCTGACGATCGCGCTGTCCGTGGCGATCTCGGGCTTCGTGGCGTTGACGCTGACGCCGGCAATGTGCGCCCTCCTGCTGAAACACACCACGCCGCCGACCAAGGGACCCTTCGCGTGGTTCAACCGCCAGTTCGACCGCCTGACCAAGGCCTACGGCCGCGCGACGCTATTGACCATCAAGCGCATGTTCCTCGCCTTCGGGGTGTTCGCGTTCATGTTGTACGGAATCGTGCACCTGTTCAAAATCATTCCGACGAGTTTCGTGCCGAACGAGGATCAGGGTTACACCTTTGCGCAGATCGTGATGCCCGACGCCGCCAGCATGAAACGCACGGTCGACACGGCGAACCAGATCGATGCGCTGTTTGCCCAGAACACGGCGGTTAAAGACCGCACGATCGTCAACGGTTACAGCTTCATTGACGGCCAGTACAAGTCCAATGTCGCGGCGATGTTCGTCACCTTCAAGGATTTCAAAGAGCGCTACAAAGATGTCGATACGGCCAAAAAGGAAAACGTCAAAGCAATTCTGGCGGGCGTTTATGCCGGATCGCAGCACGTCGACACGGGCGTGTTCATCCCGATCGCACCGCCGGCAATCCCGGGCATCGGCACCGGCAGCGGTTTCGAGTTCTGGATCCAGGACAAGGTGACCGGCGACCCGCTGCGCCTCAACGAAATCACCCAGCAGTTCCTCGCGGAAGCCAACCAGCGCCCCGAGCTTGCGCGCGTGGCTACGACCTATCGCGGCATTTCACAGCAGATGCGGGCCAACGTCGACCGCTCGAAGGCGGTGCTGCTCGGCGTGCCGATTGCGGATGTCAACAGCGCGCTGCAGGCGCAGTTCGGCTCTATCGTGGTAAGCCAGTTCACGCAATACAGCCGGGTCTGGAACGTGGTGCTGCAGGCCGACTCGGCGTACCGCGAAAAGCCGGAGGACATTACCAAGCTATACACGCGATCGACCAACGGCAAAATGGTGCCGCTGTCCGCCGTGGTCAACACCGAATACGTGGTCGGCCCCGATCTGGTGCCGCACTTCAACGGTTTCCCGGCGGCGCAGTTGATCGGCTCGGCAAAAGAGGGTTACAGCTCGGGGGACGCGATCAAGGCGATGCAGGAGGTCGCGGCCAAAGTATTGCCCGATGGTTACGGTTACGAATGGTCGGGCATGGCCTATCAGGAGATCAAGTCGGGAAATTCTTCGGCGATCGCGTTTATTTTCGGCATCCTGATCGTGTTCCTGATCCTGGCGGCGATGTACGAGTCGTGGACGCTGCCCGGCGCGGTGCTGACGGCGGTGCCGTTCGGGCTGATCGGCGCCCTGGTTGCAACGTGGGCACGCGGCCTCGAAAACGACGTCTACTTCCAGATCGGCCTCTTGGTGCTGGTCGGCCTTGCCGCGAAGAACGCAATCCTGATCGTCGAGTTCGCCGTCGAGCTGCGCCATCAAGGCAAGTCGCTTATCGACTGCGCGGTCGAGGCGGGCGAGATGCGCCTGCGGCCGATCACCATGACTTCGCTCGCATTCATTTTCGGCTGCGTGCCGTTGTGGATCGCGATGGGCGCAGGCATGAATGCGCGCCATTCGCTCGGCACCGGCATCATCGGCGGCATGATAGGCGCGAGTTCGCTGGCGCTGCTCTTTGTGCCGCTGTTCTTTTATTTGTTCGAACAGTTGGCGGAGCGCGGCAAAAAAGACAAGGCGATGCTGGTCGAGGGTGGCGGGGAGCCGGCACTGGCGACCGCACCACATGCGAATCGCGAGGACCACTGAGATGCGCGCAACCGTATTGAGCGTGGCGGTGGCCTGCGCACTCGCAGGCTGCATGATGGGTCCCGATTACAAGCGGCCGGATGTCGATACCCCGCAGGCGTACCGGGTCGAGGTCAAATCGGCGGCTGACCTTATCAACTCGGCCTGGTGGGAACAGTTCGAGGACCCGGTGCTGAACGAGCTCATCAAGACCGCGCTCGCCGAGAACAAGGACGTGCGGATCGCGGCTTCGCGGGTCGAAGAGTTCCTCGGCCGCTACGGCGTCACGCGCTCGCAATTGTTTCCGCAGGTCGCCACGCAATTTGGCGCGGGCAGTCAACGCATATCGACAGTGACGCAGCCCGCGGTAGCGTCAACGCAGTCCAACACTTTCGATAGCTTTTCGCTCGATCTCGGCATGTCGTGGGAAATCGACTTGTGGGGCAAATTGCGGCGGGCGACCGAAGCGGCGCGCGCAGAACTGCTGGCGACTGAACAGGCGCGGCAGACCGTGATCCTGTCGCTTACGTCGGGAGTCGCGACTTCTTACGTGACACTGATCGATCTCGACCGCCAGCTCGCCATCGCGAAAAGCACCGCGGACTCGCGCGGCGAATTCTTTCGCATCATCAAGCTGCGCTTCGAAGGCGGAGTGGTGTCGGAAGTCGAGCTGAACCAGGCGCGCTCCGATTACGAATTCGCGCTGTCGACCGTGCCCGTGATCGAAAAGCAGATCGCGCAGCAGGAGAACGCGTTGTCGGTGCTGCTCGGGCGCAATCCCGGGCCGATTGCGCGCGACCGCACGCTCGACAAGCTGGTGCTGCCGCAGGTGCCTGCCGACCTGCCCTCGTCGCTGCTCGAGCGTCGGCCGGACATTCGCCAATCGGAGCAGTTGATGGTCGCCGCCAACGCGAGGATCGGGGTGGCGAAAGCACAGTTCTTCCCGACGATATCGTTGACCGCGATTCTTGGCACCGCGAGTTCGGCGCTGGGCAATTTATTCAAAGGGGCGTCGCAGACGTGGTCGTACGGCGGCACCGTGACGCAGCCGATCTTCACCGGCGGCAATTTGATCAGCCAGTTGCGTGTGGCCGAGTCGCAGCAGAAGACGGCGCTGCTGCAGTACCAGAGGTCGATCCAGACGGCATTCCAGGAAGTGAACGACTCACTGATCGACCAGACCAAGACTCGCGAGCAACTTGCGGCGCAGGCGCGGCAGGTCGACTCCTTGCGCAACTATGCGCGGCTCGCGCGCTTGCGCTACGACAACGGTTTCACGAGCTATCTCGAAGTCACCGACGCCGAGACCAAGCTCTTCAACGCGGAATTGCAGTACGCGCAGTCGCAGGGCCAGCTCTTCTTTGCGCTGATCAACGTTTACAAGTCGATGGGCGGGGGCTGGGTTGTCGAAGCGGACCGCATGACCGACGCTGCGGGCATGGAAAAGACGCTGCCTTAATAACGCACAGGTTCGCTATAAATCGTTCATTCATTAAACAAAAAGGAAACCAGTAATGAAACTCGTCAAATTCATCGTAGTACTCGCAACTCTTGCGTTGGCGGCACCGTCGTTTGCCCAGACCAAGGGCGCCCCGAAAGGGACCGCGGATCAGGCAGACGTTCAAATCCTGCGCGACAAGATCAAAGCGGACAAAAAGCTCGTGGTTTCCCAGAACATGAGCCTCACCGACGCCGAAGCCAAAGGCTTCTGGCCCGTGTACGACGCATATCAGAAAGACCTGCAGGCGCTTAACGACAAATTGCTGACAACGATCAAATCCTACGCGGATGCATACAACAAAGGCGCGGTTGCCGACGATGTCGCGAAGAAGCTCATGAATGAAGCGCTCGCGGTCGAAGATGAAGAGGTGAAAATGAAGCGCTCGTACGTGCCGAAGCTTGAGAAAGTTCTGCCGGGCGCGAAAGTCGCGCGCTACATGCAGATCGAAAGCAAAATCCGCGCGATCGTGAAAATGGAGCTCGCCGCGAGTATTCCGCTCGTTTACTAAACGGGTAATGAAGGATCAAGCATGAAGTCAGGCTGGATTGTCGCCGCACGCCGTTGTGACAATGCGCGGAGATAGCAGTACGGGCGGGCGACGGCACCGTTTGAGTAAACCCGTCATCACAGGTAAGTCAAGGACCTTCCGTGTATCGAACCGGAACTACAACTGCCGATACGCGGATATCGGCGGCTGGCTCAGGAACGCGAACAGCATGCCTGCGCGCAGGTGCGGCGGTGTGCCTCTTTATCGCGCTGCTGGCCGGCTCGCGCATGGCCGGCGCGCAGGATCTCGAGCCCCGCTCGTACGTCAACACGCCGGTCGGACTGAATTTCCTGATCGGCGGATATGTCCATACCGAAGGCAAACTGGAATTCGACCCGACGCTGCCGGTTGCGGATGCTAACTATCACATGGACACGGCAGTGCTCGGCTTCGCGCATTCGTTCGGCATAGCGGGCAAGTCCGCCAAGTTCGATGTCATCGTGCCCTACAGTTCGTTTTCCGGGCATGCAGAAGTAAACGGCCAACAACGCTTTCGCCAGATGTCGGGCTATCACGACCCGCTGTTTCGCGCCTCGGTGAACTTTTACGGCGCACCCGCCCTGACCGTAAAGGAATTCCCGAATTATCACCAGGACCTGCTCATAGGCGCGAGCCTGCAAGTCTCGGCGCCGCTAGGTCAGTATGACGACACCAAATTGGTCAATCTCGGCAACAACCGCTGGTCGATCAGACCACAACTGGGGATCTCCAAGGCGCTGGGCTCATGGGTCGTGGAAGTCGCACCGGGCGTTACCTTCTATACCAACAACACCGACTTCAATCGCGGCGGCACGTTCGAGCAAT
>Ga0207706_10001763_pt1 | contig 21239 bp, 18 predicted proteins | sample KBSC53metaG_FD_184318 | JGI IMG/M metagenome (GOLD analysis project Ga0207706, IMG submission 184318) | Corn rhizosphere microbial communities from Kellogg Biological Station, Michigan, USA - KBS C5-3 metaG (SPAdes) (version 2) | ecosystem: Host-associated > Plants > Roots > Rhizosphere > Soil ... | reverse complement strand
CGGAGGGCTTACCCCTACCGCGGAGAGAACAGTGGGCCCGGCAAGGATGATCGTTGGAGAGCTTGACACCCAGACCCGGAATTAGAGAACAAAATCGGCGCAAAGCGGTCGTTGACGCTCAGATGTTAGATCTCGTTAGCTGGTCCTAGCTCAAACGTTCTCAAGGTGGATTGGGGCGAGAGTTTAGTTGTTCCAATTCGTTGGAAGGCAGCGTGTGCGATATGTGTGCACCGGCAGGTCAAGGAAAATCTAGAGAGATAACAATCGCGAGCAGCACAGGTCTGAAGGCGCTATGCGACCGCTCCGTCCGCACGAAGTTCCCGATCGAGGCTGCGCCAAATCCGGCTTCGCATACGTGCTGGGCTCATGGCCTGCGGCGATTGCCGGAAGATTGTCCATAGACATCCCCAGGTGACATTCGACCGGAGGGCAAAGTTTGCAGCCGGAGCAAAGCCACTGCTCGCCTTCGTATTTAAAGGACACCTTGACCTTCGCCCGGTAGGCCTCGACCTTGCCTTCAGTGATTTGCATGTCGAGTTCGACAACTTCTGCGACGCGAAGGTCTCACAGACTTTGCGAAGCACGTTCTACAGCTGCGCGTGCAGCCTTTTCCCAGGAGTCGGTGCTGGTGCCGACCAATTCGATAACCTTATAAACGCTATCAGCCATGGCTTCCTCCGTTGTGACTGCTTCATTTCGACTCTCATTGGTAGTTGCGGAAGCGATAACGCGTCCGATCAGTAACCGACCAGCTACTGCAATTCAGGCCGACCGTCGGGCGGCTTTCGCTTCCCTTATTTCGATCTTTTTCAACTTCGGCTCTCCACCGCTCGATGCCCTCTTCAAGAGCTCAAATTCGTCGACCAGAAAATTCACCAGCCTTTCGATGTCGGGAACGGCGGTTCGGCAGGCGATCAGCCCGAAGTCGAGATTGTCCAAATAGCTTTGAACGGTGATATTGAGGACGCTACCGTTCGACGGAATCGAGACCGGGAAATAGTTGATCATCCTCGCGCCGGCGCAATAAAGCGTTTCTGTGGGTCCCGGCACGTTCGATATCAGGACGTTCACGATGGCGGGGAGTTGCTCGGCAAGCTTGGCCTGCCCCATCAACCGTGCCATGCCGGTGATGATGATCGGCGCACCCAGCCAGGTCATGTCGGTCCGGATGACGTCGCGAATATCTTCGAGCCGTTTCTTGGAATCGGTCGATGAGGCCACGATTGCCTCCAGCCGAAGTATCGGATCGGCAATGTCGGTAGCCAGATTGCACAGCATCGCCGTGACCTGGTTGTTCATGTCTGCGTTGCCCGCCTTTCGCAGTGAAACCGGCACCGCTGCGATTAGCGGACCATCGGGAAGTGCGTTCCTCGTTTCCAGGTAGCGCCGCAGTGCGCCGGCACTGATCGTCATGACAACGTCGTTCAGCTTCGACTTTGTCAGCTTGGCGATCGCCTTCGCTTCGCGAAGTGATATGGTGCAGGCTGCAAATGATCGCTGGCTCGATAGCGACGCATTGAAAAGGGTTTTCGGTGCGATCGGAAGCTGGCGAGGCGGGTTCGCCAAATCCTCCGTAACGCGTTGTCCCACTTTCGCGATTGCTTTGCCGATATCGGGCCACGACTGGTAGAATTCCCGCTGCTGGTTGAAGAACTTGTCGTAGGAATCGCGGATCAGCTCGAAGAGTTCGGGCGGTCTGCTGTCCTTGGTTGTCGGGGAGGGCGGTTGCACCGGTTCCGGATCGGGTGAGGTGGCGAATATGATAGGAAGCGCAGCCATGCCCGCGCCGCCATCGATACCGGCGTGGTGCATCTTGATGTAGATGGCGAAGCCACCGCTCTCCAGACCTTCGATCACATAGTACTGCCAGAGTGGTCGGGCGCGATCGAGCAGGATCATATGCAGTCGAGCCACCAAGGTCTCGAGCTGCTCGCGCGTTCCCGGTTTCGGCAAGGAGACGTGACGGAAATGATAGTCGAGATCGAGATTATCGTCGTGGACCCAGACCGGATGATCGAGCTGGATCGGCGCCACAACCAGCTTACGTTCGAAGAAAGGAACGAGATGAAGCCGGCTCTTGAGATGGTCATGAAACGCCGCGAAAACATTGGCATCTGCGGGAGGCGGATCGAATATTGCCAGGCCGGCAACGTGCATCGGAGATTCCGGTGCTTCGCCGTACAGAAAGCTGGCATCGAGAGCTGACAATCTGTCCATGGTATCCTCCGATCCGTTTCTGAGCCTCAAACGCAGTGTCCAGTCGGGCTCTGCACTCAAGGCGAGCCGCTCTTCTCCATGATGGTAGCCGGCTCGGCTTGTTGATCGGCTGCCTGGCAATGCGTAGCGATCGCCTCGACGAGAATGGAAATGAGACCAGTCGCGAGGTCATGGCCCATTCCGGGAATAATTGTCAGGGTCGAACCCGGAATTTGGGCCGCGGTGTGCCGGCCAGCTTCGACGGGAACGAGCGGATCGTCTGCACCGTGAAGGACAAGGGTGGGAACGGAGAGCACCTTGAGCATCTCGACGCGCGAGCCGCTCGCCACGATCGCGGCGAACTGACGTCCTGTTCCCGTCGGATAGTAGGATCGGTCGAAGGCCGCGCCGACCTTGGCTCGCAATTCGTCGTCCGGCGTCGAAAAGCCCGGACTGCCGATCGCCCGGTAGACCCTCATGCCGTGCTGAATCGCAAGCTCGCGATCACTGCCATCCGGACGAGCTTGCATGATCGCGTTCATCGCTTCGGGCTTCGCCGGCGGCAGGCCAGGGTCACCGCTCGACGACATGATAGAAACCAGACTTCTCACCCGATTGGGGTATTTGGCCGCCACGATCTGCGCGATCATGCCGCCCATCGACGCTCCGACGACATGGGCTTTGTCGATTTCCAAGCGATCCATCAGGCCGACAGTATCCGCCGCCATATCAGCCAGGTCGTAAGGCGGATTGATTTTCTCCCCAGCCATTACCTGCTGCAGGATCGCGCCGAGGTCGATCGGCGGCGCAGCCTCGAACTTGGTCGACAGCCCGACATCTCGGTTGTCGAAGCGAACGACGCGAAAGCCACGGGCGGCAAGGCCGTCGCAGAGCAGCTCCGGCCACGCAATCATTTGCGTGGCGAGACCCATGATCAGCAGAATGGCCGGATCGTCCCGGTTACCTCGGTCGTCGTATGCGATGTCTATTCCATTGGCTGATATGACTGGCATCGATACTCCACATTACTCACAGGTACTTCGAAACGCCCGCTCAAACCTCTAGCCATTCCTTTCGCACCGCGGCGTTGCTCGTCAGATCCGCAGGCGTGCCCTCGAAAACGATGCGACCGTGGCCCATCACGTAAACGCGGTGCGATATGCGCATGGCGATGGAGAGCTTCTGTTCTACGAGCAAGATAGCTACTCCACGTCGTGCGATCTCTGCGATTAGGTCGCCGACCTGATGAACGATGAGGGGCGCCAACCCTTCAGTCGGTTCATCGATCATGATCAGCTCAGGGTCACCCATCAGCGTGCGGCACATCGTCAGCATCTGCTTCTCGCCGCCCGACATGACGCCGGCGGCGGTGTCCGCCCGTGCCGCGAGGTTAGGGAACATTTGCAGCATATCGTCGAGTCGCCATTTGCCGGGCTTGCTTGGGTCCTTGACGCCGAGCATCAGATTCTGACGTACGGTAAGACCTGGAAAAATATCGCGGTGCTCGGGAACGTATCCGAGGCCGAGATGGGCGATGCGAAAGCTTGGAAGCCCGGCGATGCTGGTTCCCTTGAACCTGATGGTCCCCTGGGGCGGCACCTCGCCCATGATCGCCTTGACAGTCGTCGAACGTCCGACACCGTTCCGGCCCAACAGGCTTACGACTTCGCCCGCATCGATGCGCAGATTGACGCCCTGGAGGATATGACTCTTGCCATAATAGGCGTGCAGGTCCTTGACCTCGAGCATCAAGCCGCCTCCTCGCCAAGATAGGCTTCCTTTACTTTGGGATCCGATCGAATTTGGTCCGGCGTTCCGGTCGCAATGATGTGGCCATAGACCAGCACCGAAATTCGGTCGGCCAGTCCGAACACGACGCTCATGTCATGTTCTACGATCACCAATGTTCGGCCCTCGGTGAGGCGACGAATGAGCGAAACTGCCTGCTCCGTTTCTGCGTGGCTCATGCCTGCAGTTGGCTCGTCGAGCAGGATGACGTCGGCGCCGCCTGCAACAGTGATGCCGATCTCCAGCGCGCGCTGTTCGGCATATGTCAGCAGCCCGGCCGGTACGTCGCGGCGTGAAGCGAGACCGATGTCCGAGAGTACCTGCGCCGTTCGGTCGCGGACCTCCTTCAGATTATCGATGTTCTTCCAGAACGAGTAATGATGGCCGTCGGTCCAGAGCACGGCGCAACGCAGATTTTCCCATACGCTCATGTTGGTGAACACATTGGTGACCTGGAAGCTGCGCGACAGGCCGCGGCGGTTGATCTGATACGGTGGCAGGCCCGAAATCACTTCGCCGCGAAGCGTGACCGTTCCCGACGTCGGTCTGATGTAGCCGCTGATGAGATTGAACGTTGTCGATTTGCCCGCACCATTGGGGCCAATCAGCGCGTGCCGTTCGCCCTGTGCCACGCTCAGGTTCAGGTCGCGGATGATCGGAATATTGCCGAAGCTTTTCTGGACGTCTTTAATTTCAATGGCAGGCGCGGTCATGCGTGGTATCCCCTTTCATGCGCCGCCGTCAGCGCGTCATCCCAGGCGCGCGCAAGCCTGCGCCAGGTCTCTCGCGCAACGAAAAATCCGCCGACGACAAGAAACAGAGCTAGGATCCACGTGATCGGACTCGATGCGTTGAAGTTCATACCGAAGGCTTTGATATTCGGGTCATCGCCCGGATTCACGGTGTGATGCACGATAGTTTCGATCGCAAGAACGAGACCAGCGACCAATGCGAGCGTCGGAATGAGCGCTATCAAATAGGACGGCAACACCTTGCCCAATGTGCTGCCCTTGACCAGCGGCCTGTGCATCATCAGAAGCCCTGTGATTCCTCCGGGCGCAAACGTCACGACCGCTATGAAGAACAGTCCGAAGTAAAGCTGCCAGACCGATGTCAAATCGCTCAAGCTCAGCGAGAGCACTGTAACGAATATCGCTCCGACAATCGGCCCGATGAAGTATCCGACGCCGCCGATATAGGTCGAGAACAGAACGCTGCCGGACTGCAAGGCGCCAAGATAGGCTGAGTTGGCGATCTCGAAATTGATCGCGGCGAGAGCGCCAGCGATGCCGGCAAAGAAGCCGGCGAAGCAAAAGGCCAGATAGCGAACGACGTGTGGATCGTAGCCGACGAACTGAACGCGCTCTGGATTGTCGCGCACGGCATTGCAAATACGGCCAAGCGGCGTGCGCGTCAGCGCGTACATGGCGATGACTGCCAGCAGCGTCCAGGCCGCGATTAGATAGTAGATTTGAATCTGAGGTCCGAAATTCCAATCGAATATTCGGAACAATTTAGTTCGGTTCGCCGAGATACCGGCTTCGCCCCCAAAGAAGGTGCGCAAGATCAGAGCCGATGAGGCGATCAATTCGGCTACACCAAGCGAGATCATCGCGAACGCCGTTCCGCTGCGCTGGGTCGAAACCCAGCCAAGCAGTGCAGCGAAGAATAATCCCGCCAGACCGCCGACCAGAGGAACGAAGGGTAGCGGGATCGGGAGCTTGTTGGTGCTGATGAGGTTAATGGCGTGAATCACCAGGAAGCCGCCAAGGCCGTAGTAGACGGCGTGTCCGAACGAAAGCAGTCCGGTTTGGCCGAGCAGGATATTGTAGGAGAGGGAGAAAATGATTGAGATGCCGATTAAGCTAAAGGTCGTCAGGGCGCCCCCCGAACCGAAAATCCTCGGCAGGGCTAACACCACCAGCGCCACGGCTACCCAGATGCCATAGAATTTCAGTTTTTCGCTGAGGGCGGGGTAGGGCGGCGCTACACTTGAAGTCAATTCGGTCATGTTTCACGTGTCCCCAGTAAACCCATCGGACGAAAGATCAGAATGAGTACCAGCAGCACATACGGCATGATCGGCGCGATCTGCGCGATCGTGACGCCCCAGATGTCCGATAGCCAGGTTTGCGCATAGTCCGGACTGAGCGGCCCAAAAGCGCCGGCAAGTGAGCCGTTCATCGAGACCGCGAAGGTCTGGACGAGGCCGATCAGGAGCGATGCAACAAAGGCGCCTGGTAGCGAACCAAGGCCTCCAACGACAACGACCACGAACAGGATTGGCCCAAGCAGCGCCGCCATGTTCGATTGCGTCACCAGCGCGGGGCCCGCGATCACGCCGGCGATGGCGGCGAGCGCCGTACCGACGCCGAACACCAGCATGAAGATGCGCCCGACATTGTGGCCGAGATGCCCAACCATATGCGGATGGGTGAGGGCTGCCTGAACGATTAAGCCGACACGCGACTTCTTGAGGACCACGAGCAGGCCAACGAAGATCGCGATCGACACCAGGAGCATGAACATCTTGTAGGCTGGGTAATTGGTCGAGAAGAGTCTGAAGGCCGGAAAATCCAATGACGCCGGGACGCGGAAATCGACGGGGCTTTTGCCCCAGATGATTTGCACGATCTCTTCAATCGCGAACGCCAGGCCGAAAGTAAACAGAAGTTCTGCAACATGACCGTTGCGGTGAACCCGTCGCAGGCCAAAACGCTCGACTGCCGCCCCTAGCGCGCCTGCCAGCAACGGGGCGATGAAAAGCGCAGGCCAGAAGCCAATCCATCGGCTGATCTGGAAGCCAAAGAACGCGCCGAGCATGTAGAAACTTGCATGCGCGAAATTGAGAACGCCTAGCATGCTGAAGATGACGGTCAGGCCACTTGCCATCAAGAACAGCAGCATTCCAAACAGAACGCCGTTTAGCGTGGAAATGACGAGAAGTTCAAGCACGACACGCCCTCCAAGAGATGAGCCAACCTCGCTCCGGCCACTGCCGGAGCGAGGAAGCTTGCGAAGAGACGCCGGCTAGTTAGGGCGCTCCATCTTGCAGGTGGTCGGGAGCATGGTCTGCTCCGGTTCGATCTTTGCAGCTTGCCGCCAGCCCCAACCGGTCTTTTCCTCGTCGAACGGTTCCTTCTCCGTGCGATCGCCGAACGAGGCAATGTACATTGGCTGAAAAAACTGGTGATCGTCCTTGCGCATGGTGCCCTTGCCACCGTCAAAGACGTCGAACTGCAAGCCCTCTAGCGCGGCAGCAACTTTGGCCGGGTCTAGAGACTTGGCCTTTTCGGCAGCGGCCGCAAACATCCGCATCTGGTTCACGGCGCGGGGGTAGAAGAGGCTGAAGTCATACTTCGCCCGTAGCGCCTTTTCGAAAGCATCTGCCGACGCATTGCCGAGATTGGGAATTCCCTCGGCGATCTGGTACACTTGGTGATTAAGGTTTGCCTGCTTGATCGCGGTGGGACCACCGGTACCGCCCGCATAGTAGGTATACCAGTTCACCTTCAGTCCGGCGTCGGCACTTGCTTTGAGCAGCAACGCAAAATCCTGCCCCCAATTGCCAGTGATGACGCTATCAGCGCCGGACGCCTTGATCTTCGCAACGTAGGGTGCGAAGTCGGTAATCTTCAGCAACGGATGCAGTTCGTCGCCGACGATCTGAATGTCCGGTCGCTTTGCCTTCAGCATGGTTTTTGCCGCAGAGCGGACCGACTCGCCGAACGAATAATCTTGGTTGATCAGATATAGCTTCTTGATGTCCGGGGCGCTCTTCATGTAGTTCGTGAGCGCTTCCATCTTGATGTCGGAATTTGCATCCCAACGGAAATGCCAAAAGCTGCACTTTGCATTGGTAAGTACCGGATCTACTGCGGCGTAGTTGAAATAGAGGATTTCCTTGCCGGGATTGCGTTCGTTGTACTTTGTCACGAAATCCGTGAGCGCTCCGGCAACTGACGACCCGTTGCCCTGGGTGATATAACGCACGCCGCTGTCGATTGCCTTTTGAGCTTGAATCAAGCTTTCCTGAGGATTGGTCTTGTTGTCGAATGGAACGATCTCGACCTTCTTCCCGAGAATGCCGCCCTTGGCATTCAACTCTTCTGCAAGGAATTGGAAGGTCTTGAAGCCGACCTCGCCTACGCTGGCACCTCCGCCGGAGAGCGGGTCGATGTAGCCGATCTTGACCGTTTCTTGCGCAAGGGCTGTACCGCCAAGTAAAGGCAGCAAGGCAGCAGCTATCATCCATTGACGCATGGCACTCCTCCCTCTGAGTCGTTCTTTTCGAAGGCTTATAGAAATCGCCAACCGCGAAAAAACGGACCGGAAGACGAGTGCGGATGCCTTCTCTTTCGCAAGTGTTGTCCAATACTTCAGATGCCGCAAGCGAATAAATCGAACCGGCGTTTGAAGTGCCGGACTTTTATCCAGGGTCGGCCGGCAAGGCTGGCATCCCTATAGGGTGGGTTCGAGAAGAAGGGTGACGCACTGGTGGCGATGCACACACGCGCGTGGACGCGGGAACCTTTCGGTACGCGGGAGCTCCTCAGAATTCATTTTTTTCGAGCAACGCGTTTTCCGGCCTCCTCGTCGTAAAGTTCCTTCTTGGACAACTTGCCGACGGCCGTCCTGGGCAGAGCATCGCGGATTTCCAACGCATTGATCATTTCGTGCTTTCCCAACTTGTCCTTGAGAAAATCCTTCAATTGATCGAGCGTGACGGCGCTTGAGTTCGTCTTCAGCTTCACGAATGCCTTGGGCGATTGGCCTCGATAATCATCGTCGATTCCGATCACGATGACCTCTTCAACGCCTGGATGCTGATAAATCGCCTCTTCGATGATACGCGGATAGACGTTAAATCCGCCGCACAGCAGCATGTCCTTGGTTCGGTCGACAATGAAGACGTATCCGTCTTCGTCCATGTATCCGACGTCGCCGGTTCGAAGGAAGCCGTCCTTGGTCATGGTCTCCTTCGTTGCATCTGCGCGCTTCCAATATCCCTTCATGACGTTGGGACCGCCGATGCAGATCTCGCCCTTTTCGCCCAAGCCCACGTAACGAGACGGATCGTCGACATCAGCAAACTTGATGGTAATGCCGGGAATGGGAATCCCGCATGAGCCCGGCTTCACCTCACCCTCCAGCGGCGTAAACGTACCTGTGGGTGAGGTTTCGGTCATGCCCCAGCCCTCGGCCAGTCGGCAGCCGGAGATATCCTGGAAGCGCTTCTGCACCTCGAGGGGAAGAGGGGCTCCACCGGACGCGCACCACTTGATCGAAGACAAATCGATATTTTCGACGCCGGGATAGTTGATGATCGCGACATACATCGTTGGAACGCCGGGAAAGACCGTAACCTTCTTCTCCGAAATGTCCTTCACCACTGCAGCCGTATCGAACCGGGTATGCAGGATCAGCTCTGCGCCGATGCGCAAACCCATCAGCATATTGACCGTCAGCGCATAGATGTGGAACGGCGGCAGGACAGCAAGAATCCGCTCGTGCCCCTCGTCGAGGAGTTGCGGCTGCGTATGGGTCGTCTCAACATATTGCGCGGTCGCGGACGAAAGGTTGGCGTGGGTGAGCATTGCGCCTTTTGGAAGCCCGGTCGTGCCACCGGTGTATTGAAGTACGGCTACTGATTCACGCAGATCGGCAATTGGAAAGGCAACATACTCGCCATCGTTACTGAGGAACTCGTCAAACGTCACGTGCCTGCCATCCTTGGGGACGGTGACGGTTTCGCCATTGTGCGACATTTGAGCGCGCACGGCCTCGGGCGCCGATGTCATTTCCGCTACGTTGCCGACGACAAGAGTCTTCAATCTCGTCGTCCCGAGTAACCGACCCATCTGCGGGTAAAGTGCCTTGAGGTCGAGCGTCACGAGGATGTCGGTCTCGCTGTCGTCGACCTTGTGCTCGAGAACTTTTTCTGCATCCAGTGGCGAGTAGTTGACGACCGTGCCACCCGCTTTCATCACGCCGAAGAATGCGATGATGTAATGAGGTGTGTTGGGGAGATAGAGTCCGACGTGCACGCCAGGGCGTACGCCGAGCTTCTGGAATCCCTTGGCTGCTCGATTAGCAAGATCGTCCAGCTCGCGATAGAGGATCTTTTTGTTCATGAAATCGAGCGCGGGATTATCCGGCCATTTGGCGGCGGATCTCTCTAGGATCTGCTGGACAGGCATGGTGGTCAATTCTGCGTCCCAGCGAACGCCTCGCGGGTACGACTTGATCCATGGTGCAACAGACATGGCGCCACTCCCATCATCGCCGCGGTCATTGACGGCACACAATCAGTCGCCAAGAACGCAAGTAGGAATTTGGGCGATGATCGTCGCGATTGATCAGTTTGACAAGAGTTGTTGGCTCATAGGCAATATTGCGGCGCGAAGGCAATTCGCATGAAGCTGGCTTTCCACGAGACCGCGGTAACTTGCACACAATGGGTCGCGGAGACTCAGGATGCGCTTGCGCCCGTCATTGCTTCTGCTTGGAGCGTTGTTTCTCGCGGCGGGAATGGCGCGCGCTGTCGATCGCGGACAGTTTGAAAACGTCCCTGATCATATTCGCGCCTGGTTCCAGTAGGAGCAAAGGATAGGAAGCGAGTTGCCTCAGTCAAATCGTAGGCTTAAACTCAATCCAGAGGTTCTTGCTTAACGACCCTTAACGGCGATTTGGCGCATGGCCAAAACTACGAATCTGGGGTCAGTTCGAATCTCTTCGGGCGCGCCATTAACAGCAGAACCCCTTATTTTCCGGGAATAACTCGATAGCTCAGTGGCTTCGTCCTGCCGTAGTGGTATCAAGCGGTGGGATCAAGCGATGCGAGTTGGGATGGGTCTGATCAAGAACGAACACGGTGTCTGGCACGTGCGCCGAAAGGTACCAAAGGCGCTCGAAGTGGCCACCGCAAGGGCGCTGGGTGTCCCCAAGGAGCGCGTCTCGTGGCTCAAGGAAACGCTGGCGACCAAGGACGAAAAGCAAGCCAAGGTCCTCGCAAAACCCGTCATGATGAAGTTCGACCGCATCCTCGCGCAAGCTGAGGCACTCCTTGTCGAGCATCCGGTCCGGACCGAGTTGACCGAAGCCGAAATCAAACAGATTGCCGACTACTTCTATGCCCATGAGCTTTGCGCCGACGAGCAAATCCGTGAGGAAGGCATCGGCTCTGATCCGGGCTATGAAAGCATCCACCGACAGCTCACCGAGGCGGGGATCGAGTTCGAGACCCCGTTCGATGTAGCTGAAGTGGCGGGCTCGGTGGCGGACTCGGGCTTGTCCAGACGCATGATGCACAAGATTGAAGAGGATGCCTCAATCGTACTGTCTGCCGCCCGAGAGGCATTGGCGCGCGGCAATATCAACTTCATCCGTTATGAGCTGAACGAGTTGCTTCAGTTGTTTCGGATCGATCTGGACCCGGCTTGCGGCGATTATCGCAAGGTTGCGCTTGCCGTGATCAGAGCGGAGGTGCGCGCCCTGCAAGATATCCTCGCACGTCACCGGGGTGAAGCGATTGAAAGTCCGAAGTTGCTTGAGCCCAGCAGCAAAGCCCCCGTGTCGAGCTGCAGCTTGCGTGCAGCCTACGAGGGTTGGGACAAAGTAGAAGCTCGTCCAATCTCTACCCGAATGGAGTTCTCGCGTGGGATTGACCGCTTCATCGAGCTTCACGGCGATATGGATGTTGGCCGGATCAACAGAGGGCATGTCCGCGAGTTTCGCGAAGCGGCTCAGCTTGTTCCAAAGCGCCGAATGGGCAAGCTCAGGAAAGCGCCTCTGCCGCAGATTGTCGAATGGTCGCGCGAGCATCCGGGCACGGCTCGCATCAGTGCAGCCACGATTAACAAGTGGCTGACATGTCTTCAGGGAGTGCTGAACTGGGCCCGCAAGAACGGTGTGATCCCCGATGAGGTTGTTTGGGCTGACCCTGTGTCGGGAATGCGATTGAAGGTCCCGCGATCCAATCGGCGACCGTGGGAGCTTGAGGAGCTCTCTGTTCTTTTCGGTTCGCCAATCTACCGTCAGGCAGCGCGCCCGACAGGTGGGAAAGGCGAGGCTGCGTATTGGATGCCGTTGCTGGCACTCTACAGCGGTGCGCGACTGGGTGAGCTTGCACCGATGTGCGCAGACGACGTGAAAGTTGACCCTTCGTCAGGTGTGCAGTTCATGACCGTTATCGAAGATGATGATGCAGGCAGGAGCGTCAAGACCGAAAATTCAGTTCGTGCGTTTCCAATTCACCCGGAGCTGGTGCGTATCGGCTTCTTGGAGTTCGTAAGTCATCGCCGGAAGGCTGATGGTTCCTCAGCGCGTCTATTCCCGCTTTTGACGCCGGGCTCAAAAGGTGGCTTTGGCGAAGCGTTCTCGAAATGGTTCGGGCGGTACAAGAAGTCACTCGGCATCGACAACAAGAAAAGCGTCTATCATTCGTTTCGGCATGGCTTCAAAGACGCGTTGCGCGCAGGGGGCGTGAACGAAGATATCAATGATGCCTTGACGGGGCATGGCGGGGGAAACGTTGTGGCGCGTGGCTACGGCTCGGACAAGATGGTCCGGCGGTTCGGTTTCTCTGCGCTCAACGCTGCTGTCGAGAAGGCACAGTACCCCGGTCTCGATTTATCCGCATTACGGTGGAAATCTTTAGGACTTGATCGACTGCACGAGCCCCCACCGGCTGGATGATAGGCGCGCGGCGGCGCTCTCGTGCTCTTGGGGACACACAAGGTGCCTCAGGAACGCAAGAGCGCCGCAGTGACCTAAGCTGTCCGCTCTTTGATCAAGAACGATTTTGAACCGCGTCCCGCGCCCCTCACGACATAACAAACGCCTATCTCACGCAGCGCCGTGGTTGTGGGGTGATTGGGGTTGCTAAGGGCGGCCTTGAGCTTCTTTAGCTTCAAGGGGGCCAAGCCAAGCTCTCGCTGAACGTAGGGCAGCGACGTCTCACCGGGTAGCCAATTGGCCATTAGCTTAATCAGCGCGTCGTGCGAGGTCCCGGCGCGAGCCTTGCGGACCTTAGGGCCGTCCATCTGAAAGTCCCAAGCCACCTCGCGGATGTTCGGCATGTCCGCACGGATGTCTTGTAGGATCGCGTCACCTTTCCAGTCCGCTGGTAGCACTACGTAGATGTTAGCTGTGGGGCACCGTCCCTGAGCATCTATGACGCGCCTGCAGCAGACGCGATTGATGGCTTGAATGACTGACACGGATAGGTGCCGCTGCTCCATGACCCGTCTCACGTCCGAATGCTCTTTCCAGACTGGGTTCTGTATCCACTTATCGTCTTGGTGCCCCCGCAGCGCAAAAAACTGATTTGTGGACCACACTTGATCGCGGTAGGGCAGTCCGAAGATTACGGCAGTATCACAGTTAGCCCAATCATTGCGCCCATCCACGGCATTCCAATGCCCGACATCGAAACGCGCGAAGCGGTGCTCATAGGACAGCGCGACGTGCTCGACAGCTTGGTGCATACACAGAAACACCGAGCGCTCTGGACCTATTTCACGCTCCAACGCGTCAAGAAGCCGAGGGAAGCGTCTCTTGATGTTTGGGATCATGGTGGTCTTGCCCAGCCCCGTAGCGCGTGAAACATGTAGGGTGACCGGTGAATAGTCACGGACCTTGGAGGGCGTGGGGACTATTTGGGACCGATGGCCGAACAAATCCCACAGGAAATTGTTATTAGCCGTAGCGTCGAGGACTACCGGCCCTGGGACATCCCAAGGTATCAAGAAGGCCGCTGAGTTGATCGAATGCTCATTGCCTTTCTGGGCATACAGAGCCCACCGCCTCATTACGGCTTCTGACTGCGTGATGGTTTCACTGACCTTGCGCGAGATATGGTTGCGTCTGCCGTCGTTTTGCTCACCCAGTGAAATCCTGTCGTAAGGCAACGTCTTCATCGCTTGTTGAAGCGCTGCCATATCGGGCATCGGGGCCATCTGAGCGATCAACGGCTCGAACGCGGCACTATTTGTACTCCACAGCATCCTTATTGAATGTTTGTTGGGTCGCCCTTTGGGGTCGGCGTGCGAGACGAGAATGTAGTGAAGCTCCTCGAGGACCTTGAGCTGTTCAGGTAACTCGTAGCGTATCTCGGGCGTGACGAAGCCTATGGTCTGCGCAAGGTCTGCCACCGTGACCTTGTTGTTTTCGATCACGTTGGCGAGGGCCTCATCGATAATGGTTAGGAGGCGCTTGCCCCCACGCCATGAAACGAACCGCGACTTTAGGGCATCCCTTTGAGAGCCTAAGCGTCCCACGGAATTCACGTAGGCCTGATGCGTGATGACGAGAATATCGCTATCAAGCATCTCCTGATCAGATGCTGGCTTTTCAGAGTGATGCGCCAGAGCGACCACACGTCCGGCCAGTTCGTTGATTGTAGTGGTGATGATGTTAGCCTGCTCAATGCGCCGTGTGACTATCAACACACCAACGGGCTTCAGAGCACCCTGGGCATTGGCGCTGGCTTGCATTGCTGCAAACACACAAGCGCCTTGGGTTTTACCTGAGCCTGTGGGGGGCTGAAGGATCAGCCAAGGTGCAGCGGCCACGGCACTAATGGAATTGATTATAGACGTTCGAAAGGTTGATGCCATGACGGCCCATAGGGTGTTCAGAGCTGGCGACGGGATGAGCTGTAGGTCTTCAGACCAGCGGCGGGCCATGGCTTCGCTGAAGGCCTGCGGTGACACGAGAGCGTATTGCTCGTGCGATCCGATGGAGATGTTCATTGAGGGTTTTCACTTTGATTGAGGCAAGAGAGTGCGTTCCCCGCCAAAGAGGGGGTTGTCTTGCCTAGGTTGATTTGCTGGTGGCTTGGTGTCGAAAAGAATGGGCCCTGAAAGCCCTATAAGACTATTCTCTTTAGGGGCTTCAGGGGCCGATTCGGGTCGCGTGTTTCTTCTTTGAGAGGCCCCTGAAAGATTCTTGTTCCTCCGAGAGGAGGACCCGTGAACCCGTAAGAACGCGGCTAAATGCTTATAATCACAGAGCGATTGTGGCCTATATTGCACATCCTAAGTGGGGCGTTTCCTCGTTCCAAAGCCTTACTGAGCAATGGGGCTTCCAAGACTTTCAGGAGCTTCAGCACTCGGTAGCGCCCAACGCCCACCCCCCGCAGCGGATGATCCAAAGGCTGCTCAGCGGCACTCCTGAGTCACCTGAGCCACTTTGGCGCCCCGTGGCCAAATACCCACGGATATCCCTTGCAAAGGGAACGTAAGGTGCCGCGGCGCAGGTAGAGACACCCAAGAGCCTCAGGAGTCCTAGAATTCGCTGGTGCCTCTGAGAGCTTTCGGTGTGAGGTTTAGCGGACCCAGTGCACCGGTGTCGGGGGCTCTTGGGTCGCCAGCGGGGGCAATGGGCGTTGGCAGGAAGCCAATCTAGATCAGCTTGTACATGTTGCTTTGTATCACCGCTTAAAGTTGGTGACCGAAGGATCACGCCCGAATGTGCTGCGAGTATCTACGGATGTCACCAGGGGCGCCGAGAAGCTCATGCTTCGGGCCAGTTAGTGCAACGTATCCTCAGGGCGTCTTCCGATGAGGTGATACTCCATATCGCTGAGCGCTTGCTCGTAACCATGCTGAAATTCACTGTCCGCAGGCTCGGTTTCAAATCCGATCAATGCATTGTCCAGATAGTCGAATACGTCCTGCAGGGTTACGGTCTTTATGGGAGGTGTGGGGATCATGTGTACTTTTCATTTCAATGTTGCTGAGGATTGCCCATCATCAGGCCGCGCAAATACGCGACGACGCCATGGACATACGCGTGGCGTTTCGGGCTCGTAGCAAATTAATTTAGCGCACGAGCTCCCTCGTCTTGAGAGGACGTGATGCTTAGGTGTCTGAGGAAACCGCGCCGGTGGCCAACGCGCCCCAAGGATCACAAGAAACCCTTGGGCGCGCGGTGCGCCTGCTTACTCCTCCGTCAGTTCATAATGCTTGTTGCACGCGATTTTCCACCACCGGGGACCGACGTACTCCCCGGGAGCTAACCCACGGTCCGCGCGCGCCCAGTCCGCAACTTCTTCGCGGAACTCATCGCTGTGTCCCTCCCAGTCCATGTTGAATGGCGGTGGGAGCTTTCGCGGGTTGGGCTTCTTAGGAGGCTTTAGTGCCTGAGCTTGCTTAGCGGCCTTGGCGGTTTTCTCGGCTGCCTTCGCTTCGTTGTAGAGTTTGCGATCATACGCCCGCTTTGAAGCTGCCCAAGCGTTCACATGCACGGGTTGACCTGGCGATATTCGAAAGTAATCACGTGCCTGCTGCTCGATCATTGAGCGATATTCTTCAGTGTGTCCGTGCCATGCGTATTCCTCTTCGTTAATTCGGTGATTTTGGCCGCGCCCACGCTGCAGCAAGCCGATTCGCCTCGGGGGCATGGGCTTCGATCCACCAGTGCGGAACTCCTTCAGCCACGTGTGCGGATAGTGAGATGGTTTGGACCCCGGGCAGGCCAAGCCTCTGTAGTGAACCGCGAGGTTCGCGAGGGCACGCCTATAGGATAGGGCGGTGGGGTAGTCCTTTCCATTCTTGAAGAAGTGGAGCCTCGCAAACTCGTGAAACTCGGCAGGCTTCCAGCGTGCTTTCAGAACAAGAGCAAGTTGCTCGCGTTCTACTGGGGTTCGGCAGGCCTTGCGGGCATCAGCAAAATCAGGCAGGGCAGCTTTGGATTTCTTTGGTGGTCCGGTCATAGTGTAGAGGGTTCATTTTTCCGATTTGCGTTAAGAACCCCGCTGCGGGTGCAACAGGGGTTGGTGGTGGTGGTGGCAAGTGGCGCGCGCCTGTGACGCCGGGAAGCGCGAGGAACGCACCGCCGTCAGAAGCGGTCAGTTCTGGAGGGGCCGCCTCTTTATCTACAGTTCGGCTCGGATGGTCGTTAAGCCATTGATAGGTCAGCATTCGACCTCAAACGGGAGGGGGTCCGTAGATACTTAAGAAACCAGTGGGAAATAGGCACGTTACAGACCTGCCGCCTTTCCTCTGGTAGGTGGCTCACCCGAGAGCTAACCGCTTGATCTCGCTTGAAACGACCACCATTCGGAAGGGCCGCGTGTATACTTAAGAAAACCACTCTGATATGGCCCACTTCGTGCCCAGCGATCTTCAAGCAAAGAACCGCATCTTCACTGATCGGCATGCCGCCCGCATGGCGCTTGAGCGTCTTAGGTGGCCTGACGGCCCCATTTGCCCAAAGACAAGTTGCGGCGCCAGCGGCCCTGTTGTGGCGAAGATGGGCGGCGTCAAGCAATCACACCGTGAGGGTCTGTACAGGTGCAAGGCCTGTCGTGGCCAGTTTACCGTAACGGTTGGCACGGTATTCGAGCGATCTAAGGTGCCTCTCCAGGATTGGCTCAAGGCGGTCCAGATGCTCAGTGCAGTTCAACCGGTGACGATCCGGCAGATAGAGATTGAGCTTGGCATCACTTACAAGACGGCTTTTCAAATTTGGAAACGCGTTAGCGGCGTGCTGCGCGCCTATCGGGGTCACAACAAAGGGTTCGGCAAGAAGATCGAGGCGTATATTACCAGCCAGCGGCCGAATCCGGACGGGATGTCAGTCTGGCGCAAGAAGAGCAAGCTGCTGTTGAATGGGGGCAACGGCGTCCCCAATGTCACTGGCCTGTTGTCATTGCCCGCACCAGAAGGCTCAGAAAATCTTGATCGCACCGAACGCCTTTTGCGATTGCTGATAGCGGCGACACCGAAGCTCTCTAAGTCAGCAAAGAGGAAGGCAGCCCGTCGAGCCGCAGCCAATTGAAACCGACAGGGCTTCCGCGGTCGAGAATTCGTCCACAGGACACCTAGGGACTCCACGGCCTCGCTTGCGCTCCCTCCCGCGGGTAGGTAGCGGACGCTCAAGAGGTCACTCAGGGAATCTCCAGACTCCAGGAAATGGCATGCCGACTGGCTCAATAGGACCAGTCGTTAACGGGCGAAGAACGGACGTCACGCGCGGTTACGTCCGGTAGCGAAGGGCCCAACGCAGAAATAACATCTCAGCGGCATCGCAGGCTCAGAAGCTGAGCTGCGCTCCTGGCGTGGAACGGGAAATCTTCAGCTCTTCGTCGTTCATATCGGCTGATACATCGGCGAACAGCGGAGTGCTCAGGTAACGCTCGCCGGTATCGGGAAGCATGCAGAGGATATTTGCACCCTCTTCAGCCTCTGCCGCGACTTGGAGCGCGCCGGCAAATGTAGCGCCGGAGGTGATGCCAACAAAGATACCTTCCTTTGTTGCAAGCTCCTTACTGCACCGAACAGCATCCGCACCCGAGATAGGCAGCAGCCGGTGAATCACTTTCGTCGCTACCGCATCGGCGGTAAGCTTCGGAATGAAATCCGGCGTCCATCCCTGCATCGGATGTGGCTTGAATGTCGGATGAGGGGCCGCCGGAGTGCCGTCTGTATTCCGGGGCTGCTCGATGCCGCTACCCAATAGCTGAGCGTCAGCCGGTTCACATACGATAATCTTGGTATCTGGCCGCTCCTTTGCGAGCACCCGCGCGACGCCCTTCAACGTTCCGCCTGTGCCATAGCCCGTGACCCAATAATCCAGCCTCTCGCCGGAAAAATCATCGAGTATCTCGCGCGCTGTCGTTTGAGTATGGATATCGGGATTGGCTTCGTTCTCGAATTGCCGGGTCATGAACCAGCCATGGGCTTTGGCAAGTTCAACGGCCTTGTTGACCATGCCGACCGCACGTTCAGCTGCAGGAGTGACGATCACCTTTGCTCCCAGGAATCGCATCAGCTTGCGACGCTCGACGCTGAACGGTTCAGCCATGGTTAGCACGAGCGGGTAGCCCTTGGCCGCGCAAACCATGGCAAGGCCAATCCCCGTGTTGCCGCTGGTCGCCTCGATCACGGTCTGACCGGGCTTCAACTCGCCCGATCTTTCAGCGGCCTCAATTACACCCAAAGCCAACCGGTCCTTGACGGACCCCAGCGGGTTGAACGCTTCAATTTTGACGAAGAGGTTCACGCCTTTCGGCGCCAGATGATTGATTCGGACTACCGGCGTATTGCCGACTGTCTCGACTATGCTTTGATATTTCCGCCCCATGCGACCCTCTATACCAGTTGCGATCACGAAGATTGTGCGTCCGCTCGTCGCACCACCCTTGGCTCGACGCAAGGTGAGTCGGACGCCGGTGACGTCTGCACGCCCAAGATATAGTTATACGTTTCCTTTCGGCCCGGGACGGTTCAAACGAGTCCCATTGGCCCCGCGCCGGGGCAGCGGCAACTTTAGCGGGGTCTGCGGAGTTCGATGGAGAATCATCGCTAGCGGCGGTGCCTTCCCTATGTTTTGATAGTGTATTGTCCCGATTGGGAGAATTGTCTTTGCCAAGTGACCGCGTGGAGCGACGATTGGCAGCCGTCCTGGCGGCTGACGTCGCAGGCTATAGCCGGCTGATGGGCTTTAGCGAGGAGCAAACGCTGGCACAACTAAAAGCGTTCCGAAGAACGCTTATAGATCCTACTATCGCGACCCATCGCGGCCGCATCGTCAAGACTACTGGCGACGGCCTGCTGGTCGAGTTCGCAAGCGCAGTTGATGCGGCGCGCTGTGCGGCGGAGGTCCAGCGAGAGATGGTCAAGCAGAACACCGATATCCCGCAGGAACTCAGAATCGAGTTTCGGATTGGCATCCACGTCGGCGATATTATCATCGACGATGACGATATATTCGGTGACGGCGTCAACATCGCAGCACGACTTGAGGGAATAGCAGACCCGGGCGGCGTCTGTTTATCTGACGATGCGCACAGGCAAATTCGTGGCAAGGTCGATCTTCTCTTCGATGATATCGGGGAGCAGAATTTAAAGAATATTGCCGAGCCAATGCGTGCGTGGCGAATGCACACCGGCGATAGCGTACCGAAGAGCTCGTTGGTTTCGTCCCCGATGCACCGGCCTCAAGTTCTCGCGTTACCGGACAAACCATCGATCGTTGTGCTGCCGTTCGACAACATGTCCGCCGAGCCCGGCCAGGATTATCTTGCAGACGGGATTGTCGAGGCGATAACGGCAGCGCTTTCTTGCATTCGGTCGTTTTTCGTTATCGCTCGAAGTTCGGCGTTCACTTACAAGGGGCGCGCGACCAATGTCCGCGAAATCGGAAAGGAACTCGGTGTCGCATACCTGCTGGAGGGTAGTGTACAGAAGGCCGGCAATCGCCTGCGCATCACCGTCCAGCTTATCGAGACCGAGGGCGGCGCGCATGTCTGGAGCTCTCGTTACGACGGCACAATCGACGAATTCTTTGACCTCGAGGACCGAATAACGCAGCAGGTGGCGGGCGCGCTGCAGCCGTCCATTCGAGGCGCCGAGATCGAACGGTCGCGCCGTAAGCGTCCGCAGGATTTGAGCAGCTACGACTATACCATGAGAGCGATGCCCCATGTTTGGGTGCTGGAGAAGGACGAAAGCGCTAAGGCGCTCGAGCTTCTCGAAAAAGCGCTGAAGATTGACCCCGAATATCCGTTGGCTCTAGCCCTTGCCGGTTGGTGCCATGCCCAACGTTCGGTCTACAATTGGGCGGACGACCTTGCAGCGAGCCAAGCGATGGCACGAACGCTCGCGGAGCGCGCTGCGAACCTGAGCGGAGACGACCCGCTCATCCTGGCTGTGCTTGGCACGGTGCACACGTTTGTGCGAAATTATGGGACGGCGCGAGTGCTGCTAGAGCGCGCGCTCGCTCTTGATCCCAACTGTGCTTGGGCCTGGAGCCGCCTTGCGTGGGTCGAAAATTACGCCGATCAGCCCCAAAAGGCTATTGAAAACTTTGAACGCGCCCTGCGCCTCAGTCCGATCGATCCGATGAATTTCAACAATTATGCTGGCCTCGGCTCGGCTCACGAAATTTTGCAGGACTACGACAATGCAGCGGCACTGTACCGTCGCGCGTTGTTGGAGCGCCCCAATGCGAGCTGGATATATCGTAATCTCGCATCAACCTTGTCAGGCTCCGGTCGGATCGATGAGGCAAAGCTGGCGTTTGCGGAACTGTTGCGGAGTTATCCCGATCTGACGATCTCGAAGTACAAGCAAGCAATGGTTTTCTCCGGCACCACCTTGGATCGGATGGCAGAGAATCTCCGAAAACTCGGGTTGCCTGACTGATTAGAGTCGCGTTCAGCACAATTGGTGAGTGTTGCGAGTGGCTTCAGGAGAAACTTGCCGGATTTGAGGCCTTTCGACGGGACCCCCATTTCGCCGTGCTCC
>Ga0207706_10001762_pt1 | contig 21242 bp, 16 predicted proteins | sample KBSC53metaG_FD_184318 | JGI IMG/M metagenome (GOLD analysis project Ga0207706, IMG submission 184318) | Corn rhizosphere microbial communities from Kellogg Biological Station, Michigan, USA - KBS C5-3 metaG (SPAdes) (version 2) | ecosystem: Host-associated > Plants > Roots > Rhizosphere > Soil ... | reverse complement strand
GGCGCCGTTCGGAATTGGCGCCCTTTGGGATTGCGCGCTTCTAGTCAGTTGCGCTGTCAGTCGGCCACGATGTCGTCGAATGTCTCGATTGCCTGTTCGCCCTCTCTCGCTGGCTCGGGGTTTCCGGGGCGAACGCAGAGCATGGCCTTGAACCCCGCCGCGCGCGCCGCCTGCAGCTCGGCGTGGACGTCGGAGAGAAAGAGCAGCTCGTTAGGCGTACGGTGGAGCTCCGACGCGATGCGCCGATAGCTGTCCGCCGACCGTTTCGGGCCGATCGTCGCGTCGAAGAACTGGCTGATGCGCGGCGTCAGGTCACCGGACGCCGTGTGGCCGAAAATCAGGCGCTGCGCGAGCACGCTGCCTGACGAGTAGATGGCGACGTCGATCTCGCGTGAGCGCCAGCGGTCCAGGGCAGGGGCGACGTCGGGAAAGAGCTCGCCCCGCAGCGTGCCGTCCGCGAAGCCCCGCTGCCAGATGAGCCCCTGGAGCAGCTTGAGCCCGGGAGACTTCCGGTCGCGATCCATGAGCCAGAGGACGTACGGCTCGAGGTCCACGGCGTTCCCGCTGCTCACGTCGGCGGGGAGGGGCGGTGGCGCGTCGCCGCGGGCAACGTCCGCGGCGTGTTCTTCTCGCAGCAGCCGGTCCACCTCCCGCAGCAGTCCGGATGGCCCGTGCGTCGTGAGAAACTCCCGGAGGTGCGTCCGGGCATACGGGAACAGCACGTCGAAGACGAACGAGATCGGCGTCGTGGTGCCCTCGACGTCGAGCACCACGCCGCGCACGCCGAGCGAGCCTAACGCGACCATCACACCTGCACGCCGGGGTCGACGTGCGCGGCGGGGATGTACGCCGGGCCGAAACAGAGCGGCTGGAACTTGGTGTCCTCTCCGCTCTCGGTGTAGTGCGGCGTCCAGCCCGACTGATCCTGGAACAGGCGAATGGCACGAATGCGTTTCTCTCCGCACAGGTCGAACCAGTGGTGCGTGCCGCGCGGAACGCGAATCAGGTCGCCGGCCTCGACTTCCAGCGCGAATACGGGCTTGCCGCGGGGGTGGATGTGGAAGAGCCCGCGTCCTTCGACGATGAGGCGCACTTCGTCCTCATCGTGCCAGTGCTCGCTCGAGAAGCGCTTGAGCATCGCGTCGAGGTTCGGCGTCTCGGGCTTCACATCGATCACATCGGCGACGACGTACCCGCCGCGCGCCTTGAGCTCATCGATCTTCGGCGCCCAGGCGGACAGGATCTCGGCGGCGCTCGAGTCGGAATTGACCCCGGGGGCCGAACCCGCGCGCTCGTATTCGATCCCGTGCTCGGCGAGAAAGCCGCGAACGGCCTCGGCGTCGGTGAGGGTGCGATTCTCTTCAGGAACCTTCAGCAGTGCCATCATATCCTCCGCGTAACCGGTACGCCCGCGTGCGTCCCATGGTCTCGAGCAGGAACTCGAGGATCTCGACGTGCCGCACCGCGTCAGCCAGCGTCGCACCCCAGGTGTAGATCCCGTGACGTTGGAGCAATATCGCGTGCGCGCTCGGGTGGTCGTCCAGCGTGCGGCCCACGACTTGGGCGAGCCGCGTCATGTCCTGGTCGTTGGGCACGATCGGGACCCATTCACGATGCTCGTGTGTGCGCACGCCGTCGAGTCCCTTGAGCATCTCGTAGCCCTCGATCGCGAGCCCATGGTCGAGCCCGTGAGAGTCGGACAGTATCGTGCTCCACACCGAATGCGTGTGCAGAACGGCTCCCGCGCCTCGGCGCCGCACGATCTCGAAGTGGAGCAACGTTTCGGCCGAGGGGTTCCCGCTGCCGCCATGAACGCTGCAGCTGTCGTCGATGTCGAGAATCTGGGAAGGCTCGAGGGCGCCCTTGTCCACCGAGCTCGCCGTGATCGCCAGCCGCAACGGCTCGCGGCAGGTGACCACGCTGAAGTTGCCGCTGGTGCCGAGCACCCAGCCGCGTGCGTGGAACCGCCGGCCGGCGGCGATGAGGCCATCGGCTGCCTGGGTATGGCTCATGCGCGCGTTAGGTCGACGGGCATCACTACCGTGGGAAGTTGGCGATCGAGACCTCAAGATACGCCCCTGGGGGGTTGCGAGCGAGGAAAACACCCCCGCAGTGTATTCCGTCGATACGAAAGCCGATCGGCTTGTGAACTCTTGCCACGACAAACGCGCCACGATGCGTTCGCTGGTCACGATGGCGACCGTTCTCGCGCTGGCGTGCGGACCAGACACCTCGGCACCGGTCGAGCAGCTCGGTGCCGACGCCGAGTCCTACTGGCCGGACGTGAGCTGGCGCACGGCGTCACCCGCCCAGGTCGGTGTCGACGAACGCGCGATAACGAACCTGGTAGCACAGCTCCGCGCCGGGTCGTTAGGCGCCGAGCACGCGCTCGTGATCGTGCGCAAGGGTTACGTGATCGCGGACGAGTACTTCGCCGGCTGGACCGCAGACTCGATCCACACCGAGCAGTCCGTGACCAAGAGCGTGACGTCGCTCGTCACCGGTATTGCCATCGCGCGCGGTGACCTACAAGGCGTCGACCAGCCATTGGTCGAGCTGTTCGATCGTTACGCGCCGATCGCGAACCTCGACGACCGCAAACAGGCCCTGACGGTTCGGGACGTCCTCACCATGCGGACCGGCATGGATTGGAACGAGGACAGCTACGCGGGCTCACCGCTCGAGCAGCTCAATCAGCTACGGACGGACTGGCTGCGCTTCGTGATCGATTGGCCGATGCGCGAGCAGCCAGGCACGCGATGGCAGTACAACAGCGGCGGCGTCATCGCGCTTGGCGGCGCGATCGGGCTCGCCGCGGGAATGAACACGGCCGATTACGCCCGGACGTATTTGATGCGTCCCATTGGCATCACCGGGGACAAATGGGTTCGTGGGTTCCCGGATCTGCTGCCTCACACCGGGGGTGGGCTGTTCATGACCACGCGCGATCTTGCGCGCGTCGGGTATCTCGTGCTGCGTCGCGGAAAGTGGAACGGGACGGAGATCGTGCCGGATGCGTGGATCACGGAGTCGACCCGGCCACTCGTGACCCCCACCTACAGGTTGGGCGGCCGGACGTCGAGCTATGGCTATCTCTGGTGGCTGTACACGCTTGCCGGAGGTCAGCCTGACGCGAGCACGACCGACCTCGTCATCGCGGCGATCGGGGCGCAGGGCCAGTGGCTCTTCGTCGTCCCGAAGTACGACCTCGTCGTGGCGATCAACGCCGGCAATGCAAATCGGCCGGATCCGGGGCTCGACATGCTATTCGGGACGATTCTGCCAGCAATGCGCTAGAGCCCTCTATCTTGAGGATCGCGATCCCTCGCTTCGCTCGGGATGACTCAGACCAGGCGGGCGAGAAGGCTCAGCGCGTTAGGCGTTGCAGCGAACAGGGCCGTATTGTCGAAGATGCACCAGACCTCGCGCGCGCGTGCTGCATACGCGCGCATCCGCCCTGCCAACTGCTCCAGATACGGCTCGTCATACGTCGAGTAGTAGACGTGGGGTGAGCCATGGAGCCTCAGGTAGACGGTGTCCAACCAACCCGCCGGCTCGGCGGCTTCGGGCACGACCGCCGGATCCGCGGCGACCTGTCCGACGTGCTGGGCATAGAAGTGAGACGTCACCTCGGGCGTAAACCAGCTTGGATGCCGCGCCTCGACCACGAGGGCACCCGCATATCGCGTGCGGAATGCCTCGAGGAAACGCCGGACGGTTGGCGCGTCATACGTGAGGCTTGGTGGCAGTTGCACGAGGAGACAGCCGAGCTTCGAGCCGAGGCACCTCACCTCGGCCAGAAATGCATCGAGTACCGTGTCCGTGTCGATGAGTCGCTTCTTGTGGGTGATCGTCTTGGGGATTTTGGCAGCAAACCGAAAATCGTCCGGAACGCTCGCGGCCCATCGCGAGTACGTGGCCGGCCGATGCGCGTTGTAGAAGCTCGAGTTGATCTCGACGGTAGAAAACCGCGCGGCGTATCGTTGGAGGTGCGATCCGCTATCCGGAAACTCGGACCGCTGGGCTTTGGGGATGGACCATCCAGCGCAGCCAACTCGGTACTCGGGCATGGCTGCCTCCAGTGCAATGCACGCACCTGTCCGACCCCATCTTTACCGCCAGCCAGCGAGGATGACGCCCGCAATCACGAACGCGATCAGGTTGAACCCCGAGTCGATCAGCCACAGCGCCTTCGGCTTGCCGGAGAACAGCGCCGTTCCGAAGCTGGTCGCTCCGGCGAACCCGAGCCAGCAGAGAGCGCCGATCACGGCGCCGTCCAACGCGGTCGCCGTCGCAAAATTTCCGACCACGAGCGCCATGATCCACGCCGTGACCAGCCCGCACAGAAACACGAACACGTAGCTCGCTGGAATGTTGCCCGCGTTCGCCCTGAGCTCCTCCGGCGTCTTGCCGATCAACGCGACCCAACGCTTGGCGAACAGCACGGGCGAATACCAAAGCCCGCCGAGCAGGAAGATCACGACGCCACTCACGAGGACAGCGACGTTGTTGACGACGGGGAAGGACATGGTGTGCTCCTGAAGGTTTGTCGACGCCATCGGGCACCGTGGGCCCGATAGTTTCCTGTGGAGCCAGACTGCTGCGTCCGACCGACCGTAACCCGATTCTGCTTATGTCACCTGTCCGCTACGCGGGCGGGATCCTGGATCGTGCGGCCAAGCTGCGCGAGGATGATGACTGGATTTCCGCCGCGCTCGTGAGCGACGCCGCGATGGCCGTCCTCATCCACAACGATCAGAACCTCGTGACCCGGGCCGACCGTCCCGAAAACGCCCGCGCCGCCGTTCTCCAGTTTGCAGCCGTGCGCGAACGTGTGATGACGACCAACGGCGGAAGCTGGGTGTTCCTCGGGCTCGACGGCGAAGTCCCGATGTTCGGCGTCGACGCGTCGACCGAGCTCATCGCGACGGTCCCCGAAATCCAGGACGCCGGCGAGTTCGCCGATCTTCGTCGCATCGGATCGCTCGTTCCGCCGGAGGAGGCCGCGATGCTGGCGTACGCGCGTGCAATGATCGCGTGGCACAAGCGTCACCGCTTCTGCACCGTCTGCGGATCATCCATGGAAAGCCAGCGCGCGGGGCACCTCCGGCGATGCATCAATCCCGAGTGCAAGGCCGAATCGTTTCCGCGGACGGACCCGGTCGTGATCATGCTCGTCACACGCCAGGCCTCCGGCGATCAGCCCGATCGCTGCCTCCTCGGTCGTCACACTCGCCTGCCGCGCGGCGCGTATTCGCTGCTGGCGGGGTTCGTGGAGCCAGGCGAGAGCCTCGAGGACGCGGTCGCTCGAGAAGTGTGGGAGGAGACTGGCGTCCGCGTCCACGACGTCCGCTACCAGGCGTCGCAGCCCTGGCCGTTCCCGTACTCGATGATGGTAGGCTTTCGCGCCGCTGCCGAGAGCGAAGAGATCGTCGTCGACGCGGACGAGCTGGAGGACGCGCGCTGGTTCACGGCTGCCCAGGTCTCTCGGTTCGGAGAGTGGGAAGATGACACCGCGACGTTCCGTGTTCCGCGACGGGACAGCATCGCCAGGTATCTGCTCGACCAGTGGATAGGCGAGCAACTCGGCTGAGGAACAAAACAGACACAGGTAATTGGTTACTGGGATGGGTTACAGGTAATAGAACCCTCGGGATGCTTATCTCGCCGAGCGAGGTGTCCCGAGGGTTCAAATGACCAATAACCAATTCCAGCAACCAGTAACCTGTGAAGTACTATCGCTTTGGCCAGAGTACTCCCTGGTTCCCTCGAGGTACGGAGCCGATGCCCTTGTACGCAAACTTCTGCACGCGTTTTCCCTCGTACGTCTCCGTCGTGTAGAGGTTGCCCTTCGAGTCCGTCGCGATGCTGTGCACCGCGAAGAATTGGCCCGGCTGACGGCCGCCATCGCCGAAGCTCGTCAGGATCTGCAGCGACTGCCGATCCATCACGTACACGCGCTCGTTCTTGCCGTCCGCGAGGAACAGGTACTTCTGTTGCGGGTCGCGTGAGAACGCGATGTCCCACACCGAGCCATCGCCGCGCGTCGCCGGGGCGATGCGCTGTTCCTTCACGAATGAGCCATCCTTCCGGAATACCTGGATGCGGTCGTTCGGCCGGTCGCACACATAGACCAGGCCGTCGAGCGTCGGCTCGGCGCAGTGGACCGGGTTGCGGAACTGCTTGTCGGGCGGAGCGGATGGGTCGTAGGGCGGCAGCCGTGTGTCGTCGGGCTTTGCGCCATACGCGCCCCAGTAGCGTTTGAGCTTTCCGGTCGCCATGTCGATCACCGCGACGCGCTTGTTGCCGTAACCGTCGGCGATGAACGCTTCGCCAGCCTTCGTGTCGAAGGAGATCTTCGCTACGCGTCCGAAGTGCGACGAGTCGTTGCTGTTCGGCTCCCGCCCAGGTACACCGTACTGCGCGAGGAACTTGCCGTCGTGCGAGAACTTGATGATGTGTGAGTCGTGATCCCCGTTTCCGCCGATCCAGACATTGTCCTTGTCGTCGATCGTGATGCCGTGATTCGAGCCGGGCCACGTGTAGCCTTCGCCGGGCCCACCCCACGCCTTCACGAGATTGCCGTCGGGGTCGAACTCGAGGATCGGCGGCGCGGAGCGGCAGCACTCGCCTAACGGTGGCTTGGCATCCGCGCCGACCTCGGTCCGCTGATTCAGCGTCGAGTCGCCGCGATGGATGATGAAGATGTGGTCGCGGGAGTCTACGCCGACGCCGATCGTGGACCCGAGGACCCAGTGGTTAGGCAGCGGTTTGGGCCACATCGGGTCCACCTCGAACCGCGGAGCCTGGATGCTCTGGAGGCGGACCTTCGCCACCAGCGCGCGCTGGCCGAGGCCGAGCGCGGCGAAGGCCGCGACGAGGGTGCCACCAATGACGACGGTACGCCGACGGGTCATCGACTGCTCCGTTGGGGTTCACACACGCGTTGTCGGCGGATTCTATCGCGACCGCATCCCGGGCGTCCAGTCCCTCGCCCCGAACCGTTTCGCAGACGTATACTCGTCCGCATGAGACGAGCGATCGGATCCGGATGGTGGCCACGCACGTGGCGAGTCCTCGCCATGGTCTGTGGGCTGACGGTTGCACTCCCGTCGCGTCCGTTCGCGCACGAGATCCCGCCGTCGGTCATGGTCCTGGCGTATGTGAAGCCCGAACCGGGACATCTCCGGCTCGTCGTCCGGGTTCCGCTGGAGTCGATCCGCGACTTCGAGCTCGTGCTCCGCGGCCCGGGCTACCTCGATCTCCCGAGCGTGAACCCTGAGCTCAAGAACGCTGGCCGAGTGTGGGTCGCTGACTACGTGGAGGTCTATGAGAACGATCGGCCGCTCGAGCGCCGCCAGGTGACTGCGGCGCGACTCTCGCTGCCGTCCGATCGATCGTTCACCTCCTACGCCACCGCGGTGGCCAACGTGCTCGGCCCGCCGCTCGCGGACTCGGTAGACCTGCCGTGGAAGCAGGCGATGCTCGACGTGATGATCGACTATTCCATCGCGTCCCCGACGTCGCGATTCTCCATCCGTCCCGCGCTCGCGCACCTCGGGATTCGAACCACGACGGTGCTCCACTTCGTGCCGCCTAACGGCACCGAGCGCGTGTTCGAGTACCTGGGCGATCCCGGGCTCGTGAGGCTGGACCCGCGGTGGCACCAGGCGGCGCTACGCTTCGTCGCGCTCGGCTTCCAGCACATTCTCGACGGTCTCGATCATCTGCTGTTCGTATTCTGCCTGGTGATCCCGTTCAGGCGACTGCGCCCGCTGATCGCGATCGTCACGTCATTCACGGTCGCGCATTCGATCACGCTCATCGCGTCGGCGAGCGGGCTCGCGCCTGATGCCCTCTGGTTCCCGCCGCTCATCGAGGTGCTGATCGCGCTGTCGATCGTGTACATGGCGGTCGAGAACATCGTCGGTGCGAAGGTCGAGCGGCGGTGGATCATCGCGTTCGCGTTCGGGCTCGTGCACGGGTTCGGATTCTCCTTCATCCTCCGGCAGTCGCTCCAGTTTGCCGGGTCTCACCTCGCGACGTCGCTCGTCGCATTCAACGTGGGGGTCGAGCTCGGGCAGATGTTCGTGCTCGCGATCGCCGTTCCGGCGCTGGCGCTGCTGTTCCGGTACGTCGTGGCAGAGCGGATGGGGACGATCCTGCTGTCGGCGCTCGTGGCGCACACGGCATGGCACTGGATGCTGGATCGAGGCGCGGCGCTGAGGCAGTACGAGTTCGAGTGGCCTACGATCGACGGGGTGTTTGCCGTGAGCGCGATGCGGGCGCTCATGCTCGTGCTGATCGTCATCGCGGCGGCGTGGGTCCTGTACGCACTGTATCGAAGGCTTCTTGGCGGACCTCGCGCGGAGAGGCGACCCTCGGATCGGGTCGAAATGACCCCATAGGGTCATTACAACCCTATCGACTGATCGGGTGTCAGACAGGGTGACCTGTCCGCCATCGGCTCGAAAATGTCAGGTAATACAGATCCCGCGCGCTTTCTGCCGCTTCGTCCCGTCGAGCTGCTCATCCTGACCGCGCTCGGCTCGGGAGACCGGCACGGCTACGCGATTCGCAAGGCGGTTCTGGAATCCACGCAGGGCAGGGTCTCGATCGAGGCCGGCAACCTGTACCGGTACATCCGGAGCCTCGAGGACGACGGCCTCGTCGTCGACGCGGCGACCCGTACCGCGGATGCCGACGAACGCCGGATTTACTACCGACTCACCTCACTGGGTCGACGGGTTCTCGCAGCAGAGCTCGAGCGCCTCCGCACCCTCGTGCGGTACGCCGAGGCCGAGGGGCTGATAGCGCGGTTGCGCACATGAGGGGCGACCGCGTCGTCCGGGCGCTGATCCGGCTGTACCCCCGGGAATTCCGAGAACGGTACGGCCGCGCGATGCTCGCCTTTCATGGCGAGCGCCTGCACGAAGGCGGGACGACGTGGTCCCGCATCGTCTCCGACCACCTGGGGTCGGCCCTTGCAGAGCGCGTCCGCTCGCTGTCGAAACGCCGGCGTGTGGACCCAACCGCGGATTCGGTTCCCATGCTCGGTCAGGACATTCGGTTCGCCCTGCGCACGCTCGCCCGGCGCCCGATCTTCGCGACGATCGTGATCGGGACGATTGCGTTAGGCATCGGCGCCAACTCAGCGATCTTCAGTGTGGTAAACGGGGTACTGCTGCGGCCGCTGCCGTATCCCGAGCCGGACCGAGTCGCGAGCTTCGGGCACGCGCCGCCGACGTTGCTCGTGTCGCCGCCGGAGTATTTCGACTATGCGCGCGATCTCCGGTCGTTCGAGGCGCTGGCGGCGTACACGCTCGGTGAAGGGAACCTGGCCACACCGGACGAGCCGGAGCGTGTCGGGCTTGCCGCGGTGTCGACGAATTTCTTCTCCGTCCTCGGTGTGCGGCCACTCGTGGGACGCACCTTTCTGCCTGACGAGGATCGCGTCATGCCGGCGACCGTCGCGGTGCTGAGTTACGGACTTTGGCAGCGCCGCTTCGGCGGCGACCGGACGATCGTCGGACGCACGATCCCGTTCAACGGCACCTCGCGGACCATCGTCGGCGTGATGCCGCAGTACTTCGACTATCCGACCGCCCACGTCGATGTCTGGCTTCCGATGGCGCGCTTCAAGTCCGACAGCCTCGGTGACCGAGCGAACCATTACCTGTTCCTGGTCGGGCGGCTTCGGCGGGACGTGCCGGTTGCCCGCGCCGAGCGTGAGGCCAGTACCGTTGCGCGGCGTCTCATGCGAGACTACCCCGGCAAATACGATCCGAACGCGCCGCTCGCCCCGGTGCTCACGCCGGTCAGCGAGGCGCTCGTTGGCGCAACCCGGCCGTACGTGTGGATGCTGTTCGGCGCAGTCGGGTTCGTGCTGCTCATTGTGTGCGCGAACGTCGCCAACCTGCTGCTCGCTCGCGGCGAAGGTCGGCGTCGCGAGATGGCGGTCCGGGCGGCCCTCGGAGCGTCACGGCGTCGAATGCTCGCGCAGCTCCTGACCGAATCGACGATCTTCGCCCTGGGAGGTGGCACGTTAGGTGTCCTGCTCGCCTGGAGTGGCACGCGGGCGCTCGTTGCGCTGGCTCCGCGGTCGATCCCGCGAGTCGAGCAGGTCGGGCTCGACTGGGTGGTCCTCGCATACGCGCTCGCAACGTCGCTGGTCGCTGGCATCCTGTTCGGACTCGTGCCCGCGCTGCGCGCGTCGCGTGAGGCGCCGGCCGAGACGCTCAAGGAAGGCGGGCGAGCCTCGAGCCAGGGCGCATCCGGTCGCGTGCGCCGCGCTCTCGTGGTCACGGAGGTGGCGCTCGCGGTCGTGATGCTGTGCGGTGCCGGCGTACTGCTGCGCAGCCTGTTGAAGCTCCAGTCTGCGGACCTTGGGTTCGATCCGCGGTCAGTGCTGACGGCAAGGGTGTCGCCCACCGCGACCACCTACGAGGAATCGCGCTTGATCGTCTTCTACACGCAGCTATTGGAGCGCGTGCGTGCGATTCCAGGAGTTTTGTCTGCCGGGGCGGCGGGATGGCTTCCCGTGGTCGACAACGGTGGAATGTGGGGTCTGCTGGCCGAAGGCCAGTCGTACGATCGCGTGCCACGCGGTCCGGTCGCGGTCCCGCAGCAGGCGACGGCGGGCTACTTCGAAGCGATGGGGCTCAAGGTCACCGTGGGACGTGGCTTTACCGACGCGGACCGCGAGTCCGGGCCGTACGTGGGGATCGTGAGCCGATCGCTGGCAACGCAGCTCTGGCCTAACGCCGATCCGATCGGCAAGCGGTTTCGGGTCGGCGCCGGTTCGACGTTCATGACGGTCGTGGGCGTGGTGGATGACATCCGCGGACGCGGCTTCGGCGGCGCCCTGGAGCCAGCGATGTACTTCGCGTACCCGCAGACGCGCGAGACGGCCTACTTCACGCCGCGAAGCATGAACCTCGTCATCCGCACCAAGGGCGATCCTCTGGGCATAGCGAATCAGGTGAAGGCGATCGTGCGGTCGCTCGACGCAATGGCGCCGGTATCGAACGTACGGTCCCTCGAGCAGATCGTCGGCATCTCGGTTGCCAACCGCCGGTTCAGCACGACACTGCTCGGTGCGTTCGCGGCGCTGGCGTTGGTGCTCGCCGGTGTCGGCATCTTCGGCGTGATCTCCTACGGCGTGTCGGAACGGCGCTTCGAGATCGGGGTGCGGATGGCGTTAGGTGCGGAGCGGTCGCGCGTGCTCGTGTCCGTGCTCGGGGAGGGTCTTCGAATGACCCTGGTGGGCGTGGCAATCGGCATCGTGGGTGCCGCGGGCGTGCTGCGAATACTTCGCTCGCTGCTCGTCGATGTTCCCGTCGTCGATGCGGTGACGTTCGCTGGGGTTGCGGCAGGCCTGGTCATCGTTGCCGTCGCGGCGTCGTTCGTCCCGGCACGACGCGCGACGGCCATCAGCGCGATGGACGCGCTCCGAGGCGGCTAAGTGTCAGCGCGTCCGCCGACGCATCAGTCCCTCCTGCGCGACCGATGCCACGAGCGTCCCGTCGCGCGTGTAGAAGCTTCCGCGTGAGAAGCCTCGTGCCCCTGCCGCGGCCGGCGAATCCATCGCGTAGAGCAGCCACTCGTCCGCGCGGAACGCCCGGTGCGCCCACAGGGCGTGATCGAGCGTCGCGAGCTGAATGGTCGGCGATCGGGGAGCGACGCCGTGGGGGAGCAGGGCCGTGCCTAACAACCCGTAGTCCGACGCGTAGGCCAGTACCGCCTGATGGATGATCGGCTCGTCGGGCAGCCGGTCGATCGCGCGGAGCCACATGTAGCGAACGGGCTCGCGGGCTTCGGGGTGAAACGGGTCGTTCGGCGAGACCGGCCGAAAGTCGATCGGCCGGTCCTGGGTGATGACCTCGCGCAGCGATTCGGGAATCTTGTCGGCGATGTTGCGGATCAGCTCGAGCTCGTTGGTGAGCTGCTCTGGCGGCGGCACGTCAGGCATTGGCGTCTGGTGCTCGTAGCCGCCCTCGGCGATCTGGAACGACGCGGAGAGGTTGAAGATCGCGCGGCCGTGCTGGATTGCGGTGACCTGGCGTGTGGAGAAGCTCGATCCATCCCGGAGGCGGTCGACGAAGTAGACGATTGGCGCGGCGAGATCGCCGGGGAGGATGAAGTACCCGTGGAGCGAATGGGCCTCACGCGGCTCGTCGACCGTGCGCCTCGCGGCGACGAGCGCCTGCGCGAGCACCTGCCCACCGAACACCCGGCCGGTCCCGATATCCCGGTTGCGACCACGGTAAATGTTGACCTCGAGCGGTTCGAGATCGAAAAGGTCGAGGAGATCGGCGAGAGGGATAGGCACGGAATCGGGAACCGGGAATCGGGAATCGGGAACCGGGAATCGGGAATCGGAACCGGGAACCGGAATACGGACGACGGACTACGCCGCCCTCGGCTAACGACTAACGACTAATAGCTAATGACTAGCTGATGGTGAATCGTGGAGTAGTCCGTCCACCGACCGAATGTCCGCCTCCCTTCGCACACAACTCGAAGAGGCTCTGAGGCCTGCCTACGAAGTCGAGCGCGAGCTCGGCGGCGGAGGAATGTCGCGCGTCTACGTCGCGATGGAAACCGGGCTTGGGCGCCGCGTCGTCATCAAGGTGCTCTCGCCGGAGCTCACGGCCGGCATCAGCGCCGAACGATTTGCACGCGAGATTCAACTCTCGGCCAGGCTGCAGCAGGCGAATATCGTCCCCGTGCTCGCCACCGGGAGATTGGCGGTCCACGATGTGGTCGAAGTGGATGGCACAACGGCTCGTCTCGATGACGGGCTGCCGTACTACACGATGCCGTTCATCGACGGGGCCTCGCTCCGGGCGCGGCTCGCGGCGGGACGCATCCCGACCGCGGACGCGATCTCGATTCTGCGCGACATCGCGCGTGCGCTCGCCTTTGCCCACGAGCACGGTGTCGTCCACCGCGACATCAAGCCGGAGAACGTGCTCCTGTCGGGCGAGACCGCGGTTGTCGTGGATTTCGGGATCGCGAAGGCGCTCAGTGCCGCCCGAGGGGACGGCCCGTCGGGACGGAAGGACATCGCGCCCGGCGCCGCACTCACGGAGCGCGGCACCTCGTTAGGCACGCCCGCCTACATGGCTCCGGAGCAGGTGGCCGGCGAAGAAACCATGGATTACCGGGTGGACATCTACGCCTGGGGGATGCTGGCGCACGAGATGCTTGCCGGCCGCCACCCGTTCGCCGGCAAGTCATCCTCGAAGCTGCTCGCCGCCCAGATCGCCGAGGTCCCGCCGACGCTCGAGGCGCAGGATGCTCCGCCGCCGGTGGCGGAGCTGGTGAGGCGATGCGTCGCCAAGTCCCCCGACGATCGGCCCCAGCACGCGACCGAGCTCCTTCGCGCCCTCGATGCCGCGACACCGCGCCGTCTCGGTCGCGGGCTGCGGAATGGGCTGCTCGTCGGGTTCGCGCTCGCCGTAGCGGCCCGCGTCACCGCGGTCCTCATACGGCCCGGGACCCTCACGGCAGGGCGCACAGTCCAGATCACGGCAACGCCGGACCTGGAAGTCGATGCGGCGATCTCGCCGGACGGGCGCTTCGTTGCCTACGCCGGAGGTCCGAGCAACCTCCTCCGGATCTATGTGCGATCGCTCGCGAACGGGCGATCGGTGATGGTCACTCCCGACAGCGGTCCGTCTCAGCGCTGGCCGCGCTGGCTGCCCGACGGATCGCGGCTCCTGTTCTCTGCGCGGGGAGCCGTATTCGACGTCCCGGCGCTCGGCGGTGCGGCCAGACGCCTGTTCGAGACCGACAGCGCGTTCCTGCGCGCCAATCCGACCGCAACGCTCTCGCCGGACGGGGCGACGATCGCCTACGGCGATACGTTAGGCATCGAGCTGCGGCCAATGGGAGGTGGCCCGCCTCGACTGCTCGTGCCGGGCAACGAGCTGCACTCGCCGGCCTGGTCGCCCGACGGTCGCCGGCTCGCGTACGTCGCCGGCAACAGCCAGTACGTGAACATCATCGGCAACACCGCGCCGAGCGCGATCTGGACGGTGTCGCTGGACGGCGGACCACCGGTGCGCGTCACCGGCGACAAGTACCTCGATACGAGCCCGGTCTGGACCCCCGATGCACGTGGGCTCTTCTACGTGTCGAATGCGGACGGCGAGCGCGACGTGTACCACGTTGCGCTTCGCGCCAACGGCACGTCGATCGGCAACCCGACGCGTGTCACCACGGGCCTCGCGCCGTACACGATCTCGCTGTCCGCTGACGGTACGCAGCTGGTGTACAGCGTCCTGCGCCTTCGCTCGAACATCTGGCAGGCCCCGATCTCGTCATCGGGCATGACACGCCCGGACCGGGCGACGCAGGTCACGCGCGAAAACCAGCGGGTCGAGGGCATCGATCTGTCACACGATGGGAAGTCGATCCTCTACGACGCGAATCGATTCGGGAACGCCGACATCTTTCGCCTGTCGCTGGCCGGGGGCGATCCTGTGCAGCTCACGACGGATTCGGCCGACGACTTCGAGCCGGTGTGGTCCCCGGACGATCGATCGATTGCCTTTTACTCGTCGCGCACGGGCGATCGCGATCTGTACGTGATGGACGCGGATGGACGGACGGTCGAGCACGTGACTTCGCTCTCGACCGCGGAACGCTTTCCGACGTGGTCCCCCGACGGGCGTCGCCTCGCCTTCGCGTCCACGGCAGGTGGCCCTCGAGAAGACCTCTACGCCACGACGCGAACGGGACCTGGCCAATGGTCGACGCCGGTCCGATTGACCGCGTTCGGCGCCGCGTTTCCGCGATGGTCGCCGGATGGTCGGTGGATCGCGGCGATCTCCCGGGGAGGCCTGATCCTCGTCGCCGGTGACTCGGCCGGACCGCCGGTGACACTCGTCCCGGCGCCGCCTAACGCGGCGATCGTGTTCGCGAACTGGGGTCCCGATCCGCGCACCGTGTATTACCAGTCGATCGACTTCTCCACCGGCCACTGGGCCATCTGGTCCATTCCGGTGACCGGCGGCTCGCCCCGAGAGCTGGTCGGGTTCGACAAGGGGACAGGCGGGGTCGCGTTCTGCACCGACGGACGCCGTGTGTTCTTCACGATCTCGTCGGACGACTCGGACGTCTGGACCATGCGTCTCACGCGCCACTGAGATTTCGCCGAGTGCTACAGGTCGTGATGCCAACCAGGCGAGACCGACTACGGCGTTCGCGCTTCGGGAGGTGGTGCCAAGCCTGACCGGCGACTAAATAACTCGGCATGAGAGCGTCCGATCAGAGGGCCGGCTAATGAATTGGGTCGGCGCAACCGTCATTGCGTTCGCGGCTGCCGCCCTGAGTCATCCTGCCCGGGCTCAGTCGTCCACAGCCCAGCCAAGTCGGTCGACCGCGTCCGGCGTTTACACGGAAGAGCAGGCGACACGCGGCCGAGACACGTATCAGATGCAGTGCAAGAGCTGCCACACGCCGGCGTCACATACGGGCGCCACGTTCGCGTCCTGGTGGGAGCGGAAGCCGCTCTCCGATCTGTATCTATTCGTGACAACGCGGATGCCCAAGAACGAGCCCGGCAGCCTGCAACCTGACGAGTACGTCGACCTCATTGCGTATCTGCTCAAACTGAACGATCTGCCGAGTGGCAGTGAACCACTGCCAGCCGATTCCGTGGCGTTGAAGAAGATCAGGATCGACATGAAGACCGGGAATCGGGAATAGAGGGAACCGGGAACGGGGAACCGGGAACGGATCAGAACCCGGGGATCGAACGAAGTAACATCCCTTGCCCCGCGTTGTGGCGGTGCCAAAATACAGCACGCGAGTCACCCGTCCTCAGCTCGAGGGTCGTCACGATGGCGCAGCATTCCATCCGCCAGAGGCTTCGTTCCGTTCGTTCCGTTGCGGTGTTGGTTGCGATCTCGGCTACCGCCCTACTCGCTTCGTGGGCAACGCAGTCGAGCGCCGTCCAGGGGACGCAGCTCGTTCGAGGCAACAAGCCCGGCGAGTGGCGCTACTGGGGTGGCGACGCGTGGAGCAGCCGCTACTCGGCGCTCGACCAGATCAACGCGTCGAACTTCAACTCGCTGCAGGTCGCCTGGCAGTGGAACGCTGGCGCCTTCGGCTCGGACGAGTACTACCGCACCACGCCGCTCTACGCCAACGGGCGGCTTTTCACCGTCGCGACCACGCGGCGCGTGGCCACGGCGATCGATCCGGAGAACGGGGAGACGCTCTGGATGTGGCGGCTTGATGAAGGGATTCGCTGGCAGAAGGCGCCACGCCAGTTCGCGGGACGCGGTCTCTCATACTGGACCGACGGCACCGAGGAGCGGGTCCTCGTGATCACGCCGGGATATCACCTCGCGTCGCTGGATGCGAAAACCGGCGTGCCCGATCGGAAGTTCGGCAAGAACGGTGTCGTCGATCTCATGGACGGACTCGGTCTCCCGCTCGTGCCCCTCGCGGTAGATGACTCCGGCGCGCTCATCATCAGCGACGCCGCGCCATATCGACAGGCGAAGCCGGGCGAGAAATGGGACCCCGCTACGAAGACCGGCGCCGATGGCACGGTCGGCATCGATCCCTCGTTAGGCCAGATCGCGAACAGCTCGCCGGGCGTTGTGGTCGGCGACGTCTTTGTCGTCGGGAACTCGTCGATCCACGGCTACTATCCCATCCGCGCGCACAACATTCCCGGCTTCGTGCGCGGCTTCGATATTCGCACCGGCAAGCAGCTGTGGAGGTTCAACCTGATTCCGCAGCCCGGCGAGTTCGGTGCAGAGTCGTGGAAGAACGGCACGAAGGTCGGCACGAAGGGCGTTGGCAAGGTGGACCCCTGGGCGACATGGTCCGCGGATCCGGAGCTCGGGATCGTGTACGTCCCCACGGGCATGCCGCTCATGGACGAATACGGCGGCCTGCGCCCGGGCGACAACCTGTACGGCAACAGTCTCGTCGCGATCGACGTGAAGACCGGCAAGCGGAAATGGCATTTCCAGATGGTGCACCACGACATCTGGGACTACGACACGCCGATGGCGCCGAACCTCATCGACATCACGGTGAATGGAAAGCGTCGCAAGGCGATCGCGCAGACGACGAAGCAGGGCTGGGTCTACACGTTCGACCGTGAGACTGGCGAACCGATCTGGCCGATGCCCGAGACGCCGGTGCTGCAGAGCGACGTACCCCAAGAGCAGACGTCGAAGACGCAGCCAATCCCGTCGAAGCCCGCGCCATTCTCGCAGCAGGGACTCGTCGAGGCGGACCTTATCGACTACACGCCGGCCATCAAGGACTCCGCCCTCAAGCTTGCGCAGAAGTGCCGAATGGGGCCGTACTATATCCCCGGCTCGGCGACCGACGGAACGAGCAAGCTCAAATGCTCGTGGTACGCGCCGGGCGCGAGCGGCGGTGTGAACATCGACGGCGGTGGCGCGGTGGATCCGGAGACCGGCATGCTGTACGTCGGGTCGCAGACGGGCATGAGCACGATCCAGCTGCAGAAGGACCCGTGCTCGGAGTTCCCGTACAGCTCGATCCACGACAACTGCGGCCTGATCGGCGCACTCCCCGCGCCAGCGGACTACAAGCCGTCGCGCGACCGGGCAGGGGGTTTCGACAATCGCGACGCGGGCTCGGTGATTGGTGGCGTCTCGATCGTGAAGCCGAAGGAGTATGGCGGCATCACGGCCTACGACATGAACTCGGGCGACAAGAAGTGGTGGGCGCCTAACGTCGGCATGGTCTCGCAGACGTCGAGCGACCCACTCTTCTCGGGCGTGACGCTGCCGCCGCAGGGCGGACGGGGGCAGGCGCAGATCATCACGACGAAGACGCTCGTCATCTACGGCTCGGGGCGCAGCGGCGGCGTGTCGGGGAAGGGGCCGGAGCTCTACGCCGTGGACAAAGCCACGGGCAAGCAGGTGGGCGCGGTCAAGATTCCGGCGAAGACTACGGCGGTACCGATGACGTTTCTGCATAACGGGCGACAGTACATCGTCTTCGCGATCGGGGCTGGCAGCAACACGTCGCTGGTGGCTTTGACGTTGCCGCGGGCGGGGGCGGCCGGGACTGGCGGCAATCGTTAGGCTCCCATCGCTTGCGCGCCGGGGGTGGGCGGCGCCCGCTAGGAATGAGGGGCAGACTAGGTCAGACTCGGAATTCGAGTCTGACCCACTACTTGAGCCCGATCTGCTGAATGAGTCTCGCGTACCGAGGGTCGGCGCGGAGCGTGTCGTACATCGGCTCCACGGCGAGAGAAATCAATCCGATTCCCCGTGACGCGACGGCCGAGTCCAGCCAGCGGAAGGCTTGATCGGTGTCACCAAGTCCGGCGTAGATGGCGGCCACGCCCTCGGCCGGGACGTACGAGCGCCCCTTCAGCGCGCGCACCGCGGCGAGCGCGGCGTCGCGGCGACCGGCCCGCGCGTATACGAACCCCGCGATTCCGGCCTCGTAGGACCCGAGCCTAACGCTGTCGCGAGGTAACGCCGCGATCGCATCCGCGTGACCCCCGAGGGCGGACAATACGCGCGCGCGCAGGAGTTGAGCCGCCTGGGTGCCCGGGTGCATGACGAGCGTCATTTGCGCGACGGAGTCCGCTTCGTGGTAGCGGCGCCGCCAGTACAGCAAGGTTCCGATCCGGGCATTAGTCACGGCCGACAGCGGTTCGAGTTGGCGGGCGTGAAGCAGTGACTTCATCGCCTCGTCGTATCGGCCGGCGCCAACCAGCCCCCACGTCCGGAAGAACCACGCTGCCGCGAGCGTCGAATCGAGCCGGATCGCGGCCATCGTCTCTCGGTCCGCGGCGGCCCAGTTCCACTTGTGCAACATGTTGATGATGCCGAGCGAGAGGTGACCCTCGGCTATGGTCGAATCCAGTTCGATCGCGCGCAACGCGGCTGATTCAGCGAGCGCAAACAATCGGTTTGGCGCATCGAACCCGAACCAGGCGAGAATGCTGTATGTGTCGGCAAGGCCGGCGTGCGCACGCGCGTAGTTCGGGTCGATCCGCAGCGCACGCTCAAAGTGTTTGAGCGCCTGCGTCAGTGAGTCTACGGTTCGCTGGTCGAACGCGTGCCGCCCCTTGAGGTAGCTGTCGTACGCTTCCGACACCATGGTATGCCGCCCCGCGAGGCGAGCGCGGTCAGCCGGAAGCAGGCGACGATCGAGTCGCTCAGCAATGCTCGCCGCGAGCTCTGTCTGCAGCGTCAGCACCGACCGAAAGGAGCGATCGTAGGTTTCGTTCAGTAGTCGATCACCGGTCCTCACATCATAGAGCGTCGCGTGAATGCGCACGGAATCGCCTTCCCGCCGCACGCTACCCTCGAGGATGTGGTTCGCACCAAGCTCGCGTCCCAGACGACTCAAGTCGCCGGTTCGCCCCTTGTAAGCGAAGGCCGTCGTGCGGGGAATCACCCGGAAGTGTCCGAGCTGAGCGAGCGCGTCCGTGAGCTCTTCGGTGATGCCAACGCTGAAGTACTCGTTCTCCCGGCTGTCGCTCATGTTCGTGAACGGAAGCACAGCAATCGAAGGCGGCGCGTGTACACGGGCCGACCGAAACGGCCGGAAGACCACGACGAACGCGGTCGCCACGAGGGCAAGCGCCGCCGTGATTCCGATTGCGACCGGCGGCCGACGTCGGATGCGTTGCAGTCGTGGGCCAGTCGACGGCCCGGCAACCGGTGGCGCGGCCACTGCCACCGGCGCGGCGGCATTCGACTCGTCCAGCGCGCACGCGAGCGCCGCGGCGAGCTCTCGCGTGGATGTGAACCGATCGGCTGGGTCCTTCGCGAGCGCTCTTCGAAGTACTTCGTCGACTTGTGTCGAGAGCGCGGGCCGGAGCCCGCGTACCGACGGCACCGGTGACTGCAGATGCTGCGTGATGACACCGGCGTAGCCTGAGGCACGAAACGGCGGCACGCCCGTCAGCATCTCGAACACCACGACACCTAACGCGTACACATCGGTTCGCGCGTCGATCTCTCGTGAGCCGGTGGACTGCTCCGGGCTCATGTACGTCGGCGTACCAATGACAACCCCGGTGACCGTGAGCTGCTCGGCCGATTCGTTCACCGCGCGATGGGCGATACCGAAATCGGCGACCGTGGCGTGCTCTTCGTCGAGGAGGATGTTGGCCGGCTTCACATCGCGGTGCACGACACTGCGGCGGTGGGCATAGTCGAGGGCCGCCGCCACGTCGTTCACGATGCGGCGCACATCTGCAAGCGGCAGCGGCCCTGCGCGCGCGATCCGGTCGCGCAGGGTCTCGCCACTCACGAGCGGCATCGTGTAGAACAGGAGGCCGTCGACCTCGCCCGAGTCGTAGAGCGGGAGAATGTGCGGGTGGTTCAGCTGAGCGACGACTTCGATCTCGCGCCGGAACCTATCGCCGCCAAGCACCGACGAGGCGTCGGCGTTGAGCACCTTGAGCGCCACGGATCGGTGGTGCTTGGGGTCCGTGGCTCGATACACCGTGGCGGCCCCACCTCGGCCCAGCTCCTTCTCGAGGATGTACGCCCCGATCGTCGTACCCTCGGGCAATGACGCAGGGTCGGACGCGGACCGATCGCCAGGCTCGCTCATGCTCCAACATGAGGCGAATCGCGGCCGGAGTCGAGTTGACGTTGGGTCAGCCCTGCTTCGCGGCGTACGCTGCGAGCTCGGCCGGGTGCTCTAACGAAGGACGTCCGCGAGTGGACAGGAGAATCCAGGGACGGCCGTCTCTCCATCCAATCGCCCGTCCCCGACGACGATCGTTAGGTCACGAACGGTGTCGGAGCTGGATTCGGTCCTGAATCCCGTATCCTGGCCGAACACGACGCCCAGTCCGTGCCGGCGGGCGGTCGGCGATGTAGTACGCCCGGTTCGCCTGTATCCGCCCGTGCTCGGTACTTGGCGCTCTCGTACCACCAGCCCTCCGCTGACGAGCTCCGTGCGTTTGTCCGGCAGGCGGATGTGCTTGAGGTCTTCGGCGGTAAGGAGAGTCGACTCGAACGACGTAAACATGCCATAGTATTTTCTCGACTTGGGCTCGGGTCCAGAGTAATGCGGTGATCCCGAACGGGCGTCACGGGTTTCCCGCGGCACAGTCGACCAAAGTGTAATGGTCCCCACGGCGCCCCGGATACGATTCTGTGGCGCGACGGGACCATTTTCACCTTCGCCCCGTGAGGCATGCGCACTCGAGCGCCACGCCACAAAACGACGCGAGCGCTCGGGCGCACGGGCGCGATCGTCAC
>Ga0207706_10001761_pt1 | contig 21250 bp, 19 predicted proteins | sample KBSC53metaG_FD_184318 | JGI IMG/M metagenome (GOLD analysis project Ga0207706, IMG submission 184318) | Corn rhizosphere microbial communities from Kellogg Biological Station, Michigan, USA - KBS C5-3 metaG (SPAdes) (version 2) | ecosystem: Host-associated > Plants > Roots > Rhizosphere > Soil ... | reverse complement strand
TATCAATACATGACCGGCATCTCGCGCGGCGGCGTCACCGGTTACGACATCTCGATCCGTGGCTTCAAGACCACACAGGCCGACCAGGGCGCGATCCTCGTCGACGGCCTGCCCGGCCTCGCCGGCCGCTTCGGCTCGCCGCCAACCGTGATGGCCGAGAGCATCGAAGTGGTCAAGGGCCCGGCCTCAGTGCTTTACGGTGAAGCGCAGCCGGGCGGCTTCGTCAACATCGTCACCAAGAAGCCGGACGAAAAGACCCAGGGCAGCCTGGACCTCACGACCAAGACCTACGACGGCTACGGCATCGGACTCGGCGATCACATGAGCTACGTCGGCGACCTCGACGTCACCGGGCCGATCGACAAGGATCACAACCTGCTCTATCGCGTCGTCGCCGAACTCTCCGACAACAACACCTTCCGCGACGACTGGGAGCATGCGCGCTACTTTGCGCCGAGCGTCCTCTGGCACCTCAACGAGAGCACCACGCTGCGTCTCGCGGGCGAATACCGCCGGCGCAACAACGCCTACGACAACTACCTGGTCGCGCCGAACAAGAATGTCAATCTGATCGCGCCGATCACGACGAAATACCAGGAGCCCGGCGACCTGCAACAGGAAGGCGGACGTTCGGCGACGGCCGCGCTCGAACATGATTTCGAGAACGGCGGGGTATTCAACTTCTCCGTGCGCCACGTGCGCGGCTGGGATACGGCTGTGGGATATGACCAAAACTCCGTGCTGAACAACCTCGTCACCGTGCAACGTCGCGCGCGCGGTCAGAGCAATCACCGCGCCTACGACTATTTCGATACAAATTACACGCAGGCGTTCAAGACCGGAGCGATCGAGCACAAGGTCCTCGTCGGTCTCGGCGGCGGCACCAACCGCACCGACTTCCTGCGCCTGCAGTTCTTCAACGGGCCCACGTCGGGCCCGACCTCGATCCCGGGGCCGAAGTCGATCAACATCAGTGTCTACGATCCGATCTTCGGGGTGTCGCCGCCGCTGTCGTCGTTCCCGCCCGGCCCACTCAACGACCGCGTGACGACCGAGAGCAATGCCGGCGCCTACGTCTCCGACGTGATGACGCTGTCGGAACATTGGAAAGCAAGCGTCGGCCTGCGCTACACCAAGGATCATACGTATCAGACCGAACACGTCTATCCACCGTTCACGAGCAGCGCCAAATCCTCGGACGATGTGCTGCCGACCGCCGGCATCCTCTACCAGCCGAACGACAACTGGACCTACTACTACAGCTATTCGACATCGTTCATCGCGCCCTCGCCGACCGCGCAGGCCGCCGACGGCAGCAACCCGTTCCAGCCGACCACGTCCCATCAGAACGAAGCCGGCGTCAAGGCCAGCCTGTTCGACGGCCGCGTCACCTCGACGGTCGCCCTGTTCGACATCCAGAAGACCAATACCCTTGCCGTGGCCGCCTGCAACGCCGGCGTGCCTGGTACCTGTTCGGTGCAGGTCGGCGGCGAGCGCTCGAAAGGTTACGAATGGGAGATCGACGCGCAGCCGCTGGAGAACTGGCATGTCCTGTTCGGTTTCGCCCACGCCAACGCCAAGGTGTCCAAGTCGAACGGCAACTCGACCACGCCGATCGCCGATACGCGCCTGACCAATGCGCCGCTCAACAGTGCGCACGTCTGGTCGCGCTACGATTTCGCCGAAGGTCCGCTGAAGAACTTCGGCGTCGGCCTCGGCGTCACCTACGCCTCCGAAATCCGCGGCAGTCAGCCGACTCCCGCCGACCAGCGCGTGCTGGTCCTGCCGGGCCACGTCGTCACCGATCTGGCCTTCTACTACCTGGCGATGGACAAGTTCCCGGTCACGCTGAAATTCGGCAACCTGTTCGACAAGACCTATTACGAAGGCGTCAATTCGACCACGAACGAACTCGGCGTCGTGCCAGGTTCACCACGCTACGTTCAGCTCTCGGTGAAGGTCCCCTTCCTGTGAGCAGCTTCTCTTGTCCGCTTTCGCGCCGCCTCGTCCGCTGCACCCTCGCTGCGGCGCTGATTGCCTGCGGCATCGACATGGCCTCGGCCGCCGACGCTCCCGCCGCGGCCGCGACGGTGGCAGCGACGCCGACGCAATTCGTCGAATGGGTCGATCAGCCGCGCGCCACGACCAAGCCACAGACCGAGGAGGAGGCCGAGGCCGGCAAGAAGAACGGCCGCGCGCTGCCCGAACTCGAACTGCTGCAGCCGACGCTCGATGCGGCGCTGCCCGCGTACAAGCCGCGCCGTGACATAAAGCTCGCGGGCACGTTCAAGGGCGCCGCCTCCGACGTACTGCCCGGCCTCGCCAATGCCTGGTTCGCCGCGTTCAAGAAAATCTATCCGAAAGTAAACCTCAGCGTCGCGCCGCCCTACGCGGGCAGCCTCGGCGCGAAGGAGCTGGTCAAGCAGAACATCGACTTCGTCTTCGTTTCGCGCGAACTCAAGCCCGACGACATCACCGATTTCAAGGCGAAGTTCGGCTACGCGCCGACCAGCGTGCCGATCAGTGGCGGCAGCTACCGCCACTTCGGCTTCCTCGACGCGGTCGGCTTCTTCGTCAGCCGCGACAATCCGCTCGACCGGATCAGCTATGCCCAGCTCGATGCGATCTTCTCGAGCACGCACCATCGCGGCGCCAAGGCGATCACGACCTGGGGCCAGCTCGGCCTGACCGGCGATTGGGCCGACAAGCCGATCCACGCTTACGGCATCAAACCGTGGAACGGCTTCGAGGAATTCGTGCGCCAGCGCGTGCTCAGTGCCGACGGCAAACGCGGCGAATGGAGCGACACCGTCCATTACGACAAGCTCGTGTTCCCGATGGCCAAGCATGCGGTCGAGGATCGTTACGCGATCGGCTACACCGGCATCGCCTACGTCGACGCGCCGGTGAAGATGCTCGCGCTCGGCGAGAACGAGTCCGGTCCGTTCGTTGCGCCGAGCTACGAGAACGTCGCACGCGCCACATATCCGCTGTCGCGCCTGATCTTCTTCAACGTCAACAAGGCGCCGGGCAAGACGCTCGATCCCGCGCTGACCGAATTCCTGCGTTTCGTGCTCAGCCGTGAAGGCCAGCAGATCGTGCGCGAGCAAGCGCTCTATCTGCCGCTGCGTGCCAACCAGGTCGAGAAAGCGCGCGCGCTGCTGGAACCGTAACGCCTCCGAAATCCGCCACTTTTTACTAGCCGAGATCCCATGAAAACGAAAATCGCCTCGCGCCGCGCCAAGGCACTCACTCTTGCCGCTGCCTGTGCCGCCGCGCTTGCCACCACCTTCGCGCCGTCGGCGTTTGCGCTCAAGTACGCCGCGGTTGAGCATCATCTCAAGGTCGATCCGGCTATCCCCGCATGGAAGCCAGCGGAGGTGAAGAGCGAGCCCGAGGAAGAAATCGCCCTGGTCGGCGCCGACGTGATGGACGAGATCTGCCTGGGCTGGGCGAAGATCTTCCGCGAGGCCTATCCGCACCTGTCCGTGGTGCTCGACCTGCGCGCTTCGGGCGCCGGCGCCCCGGGCCTGATCGCCGGCGCGAAGGCCCCCAACTCAGTGATCGCGCCGGTCGGGCGCGAAATGTTGCCGGCCGAGGAGAAGGCCTTCGTCGAGAAGTTCGGTTACGAGCCGTTCCGCGTCAAAGTCGCCACCGGCAGCGTCGGCTCGCTCGGCAAGACCGCCACCTCGATCGTCATGGTCGACAAGGACAACCCGATCAAGGGTCTTTCGCTGGCCCAGCTCGATGCAATCTATTCGACCACACGCAAGCGCGGCCATGCCGACGTGAAGACCTGGGGCGACCTCGGCCTTGGCGGCGAGTGGGCCGCGCGCCCGGTGCACAAATACGGCCTCAAGGCGCCGAACGGCATCGAGTGGTTCTTCAAGATCAACGTGATGGACATGGGCGAATACAAGGACGATATCCAGTTCGTCAAAGGCAAGGGCTTTACCCACGCCTTCAACGTCGCCGCCGAGGACATGGCGAAGAATCCGGGCGGCATCACCTATGCCCTGCTCGCCAACGTGACGCCGAACGTCAAGGTCGTGCCATTGTCGGACAAGGACGGCGGCCCCTATCTCGCGCCGACGCTGGAGAACGTCTACTCGCACAAGTATCCGCTGAGCCGCTACGTCTACATCTACGTCAACCGCAAGCCGGGTACGCCGCTGGAGCCGAAGGTCAAGGAGTTCCTCAAGATGGTGCTCAGCAAGCAAGGCCAGGATGTGGTCGCGAAGGAAGGCGTGTACATCCCGCTGCAGCCTGCCGTAGTCAAAGAAGAGCTCGCCAAGCTCGACTAAGCTTGCCTCACGCGGCGCGGGACATACAGCAATGCAAGACACAGTCCGTGTCCCGCGCCGCGCCTTTCTGTTTGCCTGCGCGAGCGCGCTCGTCGCGCCGTACTTAAACGCAGGCTCGACCGCGTCCGCCCTGCCCGCCTATCTGCCGCAAGTGAAGGTGACAGGCCGGCTGCGCTTCAGCGGCGCCGACACGATGCACGATCTCGTCGCCGCGTGGGCGCGCGCCCTGAGCGGCTTGCAACCGCACATCGAGATCGACAACGCCGCCACGAAACTTTCCGCCGATGGTTTCGAAGCGTTGCTCGATGGACGCGCCGACGTCGTCACCTTCGTGCGCGAGCCGTTTCCCGCGGAGATCGACGCATTCACGCGCCGCTTCGGCTACGCGCCCACGCTGATCAACGTCGCCGGCGGCAGCTACGCGACCAAGGGCGGCACGCATGCGCTCGCGATTTTCGTCAACGCGACCAATCCGATCACGCACATCAGCCTCGACGAGCTCGACGCGATCTATTCAAGAGACCATCGTCGCGGCGCCAAGGCAATCGCGACCTGGGGCCAGCTCGGCGTCGGCAATGACTGGGAACCGCGCACTATCCATGCCTACGGCATGCTGCATCGGCGCGACAGCGGCAATCCGCCCGGCATCGTCAACTTCTTCCAGCAACGCGTGCTGCGCGGTGGAGAGTTTCGCGACGGCATCGAGGAACAGGTCGATCGCCCCGGCGAAACCGCGCTCGACGCGATCGTGCACCGCGTCGCCGACGACCCGCACGGAATCGGCTACAGCGGCTTCGCCTACTCCGCCCCGGGCACGAAGACCCTGGCAATCGCCGAAACGGAACACGCGCCGTACTACGCCGGCACACCCGCAGAGGTCGCGCACCGCGACTATCCGCTGTCGCGTCAGATCTATCTCGGTTTCAACCGCGCGCCAGGCCAGACACTGCCGCCCGCACTGAGCGAATTCCTGCTGTTTGCGTTGAGCCGACAGGGTCAGCTCGTCGTCGCCAACGATCGTCTGCGTTTCTTCCCGTTGACTGCGGAGCAGGCGCAAGCATCGCGCCGTACGCTCGTCGATATCGGCGAATGACGACGCGCGCGATCCGACTCCGGCGCCGCAGCCTCGCGCTGGCAGCTGCGCTCGTCATGAATGCGGGCGCGCGCTGCGCCGACATCGATCCTGCGCTGCCGCGGTATGAACCCGCTATGGTCGAGGCGATCCGTGACGAAGCGTGGCTAGCGCCGGACGGGGCGATCCGCATCATCGGCTACAACGACATGCGCGAGATGTTCGACGGCTTCGTCGCACGCTACGCCGCGGCGCACCCAGGCAGCACGTTCCGGCTTGAACTGACCGGCACGCGCGCCGCGCCGCCCGCGCTTGCGGCCAACATGAGCGCGCTCGCGCCGATGGGCGCCGAATTCACGCCGCAACAGCTCGCCGAATATCGCCGCGCCACCCACGGACAGGATCCGATCGATTTCCGCATCGCCCACGCCTCGCTCGATCCGCACGCGCTGAGCGGTCCACTGGCTGTTTTCGTGCATGCCGACAACCCGCTGCGCTCGCTCACGCTCGCGCAACTCGCGCTGGCCTACACGGGCAAGGCCAGGCATTGGCGCGACCTTGGCGTGCGGGGCATCTGGGCCGATCGGCCGATCCATCTCTACGCGCTCGAACCCGACACGCCGCTGGCGTTGTCGTTCTACGGGCGCGTGCTCGGCAAGACGCCACCAGCACAGCCTCGCGCACAGTTTCATCAATCGACTGAAGTAATTTCCCGTGTCGGCGCCGACCCGCTCGGCATCGGCTTCGCTGCAGCGATGCGCGCCACTGCTGGGGTGCGCGCGCTCGCGCTCGCTGCAAGTTCAGCAGTGGCGCCGGTGGCGCCTGACGAGGCCGCCATCCGCGCCGGACTCTACCCGCTCGATCGCTATCTGCTTATCTACGCACGACCCCCACTAACCGCATTCGCACGCGAGTTTCTAACGCTTGTGCTCTCGCGCGAGGGCCAGAAGATCGTCGCCGGCACGTCGCAGCGCTACCAGCCTCTTTCCGCCGAGGAAGCCGCGCGCGAACGCGCCAAATTGCATTGACTACCAGCGGAATGCACCCGAGGACGCTCGGACCCTTGCATGGCCATCGCCGAATTGGACGACAAGGCCCTGCTTCAACCTGCGACCGCATAGACGCTGACAGCTTGGACGGCGACGAACGGGTATTGCTCATCGCCTTCGTCGACCTCGATCGGTTCAAGGACATCAACGATCGGCACGGCCACGACATCGGCGACCGCTTCCTCTGCGCCATCGGTGAGCGCATGCGCAGCGTTTTGCGCGACGAAGATTTCCTCGCCCGCTTCGGCGGCGATGAATTCGTTGCGCTGTCGAGCCCTCTGCGATCTGGCGTCACGGATCTTGCCGCCATGTTGCGCGCGCGACTTCAGGCCGCCATGACAGGCCACTTCCGCCTCGACGGGGTCACGATCGATTCTGCCGGCCCCAGTATCGGCATCGTCTTCGCCGAGCCCGGCATGCAAGCCGACGAATTGCTCGCGCGAGCCGATGCCGCGATGTACGTCGACAAACGCTTGCGCGCGCAATCGATGCCGCCGACGCAATGACATCCAACGCGGCGGCGGCTGCCGCCGCTGGAGTTGCTCTCAGCGCAACAGCTGGAAACCCGCGTAATAGATGAACTTCTGCTGGTCGTCAGTCTTGTTGCCAAATTCGCGTCCCGCCGCGGCGAGGAAGATAAGGCTGTCGCTGATCTTGTAGTGAATACCGAAATTCAGCAGCGTCTGCGAATTGTGCGGCACCCAGGTCTGGTGCACCTCGACCAGGCAGTCGAGCTTTTCCGATCCGCATTCATGCGAAGCAACGACGCCGGCCTCCCATTCGTCGTGCTCGTTCTGCACGAAGTTGCGCCCCACCTCGCCGGCGAATTCGAAGCCACCGGCGGCGGTGGCGAATTCGATCGGCAGGTAGAATTGCTTGTTCGCCGTCGCGATGCCCTTGCGCTTTGAAGACTCGGACCACGCCGAAAGAAACTGCGGATAGGTCGAGACGGCGAAACCGCCTTCGCTGTTCTCATCGCGGTCGACGAAACGCCACTTGACGCCGACATTCACGCTGCCGAGGCCGGAATTCCACGGACCACCGTCTTCATGCGCGTAGGTCCAGGGCACGTCGAGCTTGAGCTGGATATGATCGCCGACGCCGTAGTTGATGTCGGCATCGAGCGCATCGATGTCCCAACCATGCGAGGCTTTGCCGCCGAGCGATGCGAGGTTGATCTCCCATTTACCGTCGCCCGGCGTGCCGGGATCGTCGGTGACGAGCGGCGGGCCGCCCTGAGCCGCAGCCCATGCAGACACGAGCAACAAGACGAGCGCCAAGAGGAGCCGCGGCAGACGGGCATGAGCAAACGAGGTCATGGTTTGATTTCGCATCGATGGAGTTTCCGGATCTGCGCGGCGTGCGCCGCGGCAATGGGTTCACTTTGACGAAATGCAGCTGACATCGGGCTGACGTTCTGCCTGAAAATTTTTTCAGTCAGGGGCGCGTCGAAGCGGACTGCATCACTCAGATTTTGGTCGACCGACGAATGCCAGCGTGCGATACGACACACTGACTTGGCCGTCGCGCGCATGGCGGGCGTACAGCTGCGACAGCTTGTGCACGGCGCGTTCGCCCTGCGGCGTGTCGCGATCGGGCATCGCCGAGCGCGACAGTGCCAAACTGATCAGGCCGTCGTGGTCGAGCTGTTGCATGTTGGCGAACTCGAAGCGCGCGAACGAATCCGCGGCGAAGAACGGCGGCACGTACGACAGGTCCTGGCGACGATCGAGCGCGGCCTGCTTGGCGCCGCCGAACTCGACCAGCAGGTCGTCGAGTGCCTTCTGCAGCGGATCGGTCGGCGGTCGCGTGTTCCAGACGAGCACGACGCGGCCATCCGGTTTGAGCACGCGCAGCCATTCGCGGCGCACGGCCTCGGCGTCGAACCAGTGGAAGGCCTGCGCAGCGGTGATCAGGTCGACCGAGGCGTCGGCGAGTGTGGTTGCTTCGGCAGTGGCGGCAATGCTGCGATATTTTCGGTACTTGGCCAGTGTCGCATCGGCGACGGCGCGCATCGCCGCGTTCGGCTCGATCGCGGTGACGTTGTAGCCGCGATAGAGCAGTTGCCCGGTGAACAGCCCCGTGCCCGCGGCGATGTCGGCGATCTGCGCCGCCGGATACAGCGTGCGGTTCGCACGCAGGCGCTCGAACAGCGCAACCGGGTAGCGCGGCCGCGCGGCGGCGTAGTCCGCTGCCTTGGTCGAAAAGGCGCCGCCCACGCCGCCGCGTTCCGAGAACAGCGCCGGGAGCGAAGGCGCGCCGGGCGCAGGTGATTCACTCATGCCCTGCGCCTCCACGCCGTGTCGTGCGTGCCGGCATCGCGTTCAACCGAACTGCTTGAGTGCGATCAGCGCCAACGTCACCGTGATCGCGCCGCCGATGCGCGTGGCGATTTGCGCGAACGGCATCAGCACCATGCGGTTCGAGGCGGTGAGGATGGCGATGTCGCCGGTGCCGCCCTGCCCGCTGTGGCAGGCATTCACGATCGCGGTTTCGATCGGATACATCTTGATCCAGCGCCCGACGTAGTAGCCGGTGGCCATCAGCGAGAGCACCGTGGCGACGATGGTGATCAGATTGGCGATGTGGAACGCCGCCATGAGCTTGTCCCACGGCGTCATCGCGACGCCGACCGCAAACAGCAGCGGATAGGTCACGCCGACCGAGAAGAACTTGTAGACCGCGTACGCACCCTGGCGCAACGGCGGCGAAATCATGTGTGCGAGCTTGGCGGCGACCGCCACGAACAGCATCGTTACCGGCGCCGGAAAACCGAACAGCTTGTAGGCCATGAGGCCGATCATATAGAGCGAGATCGCGGTGAGCGCGGCGGCGGCGATGTGGGTCACGTCGACATGCTGGCCGACTTCCTCTTCGCTGGCCTCCATCTCGTCGTGTTCGCCCGGTTGCAGGCGACCTTCGCCGGTGAGATGCGGGTACTTTTTGCCAAGCGCGTTGAGCGCGCCCGAGGCCAGGATCGCGGTCAGACTGCCGAGCATGACGATCGGCAGCACTTCGGCGAACAGATCGCCCTGCTTCTGCTGCAGGATGTCGGCGTACCCCATCGACAGCGGGATCGCGCCCTCGCCGACGCCGCCGGCCATGATCGGCACAACGATGAAAAAGAACGTGTGCTGCGCGCCGAGGCCGAGCAGCGTGCCGACCAGCGTGCCGACGATCGCAGCGACCACCGATCCGGCCGCGAGTGGCACGAAGATCTTGAGGAAGCCCTTGACCAGCACGCCGCGATCCATGCTCATGATGCTGCCGACGATGATCGCCGCGATGAACAGATACAGGAAGTTCGTCGACTTGGTGAAATCGGTGACGTTCTTGACCACGACGTCGGGAATGAGTTTGTAGAACACGAGCGCCGACGGGATGAACGTGGCGAAGATCGCGGCAGCGCCGATGTTCTTGATCACCGGTATGCGCTTGCCGATCTCGGCGCAGGCGAAACCGCCGACCGCGAGGATGGCGATGCTGACGTTGATCTCGGCCGGCAGGCCACCGAGATAGACGAACCCAGCGATCAGGGCAATAAGCACGACGAAGACAGGCACCGGAACGACGCCGATGCGAAGTTCCATGAGCCTCCACCAGGTGTTCGGCCAGAACGGCTCCGCGGAGCCGGCCTGCGGTTTGTTGATCGGCGATACGTTGGACATGTCTTTAGACTCTTTATTGAGACTTGGGCAATGAGACGGCACGGCGACAGTTTCCCTCAAAGACTGCCATGGAGGGCAGGCAAGCAGCCCCGCTTGTGGTGATGTCCGGCAAGGAATGATCAGCGGGTATAGGTCAGCACAGTGAACGTATTGTCGTAGTAGGTGTTCGGATAGAACGCAGTCACCGCTGTGTTGATCTTCTTCGACGGATCGGCCACGCCTTCCGCCGTTACCGTGTACACTTTCTTGGTCTTCGGATCCAGCGCCATCGTGCGCGCATACGGGCGTGTCGTCGCGGCCTCGACGAGCTTGTAGCTGTCGGGCGTTTGCTGCGAATAGATCACGATGTTGGCATCGACGCCGTTCGAGGTGTAGATCTGATGTGTCGCCGCGTCGAAGACGACGCCATCGACGCCGTGACCGATCGGCAGCGTGGTCACGACCTTGCCGCTGTCCGCGTCGAGGACCGCAAGCACGGGTTTTTCGCTGCGGCAGCCGACGAAGATGCGCTTGCTCGCCGGATCGTAGTCGAGGCCGGTCGGCTGCACGCAGCCGTCGGTGGGGTACTCGGCGAGCAATTTGCGTTGCGCGACATCGATCTTGATGACCTTGTTCTTGTCGCGCAGGGCGACGAACATGTTGCCCTGCCCGTCCGCAGCCGAGCCGTCGAGCTTGCCGCTGTCTACCGGCAACGTGCCGGTGACGGCTCCGGTTTTCGCGTCCATGAACGCGAGCGCGTGGCTGTCGCCCATCGTGAACACGAGCTGCTTGGATTTCGGGTCGTAGAACACCGAATCGGAGTCCTTGCCGAACGGCACCCGTTTGAGCGTCTTCAGCGTCGACAGCTTGAACATCGTCGAACTGCCGTCTTCATTCGCGGTGTAGCCGAGGTCGAACTCGGGCACGATGCGGATCGCACCGGCTCCCTCGGATTGCTCGAGCGTCTTGATGACCTGTTTCTTGGTCAGATCGAACACCGCTGCACCGGCGCCGCGCCGGCCAATGAACAGGTACGGGCGCGTCGCGTCGAGCGCCACATAGTCCCAGTCCGGCGACTTGCCTTGCAACGCCGTCGCCGATTCGAGATGGTAGAACGGCTGCGCTGGCGCAGCCGCGGCGAACAGCGCGAGCGGTGCCGACAGCGCAGCGAGGCCCAGGTGGCGGAGGACGCGGGCGGCGGGAAGAAGAATCATCGTCATGTGCTCCTGATTTTGCTCGTTGATTGAATACATTTCGATCAGAACCGTGTCTCGACCGAGGCGCAGGTCAGCCGGCCGGTCAGCGGAATGTGGACCGCGACAGCGTTGTTGTCGGTGAAGGCACGCAGCGCGTGGGGCTGCATGGATGTCATACCCGGCGCTGAGCTGTGCTTGGCGAGCAATGCTGCGTGCGGAACATCTTTCCTCCCGGCGCCGGCTTGAGCCGGCTTGTCTTGTGGTCGTACGCCGATCCGTCCCGCTCTCGATCGTCGAAAGCTCATCCCGCGGCGTATTCTGGAGCTGGACCTTAGCCGGACAACCTTTCGCCGCCCTGAAGCGATTCTTAAAGGGAATTCAGACTGGTGTTGCAGCGCAGATCGCAATCATGAATGCAGTCTGATTTATTGGACACCTGCACCATCACGATGCGCTGGGCACATGAAAATCCTGATCGTCGAAGATCAACAACGTCTCGGCGAGTTCCTCAAGCAGGGACTGGCCGAACGCGCCTACACGGTGAACTGGGTCCGCACCTGCAAGGACGCGCGCGATGCGCTGTGCGAAACCAACTACGACGTGATCGTGCTCGATCTCGGCCTGCCCGACGGCGACGGCCTCAGCCTGCTACGTGAATGGCGCAAGAGCGGCTTCGTGGAACCCGTGCTGATCCTCAGCGCGCGCGACACGGTGGACGACCGCATCGCCGGCCTCGACCACGGCGCCGACGATTATCTGCAGAAGCCTTTCAGCTTCGAGGAACTGCTAGCGCGCGTACGCGCCCTGATCCGCCGCCAGGGTGCGGTCAAGCAGACCATGCTCGAACACCGCGGCATTCAACTCGACCTGCTCAGCCATACCGTTCGCATCAATGCCGATGCGGTCGAGCTGACCAGCCGCGAATTCGCTCTGCTCGAGATCTTCATGCACAACCCCGGCCGCACGCTCACGCGTACGCTGATCTCGGAGAAGATCTGGGCCTCGCACTACGACATCGACACGAACCTGCTCGACGTCTACATGAGCCGTCTGCGCGCCAAGCTCGAGCCGGGCTTCGACAAGCCGTTGTTCAAGACGGTGCGCGGCGTCGGTTATCAGCTGGTCTGACCGCGACTCCGGCCAACCACCATGTTCCACTCCATTGGCATGCGGCTCGCCGGCTGGTACGCCATCGCCGCTACGGTCACGCTCGCCTGCCTGTTCGTGGTCGGCTACCAGCTGCTATACACGCGCATGATGCGTGGCCTGGACCTGCTCAACCATTCCGAAGCACAACAGATCCGCGCCCATCTCGGCCCCGACTTCGCTCAGCTCGGTCTCGAAGAAATCGATCAGCGAATCCGCGAAACCACGGAATTCGCCTCGGCACTGTTCTACATCAACGTGCACAACCCCGCGAATGACATCATGTTCTATTCGCACAATCTCAATGGCGTGGCGATTCCCGACGTGAAGGGAGAACATCGCTTCAACGCGGAGATACCCGGCGTCGGACCGGTGCGCGTGGACGAGTATGTGCGCGACGGCATCGACATCGTCGTCGCCACGCCGTCGACCCAGGTCAATGCCGCACTGAGCGACTACATCGAAATCTGCGTAGCGCTGCTCGTTGCGATGCTGATCGTGAGCACCGCCGTCGGCTATGGCCTGAGCCGGGTGGCGTTGGGACCGGTCCGATCGATCGCCGAAACCGCGCGCCGGATCGGTTCGGACAACCTGAGCGAGCGCATGCCCGTGGCCGATGTGCGCGACGAGATTTCCGATCTCGCACGCCTGCTCAACGAAATGTTCGATCGCCTCGAAGTGTCGTTCAATCAAATCCGCCGCTTCACCGCCGAAGCCTCGCACGAACTGAAGACGCCGCTGTCGCTCGTGCGCCTGCACGCGGAGAAATTGCTCGTCGAAGACAAGCTCCTGCCGAGCCAAGAAGAAGCTCTGCACATCCTGCTCGAGGAAATCGGCCACCTCGACGGCATCATCGACCAGCTACTGTTCCTGTCGCGTGTCGACGCCAAGGTGACGCGGCTCGATCTCGCAACACAAGACCCCGAGCCGTTTCTGCGCAGCTTCATCCCCGATGCAAGCGTGCTCGCCGAGCACCGCGGATTGCGTTTCGAGTTCTCGCATACCGGCGCGAACGAGATTCGCTTCGATGCCAAATGGATCCGCCAGGTGCTGCTCAACCTGCTCAGCAACGCGATCAAGGCCTCGCCGGCTCGGGGCCTGATCCGCCTGGAGTCGCGAGTCGACGCCGATGGTTGGCGCGTCGCCGTGGAAGACCACGGTCGCGGTCTGCCGCCGACCGAGCTCGAGCGCATCTTCGAGCGCTTCGTGCGCGTGCCCGGTACCGGCTACGACGACGACAAGGGCAGCGGCTTGGGCCTGAGCATCTGCCGCAGCATCCTCGACCTGCACGGCGGTCGCATCCGCGCGGAAAACATCGTGCCCGATGGCGGGTTGCGGGTTATCTTCGAGATTCCCGCCTGAAAGTTGCACGGGACGAAATACCTAGCCGCGCGGCGTCGCACCGGTCTGCTCCAGCCACAGCCGGCGCAACTGACGCGCGGAGCCTAGTCCCGCCATGGTTGCCGCTGCCTCGACGCTGACTCCGGTCCCAAGCGCCTGTCTGGCCAACGCATAGCGCAGACGCGCGTGGTAGTCGCGCACCGACATGCCGGTGGCGTCACGGAAATGCCGCGTCAGCGTGCGCACGCTGACGTGCGCGCGTGCGGCGAGGCGCGGCAACGGCCAATTCTCGTGCGCAGCTCGCGTGAGTGCATCCTGCGCGCGATGGATGCCGGCATCCATGTGATTACGTCCGTCCAGCCACGGCGACAACGCGACGTCATCCGGCGCGCGGCGCAGATAGACGACCATGTGCCGCGCGACTTCGACCGAAAGCTGCGGGCTGGCGAGTTCAGCGATCAAGTGCAGGGCGAGATCGATACCGGCGGTGATGCCGGCACTCGTGTAGCAGCCGCGGTCCTCGACGAAGACGCGGCTGTCGAGTACCTGCGCGCTTGGCGCCTCGCGGCGCAGCGCTTCGATCTCGAGGTGATGCGAGGTGCAGCGCCGGCCATCGAGCAAGCCGGCACGCGCGGCGAACAGCGCACCCGCGCAGACGCAGGCGAAGCGTCGCGGCGTACCGCCGACATCACGCAGCCAGCGCACCAGCGCGCGCCCGGGCTTCGAGGCGAGCGCCGCCTCGTCGTTCGTGGAACCACAGACGATCAGCAAGTCGTCGGCTTGCAGCGCCGCGGGCAATGTCTCGACGCGGCCGAGCGTCACACCGAGCGACGTAGTCGCCGCGACTTCGGCAGCGGCGACGCGCACGCGGAACGCACCACCGCGCAGCGCGGCGATGCGGAACGCCTCGGCGGGCCCGGCGAAATCGAGCAGGACCAGATCGGGCGGCAGGACGAACCAGACGTCGATCGGTTTCACCCTGCGTGCATCACTCGTGCGCAAGCGCTTCCTCCACGCTCGCGATGCGCGCGAAGCGGCCGCGCAGCACGAGCTCGGTACGCTCGCGGATGTCCTGAGCGCTGAAGGTCTTGCCGCTGCGCGGGTCGGTCATCGGAAAAGTCAGCGTCGCCGCGCCGACGAAATCGACTTCGTAACCGAGGTCGGACGCGACGCGCGTCGTCGTTTCACAGCACTGCTCGGTGCGGATTCCGGCCACGACGACGCGACGGATTCCACGCGTGCGCAGCCAATGATCGAGTCCGGTGTCGGTGAACGCGTTGTGCACGTGTTTGACGAATTCGACCGCGTGCGTTTTCGGCATCCACTCCATCGGCTTCACCAAACCACTTTCGCGCGAGAACGGACCTTCGCCGTCTTCGTGCAGAATGCGCACGACCGGCCAACCCTTCGCCGCGGCGCCTTCGATCAGCTTGACGATGTTCGCGCGGAACGCCGGCACGTCTTCGTCGCGCCAATAGTCGCGCGCCGGGAATGATTGCTGCACGTCGATGCTCAGTACGGCGGTGTCGATTTTGCTCATGCTAGACTCCTGGTGGTTTCGAGGTGCCGCCATCTTGGATTCTTCGCTCGCCGCTTTCGAGCCGGTTTCGAGACCAGTATGGGACAATCCAGGCCAAATTTCCTCTGCGCCTAATTTACGACCGCAAACGATCACCCACGCCATGCTCACTCCGCCCATCGACCTGCAGAAATGGATCGTCGCCCACCGTGACGAGCTCAAGCCGCCGGTCGGCAACAAATGCATCGTCGACGGCGATTTCATCGTGATGATCGTCGGCGGCCCGAACGCGCGCAGCGACTACCACTGGGACGAAGGCCCCGAGTTTTTCTACCAGATCGAAGGCGAGATGGTGTTGAAGGTGCAGGACGACGGTCATGCGCGCGATATCCCGATCCGCGCCGGCGAGATGTTCTATCTGCCGCCGCGCGTGCCGCATTCGCCGCAGCGCATGGCCGGCGGCGTCGGCCTCGTCATCGAGCGCAAGCGGTTACCGCAGGAAAAGGACGGGCTGCTGTGGTTCTGCGCGAACTGCAACCACAAGCTGTACGAGGAATATTTCCACCTGCACAGCATCGAGCGGGATTTTCCGCCCGTGTTCGAGCGTTACTACCGCTCGCTCGATGCGCGCACGTGCAAGACTTGCGGCCACGTCGCCGACGTTCCGGCGAAGTACCGTCAGCAAACCGAGTTCTAAACGCGGATCAACGCGGACGGAATTTTTCCCGTCCGCGTTCTCTGTCTTCCACCTGGGTCAATTGCTCTTGACCCTCAAGGCCCATTCGCGGGCCGCACCGGAATCGGCACACTGCACACTTCGATGTGACCCAGCGGCACTTTGTAGAAATCGTCGATGCGGTTGCGCCGCGATTCGATCAGTGTGCTGAAGGCCGGCGTGTCGGTGCGCAAGATTTCGAGATTCGTCCGTTCGGCGGCCGGGACATCGGCGGCCAGGCGCACGCGCTCGATCTTCATGCGCTGCTCGGGCTTGTCGTAGAAGCCCATGGCCGCGCTGCCACGCGGCAGGCTTGACAGCAGTTCCATGCCCTGCACGACGCGTCCGACCGCAGTGATATTGCGTTCGAGCCAGCGCGCCGGACCGATCACAGCGTAGAGTTCAGTGCCGCCGCCCGAATCGGCATCGAGATCGCGGCCAACGCCGACCGTGCCATAACAATGCGTCAGCCACGCTTGGCTGAGCTTCGGATCGCGCGCGCTTGGGAAGTCACCGCTGAACCCGGTCTGTGCCGCCCAGCCGTCGGGATCCGGCAGACGCACGAACGGCAGCTTGTCGCTCAGCGGCACCGAGAACTCCGCTTTCAGCTTGCGCTTGGCGGTCTTGATCTGGCGCGGCTGATTCGGCTCGCCGCTGCGCGCGTCCGCGTAGGGATCACCCCATTGCGCGACATAGTTGTCCTGCACACGCAGGATCGCGAGGCCGTCGAAATATCCTTCCTTGACCAGCGCCTTGATGTTGGCGACATGGTTCGGTGCGAACTCGGGCGCGAGTTCGATGACGACGCGGCCGGATTTGAGATCCAGATACAACGTGTTCGCCGGATCGAGTGCATGCCAGTCGGAGGGTTTGGATTCCTTAATGACATCGGCCATCGTCGGTGGCTTCTTCGCCGCAGCGTCTGCGGCGAGCACTGCGCCGGCGCTCAGACAGGCCAATACGACGGCGGCGGCAACGCCAAGCCGGCGGAATTTCGTTTTCATTGCGCTCCCCTTCTTCGAAAAGTTATTTCTTCGCGTCGCGCGACTCGGTCGCAAGCATGCCGAGGCGCACCATGCGCTCGACCTGCACGCCATCGCGGCTGATCGTCAACGTCACGCGCTTACCCATGTTCGCGCGCAATTGATTCTGGAAATCGGCGCGGTCATGTACGTCCTTGCCGTTGAGCTTGAGCACGAAATCCCCGGTGCGCAGATTTGCCTCCGCCGCCGGCGTGCCGCCGATCACCGAACCGATCTGGACGCCGCCGCCGACTCCGAGTTTCTTCGTCTCGTCCGCGGTCAGGTTGCGGAACTGTGCACCGAAAGGCAGCCTGTAGCGCACGTAGTAGGTGGCGACGAGCGCGGCGCGCGCAGTCCCCGATTCGTCCGTGCAAGCGGCGGTCATTTCCTCAGCGAGCTTCGCGCCCGCCTTGTCGTCCGCAGGCAGAACATAAACGAGGGTCTTATCCGCAGCCACGCGAATGCCCATGCGCTGCGCCCAGTCGCGTGCCGCCGCGTCGGCGTCCGGATAACAGCCCGTGCCGATGCGTACGAAACTCTTCGCGACGAGCTTGCGTTCGTCGGCACGAATGCCGATGCCGTCGACGATCTCCGGCGTCTGCGGTGCCGGCGCCGCACGCAATTCGGCAACGAGTTCGGCGCCGTGGCCGGGCATGACTATGTAATGGCCCGGCTCGGCGACAGCCGCCGAAGGCGGCACGCCCGGCTCCTGCCTCTCGGGTGTCCTGCGCAGCACTGCGCAACCGCCTAGCGACAGCAACGAGGCCGCGGCAACGATCAGGCCACAAAATTTCGCCATGGACAGAATCCGCATACGCGGCGATAGTAGCGCTTTGATCGTTAAGTTCCCATGTCGCCCGCCGTCCACGCCGATTCGAAGCACGCATTGCGCATTGCGCAATTCCAGATCCACTTCTGCGTGCTGCTGTGGGGCTTCACCGCCATCCTCGGCAAGCTGATCTCGCTGCCGGCGCTCGCGCTCGTGCGCTGGCGCATGCTCATCGTTGCACTCGCGCTGCTGATCGTGCCGAAGGTGTGGCGCGGGTTACGCGCGATCTCGCCACGCCTGCTGCTGGGCTATGCCCTAGTCGGCTTCTTCGTCGCGCTGCACTGGCTCGGATTCTACGCCTCGGTGAAACTCGCGAACGCCTCGGTCGCCGCGACCTGCATCGCGATCGCGCCGATATTCCTCGCCGTGATCGAACCGTGGGTGACGCGGCGGAAATTCCGCTGGCATGAACTGTGGATAGGCGTCGGCGTCGTCCCCGGCGTCGCGCTCGTGGTCGGCGGCATACCTGACGAGATGCGCCTGGGCGTGCTTGTCGGCGTAGTCTCGGCGTTCTTCTGCGCGCTGTTCGGCGCGTTGAACAAGCGTCTGGTCGATCATGCCGATCCGTTCACGGTCACTGCGATCGAACTCGGCACTGGTGCAGTCATTCTGTGGCTGATCGCCTCGATCATTCCGCACGAAGGCAGCGTCTTCGACTTGCCGAATCTGCACGACGCGTTCTTCCTGGCCGTGCTGTCGATTGCCTGTACGCTGGTGCCGTTCACGTTGTCACTCGTCGCACTGCGGCATCTGTCCGCGTTCGCGGTCGAACTGGCGGTAAACCTCGAGCCGGTCTATGCGATCTTGCTCGCGATTCCATTGTTCGGCGAACAGCGCGATCTCGATGTTTCGTTCTACCTTGGTGTTGCGATCATCATCGGCGCCGTGCTCATCCATCCCGTGCTCGAGCGGCGGCGGCCGCATCGGGTCGAAACCAATGTCGCCGGGGCGGTTGACTAGGGGCGTTTCCACCACCAAATTCAATAGCAAGACCCGGAGTGCTTGCGATCATGCGCGTCTCTAAGCTGCGTCCATCTCCACGGAAACCCCAAGGAACGCAGATGAACGCTATGCTGAAAACCACCGCCTTCGCCAAGGTCGAAGCCGATCCGCGCTGGGCGGCCGTCGTATCGAAAGACGCGACCGCCGACGGCACCTTCTACTACTCGGTCAAGACCACCGGTGTTTACTGCCGCCCGTCCTGCGGCGCGCGCCTGGCGCGGCCGGAGAACATCGCGTTCCACGCCTCGCGTGCGGATGCGGAGAAAGCCGGCTATCGCCCATGCAAGCGCTGCAAGCCGGAGCAGCCCTCGCTGGCCGAGCAGCACGCGGCGACGATCACCGCAATCTGCCGCTGGATCGAGGATGCCGACGAGGCGCCGAGCCTGGGCACCCTCGCCGACCAAGCGGGCATGAGCCCGTATCATTTCCATCGCGTGTTCAAAGCCATCACCGGGGTGACGCCGAAGGCCTACGCCACGGCGCATCGCGCGCAACGCGTGCGCGACCAGCTCAGCCGCGGCACGCGTGTTACCGATGCGATCTTCGATGCGGGCTACAACTCGAACGCGCGCTTCTACGAGCAGTCGAACGCGCTGCTCGGGATGACCCCGAGCGACTGGCGTCGCGGCGGCACCAACGCCGAAATCCGATTCGCGATCGGCGAATGCTCGCTCGGCGACATCTTGGTTGCGAGCAGCGCGAAGGGCGTGTGCGCGATCCTGCTCGGCGACGATCCGGATCGGCTCGCGCGCGATCTGCAGGATCAATTCCCGAACGCGCAATTGATCGGCGACGACGCGCAATTCGCCAAGCTCGTCGCCCGTGTCGTCGGCTTCGTCGAGGCGCCGCAACAAGGACTCGACCTGCCGCTCGACGTGCGCGGCACGGCGTTCCAGCAGCGCGTCTGGGAAGCGCTGCGCAAGATTCCCGCCGGCTCGACCGCGAGCTACAGCGAGATCGCCGAGCGCATCGGCGCGCCGAAGTCCGTGCGCGCCGTCGCGCAGGCCTGCGCGTCGAACAAGATCGCCGTGGCGATTCCCTGCCATCGCGTCGTGCGCAACGACGGTGCGCTGTCGGGTTATCGCTGGGGCGTCGAACGCAAGCGCGCGCTGCTCGAGCGTGAGGCGCACGCATGACGGCTCCGGCTTTCGAAGGCGTCGACGTCTCGCTGGACTCCCGCATCGACCACCTGGACTGGCCGCGCATCGAGAGCGATCTCGATGCGCGCGGGAATGCGCTGGTGGAAGGGCTGATCGAGCCGGAACGCTGCGCCGAACTCGCCGCACTGTACGCCGACGACTCGCGTTTCCGCAGCCGCGTCGTGATGGCACGCCATGGCTATGGGCGCGGCGAATACCGCTATTTCTGCTACCCGCTCCCGAAAACAGTGGCGACGCTGCGCAGTGCGTTCTATCCGCACCTCGCACCGATCGCGAACCGTTGGAATGCGGCGATGGAAATCTCCACGCAGTATCCGTTGGCGCACGAAGATTACCTCGCGCGCTGCCATACCGCCGGACAGATTCGGCCGACACCGCTGCTATTGCAGTACGGCGTGGACGACTACAACTGCTTGCATCAGGACCTGTACGGTGAGCACGTCTTTCCGCTGCAAGTCGCGATCCTGCTCTCCGAACCACAGCGCGATTTCGATGGTGGCGAATTCGTGCTGACCGAACAGCGGCCGCGCATGCAGTCGCGTCCGGAAGTCGTGCCGCTTCGCCAGGGCGACGGCGTGATCTTCGCCGTGCATCATCGCCCCGTACAGGGCGCGCGCGGCGTCTATCGGGTCAACTTACGCCACGGCGTCAGTCGCGTGCGCCGCGGTCGGCGGCATACGCTGGGCGTGATCTTTCACGACGCAGGCTGAACCTGCAGTCCGCGCATCGGCTAGCCGACGGGCGGACGCGGCAAGATGGTGCGCTGCGCCGGTCCGCAGGTTGACGGCATATTATTACCGAGCCCTTCGTTGTCATGCGCGAACGTCGCCGAGGTCTGACCGCCGTTGCGCGTCACGACCACGACATAGATGCTGTCGTAGTCATCACTGGGCCACACCGGCACGACGCTCGAGTCACCGCCGTTGTGCTTGACGATATTGGAGGTGAGCGTGACGAGCTCGTTGTGCTCCCAGGCAAGGAAGACGGTGACATTCTGATACTTCGACTTGGCCAGTTCAGATTCGACCTCGTCGATATCGCTTTTGCCGTACTTGAGATCGACAGTTACCCCAGCCGCGACAGCCGTCGGTTCGATCGTCGCCAACGCGCGCAGGTACCAATAGTCAACGCCGCTGTCGTCCTGTTTTTCCTTCGGCGCGACGGCGAACACGTAACCCGGTATTCCGTATTTCGAAATAAGGATATTCGGCAAGGCGGCAGCGCGAGTCTGGCCTTGCCAAGTCAGCT
>Ga0207706_10001757_pt1 | contig 21266 bp, 12 predicted proteins | sample KBSC53metaG_FD_184318 | JGI IMG/M metagenome (GOLD analysis project Ga0207706, IMG submission 184318) | Corn rhizosphere microbial communities from Kellogg Biological Station, Michigan, USA - KBS C5-3 metaG (SPAdes) (version 2) | ecosystem: Host-associated > Plants > Roots > Rhizosphere > Soil ... | reverse complement strand
CCGAGCAGCATGATCCACCCGACGACCTTAATAATTCCGGGAATCGCAAACGAGACGTAGGCCGATACATAGGCGAGCTTGCGAAAAGGAGCGTCGCTGCGCTCGGCAAGCCAGGCCAGCACAGTACCGTAGGCAATTGCCACAGCCGAGCTCCCTACCGCGTAAATGAGCGAGTTGCTCAGCAAGGTTTTCACATCGCCGAGGGAATCGATGATGTTGGCAAAGTGCTGAATCGTGAAGGTGCCTGCTTGTAGCCCGCGATCGGTGACCAAGCTCGTCTGCAAAATGAAAAAGAACGGCGGCAAAACCAGATAGGCTAAAATGGCGGTGGTGAACCAGAACAAGAGCTGTGCCGGATTGTTGCGCATCGTCATGTACATAATCAAACCCTCGAGCCCCAGGAGACTTCAGTCGCAGGTTTTACCCTCAGCATCGCCTTCGATTACTGCCAAGCTATATACCAAATTCCGGTGGCAAGACAATTGCGGTCTCAGTGCCGTCCATTTGTGGCGGTCTTGCCTCGCGAACAATATTAGCCGCTCGAAACGATCATGAAACCAGAGTAAAATCGCTGCGTCCAAACTTCTGCCAATTGGCTACTGATGATCTGCCCAGAAAGCATGCCGGCGCGGCACCGCATTTTTAAGTTGGTGTTAGTCCCTCTGTTGATTTTTTCTCTATTGGGTCAGCTGGCGGTGGTCTGGACACAACTCCCGGACATGCGCGATGGATATTTCGACTTCGCCCTGTATTACAGCGCTGCGAGAATTATTAATGATGGAAACGGGCGGCATCTGTACGAGCTAGAGATGCAACGGCAATATCAGAAAGGTTTCCGACCCGTTGGAAGCGACCGAGACTTGCCGTTCAATCATGCTCCGTACGAACTGCTGCCGCTGCTGATTCCCGCCAAATTTTCCTTTCTGGCCGCTCACTTACTTTGGTCGGCGTTCAATATTGCGCTTCTGTCAATGATTCTGATGCGCATTTTTCAATTTATCGAGCCACAGCAGCGAGCGCTGTCTGCCCTGATGCTACTGGCATTCTTCCCGACTCTGACGGCTCTTAAGATGGGACAGGATTCGATAATGACCACTTACCTGCTGGTTGAAACGTTCGTGACGCTCAGGCGCAAGCAGTTTGCGAAAGCTGGAGGACTGCTGGCTCTGGGTCTTTACAAACCGCAGTTTGTACTGCCCCTGCTAGGAATTCTCGCGCTGCGCCGCAAATGGCAGTGCGTGATCGGGTTTGCGATGGTCGGACTTTTACTCGGCGCAATCTCGCTCTCAATGGTCGGATGGAATGGCCTTTCAGGATTGCTTTCGTTATGGTTGCCGATGACTCATCGCGGTCATGTCGTATGGCCGGAACTCATGACGAACTTGCGTGGACTAATATACATCGTATTGGACTTACTGAAGTTCTCAGCGCTGACCAACGTTTTAACTTTGATTTTTTCCGTGTTGGTTTACGGCATGACGATTCGCCTTTGGTCTGGAGATACCGAACGGGCCGAACTATTTGATCTGAGTTTCGCTCTCGCGTTAGTCGCAACCGCGCTGGTCAGCTTTCATCTCTACTCTTACGATGGCATGCTGCTCATTATTCCGTTGATCATCATGGCGAACCAGCTGTTGAAAGACCCCGCGGCTGATCCGATCAAGGGAAGAGTTTTCCTCACGGTTTTGTTTGCGCTATTTTTTCCATTGCTGCCCAATCTACTCCAGAGTACAGGGCTGCTCGCTTGGTGGGCGCTGCCGCTGCCGGTGCTTTTCGGCATCATTGCGATCACACTGTGGCGCCGCTCTCATGCAGGATCCAGCGCCACTGGATCTGTCGCTTTTTCTGTCCGAGCGGGAGCTTCTAGGGTGTAGCAAATAGACGTAACGGAATTATGCTATTGCATGAATTGTAAATGGATCCATCCACAAAGGGGCGAATCGAATGACACCATCAGCAACGATTAGCAACACTGCTTGGGATCTGGAAGCGGATGTCCTGGTAATCGGCTCGGGTGCGGCTGGATTGCCCGCGGCCATTAAAGCGGTCGAGGGCGGGGCTTCGGTAATCGTTGTGGAGGCGAATTACGACGTCGGCGGGCACGCGATTCTAAGCGGCGGGCATATGGCTTTGGGTGGTGGCACAAGTGTGCAGAAAAAATACGGCGTCGTCGATGCGCCGGATATCGTTTTCTCCGACCTCACCGATTGGTCGATCATTCAACCGAACGGTTCGCCGGACTTCCGCTATAACGATCGCGCATTGATGCGAGCTTTTGCCGATCACTGCGCGCTGACGTTCGAGTTTCTGCTGGAGCACGGTGTGCAGTTCGCAGAGAAGCCGCCGGATAACCATGGCGCATCAACGACGGGTAACTCGGCGCCGCGGGAAAGCCATGCGGTTTGGACAAAGGGCGCCGGAGTTGAGAGTCCCAATGCCGCGCCGGGGACGGCTGTGATCCGCCCCTTGGAGGCCAGCGCGCGCGCGAAGGGCGTTCGCTTCTTGTTGAATTACAAGATGACGGAAATCCTTCGTGAGCCATCGACGGACGGAAAAGTCGGCCGTGTGATCGGCATCTCGGTCCGCTATACGCCGCGGATCATGCCGGGTAGCACGAGGCCGCTCAAGAGTTTTCGCTCCGACGGCAATATCGATCGGGACAGCCCGACGCTGAACTTACATGCCAAAAAAGCGGTGATTATCGCCACCGGAGGAAGCACCAGCCATATCGAGTTTCGCCGCATGTTCGATCCGCGATTGACCGCGGTCATCCAAGTGGGAGGCGAGCCGTATAGCTATCAGGATGCCAGTGGCGAGCTTGCCGGGATGGCGATTGGCGCGTCGCTTTGGGGCCTAGCGAACCAGACGTTGGAAAATGGCGCAACCATGCGCACGCAACGGGCGCTCGCGACAAAATACAACTATACGACATGGAAGCTCGAAAGTCCGATTTTTCCTTTGGTCCGCGCGACCGGGTTCAATGTTAAGGATTGGCAGAACTTGATCTTGGTCAACCAAGTCGGCAAGCGATTTTTTGATGAATCCAAAGGCGACGTTCCCCACGGCAACAACGGCGGACAAATCACGCCCTATACGCCGAATGACTATCGCAATGCGGAGAGGCTCGAATACAACCCGACCAAGTATAATTTTACCCATGCCGCGCTCGCGATGAATGAGTATTCGGCGGCTCCCGATTATTGTCCGGGGCCGATCTGGGCGATCTTTGATGCGGAGGCGGTGCAACGGGAAGGATGGAAAGTGGTGCCGCCGTATGTCGATCCGGATGGTTATTTCTTTTTGGCCGATACTCTCGAAGAGCTCGCCACCGGGATAAAAAACGAATATCAGGCAAAACCGATGAAGGGCACTACTTTGCGCGCGACGGTGGAGCGCTACAACGCAATGGTGGATCGCGGCGTCGATCTCGATTTCGGAAAGCCGTCGCCAAAATACAAAATTCAAACGCCGCCGTTCTATGCTGCCTGGGGAACTGTGGTGGTGCACGATACGCGCGCGGGACTGAGAATCAATGCTAAATGCCAGGTCATAGATATGAACGGCGATGTGATTCCCGGCCTGTATTGCGCCGGTGAGTCCGCCGGGGGCTTCAACCAGCACGGCATGGGACGCTGCGCGACGCAGGGATACATTTCTGGGCTAAACGCCGCGACAGAAGAGCCGTGGCGATAAATTTCGTCATGCTGCTCTCCGCAATCTAGCTGCCCTTTCGGCTGATCTGCTTCAGTAATTTCTCCCAGCCTTCGAGTTCTTTTTCATACTTTTCCGTCACGATGCCGTGATCGGGCCGCCAGCGTTTGAACCCGAGGTTTTTAGTCGCGCTGCCGTACTCGTATTTCTCCAAAACCGATTGTCCTTCGGGTCCTAACAGATAGTCGGCAAGCAGCAAGGCGGCGTGCGGATGGGGAGGTTGCACCGCAATGGCAGCGCCACCGACGTTTGTTGGAACAATATCCATCGGCACCCAGTTCACGGGCGCGCCTTTGGCGATGGCATTTAACGTATGATTGCGAAAGATCGCCGGTGATGCGAGCACTTCACCCGAAGCGATCAAATCGAGCAGCGCCGGAGGAATAATCGTGTGCAGCGCGATCTCCTGCACCTTGAGCTTCTGGACGAATTCCTTTCCTTTGGTTCTGAGCATCGCGCCGATGACTTTGTAGGCCGGATCGCTGACGGAAACGCCCATTCGCCCCTTGAGAGCGGGATGCAGCAGCCCATCGTAATTTTTTGGTACGGCGTCTTTGCCCAGAAGCTTCGTGTTATAGGCAAAGCCGATGTACGACTCGCGCGCAATCGCCCAGAAATACAAGCCGCGCTCGCCTTTTTCCTTGGCGTCTTCCGGATACGACTTAAAATGCGGCGAATGGTAGGGCCGCAGCAGAAAGGCATCGCGCATGAACAAGAGATTACCTTCGGTGGTTTCGACGGCGTCGGCGATATATCTTCTGGCCCTGGCCTCTTCCATCATGCGCGTTGTCATCTCGGAGCCTGAGACGCGATAAGCTTCCACCTTTACGCCGGGATATTTGGTTTCAAATGCTTTCACCATTGCTTTGTAGGAATCTCCCGCGAGAGACGTGTACCAGGTAACTTTGCCTTCGGTCTTCGCCCCGCCATACATTATTTGCTCACGATCGTTGCCGTCGTAGGTCACAAGCTCCGCGATCGTTGTTGGCTTGCTGCTTTGTACCCAGCCCACCGACGGCATCAGAAACAGCCAATAGAGCGCGAAACCCAGGATTTTCATCCTTTCACTTTGTGCAACAACACGACTTCTCATCTCTGAGTAATCTTCTTAACTGATTTTTCCCAATTGGCGCTGTGTTTTTATATTGCTCTATACATCGGGCGGCGTCCGGGTACCAACGCTCAAAGCCGTATCCTGGGACGGTGACCGCATGAATAATCGAATTGATCGGAGAACGTGCAAAAAACTATCGCCTGATATCTCCAGCCGCACAAATACTGTCGATGAGCTTTGATCCTCAGTTAGGGGGTCATAAAAAGGACTCCCTTAGGGGATTGACCGAACATCGGCGATATTGGTATTGCGCCTCTGGACTGAGGATTGGGTAAGGGAAGGGAAAACCGGCTTCCAAACCTTTCGGATTAAAAGGAGGCGTTCTATGAAGCGATTACAAATTTTAATTCTTGTTGTTGCTGCGCTTTCTCTAACAGCCGCGGGCCCGTCAGGGCATGATGACGAGAGAAGGTTTCGTGCCGATCTAACCGGCTATGAGGAGGTTCCATCGGTCTCCACTCTCGCTACCGGCGAGTTCCTCGCGCGGATCAGCCGCGACGAACAGTCGATCGAGTACGTACTAAGATACCGAGGGTTACAGGGAGTCGTGACCCAGAGCCATATCCATATTGCTCAACTAAGTGTGAACGGCAGCATTGTTATTTGGCTTTGCCAGACGGACACTAATAAGGATCCTACTAACCTTTCCGATAAGTGCCCTTCGGGGAAAGAGACTGAGGCGGTCGTGACTGGGAAGATCACGTCCGCAAATGTCATTGCCGGGAGCATGACCCCGCAGCAGCTTACTGCCGGTGATCTCGCGGAGGTAATCCGGGCTATCCGGGCGGGCGCGGCCTATGCCAACGTACACACGGACCTATCGCCAAGTGGTGAAATCCGCGGGCAGATAGACGTAATAGACCAAGACGACAAGCGGCACGATGACGACAAGGACCGGGGCCATTAGATTTTGAGTGACTCCAGTTTAGGAAATCACAGGGGATCAACTACGGACAGTTACAGCGTGCCCTGCGCGAACGTTCACTCGACAACGCTTACTCCTCGCGAGTGCGGAGATGCGCCGGATAGGTATTAGAGTCGTTGACCAAACCGGCGCACAAGACGCGAATCACATTCTGGAAGAGGCAGCTATGAAAAAAAGATCCGTTGTGGCATTGTTTTCCGCGCTCGTTTTTTGTTTCGGTTCGGCGCTCGCCTGGGCAGATCCGCCACCGCAATTTCCGCAGAATGCGAGTTTCACAACGCTCATCACGACACCGCGAGCGATTGAGGGATTGACGGGAGATAATCACCGCAATCTGTATACCGGTGGTTCGGGGACGCCTCCCTGCCCCGTTTGGCAAATCAACATTCACAACCCCAAACTGATCGAAGTCGGATTCGTTGTGCCCGCGAGCGGGAACTGTGGTTTTTCCGGAATTGCGTTTGATGAGGCCGAGAATCTGTACGTCGCTGATGGCGCTGCCGGAATCATTTATTTCTTTAATCCTAATATAAAGAACCCTCCCACTGCGGCTATTTACGCGCAGGGTGTCCCAGGGACGAACGGGTTGGCGTTCGATCGGCGCGGCAATCTCTGGACGGGCGATGGAACCACGAGCCAAGGAAGAGTTTGGAAAATAACCAGCCCGGGGGCCAACTGTACCCCTCCGACTCCAGTCAATTGTGTTGAGGTTTTTCGCATCCAGCCAATGGCAAATGAGCTTGATCCGGCAACGACCGGCGGCGTTAACAACGTGGGCCGCGACGTCCGCACGCTGCCACCAGGGACGATAACCGTGACACCAACGAGCCGCAACGCCTCCAACATGTTGGGTTCCCAGGCACTCGTTGCGAACGGTTTAGCCTTCAACGAGAATGGCGACCTTTTCAACATAGATACCGCGCGCGGAGCGCTTTGGAAGATCGACTTCGACCGACGCGGGGAACTTAAGAGCCCAACCGGCTGCGATACCACCTTCACGCCTAACACGCTCTGCCTGAGCAATGTGTTCGTCGCTCATCCCATTCTCGAGGGAGGCGATGGCATCGCCCTCGATCTGGACGGGAACATCTGGGTGGACGCAAACGAGCGAAATGCGGTGGCACTAGTTACGAAAGATAGAAGAGTGTTTGAAGTGTTCCGCAATCGGCTGAACTCGGCCGGTTTGAGAAATTCTGCCGATACAGCGGAGGGAAACACGCAGATTCTTGAATTTCCAAACAGTCCTTTCCTTACCGGAAGACTGTTCTGCACATCGCAATCTGATGGCAATCGACGCGACAATTTCCCGAATACAGCCGGCGAAGTGAGTCCCGTGGGACCCAACATCGGCAAAATTTCCTGCATGGATCAGGAACTGACAATTCCAGGATTACCTCTGCCAGTTCGTTGAGGAATCGATAAACTAGAGGCCTCTGAGTTATTCAGTGCGCATTGCTTTTCGGTGTGATCATTACCGATTCGCCTCATCGATATACTTGCGCAAGAAGGTCACGACTTCTGGCGAGACGGCCGAAGCCTGCTTGAACAGTCTTTCACCCGCTTCGCCGACTTCGAAGCGCGGCTGAAAGCGCATCGCTGAGACCGCCTCCTGGAGAAAGTCTTGATCCCTTGACAGTTCATCGAAGGCTTTGCGCAGAATCGCAATGCATTCGGCCGGGACTTTCGGCGGCAGTAGAACCATCCGTGTCATATTCGTGCTCGACATATTGGCCGCCTTGAGGGCTTCATATTTGATTCCCGACGGCAGCTTGCCGAAGATTTCCTTGTAGTAATACGTAAAGGGTTGAAGCTCGGGAACATCGCGGCTCGCCAGAATTTCGCCGCTCGGCGCCACCAGATCCGTATAATAGATGGGCGTCACCATGCCGGTCTTGACCATCTGCGGCTCGACTTGGGAGCGGTAGCTTGGCAGAGTTTCATCGTGGTATTGGGCTTCGCTGCGCTGCACCGCGAGCCGCGCATCGGAGCTGTTGTTGTAGCCGGTCACGTAATCGTACTTGAGCCCGAGCAGATCGAAAGAGAGGCGGAAACGCACGTCCTTGGAACTGCTGACCCCCAGCCCTGCGGCGCGAAATTTCTGCGCCTTGACGAAATCCGAAGGTTTCTTGATTCCCGGTAGCACATCGGCGCGGATGTAAGAAACAGTAACTCCATGGACTCCGGTGATAAAGCCGAATTTGGCGATATCTACGCGTAGCGCGGGGTCTTTGATCTGATGCTGAAAAAGACTTCCGGTAAAGTAAGCCGCGGTTAAGCCGTCCGGCTTGACGACTTCGCCGATGTAGTTGACCGCCGTCAGGCCGCCACCGCCGCCCATATTTTGAACGGTAATGGTCGGGGCACCGGGAATGTGCCGTGACAAATGCCTGGCGAAAATACGCGATTCGATGTCGGTCGGGCCACCGGCGCCAAAGTTAATCACAAGGTTGAGGGTCTTGCCTTGATAGAAGGGCGGTTTTTCCGCAGCCCCGGCTTTCAGCGCAATGCTCAGAAGACACATGATCACTGTAATCAACAAGTAAGCTCGGCAACGCTTCGGGCTCATTCTCTTCCTCCCCCTCGTGGGATTACTGATGTTGCAACTGTCCTCGTGAAAAATCGCGTAGCGTTTTGCTTGCCGATTTTCATACTCTATCCGCGCAGTGTTTGTCCAATGCAGAGTTGAGCAACGGCATTAACCCGAAGGCTCGGTCAGCCGCTTGCTCGCGCCGCCGAGAAGAACTCAGGCTTTGGGGTTATAAAATTTGGACTTGCCGATTTCCGCCCACGTTTCGTCGAGCCGTGGCGGACGAGGGAAATCCATATGCTACGACGGTGTGATTAACTTGAATACCCGCGGTCGGTCATCGTAAAGCGAACGGCTGAAGGGTAAATTTTCGTTGAGAGGATTTACAGTCCGAAGATTTGGCGAAATTCCCGGGCATGATCGTCGAGATGGAGATAAACTTCTTTGGGCACGGCTTTCAATTTGAGTTTACTTTGATCCATTTTAGGCGCGAGCGGTTCAATGTCCGTGCGCGCCGGAATTCGGCGCATGCCGCGCACCATCTGTTGGCCTTTTTTCGAGGTCGCGAAATCGATGAGGAGCTTGGCACTGTTCGGATTGGTTGCCTTGGCACTCAAACCCATACCGCTCACCGTGACCACGATCGGATCGAAGGTTTCGATCCAATCCACCGGCGCGCCTTCGGTTTTCATGCGCTCGATGCGGAAGTTATAGGCCCAGGCGAGCGGCACTTCACCGGCGCCAAGCAATTGCGCGGTAAGACCATGACCACGGCGCCAGAGCGGGTTCTGTGTGGAAAGGCGGTTCATATACTGCACAGTTTTTTCTTTGCCCCAAACCGTGGCTAAAGTGCCGAACCAATCGTAATCCGTGGAATCCATTAACATCTTGCCCTTCCATTTGGGATCGAGCAGGTCCGGATAATTTTTCGGCGCGTCCTTCGGCGGCACCATTTTCGTGTTGTAGCAGAGCACCAGATTGTTCACGAACACGCCGGTCCAAAACCCCTGCGGATCTTTGAACTCGCTCAGAAGTGCATCGCGCTCGGGAGCGTTGTAGGCCGTGATGAGGTGGCGATCTACTAGCGCTCCCATCGCGCTGGTAGAGATGGCGTCGAACAGCCATTGACCGGCTCGCGTTTCGCTCAAGACCCGATTCATCAGCTGTTCTTCTCCGGCACGGACCAATTCAGCTTTGATGAACGGGTATTCCTTTACGAAGGCGTCGAGCAGCGGCTTCGACGTGTCGATCGCCATCGACGTATACCAGACGAGCTTGCCTTCCTTCTTTGCGGCTTCGATCAGCGTCGGCTGAGATTGGGCTTGAAGGCTGGCGACGACGGACAAACAACAGAGAACGATTGAGTTGAAAAAATATACAAATAATCTCATTCAAGTTCTCCGGTCGGCTGAGGATCGAAGATGGAGAATCGAGGATGGCAAAATCGCACGCGCGATCTTCTATCCTCCGTTCTCCATCCTCAACCCGGCCGAGGCGCGTGGATAAAGCGCGTCGATCATTAAGCGCTTGTGATGGCCAGGCGTACCTAAATACTGATACAGCGTATGCGCGAGCACGCTATGCGCCATCATGGGATGGCCATAGTCAGTGCCCGGACCGGCCCAGACCATATGGGCATAGTTCGTCGACTGAAAGTAGCCGTCACTGGCCACTGCTTTGGCTTCGTGAACAGCGGCGCGAGCCGGCATGTTGCTGTCGATCCGCCACAACGTTTCGTATGTCGCCCAGCGCGCTGCATCGAGATGAATTGAAATTTCGACGCAGTGATCCTGGACCCGCTGGAAGCGCCCAATCGGTTGGCCGAAGACAACCCGGCTGCGCGTGTACTCGCAGGTGAAGTCAAAGACCTCCTGTGAGGCGCCGACCTGGTAAGCGCAAAGAATCGGCAACGCTTTGTCGAGTGCGGTTTCCAGAGTCGCCCAACATGCGCCGCTCGTGCCGAGCAGATTTTCAGCTGCAATGCGAACATTGTCGAAGCGAACTTCAGCAACGGAAACGAGAAAGCCGACGTGCGGCATGATCGTGACGCCGGGAGTTTTCGCATCGACGATGAGAAAGACAACTTTGTCCTCTTCCGAGCGCGCCGCGCAGAGAAAGTGGGTCGCTGCCTGGGCATCGAAAACAAAGCGCTTGGCTCCCGTCATCAAATAACCACCCGGAGTTTTGGCCAGCCGGGCTTCAACCGCTTCGGGGCCCCAATAAGCCGCCTTATCGGTGATTGCGGGGACGATGATCGATTCGGCTTTGCAGAGTTGCGGCAATAAGGATTTTTTTTGCTCTTCGGTGGCGCTCTCCAGGATCATTTGCGCGGCGAAAATGCCGGAGGTGAAGAGCGGGCCGGGCACGGGACCGCGGCCCAATTCCTCGAACACCACGGCGCAGTCCGTGGCGCCGAGCTCCGACCCGCCGTACTGTTCCGGCAACATCATGCCGAGCCAGCCAAGCTCGGCGGCTTTCTTAAGCAATTGCGGCTGAAAGGTTTGTTTGTTCTTGTACCACTGGGTCATCTGGTGCGCCGGCACTTCGGCCCTGACGAAATCGGCGGCGACTTTTTTCAACATATCTTGGTCTTCAGTCAGTGATAAATCCATCTTCATCTCCTATAGGGCGCAGCATGCTGCGCCCCTACAACAATTCGAGAAAAATTGCCTAACTGTTGTCCATGGCCTTTGTTAATCCGTCTCGGGTGCTTTTTCCGTCGTGGGACGGCCGAGGCCCAACCGCCGCGCAAAGATCAGTCGATCCGTATCTAATGTGCCGCCGCCGTGAAGCTGTCCCGGGCCGGTGCGCACGGCATACTCAAAATCCACCACTTCGTGCACCGATAGATCTTGCACCAGCGCATCGGCGCCCATGATCGCTTGCAAGCGCTCGCCGTTACGGAGCCGCATCATGCGCTGGAAGTAGCGCTGCTGGGGGCCGCCGTAGGGGTGCGGCTTCTTGGCAAACCGACGCCAGTAGATGAGCTGATTGAAGCGGCGGAGCGTATTCAGATCGATCATCATCTCCGCGACGAGATCGCGCACGCGTGGGTCTTCCAACAGAGGCTTGCCGCCAACGTGCGTATTACGGCAGTACTCGACGACCCGCTCGACCAGAGGATCCGCGGCAATTCTGCCGTCGCCGCCGTGTTCCAGCTCCATGTGGGTGCTGGCAACTTTCCAGCCGTTGTTTTCGCCGCCGATCAAGTATTTTGCCGGGACGCGCACGTTATCGAAGAACACCGCGTTCTTGATACCCATCATTAAATACATGTGCTGGATCGTAATGCCGGGAAGATTTGCCGGAACGTGTAGCCACGCGAGGTTTTCGTGGCGCTTGCCCTGCGGGTTTGTACAAACGAGGGTCCAGAGGTAGTCGGGCGGCAGGTGATGACCCACCATGACCTTCTGGCCGTTGACGATATAGTCATCGCCGTCGCGGATCGCTTTGGTCTGGCAGTTTGCAATGTCGCTGCCGCCGTGCGGCTCGGTCAGGACTTGCCAAACGCAGGTTTGCGCCCGAGTGATAGGCGGGAGAAATTCCGCTTTTTGCTCTTCTGTTCCCCAGCGGATCAGCACCGGCGCAACGATTCGCGCGAGGGTGTAAAAGACATGCGAGAGATTCAGTCCGTATTTAAACAGCTCGGTTTCGAGCACGATCTGATGATCGACCGTGAGCTCGGCGCCGCCGTACTTCTTTGGATAAATCGGAAACAACCAGCCGTTAGCGCCAAGCTTTTCGGCAAGGCCGCGGCGAAACTTATATTCCTGGTTGTCCTCGCGCGTCGACCAGGAAGCCGACCAGCGCAGGTGGCCATAACCCTTGAACTGCTCGGCGAGCCATGCGGCGACCTCGTTACGAAACTCGACAACGTGTGGCGGATCGGCAGATACGTTAAAATCCATATTCACTCCTTTTTCTTCGGCGTTTAGAGTCTCGGGTCCGGAGTCTCAAGTTTCCACCCGGGACGTGAGACGCTAAACTCCGGACATTCTATATCACTCCACTTGCTCTTAACTCCTTCAGTGCTTGATCGGCGTAGCCCAGTTTTCCCAAGACTTCTTCAGTATGCTCGCCCAATAACGGCGCCGCCCGGTAAAATCTCGCAGGTGTCGCCGAGAGATTGATGGGGCTGCCGACCAGATTGCTCGTTCCCAGCTTCGGGTGAGCGATCTGCTTGGGAATTCCCATGTGCTTGATCTGCGGATTTTCGAAAACTTCAGCGATCGTGTTGATCGGCGCATTGGGAATGTGATTGGCGTCAAGCCGGGGCAGCCAGTAGTCGCGTGGTTTGCGCCGAAACTGCTCGCGCAAGAGTTTGACGATCTCATCGTGCCGATCGGTGCGGAGTTTGCTCGTGGCAAACCGCGAGTCGCTGACTAAATCATCGAGCTCGCCCGCTTTCAACAAGCCTTCCCACGCCTCGTTGTGGCCGGACAGATGAACCATGAAGGGTTTTCCATCGCAATCGAGCAAACTGTAGATCCTGCCCTTCGGGAAATTTTCGCGCGATACCGCTTCGCCGCCGTTCAGGTAATCGGCGACGTGAGACTCGATGAACGCGATGGCCACCTGCAAAAGCGACACATCGATGAACTGGCCGAGTCCGGTTTTGCCGCGCGCCAGCAGCGCGGCCATGATGCCGTGCGCCGCAAAAACCCCGGCGGCATGATCCACAAAAGAGACGCCGGCGACTTTTGGGTCGTCGAGATCGGTGACCAAGCTCATCATCCCGCCGAGCGCCTGGCCGATGGTGTCGAATCCGGGCTTGTCGCGATAAGGACCGCTTTGGCCATAGCCGGAAATCGAACAATGGATGAGTCGGGGATTACGTTGCGACAATTCGTCATAATCCAGATTCAAGCGGCTGCGTGTTGCTGGACGAAAATTTTCTAGAAAGATATCCGCCGTTGCCAGCAATTTCAGAAGAATTTCGCGGGCCTTCTTTTCTTGCAGGTTGAGCGTGACGCTTTTTTTATTGCGATTGAGGGCGCGAAAACTCGGGCCGTAACCTTCATATTTCGGATTGCGCCCACGATGAGTATCGCCGCCTCCGGGCAATTCGATTTTGATCACTTCGCAGCCAAGATCACCGAGGAGACTGCTCGCGTAGGGGCCGGCGACATGGCCGCTGACATCGATGCAGGTAAATCCTTCGAGCGCTCCGGAAATCATGGTTCAATTTACGTTCGCTTCGTGCTCTCTACGTCATTCCCGGGGAACGCTGGAATTCAGGTTCGAAGGTCGTGATTCCAATCGCGCTACCCGCATGGCGTTTCGTGCTTTATCGAATGACGACAGATACAAGTTGCCTTATCGCAATCAAAAAAGCTTTTCCAGTCTGGAAATTCGGCCCGGTTCATCTGAAATCTGACCGCGCGCAGGAGCGAAGGCAGATCGATTCAAGAAGGCTTTCTCTCTCCGTTCGAAATGACAAATGTGCCGAATGACGGTTCTTAGATTTGTGGATAATTCCTAGTGACTTTCTCGCAAGACGAGCGAGTTTTCTTGAGCAGCGCTTAGAGATGTGCAACTGTGGCGGCAAAATGGCTCAGGAGGTTTTCATGCGGTACGAGCTTTACTATCAGCCCTCGATCCAAGGCCGGGGTGAATTTGTTCGGTTGCCGTTGGAAGATGCCGGCGCCGATTATGTCGACGTGGCGCGCGATCCGAACTTTGGCCGGCCCGGAATTATGAAATTTCTCGAAGACGCAACTTTGGAACATCCGCCGTTCGCCCCGCCGTTTCTGAAAGCGGGCAAGCTCCTGATTTCCCAAACTGCCAACATTTTGCAGTTCCTTGGCCCCCGGCTCGATCTCGTGCCAAAAAGCGAAGCAAGTCGGATCTGGGCGAACCAGCTACAGCTGACCATCGCCGATTGGCTTTATGAGGCCGGCCAAACGCATCACCCCATCGCCAATGTGCTCTACTATGAGGAGCAAAAAGACGAAGGGAAAAAACGCGCCGGCCACTTCATTGCGAATCGCATCCCGAAGTTCCTCGACTATTTTGAAAGAATTCTCAAACAGAACGCGAACGGCGGCGATTTCGTTTTCGGTAAAAGGGTTTGCTATGTCGATCTCTCACTGTTTCAGATGATCGAAGGCTTGCGCTATGCGTTTCCCAAGGCGATGGCGCGACTCGAGCCGCAACATCCGCGCATGGTGACGTTACATGATCGGGTCGAAGCGCGGCCGCGGATCGCGGCGTATCTTTCGTCAGCGCGGCGGCTTGCGTTCAACGAGCAGGGGATTTTTCGCCATTATCCTGAGCTGGAAGAGGAATAGATCTAGAACAGATTCGCTAATCCGGGAAAGCCGGAAGCAAAGAACTGGAGCTTTCACCACGAAGACACGAAGGTTCTCGTAGAGTGCGACCTTTTTGGACGTCTCACACGCGCATCAACATCGCGGTGGCCGGCCTGCCAGTCGCGGCCTCGATGGCCGCGGCATAGAGTCCGACTTGGCGTCGATAAACGATTTCATGATCACCTAAATCTTCATCGGTCTTGAAATCAATGACGATCCAGTGCCGATCTTGCTCGAACGCGATGTCCACGACACCCTCCATGAGAAAGCCTTCGTGATCGCGCCACGCAATCGGCGCTTCGCGACGGCAGAGGTGTTGTTTCTCCGCACCCCGTGCCTGATCGAAAACCGAATGCGCAAGGGCCGCCGCGACAGCTTCGCCTGCCGCAGCGATCTCTTCGGCTGTGGCACCGATGATGCGGCCATGCACGGTCGCGAGCTCGCGAATTAATTTTAAGTCGCCGTCGAGCGGTATGCTTGCTAAAACGGCGTGCACCAGGCTGCCGAAGCGTGGTCCCGAGGGCCGGTTCGTCGCGCGAGCCAGCTCGACTATCTCGACGGCTGGCATGGTCGGCGTTTGGCCGTCCGTCCCAGTTATTTTCGCCGATTCGGTAACGGTGCGGATCGCCATCGAGCCCTGAGTGCCCGTCGTAACCGCTGTGTTCCGCCTATTCCGCCAATTGTTGTAAGCGAACAGACCGGCTTCGACGGTTTGCGGCGCGACATCTTTCACGATGAGGTCGGGCCGTCGGATCCCAAGGGGCGCCTCGGCGCCCAGCTTGAGGGCACGCGGATCCCACCAGACGACCGAAAAATCCCCGGGTGTAAGCACATGCAGTCCCGGAGCAACCGTGTTCGATCCGGCCGCGGTGCCGCCCGGGCGAATTAAAACTGAGTCGCTCGATCTGAACTCCGGTGCGCCCGGCGCCTGTAACTGCTGCCGTCGCTTTCCAATGGGTGGATAAATTGCGCTGTTTAGCGGCTTGATCCAACCGTCTCTCTCTTCATCGCTTACTGCCGGGATCACCAGCAGGTCCCGCGCACGGGTTGCGGCCACATAGGCGACGCGGGCGCCCTCGGCTTCATCGCGGCGCAATTCTTGGTCTTCGTGCTCGAGTAAATCAGCCGGTGAGCAGCCCGCGAGACGTACAGCACATACGCCGCGATCAGAGTCGATGGTGCGACTTGCCACAGACGCGCGCAGCTTCGCCGTGATGTCGGCAAGAACGACGATGGGAAATTCCAACCCCTTGGCTCGATGGACGGTCATCAAGCGGACGCCATCGCTTCCTTCTTCGAGAATAGGCGCTTCACCCACTTCGCCGCTCTCGGCCTGCTGGCGGAGCTCGTCGATGAAACCGCGAAAGGAAATTCCGCCTTCGGCTTCATAGCGACGGGCCAAATCGCTGACATGCGCCACATTCGCAAGCACCTGCTCGCCGCCATGCTCGAGGGCAAAGCCGACGTGCGCGCGCGTGGTTTCGAGTAACTCGGCAATGGTTGTGGCAATCGGCACCCGATTGCGAGCGCGATGGAGTGCTTGAAGGTTTTGCAGTGCTCTCACAATCGCAGCGAGATTCTCGGATACTTTTTCGGGAATCCGAAATGGATGGAAACGGCCAAATTTATGACGATACTCCAGCAGCTCCTCATCGCTGATCGCGAAGAGTGACCCGCGCAGGGTCGCAAAGACCGACAACTCATCATCCGGCCATTCAATGGCGGCGAGAGCGGCGCGCAAGGCTTCGATCTCGGCACGATTGTGAAAGGAGCGACCGCCGACGAGCAAGTGAGGAATGCCGCGCGCTTCAAGCGCCTCGACGTATGGCCGGGTCATATCTTCTTGATAGCTGATGAAACGGCGAAACAGTATACAGATATGCCGAGCTTGAATCGGCACGAGGTGCTCCGTTTCACCGGGGCGAAAACCCAGCGCCGCGCTGGGCGCCAGCAAAGCCTTCGTTAGGGCCGGCCTCTCGGCGACTTGCCAACCGCTTTCGTCAATGAGCCATTGGATGAACGCCCCGACCGCATCGGGAAGAGATTTCTCAATCGCGCCGTTGGAAATTCGACGATAACCGTACGGCTCCGGCACCGGTAGTGCTATGACGCAGGGCTGTTCCGCTCGATCCAACCGAAAAGGCTCCAGCGGTACGTATGCTGCTTGCAGGCTATCACCGTCACCGTTCATTACGGGCGCAAAGGCCGCATTGATGGCGCGCTGAATGTTAGGCCGCGCACGAAAACTGGTGCGCAGGGTGACACGCCGCGCCCCGGAGGTCTCCAGGATCTCATAGACGCCCCGGTACAGGCCGACATCGGCGCGTCGAAAACGATAGATCGATTGTTTGGGATCGCCGACTAAAAAAAGTTTTCCCGGTACCGGGCAAATTTCCCGCCAATTCGTCAGGGACGGGTCGGCGGCCGCAAGCAGTAACAGGATTTCCGTCTGCAGTGGATCGGTGTCCTGGAACTCGTCGACAAAAATGCGTTTGAAACGATTTTGAAAGCTTGCCCGCACAGTCGAATTGTCGCGCAGAAGATCTCTGGTCTTGAGCAGTAGATCGAGAAAATCCAGCACACCGGCTTTGCTTTTGGCGAGCTCATATGCGCTGACGCAGTCGCGCAACTCCTGGCGCAGTGCTGCAGCCAGATCGGCGTTGGCATCGGTCTCAAAAAGTATCAAGCCATTCAGCAGGCTTTCGTGCGCGCGCCAGACCTGCTCGCGCAGCACGCCGGTGCGGTAATTTCTACCATTGCCTTTTCTTGGATCTTTGAAATTACGATTGTGGCAAAGCTCGATCAGTCCTGCTTCAATGCGATCGTAATCCCGTGCCGCGACAGATTCGATACGGCGAATCTCATCGGCGAGCTTTCTCACCGCCCAACAATCCGCATTCAATGGATCCGAGCTGGATTGTGGAGATTCGAGCAGCTCAGCTAACTCGTTCAATTCTCGAACGAGCTCATCGATTCGTGCGGCGCGATCGAACTGCGGCCGCTGCCACTCACCTTCAAAATCGCGCCATTGGAGTAGTTCCCAACCAGCTCGTCGCAGCCGATCCGTGGGGCCATTGCCGCCGTCCATGTCCGCGCCAAAACCGCCAAAACTTGGACGGCGCAACGCGCGCTTGACGCCGTCCGGTGGATCGGCGAGCTGATTCTCCAGCCAATGATGAAACGCTTCATCATAGATCCGTGTGGCTTGCGCTTCAGTGAGGACGGTAAACAAGGGATCGATACGCGCTTCAACCGGCCGTTCGCGGAGAAGGTCGGCGCAAAAACCGTGAATCGTGCTGACCTGCGCTTCTTCGAGCCGACCGAGGGCGCGATCGAGCCGGGTGCGGTCGTCGGATCCGCTCGTGGAAGCGCCTCTGGCCTCTTCGAGGGCTTCGCGCAGACGGAGCTTCAACTCTCCAGCGGCCTTCTCCGTGAACGTGACTGCGACAATCTCGGTAACCTCGGCGCGGCCGGTCTCGATGACGCGCACGATGCGGCGAACCAGTTCGGTGGTTTTGCCGGCGCCGGCGGCCGCCTCGACGATGAGCGTGTCATCGAGCGCGCTGACAATCTGGTCGCGGTCGGCCTGGTCGGAGATGGCCGGCATTACGGTCGTCCTCTCAAATCCAACAGATCGGCAATTTCTTTATGCGATTTGCGCCGGGCGCGACGCTCCTGATCTGGACCGCACACCGACAGGAAGTCACAAAAAGAGCAGGCCTTCTCGGCTGGCACCGGCGGCAGCATGCCGGCCTCTACGGCGCGATCGATGATCTCCAGGACTTCAGTGCCCATAGCGCGTGTTCGCTCATTGATTGGAACATGATGCTCGGTGAAACCGCCTGCAGTCGTGCAGTATGAAAAACGCGCGCTCTCGACGGTGTAACCGGTGGCGGCTTCTACCGCGAGACTATACAGCACCGGCTGGAGTTGTTGGCCATGTCCAATGATCGATCCGCGCGCCGAGCGATTCTTCGAGGTCTTGTGGTCGGTGACCCTCAGGATATTCGTGCCGGGCTGGCGCTCGATCAAATCGATGGCGCCGCGCAGAATGAAACGGCCATCAATCTTGACCGGCTCGCGCCGGCTCTTCGGATCGCGCCCGGGCGCATCCGCGAGGCCAAAACCGAACTCAAACAACCACGGCTCCCATGCGATGCTTTGCACAAGCTCACGCGCCCAGATGTGGAGATCGGTCCGAATACTGGCAATTTCATCCTGCCAGACGCGCTCCACCGCAGGCGCGAGAAGCTCTGCGTAATTGTCCGCCACCCGCGTCAAAGTTTCATCGACAACCGCAACTATCGCCGGTGTCGAGGCCGGGGAAATCGGAATGGCGCGCTGCTGCAAGGCACGAAAAAATTCGGCCAGCACCTCATGAAACAATCTTCCTTTGGTAAGAGGATCCATGCGATCGAGAGGCTCAGGTTCCTCGAGGGGAGCCAGGTGATACAGCGATGAAAGCAAAAAGCGGTAAGGGCAGTAGGCGTAATTCTGCAACGCGGAGACCGAGTAAGGTCGGGCACCAAGACGCTGCGATTCGAGAAAAGGACGTGTCGAGTCGGTCGCCCGAACCAATCCATCGTAATGCGACCACGGCGTTCTAGCGCGGGCCCAGCGTTCGCTGGCCGAGCGACGCAGATACTCATTGAGCCCGAGCATATAGTGGGCGTGACCCTTCACGTCATGGGTGCTGCGCATGAGATTGCGCAAAACCGATAAATCGTGCTCGAAATCGTCAATGGCGTCTTGCGGATTGACCGGCGCTGGCCAGGCGAGGCTGGCATTGGAGTTCTCCGAAGCTTCGAGTTCGATCTGCTGATGATCGGGAATGCGGCCCGTCACCGCGCGCATTAGTTCCAGGGCGTAGAACGAGGGTACACGCGCGCGGGCTTCAGCGGTTTCGACGCGCGGAAATGACGCATACAGGCGCTCGGTTGCCGCCCCGAGCGAGAGGCGCAGCAAAAGCCGTTCGTAGTCGGCGCGATCCTCTTGCAAGGTCAAGTCGTGTCCGATCGCGCGCCGAAGATCATCCAGCAGGAGCGGATCCTCGTGAAGTTTTTGCGGGAAGAGCCGTTCGGCCAAACCGGGGACGAACACGACTCGGAAAGCTCGGCCGCGGATTTGTTCCGGGCTGCAAACGAACACTCGGCCATATCGATACAGAGGCGGCTCCACTTCAAGTGAGCCGAGCCGATCGGCAAGCACGTCTCTGACTTCAACCAATGTGACCGGTGCCACGGCAGCCATCGGCCGGAGGTCGGCAAAGACCCTAAGAACGAACTCGGGGCGCCGGAGCACGCGCGGCGCAAGCTGTTCAAGCCGCTCAAGCCAATCGCCCCACCCGGCTTGCTTTGGCCAAGCCGAGAGCTCTTGGATCAGCGGCAACGAAAAATTCTGCAGATGAGCAAGGTTCTGGCGCTCGCGCTCGAGCCGCGCGAGACGCGGCGAATCAGGCTCATTCGAGGCAAGCTCACGAATCTTGAGCTCGTACTCGGCCGATAATCCCTTCAGCCGACGCGCCCAACGCTCGCTCCCGCCGATCACGGCGGATTCAACCAGCAAGCTCTCCCATTTCCACGGCGCTCGCAAGGTGCCGGCGAGTACCGCACGGTCGGCGTCGATTTTCGCATCTGCTCGCTCGCTTTCGTCTTCTTTGATTTCATCACGCGCGAGGCCCCGTTCGGAAAGAACACCGAAAATCTCGTCGCCTGACGCGACCCAATTCGGCGTGTTTGTATGCTTTGTGCCGGCGGGATCCAATCCCGGCACCTGTCCCAGGGAAAGATATTCGGCGAATCGTTTTGCCGAAAAATTTTCCACCACACAATTGAGAATCGCGAGAAAAGCGTGTCCTGCAGGATCGGGGCGACGGGTACCGCGATCGAAATATGCCGGAACGCCCGCCCGGCCCAATGCATGTTCCAGGAGCCCGACGTACTGCGCAGCAGAGCGAATGACAACGGCAATTTCGTCAAAGCGGACGCCGCGCTCTGATTCTCTCAGAATGCGGCGTGCGATCTCGACGCATTCGCGGCCCTCGCCGGGTGCGGAAAACCATTCCAGCTCGCCGATGCGCTGCCTCTGCGGCGGAGGTTCCTGCGAGAAAATATAGCGTGAGAGCTGAGTCAGATCGTTGAGTTCACGATCCTGTCGAAGTTCGGCGCGCACACCCCGTTTGTCGAGCTCCCGCACGGCCGTCATATCGCCGGCGGGAATGGTAATCATCACGCGCGGGGATTGCTGCACGAGTTCCCAGAGAAACTGGCCCTCGGTGGTGCACGTCAATGGAACATCGAGCAGCAGCAGCGGCAGCGGTGGCCATCCTGCCAACGGAGATGCTAGTGCTTTGATTGCGGTTTGAAACAATGCAGCACGATCGCTCGCACCGGCGCTATTGATGAGGGCGTCCACACGATCGAGCAAACTTGCGAGGTCACTGCCACTCCGCGGCAGCCGCACCAACTCGTCGCTTCCTAAACCCGCCAGCCTCAATTCCAAGAGCGTCCGCGCCAGCGCCTTGGGAAAGCCAGGTGTTTGCGAGATTGGCGAGAAATAACGCAACTGCGCATCGGTGCGGGCTTCGAATGCTGCGCGGGTGGCCACGGCTTCGTGGCCCAGTGCGGTCATCGGGGCATGATCATGTGAGGCCAATTCGATGATCGCCAGCCGAGCAGC
>Ga0207706_10001749_pt1 | contig 21310 bp, 21 predicted proteins | sample KBSC53metaG_FD_184318 | JGI IMG/M metagenome (GOLD analysis project Ga0207706, IMG submission 184318) | Corn rhizosphere microbial communities from Kellogg Biological Station, Michigan, USA - KBS C5-3 metaG (SPAdes) (version 2) | ecosystem: Host-associated > Plants > Roots > Rhizosphere > Soil ... | reverse complement strand
CAGCGAGGTCGCGTTGTTGTAGGTCCGCGGGTCGGTGAAGTCGATGGTGCCGACCGAGGGCGTGGTGGTCGACGCACGCGAGTCGAGGTTCATCTCCATCTCGATTTCGGCGGTCGGGTTCGGGCTGATGCCGGCGCTGGGCAGTTGCATCGGCGCGGCAGTGCCCGGCTGGATCACGCCGGCACCGTCGGCCGGGTAGCCCATCAGCTTCTGCTTCTGGTTGTTGACGATGTAGCCCTCGCGGTCGATCTTGAACTGGCCGTTGCGGGTGTACAGCGTGGTGCTGTTGCCGTCCTGCACCTGGAAGAAGCCCGAGCCGTTGATCGCCAGGTCCAGCGGGTTGTCGGTGGTGGTGATGTTGCCCTGCGTGAACTGCTGGGCCACGCCGCCGATCGCCACGCCGATGCCGACCTGGCTGGTGCCGGTGCCGCTGAGCGCGGCCGCGTAGACGTCGGCGAACTCCGCGCGCGACGACTTGGCGCCGTAGGTGTTGGCGTTGGCGATGTTGTTGCCGATGATCTCGAGGCTCTTGCTCGTGGCGTTCAGACCCGACAGGCCTTGCTGGAAGCTCATGGTGATGTCCTTTGCTCAGGGATGCGTGCGTTCGCGTTCAGCCCGCGGGTGGATCAGTCGAATGCCTTGATCTGGTTGTACGGCGTGTCGCCGTTGCGCTCGAGCTCGAGCGTCAGCGTGTCGCCCTGGATGCCCACCGCATCCACCTTGTCGCGCATCAGCGCGGTGGTGGGCACCGTGGCCGCGCCGTGGGTGGCGGTGACGCGGAAGCTCAGCTTCGCGTCGGCGGCCACGCCGTTGAGCGTCCAGCTGAAGTCGTGGCGGCCGCTGGTCTCGGCGCCGAGGTCCATCGTGTCGATCACGCGGCCGGAGGCGTTGAGCACCTCGACCTTGACCTTGTCGGCCGCGCTGTCCATCTCGAAGGTGCCGGTGGCCTTGCCGTCGGCCACGGCCAGCTTGTTGCCTTCGAGCAGCACCTCGCGGCCGATCAGCGAGGCGCCCTGCAGCGCCTGCATCTGCACGAACTGCGAGTTGAGGCCGGCCACCGTGGTGTTGAGCTTCTCGATGCCGCTGACCGTGTTGATCTGCGCCATCTGGCTGGTCACCTGCGCGTTGTCCATCGGGTTCAGCGGGTCCTGGTTCTGCATCTGCGTGACCAGCAGCTTCAGGAAACGGTCGGCGCTGGCGGCGTCGTCCTTCTTGCTGGTCGAGGCGCTGCCGGTGGAAGAAGAGGTGCCGTTCAGGACGGACAGGTCGATGCTCATGGGTCAGCCTTTGCGGTTGCGGATCAGCCCTGCCCCATCTGCAGCGTCTTCAGCAGCAGGCTCTTGGCGGTGTTCATCACTTCGACGTTGTTCTGGTAGGAGCGCGAGGCCGAGATCATGTTGACCATCTCCTCGACCGGGTTCACGTTGCTGTAGGTCACGTAGCCCTCGGCGTCGGCCTGCGGGTGCTTGGGGTCGTGCACGCGGCGGCCGGGCGTCTGGTCCTCGCTGACGGTGCTGACGGTGACGCCGGCGGCGCCCACCTCGCCCATCAGCTGCGTCTGGAACACCACCTGCCGCGCCTTGTAGGCCTGGCCGTCGGGGCCGGCCACGGTGTCGGCATTGGCGAGGTTGGAGGCCACCACGTTGAGCCGCTGGCTCTGCGCGCTCACGGCGCTGCCGGCCACGTTGAAGATCTGGAACATGCTCATGCGCTACTCCTCAGGCGTGTTCACTGGCCTTTGATGGCCTCGACGATCTGCTTCACGTCGGCATTGATGAAGCGCAGCGCGGCTTCGTACTTCACCGAGTTGTCGGCGAAGGCGGCGCGCTCGCGGTCGAGGTCGACCGTGTTGCGGTCGAGGTTGGTCTGGGCGGCGGTGGCATACAGCAGGTTGGGCTCGGCGCGCGCGCCGGCCGCAGGCTGGATATGACCCGGCTGCGTGGCCGCCATGTCGCCGGCCTTGGCGCCGCCGGTGGCCTCGCGCAGCGCCTGCGAGAAGTTCATCTCGCGGGCCTGGTAGCCGGGCGTGTCGGCATTGGCGATGTTGCTCGCGATCAGGCGCTGGCGCTCGGAACGCAGCACCAGGGCCTGGGTCTGGAAGTGCAGTGCGTCGGTGAGGCGGTTGATCATGATGCGGGACACATCGGCAAGGCCCATGAGGGCGATGTGACGGATTGTGTTGAGCGCCCGCCGGAACATAAGCGCGAATAACGCAGCCATTGCCCCGCATTTCGCGCTGCTGCCGCCGACACCGCGCTTCTACAGTGGCAGCGTGGACAAGAGCCTTCGCAACACCCCCGCCCTGGGCCTGCCGGCGATCGCCGGTGTGCTGTGGCTGCTGCTGCTCGTCGGCCTGCTGGCGATGTCGGCGCCGCTGTGGGCGGCCGAGGCCGGCGCCACCGCGCTGGGCGAAGAGCTCGCGCAGCAGGTCCAGCAGCTGACGCTGGAGGCCTCGCGCCGCGCCGCCGGCGACGCCCGGGTGGAAATCGCGGTCGGCCAGCTCGACCCGCGGCTGCGCCTGGCCCCCTGCGAGCGCGTGCAGCCGTATCTGCCGGCGGGCAGCAAGCCCTGGGGCAAGACGCGCGTGGGCCTGCGCTGCGTGCAGGGCCCCACGCCATGGAATGTGTTCCTGCCGGTGACGGTGAAGGTGTTCGCCCGCTCGCTGGTGGCGGCCGGCCCGCTGTCGGCCGGCACCGTGCTGGCGGCAGCCGACCTGCGCGAAGCCGAAGTCGACCTCGCCGCCGCGCCCGGCGCGGCGATTGCCCAATCTGCAGCGGCCGTGGGCCGCACCCTGGCGCGGCCGCTGGCCGCCGGCGACGCGCTGCGGCAGACCGACCTCAAAGTGCGCCAGTGGTTCGCCGCCGGCGAGACGGTGCAGCTGCTCGCGGTCGGCAACGGCTACAGCGTCAGCGGCGAAGGCCAGGCGATGTCACCCGGCCTCGAGGGACAGGCGGTGCGGGTGCGCACCGAGAGCGGGCGCATCGTGACCGGCCAGGCCGTCGGCGAGCACCGCGTCGAACTGAGTTTGTGACCATGTGTGTCTGCATTCCCCCCCTTTTTCGGCCCGCGCCCCCTCGTTTGAGGGGGGTGACCGCGATTCTTCGAAAAAGGCCTAAAGTCCGCGACCAGCAGTCCGATACACCGACCATGTTGACCGGGCTGGGCGCCTGCCCTGCCCTTTGGAGCACACCATGAAAATCGGCCATCTCGAGAACAAGCCCGTCGTGACCTCGGTCGCCACCGAGCGCAAGGGGAATGCGGGGGATGCCACGGCCAAGGCAGGCGGCGCCACCGAAGCCAGCGCCACCGTCGAGCTGTCGTCGGCGGCCTCGCTGCTGCAGGTGGACGGCAACGCGGCCGAGTTCGACCAGGCCAAGGTCGAGCGCATCGCCCAGGCCATCCGCGACGGCAAGTTCCAGGTGAACCCTGAAGCCATTGCCGACAAGCTGATCGCCAACGCACAGGAACTGCTGAGCCGCGCCTCTCATTGAGCCGTCTTCCGTCCTCACGTTGTAGCGGGCCTTCCCCATGCTGACCCTGCCAGACACCCGCGCGGTACCGGAACCCGGCACCGAACTCGAAAGCGCACTCGCGGCAGTGGAGCTGAGGCTGCAGGCGCTCGGCGAGGCGCTGCGCGAGCGCGACGCCCAGGCCATCGACACCCACGCCAGCGAGCTGCACCGCGCGCTGGCCAACGCGGTGCACCGCTTCGCCCAGGCTGCGCGCCAGGGCGGCGTGCCCGCCAACCTGCGCCGCCGCCTGGCCACCGCCAGCGGCCAGGTCGCCGCCCAGCGCGAATCGCTGGCGCGCGCCACCGCCGCGCTCGATCGCGCGATCGACGTGCTGATGCCGGCCTCCACCGGCGGCGTCTATTCCTCCCAGGGCAACACCGACCGCAACCCGCGCGGCGGTGTGGTACAGGCCTGAAGCGTTACTAGGTCGCGGCTGCGGCCGCTCGTCCTCGTCAAGGCCGCCGGTCGCACGCCGATAAAGCTGAGGCGAACACCGGGAGCGACCCCCATGCCAGCCTTCGACGCCGAAACCGGCGACTCCTGCCGACCATGAGTGCCCAGCTGATGCGGCGTGCCGTGCTGGCGCTGCGCGCCGGCCTGCGCTACCCCGCCGAGCACCCGCTCGGCCGCCGCGTGGTGGCCTGGACGGTCGCGTGCAGCACCTGCGTGGCGCTGCTGGCCACCGGCGTGCAGCTGTTCGCCGACTACCGGCGCGATCTCTCGCTGATCGAGCAGCGCATGACCGAGATCGAGCATTCGTATCTCGAGAGCCTGGCCGTCTCGGCCTGGAACATCGACCAGGTGCAGGTGCGCACGCAGCTGCGCGGCATCCTGCGGCTGCCCGACCTGAGCTACGTGGCGCTGCTCGACGCGAAGCGTCAGCCGGTCGAGCAGGTGGGCAACGCCGCGGCGCGCTACGGCACCGTGAGGCGGGAATTCCCGGTGGTCTTCACCCCCAGCGGCATCGGCCGCGAGAAGGTCGCGCTCGGCACGCTGGTGGTCACCGCCAGCCTCGACGGCGTGTACGACCGGCTGGGCCACCAGGCGCTGCTGATCCTGACGACGCAGGGCATCAAGACCTTCTTCGTCGTCACGTTCATGCTGTTCATCTTCCAGCGGCTGGTGAGCCGGCCGCTGAGTGCGGTGGCGCGGGCCGCGCGCCAGCTCAACGTGAACCGCCTGGCCGAGCCGATCGTGCTGGAGCGCAAGCGGCGCCCGGGCACCGCCGACGAGCTCGACATCCTCGTCGAGGCGATGAACGGCATGCGCAGCTCGCTGCAGCGCGACGTGGCCGAGCTGCGCGAGACGCGGCGCGCGCTGTGGACCAGCGAGGAGCGTTACCGCAGCCTGGCCGAATCGACCAGCATCGTGCCCTGGGAGGCCGATGCCGTCTCGGGCGACATCACCTTCGTCGGCCCGCAGGTCGAGCGCATCCTCGGCATCCCGCGCGAGCGCTGGTACGAACGCGGCTTCTGGCGCAGCGTGGTGCATGCCGAGGACCGCGGCCGCCTGCTCGAGGCGCTGCGCAAGGCCCACCTGGCGCCGCCCGACCTCGAATGCCGGCTGGTCGACGGCCAGGGCCGGCTGCGCTGGATGTCGGTACGCGCCGCGCGCATCGACGTGCCGAAGGTCGGCAAGATCCTGCGCGGCTACCTGATCGACATCGACGCCAAGAAGCGCACCGAGCTCGAGCTGGCCACCTACCGCGTGCAGCTCGAGGAGCTGGTCGCGCAGCGCACCGCGCAGCTGGCGGCCAACGTCACCGAGCTGGAGGTGACGATCGAGAAGCTCAACGTCGAGATGCAGGAGCGCCAGCGATTCGAGGAAGAGCTGCGCAAGCAGGCGCTGCACGATGCGCTCACCGGCCTGCCCAACCGCTCGCTGCTGATGGACCGGCTGGACCTGGCGATCAAGCTGGCCCAGCGCAACAAGCATCCGCTGACGCTGCTGTTCATCGACCTCGACCGCTTCAAGGTCATCAACGACAGCCTGGGCCACGATGCCGGCGACGAGCTGCTGAAGACGGTGACGCGGCGCGTGAGCGAATGCGTGCGCACCAGCGACACCTTCGCCCGCCTCGGCGGCGACGAATTCGTGCTGCTGCTGCCCAACGCGATCCCCGACGAGGTGCTGGCCCGGCTGATCGGCCGCATCACGCAGGCGGTGTCGGAGCCGGTGGTGCTGTCGGGCCACGAGGTCGCGGTGACCTGCAGCATCGGCTGCAGCGTGTACCCGCACGACGGCACCGACTCGGCCACGCTGCTCAAGCACGCCGATGCCGCGATGTACAGCGCCAAGGAGCAGGGCCGCAACAACGTGCAGCGCTACACGGCCGACCTGAACCAGAAGGTCAACGAGCAGCTCGAGACCGAGTCGCATCTGCGGCGCGCGCTGCAGCGCGGCGAGTTCCTGCTGCACTACCAGCCGCAGGTCGACCTGAAGAGCGGCGAGATCGTCGGCGTCGAGGCGCTGATCCGCTGGCAGCATCCCGAATGGGGCATGGTGCCGCCGCTGCGCTTCATCCCGATCGCCGAGGACACCGGCCTGATCGGCCCGATCGGCGAATGGGTGCTGCGCACCGCCTGCGCGCAGGCGGTGGCCTGGCAACGCGCCGGCCTGCCGCCGCTGCGCATGAGCGTGAACCTGTCGGCCCAGCAGTTCCTCAATCCTGCACTGGAATCGCAGGTCTCGTCCGCGCTCGCGGAATCGGGCCTGCCTGCGGCGCTGCTGGAGCTGGAGCTGACCGAGAGCGTCTCGATGAAGAACCCGGAGGACACGATCCGCATCCTGTCGCGCTTCAACGGGCTGGGCATCAACATCGCGATCGACGATTTCGGCACCGGCTATTCGAACCTCGCCTACCTGCGCCGCTTCCCTGTGCACCGCGTCAAGCTCGACCGCTCGTTCGTCGGCGAGCTGACCCAGCAGGAAAGCAGCCATGTGATCTGCGAAGCGATCGTCGCGATGGCGCACAAGCTCAATCTCGAGGTGGTGGCCGAAGGCGTGGAGACCATCGAGCAGCGCGACCAGCTCAAGGCCTACGGCTGCGATTCGATGCAGGGCTACTGGTTCTCGCGCCCGCTGTCGGCCGCGACCTGCGAAGCGCTGCTGCGCGAACGCTGCGGCCGCGGATGGAAGGCACTCGCGGCGGCCTGACCCCCCACATGAAACGGAGCCGATCTTGATCCAAGCCAGCTTCGAACACACCCTGCTGCACACGCTCGTCGAGAGCGTGCCTCACCGCATCTACGCCAAGGACACCGAGGGCCGCTTCACCTTCGCCAACCAGGCCGTCGCCATCGGCATGGGCCTGACCGGGCCCTCGCAGCTGCTGGGCCGCACCGATTTCGACTTCTACCCTGCCGAAGCGGCACGCGGATATTTCGCGCAGGAGCAGGCCATCATGCGCAGCGGCCAGCCGCTGCTGAACCACGAAGAGCATGTGAAGTACCTGCTGCTGGAGCAGGAGTGCTGGCTGCTGACGACGAAGGTGCCGTTGCGCAACGGGCGCGGCGAAGTGATCGGCCTGGTCGGCATCAACTACGACATCACGCCGCTGAAAACCACCGAACGGGCGCTGCGCGAGGCGGAGGAGTCCCTGCGCCACCAGGCGCTGCACGATGCGCTGACCGGCCTGCCGAACCGATCATTGCTGATGGACCGGCTCGATCACGCGATCTGCGCCGCCCAGCGCAACCAGCATCCGCTCACGCTGCTGTTCATCGACCTCGACCGCTTCAAGCTCGTGAACGACACGCTGGGCCACGACGCGGGCGACGAGTTGCTGAAGGTGGTGGCGCAGCGCGTGGGCCACTGCGTGCGCAGCAGCGACACGCTGGCGCGCCTGGGCGGCGACGAGTTCGTGCTGCTGCTGCCCAATGCGATGCCCGACGACGTGCTGCTGCGTCTGATAAGGCGCATCCGCAGCGCGGTGGCGCGGCCGCTGCCGTGGGGTGGGCATGAGATCTCGGTCACCTGCAGCATCGGCTGCTGCACCTTCCCGGAAGACGGCGCGGACGCCGCCACGCTGCTGAAGCGGGCCGACTCGGCGATGTACCGCGCCAAGCAGGGCGGGCGCGACAGCGCCTGCCGCTACGGCCGCGGCTGAGATCAGAACTTGAAGCCGATCCGCACACCGCCCCAGTGGCGGCCGTTGACGACGATCGGCGCCGCGGCTTCCTTCATGATCACGAAGTTGCCGCCGCCCATGTCCCGGCGGTAGGTCTGCAGCAGGAAGGGCCGCTGGTTGCGCGCCGAAGCCAGGCCGGTGCGGTCGTTGAAGATGCGGCGGTAGCGGCTGTTGGCGGTGTCCCAGGCCACATCGCCACGCTGCGGGTGCGAGTACTTCTTGTTGTGCATTGCGACGTAGCCGTTGCGGTCGACCGCGATGCAGTACTGCACCTTGTCGGACAACCCGAGCACGCGCTCCTGCACCTGCGGAAACAGCCGGTCGGCCAGCTCGACGTAGCGCGTGGTGTGCTGCGGCGGGTTGGTGTTGGCGATCGGCTTGTAGTTCTCGTCGAACAGGTCGGCCAGGCTGATCGTGGAGGTGCGCAGCGCGTCCTCCAGCAGCTTGGCGACCTGCCCCGCGGCCTCTTGGGCGGCGCGGATGTAGGGTGTATCGGGCGTTTCGATGCCGCAGCCGGCGATCTGCTCGATCAGCTGCTCGGAAACCTTGAGGAAGCGGTCGCTGCAGGCCATCGAGGTGCTGAGGCCGCGCATCGCCTGCTGCACCTCGGACTCGAGCTCGCGCGTGCGTTCCGAGAGCCGGCTGCAGGTGTCGATGCTCTGGCCTGCCGCATCGTTGATGCGGCGCACATCGTTCTCGACGCTGGCGAACGCGACATGGATCGCGCCTTGCGCAGCGGCGGCGCTGTCGCTGCGCAGCTCGCGGCTGAAGGCCTCCACGCGCGCGTCGAGCTCGCCGACGGTGCGCATGATGGCCTTCGACGAGGTCTCGACCTTGCCCGCCAGGTCCTTCACCGCATCGGCCACCACGCCGAAGCCGCGGCCGGCCTCGCCGGCCCGCTTGGCCTCGACCGACGCGTTGAACGCGACCAGCCGCGTCTGCAATGCGATCTGCGTGATCTGCCCGGCGGCATCGGCCACCTGGTGCAGCGTGTCGACGATGCCGGTGACCTCGTGGCTGATGCCCTGCAGCGCCTCGCGCGCGTGCGACACGGCCTTGAGGCTGGCGCCGGTGGCGTCGGCAATGGCGGACTGGGCGCTCTGGACCTCGACAAGCTGGGCCGACAGCGCGTTCATGGCTTGCGCCTGCTGCTGCACGACCTTGTGCGTGTCTTCCATCGCGCCGCGCACTTCGGCGGCATCGCGTCCCACGTTGGACACCTGCGACGAGAAGTTCTTGACGAGAGCCAGCGGATCCGGTCCGGCTGCGGGCTCAGCCGCCACGGGGTGGCCAAGCACCGGCTCGTCGCTGTCGCGACGGCGGAAGAGATTCAACATGGCAAGGTCTCCGGTACTTCTGCGTTCTTCAATCTTTATCGGTCACCACTCGCGCAACTTGACCCGCAGGCGCGCGATCGACTGGCTGTGCAGCTGGCAGACACGGGATTCCGTCACGCCCAGTACAGCAGCGATCTCCTTCAGGTTCATGTCGTGCTCGTAGTACATGCTCATCACGTACTGCTCACGCTCGGGCAGGTTCTTGATCGCCTCGACCAGGGCCTCGCGCATCTTGCGATCCTGCAGCAGGCCGAGCGGATTGGCCTCCTCGTCGGCGGTGACGTGGCGATCGAGGTAGTCATCGTCGCCGTCGTCGCCGGACATGTCTTCCAGGTACACCAGCTGTGTGCCGCGCACCTTGCCCAGCAGCTCCTGGTATTCCTGCAGCGTGATGCCCATTTCCTTGGCGATCTCGCTTTCCTGCGGTGCGCGGCCGAGCTTCTGCTCAAGCTTGTGCACGGCGGCTTCGATGCTTCGCTGCTGGCGGCGGTTGCCGCGGCTCATCCAGTCGCTGCCGCGCAGCTCGTCGAGCATCGCACCGCGGATGCGCTGGGTCGCGAAGGTCTCGAACTGCACGCCCTGCGCCGCATCGAAGCGGGTCAGCGCGTCGCTCAGGCCGATCATGCCGACCTGGATCAGGTCATCGACCTCGACGTTGGCCGGCAGCTTGGCGATCATCTGGTGAGCCAGTCGTCGCACCAGCGGGCTGTACTGCTTCAGCATCGAATTGACGTCGAGGCGGCCTTTGGCGGTGTACATGAGGAGGCTCCGGCTTCTCAGTTGCGGGTCATGGCTGCGTGCTGCGGCCAGACGGGGGAGTTCGTGTGCGGGCTGCGGCGTTGCGCGGCCTCGGGGATCGGGTCGTCGTCGACCGCCAGCTGCGCGCGCACCAGGCGCTTCAGCTCGATCGACGGTTCGTCGTGCATGTCGCAGGCGGGGTCGACCGTGGCGGTGTCGCGCAGCACGGCACCGATGAAATGGTCGGCGCAGCTCGCGATCTGCGCGGCGATGCGCTCACGGCGCGGCGAATGCGGGTCGGCCGCCAGCAGCAGGTCGTAGCTCATCAGGCCGTTGCGTCCGGCTAGCAGCTTCATCGCGGCATAGGCATGCGTCACGCTGGTCGGCTGGTCGGCGGCCAGCAGCACCGGGCGCACCGCACGGTGCGTGAAGAGGCGGCTCAGCTCGGCCGCCGGCGCATGCATCAGCACCACGTCGGCGCGCGGCGCGGCTTCGGCCACCGCGGTCAGGAATCCGGCACTGCTGCCGCGCGCATCCACATGCTGCAGCGGCAAGCCGCGGGCGGCGAGGTAGCTCACATCGGCCGACAGCGGCTCGACGCAGACCGACAGGTCGAGCACCGCCAGCTCGTTGGGCTGCGGCGCGGCCTCGGAGGCGTCGACCACCAGCGAGTGCAGGCCGAGCTGCGAGAACGCGGTGGTCAGGCGCTCGATCAGCACGCCCGAGAAGGCCACGTGCGGGTTGCTCGCCACGGCGATGAAGCGGGCCCGCGAGGCTGCGAACATGCGGCGCAGGCCGTCGGCCTGGTCGAGCGGTTGCGGGCGGCTGGAGTAGAAGTCACGCATCGCTGGAGGTCTTGTCTTGTGCGTCTTGGATTCGGGGATCAGGCGTGCATCGACGAGGCGCCGCGGCCTGCGGTGTGCAGCCCGGCGAACACCAGGTTCACGTCGCTGGCGTCCATGCGGTAGGCGGTGCCGCCGGTGGCGCGCAGCGCGCGGTGCACCAGGGCATGCGAGGACAGGCGGTGCCAGTCTTCCGGCACACGCTGGCCGTTGGCCACCGCCAGCACCTTGAGCTTGTGGCGGATCAGCGCGTCGAGCGCCGGGGCCAGCTTCACGGCCTCGTCCATCTTCGACAGGATCACGCCCTTGCAGAGGCTGGCGCGCCACGCGACCATCACGTCCTCGATGGTCTCGCCTTGCGATGCGGCGTTGACCACCAGCAGCTTGTTGATCGAGCGGTGCTGCAGCATGTCCAGCAGCTCGCGGGTGCGGCTGTCGCGCTGCGCCATGCCGGCAGTGTCGATCAGCACCATCTTCTTGCCCGACAGCAGGTCGAGCAGGTCTTCCAGCGAGGCGCGGTCGTGCGCGCTGTGCACCGGCACGCCGAGGATGCGGCCGTAGGTGCGCAGCTGCTCGTGCGCGCCGACGCGGTAGGCATCGAGCGTGATCAGGCCGAGGTGGTTGGCGCCATGCTTGGCGGCGAAGGCCGCGGCGAGCTTGGCGGTGCTGGTCGTCTTGCCGACGCCGGTGGAGCCGATCATCGCGTAGACGCCGCCCTGGTCTTCCAGCGGCAGCTCGGCTTCGCCGGTGGGCAGGTTGCGCTCGAGCACGTTGGCCGACCAGGCCGATTCATCGGCCACGTCGCGCGGCAGGCTGTCGACCAGCTTGCGGATCAGCGCCGGCGAGAAGCCGCAGTCGAGAAGCTTCTGCGACAGGCGGGCCTGCTGCGGCTGGCGCTGCAGCTTCTCCATGAAGGCCAGGGCGCCGAAGCGCTCCTCGATCATGCCCTTCATCGAGCGCAGCTCATTCATCATCTCGGCCTGCTCGCGGCGCGTGTCCTGCGCATGCAGGGCCAGCGAGGGCACCGGCTCGCTCACCTGGATCGCGTCGCGCAGCACCGGCGGCTCGCGGCGGGGCTCGGCCTGGCGCGCGGGAGCGGCGGCGCGGGCCTCGCGGCGCAGCGGATGCACCTGGGCCACGCGGGCCGGCTCGGCCGGCGGCATCGCCGCTTCGGGCTCGGGCTGGTGCGTGTCTTCGAACGCGGGCTCGCGAGGATGCACATCGGCCGCGAAGCGCGGGTCGGCGGCGAATTCGGATTCCGGCGCGAACTGCGACTCGGGCGACAGCGTCGGCTCCTCGCGCAGCGCGGCCTGGCGTCGCTTGAGCATGCGCTCGCGCACATAGTCCTGGAACGACAGCGTGCTCATCGCGAGCTGCGCCACGTCGGTATCGACCGGGGCGGCGGCCGGCGCGGCGGCACGGGCCGGCGCCTGCGCGGCCGGTTGTTGCTGCGGCGCGCGCTGCGCGGCAGCGGCACGCGTGGCGATCGCGTTGCTGCGGGCCGGCGCGGCCTGGCGCGCGGGGGCAGCCGGGGCCGCGGGCGCGGCGGCGCGGGCCGCCGGGGCCTTGACCGACGGCGCGCTGGCGCCCAGACGCTCGATCTGCTGCAGGCCGTCCGGCGCCATCGCGAGGATCTCTACCCCTTCGGCACAGGGCTTGGTCGACAGCACCACGGCGTCGTCGCCGAACGCCTGCCGCACGAGGTTCAGCGCATCGCGCGAGGTGCGGCCGGTAAAGCGTTTGACGTTCATGCTGCCTCTCCGACGATCAGGTCGAGCCTGATCGGGTGGTATTCCAAAACTTCCGTCCAGTGTGGAAGAGACTCGCCCGCACCAGTCTGGGAATCAGTGCCCCGAATCGCAGCCAATTGCGCATCCTTGCGGGCTTCTTCCTCGAGGAAGGCTTCCCAGTCGGGATGGGGGCGGTAGATGTAGGTGACGGAGCTCATGGGACTTCCACTCTTTTGGAACGCCTGGCCATTGTTCCGGGCGGGGGCTTGAACTTAAGCCGGATAAGAGGGGTGTTCTGGCTTGTTCTTCTCAGCGGAGAGCACCCAAGGTCTCAGCCCGGCACACCAGCGCGCAAAAGCGGCCGACCGTCGACCACCTGGTCGCGACAAGCCGCTTCGAAGGTTCGTCAGGAAGCCGCGCCGATGATCGACCCGATGCGGATCGAATGCGTCTCCGGGATCTCGCTGTGCGCGATCACCCGCAGCCGCGGCGCGGAGCGCTTCAGCAGCCGGGCCATCGGCGCGCGGATCATGTCCGGCACCAGCAGGCAGGCGGGCAGGCCGAGGTCTTCCTGCCGCTTGGCGGATTCGGCCGCGGAGCGCGTGAGCGTTTCGGCCACGCCCGGGTCCAGCGCCGCGCCGTGCGGCGAGTTGAGCGCCTGCGTGACCAGCCGCTCCAGCTCGGGCTCGAGCGCGATGACGTCGAGCTCCTTGGTCGGGCCGTAGATCTGCTGCACGATGGCCGGCGCCAGGTGCACGCGGATGCGGCGCGCCAGCTCGTTGGGGTCGGTGACGGTGGCGGCATGCTCGGCCATGCATTCGACGATGCTGCGCATGTCGCGGATGTGCACGCCCTCTTCGAGCAGCAGCTGCAGCACCTTCTGCACGGTGGCGATGCCGACCATCTTGGGGATCACGTCCTCGATCAGCTTCGGCGCCAGCTTGGTCACATGCTCCACCAGGCTCTGCGTCTCCACGCGGCCCAGCAGCTTGGCGGCATGCATCTGCATCAGGTGGCTCAGGTGGGTAGCCACCACGGTGGGGCAGTCAACCACCGTGAAGCCGTTCATCTGCGCGGTTTCGCGGTAACGCTCCTCGATCCAGATCGCCGGCAGGCCGAAGGCCGGATCGGTGGTCTTGGTGCCCGGCAGCTGCTGCGTCGCGCCGCCCGGGTTGATGGCGAGGTACATGCCGGGGAAGGCCTCGCCCTCGCCCACCATCGCGCCGCGCAGCGTCACGCGATACAGGCTGGGCTTGAGCTCCAGGTTGTCGCGGATGTGCACCGGCGGCGGCAGGAAGCCGACATCCTGCGCGAACTTCTTGCGCACGCCCTTGATTCGGGCGAGCAGGTCGCCGGAGCGCGCCTTGTCGACCAGCGCGATCAGCCGGTAGCCCACTTCCAGGCCCAGCGTGTCCACCGGCACCAGGTCGTCCCAGCTGGCCTCGGCGTTGGCGCCTTCCGGTGTTTCGGCGCGCGGCGCGGCAGCCGCTTCCTTGGCCTTGTTCTCGATCTGCTGCAGCTTCCAGGCGCCCCAGCCGATGCCGGCCGCCAGCGCGAGGAACACCACGTGCGGCATGCCCGGCACCATGCCCAGCAGGCCGATGATGCCGGCGGTGACAGCCAGCGAGCGCGTGGAGCCGAACACCTGTTTGCGGATCTGGCTGCCGACGTCCTGCTCCTTGCCGACGCGGGTGACCACCATCGCCGCGGCCACCGAGATCAACAGCGAAGGGATCTGCGCCACCAGCGCATCGCCCACCGCCAGCAGCACGTAGCTGCTCGCGGCATCGGCGGCCGACAGGTCGTGCTGCGCGACGCCGATGATGAAGCCGCCGACGATGTTGATGAACAGGATCAGCATGCCGGCGATCGCGTCGCCGCGCACGAACTTGCTCGCACCGTCCATCGAGCCGAAGAACTCCGCCTCTTCCGACACCTCGGCGCGGCGGCGCTTGGCTTCCTTCTCGTCGATCAGGCCGGCGTTGAGGTCGGCGTCGATCGACATCTGCTTGCCGGGCATCGCATCCAGCGTGAAGCGCGCCGCCACCTCGGCGATGCGCTCTGCGCCCTTGGTGACCACGATGAAGTTGATCACCATCACGATCGCGAAGACGATCAGGCCGACCGCGAAGTTGCCGCCGATTAGGAAGTGGCCGAAGGATTCGATCACCCGGCCGGCCGCGCCGGCACCGGTGTGGCCGTCGAGCAGCACCACGCGCGCCGAGGCGACGTTGAGCGACAGCCGCAGCAGCGTGGTGAGCAGCAGCACCGACGGGAACGCGGCAAAGTCCAGCGGCCGGATCATGTGGGCCGCCACCAGCATCACGGTCAGCGCGATCGCGATGTTGAAGGTGAAGAAGACATCGAGCGCGAACGACGGCAACGGCAGCACCATCATCGCGAGGATCATCACGATGAACAGCGGCGCCATCAGCGCCTTGATCGCGCCTTCGTTCTTGCCGAACAGCGCCTGCAGCCGGGCCATCAACTCGTTCATGCCGGGGATTGTTCCGCCCGGGGCGCAGAACTTAAGCCGGAAAAGCGGGGGAAAGCGGGCGGTGTTCGAACGCGCGCTGCAGCAGCGGGCCGTCTTAGGGATCGACCGCGCCAGGGCCGGTTTCTAGAGTAGGCCCGCCGCTCAGCGCTCCGGCGGTGACGGCGTCCTTCCAATCCAACACAGGGAAGTCTCATGCGAACAAAATCCACAGCCGTGCTGCTAGCACTGAGCGCTTGCGCCTTCGCGGCGTCTGCGCAGGGGCTGAACGCCACCGTCCAGGCACAGGGAATTCATTTTTCCCTCATCGATCTCGATCCGGCGGACGGCATCGATCCCACCCTCAGCCCAGGCGGCCTCGAGCAGATCGCGGGCGGCGCGGTCTGGCTGAACGGCACGAGGGTGGGCAACGAGGAAACATCCAACCTCGGCTTCACGCCGACGCATCTGACCCTCTCGGGAACCGGGTATTCGAGCAGCCTGGCGCTGGATGTCCCGGCGGGCCCCCAGCGACTGGACGTCACGCTGTCGGCCGCGCTCGATCCGGCCGCTGCGGGCGGCGCACTCACTTTCTCGACCAGTACCCAATACGACTTCAGCTTCCACCTGTCGCCCCATACGATGCTCATCGCATCGACGGCGCTGAGCTACAGCTTCTCTGGCGAGAACGTCGCCGCCCTTGACGGAACCTACAAGCCTTTGTGAATTCCTCCGCCTCCTTGGGTCTCAGGGGCGACAGCTACTCCACCGGCGGACCGTCCTACACCCAGGAAATTTGGGTTTCGGATGGGGATGGGTTGAACAGCGCCGGCGTCCGGGACGCGTCCACGCCTTTCGTGGCACGTCTGTTCAACGATTCGGAGAATGACCTCTACGGTTCCCTCAGGATGAGCGTCAGCGCCTGGGGCGGCTACCGCTTCGTGTCCAACGTGCCGGAACCAGCGACCACTGCACTGTTCCTGGGAGGCTTGGCCGCTGTCGGGTTCGCCGGCCGCCGCCAGCGCCGATCCGCCTGAGCTCAGGCCGCCGGGTCTACCGCGTAGCGCGCAAGGAACAATGCCACCGCCTCGCTGCACACCTGGCGCTGCGCCTTCGGCGCCAGCTTCGGCTGCCCCATCGCCACCTGCGGCCAGAAGGCGAAGCCCTTGATCAGCGCCTCCAGCTGCTGCGCGGCCTGCACCGGGTCGCAGCCCTTCAGCCGGCCGTCACGCTCGGCCTCGCGGATCCAGCCGAGCAGCCCGCTTTCCTTCTCGCCCAGGCGCTGCAGCATGTCGCGCGCGCGCTCCGGCGAATGCAGGGTGGCGGCGATCGCCACGCGCGCCAGGTCGAGGAAGTTGTCGTCGTTGAGCAGCGCCATCTTCTGCTGCGCCAGCGCCATCAGCTGCTCGCGCAGCGGGCGGCCCGGCTGGTAGGCCTGCTCGACCTGCGCGGCGCTGGTGTGCCACAGCTGCCGCAGGATCTCGGCGAACAGCTCTTCCTTGCTCGGGAAATGGTTGTACAGCGTGCGCTTGGAGACATCGGCCGCCGCCGAGACCTTGTCCATGCTGGTGCCGTCGAAGCCGTGCGCGCGGAACAGCGCGGTCGCGGCCTGCACGATGGCGTCGCGCTTGCGGTCGGTCAGTCGGGCGGGTGTTTCCATCCGCAAAATCTTACACCGCTCAGTTTACTTTTCGGGAAACGAAAACTACACTGATCGGTGTACTTTGTCGGAGTTCCCGCGATGACCCTCTGCACGCTCGCCGCCCGCCGCCCACTTCCTGCCCCCGCGGATTCGCCGCAGCAGCGCGATGGCCGCTTCCACAACGTGGTGCCGAGGCCGCGCGTGGGGTTGCGCAAGAACCTGGCCATCGTCTGGCGCATCCTGTTCCACAAGCCGGCCGAGGCCGAGCCGAAGCAGGCGCTCCCCGTGCTGCCGCTCACCCGTGCGCAGTTGCTCGCCGCGCCCGACGGCAGCCTGTACCGCCTCGGCCATTCGACGCTGCTGCTGAAGCTGCGTGGCGGCTTCTGGCTCACCGATCCGGTGTTCTCCGAGCGAGCCTCGCCGTTGCAGTGGCTGGGCCCCGAGCGCTTCCATGCACCGCCGATCGGCATCGACGACCTGCCCCCGATCACCAGCGTGATCCTCTCGCACGACCACTACGACCACCTCGACCACGCCGCGATCCTGCAGCTGCAGCACAAGGTGGCGCACTTCATCACGCCGCTGGGCGTCGGTGACCGGCTGGTCGCCTGGGGCGTGCCCGCGGCCAAGGTGCAGCAGCTCGACTGGTGGCAGGCCACCGCGGTCGGCGGCCTGCGCCTCGTCGCCGCACCGGCGCAGCATTTCTCCGGCCGCGGTTTCGGCGACGGCGACCGCACGCTGTGGGCCTCGTGGGTCATCCTCGATGGCGAGCGGCGCCTGTTCTTCAGTGGCGACACCGGCTACCACGCCGACTTCAAGACCATCGGCGACCGCTATGGCCCCTTCGACCTGACGATGATCGAGACCGGCGCCTACGATCCGCACTGGCCGCACGTGCACATGCAACCCGAGCAGACGCTGCAGGCCCACCTCGACCTGCGCGGCCGCTGGCTGATGCCGGTGCACAACGGTACCTTCGACCTCGCGCTGCACGATTGGCACGAGCCCTTCGAGCGCATCAGCGCGCTCGCAGCCGGGCACGGCGTCGCGCTCACCACCCCGCAGATGGGCGAGCGGGTCGACCTGGCGCAGCCGCACACGGGCAGCGCGTGGTGGCAACCGTCCCCAGAGCGGGAAGAATTGGCAGGCCAAGCCGGCGCTGTTTGACGCTACGGGCCACGGCCGCTGCGCGAAAAATGGCAGTCGCACTCCTTGCGACTCCAGCGCACCTGCCATGCACAAGCTCCTGTCCCACTCCATCCGCCGCAAGCTGATCGTCGCCTCCGTCGGCATCGTCGCCGCGACGATGATGCTGCTGACCCTGGCCAACCTGTGGACGGCCAACAGCACCACCTCCGACAGCCTGCGCGGGCAGGTGGAAGCGCTCAGCGCCAGCTACGCCGAATCGATGGGCAGCTGGGTCGCCTCGAAGATGCAAGTGGTCAAGGCGATCGAGCCGCTGGCGGCCCAGGCCGAGCCGATCCCTTCGCTGGCGATGCTCAGCGCCGGCGGCGGCTTCGACACCACCTACATCGGCTGGGCCGACAAGCGCTATGCCTTCTCGAGCCCGCAGAACCTGCCGGCCGACTGGGACCCGACTTCGCGCCCCTGGTACAAGCAGGCCGCCGAGGCGCGCCGCGCCGTGCTGACCTCGCCCTACGTGGACGCCGGCACCAAGAAGCTCGTGGTCACCTTCGCGTCGCCGGTGCTCGACGCCGGCAGCGTCAAGGCGGTGGTCGCCGGCGACATCTTCATCGACGGCGTGGTCGCGACCACGCGCTCGATCAAGCCCACGCCCAACAGCTTTGCCTTCCTCACCGACGCCAGCGGCGCGGTGATCGCGCACCCCGACCCGGCTCTGACGCTGAAGCCCGCCGCCGAGGCGGTGAGCGGGCTGGATGCCGCCGGGCTGAAGGCCATGATCGACAGCCATGACCTGCGTCCGGTGCAGATCGGCGGCCAGGGCTTCCGGATCGCCGCGCGCGCAGTGCCCAACACCGACTGGACGCTGGTGATCGCGGTCAACGAGGCCGATGCGCTCGCGGGCCTGAGCGCGCTGGCGCGCAACTCGGTGCTGCTCGGCATCGCGATGGTGGTCGCCGCAGCGCTCTCGCTCGGCGTGCTCACCAGCACGATGCTGCGCCGCCTCGGCTCGCTGCGCGATGCGATGCAGGACATCGCCTCCGGCGACGGCGACCTCACCCGCCGCATCGAGACCACCGGCCACGACGAGCTGGCGCAGATGAGCCGCGCGTTCAACGAATTCGCCGACAAGATCGAGGCCACGCTGCGCCGCATCCGCATGACGACCGACTCGGTCAGCACCGCGGCGACCGAGATCGCCACCGGCAACCAGGATCTCTCCGGCCGCACCGAGCAGACGGCCGCCAACCTGCAGCAGACCGCCAGCTCGATGGAGCAGCTGACCGGCGCGGTGCAGCAGACCGCCGTGTCGGCGCAGACGGCCAACGGCCTGGCGCAACAGGCCGCGGCCGCGGCAGGCCGCGGCGGCGAGGTCGTGAACCAGGTGGTCTCGACGATGGACGACATCAACACCAGCTCGAAGAAGATCGCCGACATCATCGGCGTGATCGACGGCATCGCGTTCCAGACCAACATCCTGGCGCTGAACGCCGCGGTCGAGGCCGCGCGCGCCGGCGAGCAGGGCCGCGGCTTCGCCGTGGTGGCCGGCGAGGTGCGCTCGCTCGCGCAGCGCTCGGCCGAGGCCGCCAAGGAGATCAAGACCCTGATCGGCTCCAGCGTCGACAAGGTCGAATCGGGCGCGCGGCTGGTGCAGGACGCCGGCCAGTCGATGAACGACATCGTCGACAGCGTGCGGCGCGTGAGCCACATCATCCACGAGATCACCACGGCCGCCGCCGAGCAGAGCGACGGCATCGGCCAGGTGGGTCAGGCGATGGGCAACCTCGACCAGATGACCCAGCAGAACGCCGCGCTGGTCGAGGAGTCGGCTGCCGCCGCGGCGAGCTTGCGCGAGCAGGCGCAGACGTTGGCCGCAGTGGTGGCCGAGTTCAAGGTGCGCGACGGCGCCTGAGCTTCAGCCGAGGGCGGCATCGCGCAGCCTGCGCACCATGCGCCGCGCGGTGATGCGGCCGTCGTAGTAGCCGGGCACCAGGCCGTCTTCGCTGAAGCCGAGCGCGGTGTAGAAGGCCTGCGCGCCCGCATTGTCGGCACGCAGCTCGAGGCGGATGGCGGCCATGCCGGCGACCTGGGCCGATGCGACCAGCCACTCGACCATGCCGCGGCCGATGCCGCTGCGGCGCAGCGCGGGCTGCACGCACAGCAGCACCAGGTGCGCGCGCTCGTCGCCGAACTCCATGATCGAAAAGCCTTGCAGCCCGGCGCCGTCGCCGGCGACCAGCGAGGTGGTCTCGCGCTGGCGCATCAGCGCGCCGATGCGCGCCGGCGAATAGCGCCACGCCAGCCCGGCCTCGATGAACTGGCGTGACATCTCGGCCATGGCCCGCGCATCGTCGGGCCGGGCGAGCCGGAGCGTGACGGCGCGATCGGACATGCGCCCGATTCTGGCACCGCCGGGCCGCTCAGTTCAGGTAGCGCTCCACCGTGTCGCGGTCGCGCGGCTGGGCCTGGTCGGGGTCGTCGCCGAACTCGCGCTTCGCGCGGCGCTGGCGCAGCAGGTCCCAGCACTGGTCGAGCTCTTCCTCGATGTGCTTCAGGCGGTCGGCGTTCTGCTCCGGTCGCGCGGCCTCGTTGCGCAACCGGTTCTCTTCGTCGACCAGCTCGGTGATGTGGTGCAGGATGGTCTTGTCGCTCATGGCATGCCTCGCAATGCTTGGGGTCAGCGGCCGTCGCCGTCGGAATCGCCGGGGATCATGCGCTCGATGTCATCGTTGAGGCGGTCCCATGCGTCGCGGCTCGCGTCGCGCGCGTCGTCCCACTCGAGCGACGAGTCGCCGCGCGCGCCGCCCCAACCCGAGCGCAGCTCGGGCTCCACCTCTTCCCAGCGGCGGCCGCGGTGCTGCCCGTGCGCCTGCGCGCCGTAGCGGTAGGCGGGCGCGTAGTCGTCGTAGGGCGCATCGGGCCGCGCATAGGGGCGGCTCGCATAGTGCTGGCGCCAGTAGTCGTCGTCGCCCTCGGTGGGGGTGGGGTTCGTCGCCTGGCCGCCACCGCCGCCCAGCGCCGCGCCGCCGACCGCGCCGGCCACCGCGCCCACCAGGCTGCCCACCGGGCCGGCCGCCATCCCGGCGACCGCGCCTGCCGCGGCGCCGCCGGCAGCACCCGCTGCCGTGCCCACCGGGTGAGAGGTCAGCGTGTCTTTCGCCGAGCCGGTCTTCGGCTCGCCCTTGGCCTGCGGCTTGTCGTCTTTCATCGCGTGCTCCTGCGGCTGTCCAGTGATCCGGTCATTTCACCGGACCCGGGGCCGCAGGCGCATCGGTCGCCGCCGCGTCGGCTTGTAGGCGGCCGATGACGCCGGCCGTCAGAACGCGAGCTTGAACACCGCCACCGCCTGCACCAGCTGCTGCGCCTGCGTCTTCAGGCTCTCGGCGGCGGCCGCGCTCTGCTGCACCAGCGAGGCGTTCTGCTGCGTGGTCTCGTCCATGCGGGTCACCGCGGCGCCGACCTGCGCGACGCCAGCGCTCTGCTCGGCACTGGCCGCGCTGATCTCGGCCATGATGTCGGTCACCCGTCGGATCGCGGCAACCACCTCCTGCATCGTCGCGCCGGCCTGGTCGACCAGGTCGCTGCCCTGCGCCACGCGCTCGACGCTGGCATTGATCAGGCTCTTGATCTCCTTGGCGGCCTCGGCCGAGCGCTGCGCGAGCGAACGCACCTCGCCGGCCACCACCGCGAAGCCGCGGCCCTGCTCGCCGGCGCGGGCGGCTTCCACCGCCGCATTCAGCGCCAGGATGTTGGTCTGGAACGCG
>Ga0207706_10001748_pt1 | contig 21315 bp, 20 predicted proteins | sample KBSC53metaG_FD_184318 | JGI IMG/M metagenome (GOLD analysis project Ga0207706, IMG submission 184318) | Corn rhizosphere microbial communities from Kellogg Biological Station, Michigan, USA - KBS C5-3 metaG (SPAdes) (version 2) | ecosystem: Host-associated > Plants > Roots > Rhizosphere > Soil ... | reverse complement strand
CGGCCCAGCTGATCGTCGACGAGTCCTGGGCGATCGCCCAGCGCGACGACGGCCGCCTGGACCGGCACCTGCTGGTCGGGGCGGGGCTGCTCCTGTTCGTGTCCTGGACCACCGGCACCGTCATCGGCACCTTCGCCGGCGACCTGGTCGCCGACCCCGAGTCGCTCGGCCTCGACGCCGCGTTCCCGGCCCTGTTCCTGGCGCTGCTGTGGTCCCAGGCCCGTGAGCGCTCGCGCCTCCTGGCCGCCCTCGGCGGCGCCACCATCGCCCTGGTCCTGATGCCCTTCACCGGGCCCGGGATCCCGATCGTGGCCGCCAGCCTGGCCTGCCTGATCGGCGTGAGGAAGCCGTCATGAGCGCCGTCTGGATCAGTGTGATCGTGGTCGGCCTGGCCACCATGGCCATCAAGGCCGCCGGCCCCCTCCTGCTCGCCCGCCGCACCCCGCCACCCCGCGCCCAGGCCGCCCTCGAGCACCTCGCCCCGGCCCTCCTGGCCGCCCTGGTCGTCACCCAGGCCCTCGGCGGCGACAACGGCGGCTTCACCGTCGACGCCCGCCTCGCCGGCCTGGCCGCCGGAGCCGCCGCCCTCCTGCTGCGCGCCCCCCTGCTGGTGGTCATCACCGCCGCCGCCGTCACCGCCGCCCTGGTCCGCGTGGTCAGCTGATGGCCCCGGTCGCCGTAACGCTACCGTGATGGCGTCGGGCCATAGTCGCTGACGACGACGGCAGGAGGGGGCGAGGGTGGCCAGCGCAGCCCGTGAGGTGGCGGCGAGGTCGGCCGTGACCCGGCTGGCTTGGGCCCTGTGCCTGCTCACGGTCGCCATCGCCGTTGTCAGCGTGCCCTTGGCCGCCTTCAACGGCGAGAACCTGATCGAGCTGGTCGCCAACCACCACGCCATCGGGATTCTGGACGCGCTGGTCCTGGCGCCCATCGGGGCGCTGATCGTGGTAGGCGACCGGCGCCACCTGCTGGCCTGGCTCCTCCTGGTGGACGGCCTGGTGCTGGCCGTCTTCAACTTCACCCAGCAGTACGCGCCCCTCGCCCTCGGCCTCACCCCACAGGGGCTGTCGCTGCCCGGAGGGGAGCTGGCCAGCTGGCTGAGCAGCTGGACCAACGTGCCCGGCATCGTCATCGGCGTCGTGTTCCTGGTCCTGTTGTTCCCCGACGGGCGGTTGCCGTCGCGGCGCTGGTGGCCGCTCGGCCTGGCCGGCGTCGTGGCCCTGGTCGTGCCGACAGTGGTCCTGGCGGTCGGCTACTGGCCGCAGCGCGGGCCGGCCCTGATCACCCAGGAGGTCGAGCCGCCAGACCTGGTGGGCGCAATGTTCTGGATCGCCTTCGTGGCGGCGCTGGTGCTGGGGGCGATCAGCGTGGTCGCGCTGGTGATGCGGTTCCGACGCGCCCCGGCCGTGCAGCGCCAGCAGATCAAGTGGTTCGCCTACGGGGCCGTCCTCAGCATCCCGCTCAGCCTGTTCCCAGAGGCGAGGCCGTGGGGCCCGTACCTCGAGTTCCTGGGGACGGCGGTGCAGCTGGCCGGGCTGGGCATCGGCATCCTCTGGTTCCGGCTGTGGGACATCGACCGGCTGGTCAACCGGACCCTGGTCTACGGGCTCCTCACCGTCCTGCTCGGCGCCGTCTACGCCGGGCTGGTCCTTGCCCTTGGGCAGCTGTCGGGCGGGATCGGCACCGGGACGCCGAGCTGGGTGGTGGCTGGGGCGACCCTGGCCGTGGCCGCCCTGTTCCAGCCGGCCCGCCGGCGCGTCCAGCAGGTGGTCGACCTTCGCTTCAACCGGCGCAAGTACAACGCGGCCAGGACCATCGAGCTGTTCAGCGCGCGCCTCCGCGACCACGTGGACCTGGACACGCTGTCGGCTGAGCTGCTGTCGGCGGTCGACCAGACGATGCGGCCGACGGCGGCGTCGCTGTGGCTGCGCCCGTCCGCCGCCGACCAGGCCCCTGGTCCTGCCCGGCGAGGGGCATGACCGCCGACACCTGGCGCGCGACCCGGCTTGCGGGGTGGCCGTGCCGCTGGCAGCCTCCGTGGCCGGGACGCGAGGAGGTGGCATGGCGGTAGAAGGGCATCCGGCCGGGGCGGTCAGTGGGCACGCCTTTGACCTGGCCACAGCCGTGCGGGGTGGGCCGGAGCGCTGGGCGGCCGAGGTCGACCCGGGCTGGACGGTCGCTGGGCGGCCGAACGGGGGGTACCTGCTGGCGCTGGGTACGCGGGCTGCCCTGGAGGTGGCTGGGCAGCCGCATCCGCTGGCCGTCAGCGCCCACTTCCTGTCGCCGTCCGACCCGGGCCCGGCGGAGCTGGAGGTGCGCCGGCTGCGGGCCGGTCGCAGCCTGTCCACGGCCCGGGTCACACTGGTCCAGGGCGGTCAGGCGCGGCTGGAGGCGCTCGTCACCGCCGGCCGGATCGACCCTGACGCCGGTCCCGGCTGGCGGCGGAGCAGCGGGTCGGCCGGGCTGCCGCCGGTCGAGGCCTGCGTGGCCGCCCGGCCTGAGCTGCCCGGTGGGATGCGGGCCAACCTGCTCGACCACCTCGACCTCCGGCTCGACCCGGCGACCGTCGGCTGGGCCGCCGGCCGTCCCGGAGGCAGGCTGGAGATGCGCGGCTGGGTGCGGTTCTCCGACGGCCGCGCCGCCGACCCGCTGGCCCTGCTCCAGGTGGTCGACGCGCTCCCCCCGACCAGCTTCGACCTCGGCCTGGCCAGCTGGGCCCCGACGGTCGAGCTCACCGTGTACGTGCGCGGCCTCCCGGCCCCCGGCTGGCTGGCCTGCGTCGTGACCGGCCAGCTCTGGCAGGGCGGCTGGTTCGACGAGGCGGCCGAGGTCTGGGACTCGGCCGGCCGCCTGGTCGCCCAGTCCCGCCAGCTCGCCGGCGCCCGGTCCGCCCCTGCGGGCGACGACCGGCCGGGCTAGTTCTGGAGGTTCTCGAAGATGCCGGCGGCGCCCTGGCCGCCGCCGACGCACATGGTGACCATGCCGTAGCGGGCCTTGCGGCGGGCCAGCTCGGCCAGGAGCTGGACGGTCAGCTTGGTGCCGGTGGCGCCCATGGGGTGGCCGAGGGCGATGGCGCCGCCGTTGACGTTGACCTTGTCGAGGTCAAGGCCGAGCTCCCGGATCACGGCCAGGGTCTGGGAGGCGAACGCCTCGTTGAGCTCGATCAGGTCGATGTCGTCGAGGGTCAGCCCGGTCAGCTCCAGCACCCTGGGGATGGCCACGGTGGGGCCGATGCCCATGACGTCGGGGGCGACCCCGCCGACGGCGTAGCCCACGAACCGGCCCAGTGGGGCAAGGCCCCGGCGTTCGGCCTGCTCCCGGTCCATGACCACGACCGCGGCCGCGCCGTCGCTGCGCTGGGAGGAGTTCCCGGCGGTGACGGTGCCGCCCAGCTTGAACACCGGCTTGAGCTTGGCCAGGGCCTCGGCCGAGGTATCGCGTCGCGGGCCCTCGTCCCTGGCGAAGGTGTCCTCCCGGTGGGCCGGCCGGCCGTCGTCGCCAACCCAGTCGAGCCGGACGGGCAGGGGCACGATCTCGGGGTCGAAGCGGCCCGAGTCGACCGCCTCGGCCGCCCGACGGTGGGAGCGCAGGGCGAAGTCGTCCTGGTCCTCGCGACTGACGCCCCAGCGCTCGGCCACCCGCTCGCCGGTCAGGCCCATGGCCATGTAGTACTCGGGGTGGCCGCGGACGACCTCGGGGTTGGGGGAGAAGGTCGGGGTCGGCGTCGGGGTCGAGGACATGTGCTCGGTCCCGCCGGCGACCAGCGTGGTCGCGAACCCGGCCATGATCCGCTCGGCCGCGCTGGCGATCGTCTGCAGGCCCGAGGAGCAGAAGCGGTTCACCGTCTGGCCGGGGACGGTCTCGGGCAGGCCGGCCCGCTGGGCGGCGATCCGGGCCACGTTCAGCCCCTGGCTGCCCTCGGTGATGGCGCAGCCCAGCAGCACGTCCTCGACCTCGGCAGGGTCGAGCCCGCCGGCCCGGCGCAGGGCCTCGGCGATGGCCGCCCCGGCCATGTCGTCGGGCCGGCTGGCGCGCAGGCTCCCCCGTGGCGCCCGGCCGACCGCGGTCCGGGCGCCCGACACGATCACGGCTTGCTTCATCTCATCGATCCCTTCAGTTGCGGATCACCTTGCCGGTCATCAGAAAGCCCTGGATCCGCTCCATCGTCCTGGGCTCGCGCAGCAGGGCCAGGAACGCGTCGCGCTCCAGGTCCAGGATGTGCTGCTCGGTGACCCACTGGCCGAGCGACAGCTCGCCGCCGCACAGGACCCGGGCCAGGTGGCGGGCGACCACACCGTCATGCTCGCTGGCCTGGCCGGCCCACTGGAGGGTCTGGACGCCCAGCTCCAGGGCGGCCAGGACCGGCAGCCCGGCGGCGTACACCGACGCCTCCCGGGCCGGGGGCCGGTAGGCGTCGGCCAGGTCGAGGGCCTCCTGCTTGGCCGCGGCCAGCTGGTGCTCGGCGTTGAGCACGATCACGTCGTGCTCCTCGAGGAACCCCAGCTCCTGGGCCTCGACCGCCGAGGTGGCCACCTTGGCCAGGCCGATGGTCTCGAACACCCGCTGCACGAACGGCAGCGCCGGGGCGTCGGGGACGGCCCGCACGGCCGGGGCCACGACCCGCCGCAGCAGCTCCTTGCAGCCGCCGCCGGCCGGGACGATGCCGACGCCGACCTCGACCAGCCCGATGTAGGTCTCGAGGGCGGCCACCACCCGGTCGGCGTGGAGCACGATCTCGGCCCCGCCGCCCAGGGTCTGGCCGTGGGGGGCCGCGACCACCGGCCGGGGCGCGTAGCGGAAGCCCATGAGCACGTCCTGCAGGCCCCGCACGGCCGCGACCACCTGCTCGTGCTGTCCCTGGTAGGCGGCCATGCCGACCTCGCCCAGGTTGGCCCCGACGCAGAAGTTGCGGGCCTGGTTGGCGATCACCATCCCGGCCCAGCGGCCGCTCTCCAGCTCCTCGAGCGCCCGGGCCCCGAGCTCGACCACGGCGGCGTCGATCGCGCTCGCCGGGGCGTGCAGCTCGAAGCAGAGCACCCCGTCGCCCAGGTCGACCAGGCTGGCCGAGCCGTTCCCGGCCACCTCGGCCCCGCCCTCCTTCAGCCGGTCGAGGTCGATGACCTCGGGGTCGGCCGGGACGGGCACGTACTCGCGGGTCAGCGGGCTGTAGACCTGCCCGTCGCGGTAGAAGCCCTGGTGCCCGGCGGCCAGCATCTCGGTCACCCAGGCCGGCACCTCGATGCCGAGGGCCTCCATGCGGGCCACCCCGCCGGCGACCCCGATGGCGTCCCAGGTCCGGAACGGGCCCAGCTCGTAGCCGAAGCCCCACTCGACGGCGTGGTCGACCTCGACCAGCGAGTCGGCGATCTCGGGCACCCGGCGGGCGGCGTAGGCCAGCGACGGCAGCAGGGTGTCGCGCAGGTAGCGGGCGCCGCGGTCCTCGTCGGCCTTGTCGAGCAGGAAGCGCAGCCGGGGCCCGAGGTCGTCGTGGTCGCGGGCGGCGGCGACGATCGGCAGGTCCGGCCTGGCCGCCGGCCGGTACTCGAGGGTGTCCAGGTCGAGCACGTCGAACACCGTCTGGCCGTCGCGCCTGCTTCGGCGGTAGAAGCCGCCGCCGGTCTTGTTGCCGAGCCGGCGCGCCTCCAGCATCCGCTTCAGCGGCTCGGGGGCCGGGAGGACGTCACGTTGCTCGTCGGTGGGGGCCAGCTCGTAGAGGTTGCCGGCCACCCCGACCATCACGTCCAGCCCGACCTGGTCGAACAGCCGGAAGGTGGCCGTCCTGGGCCGGCCCACCAGCGGCCCGGTGAGGGCGTCGACCTCCTCGATCGAGTAGCCGTGCTCCAGGGCGTAGCGGACGTCGTGCATGCCGGCGAAGCTGCCAAGGCGGTTGGCGATGAAGTTGGGGGTGTCCTTGGCCACCACGGCCCCCTTGCCGAGGACCCGCTCCACGAACGCCCGCATGCCCTCCAGCACCTCGGGGTCGGTGTCGGCCGTCGGGATCAGCTCGACCAGCTTGAGGTAGCGGGGCGGGTTGAAGAAATGGGTGCCCAGGAACCGGCGCCGGAAGTCGTCCGAGCGGCCCTCGGCCACGCTGTGCAGCGGCAGCCCGGAGGTGTTGGAGCTGACCACCGCTCCCGGGCCGACGGTCTTCTCGACCCGGGCCAGCAGGTCCTGCTTGGGCTCCAGGCGCTCCACGACCGCCTCGACGACCCAGTCGGCGTCGGCGAGCCGGTCGAAGTCCTCCTCGAAGGTCCCGAGGCGGATGCGGTCGGCCAGCCGGGGGCTGGCCAGGGCGGCCGGGCGCGCGGCCAGCATCCGCTCGAACCCTCCCTGGACGGCGTCGCGGTCCAGGTCGAGCAGGTCGACAGCCAGACCGGCGTTGGCGGCGTGGGCGGCGATCGCCGCCCCCATGGTCCCGGCACCGAGCACGGCCACGCGACGGATGTCGTTGGTCAAGGACGCACCTCCAGGAGATCGGCGTTCCGAGGGTACGCTCGAAGCGGATCGCACCCAGCGGAGGGAACCCGGCCATGAGCGAGCACAACCCGGCGTCCGCCGACTTCTACCGCATCGACGACCTCCTGAGCGACGCCGAGCGCGAGGTCCGGGACCGGGTCCGGGCCTTCTGCGACAAGGAGGTCACCCCGGTCATCAACGACTACTGGGAGCGGGCCGAGTTCCCCTTCGAGCTGGTGCCGAAGCTGGCCGCCCTCAACCTGGCCGGCGGCACCATCGAGGGCTACGGCTGCCCGGGGCTGAGCACGGTGGCCACCGGCCTGGTCGGCATGGAGCTGGGCCGGGGCGACGGCAGCATCTGCACCTTCTTCGGGGTCCACTCCGGTCTGGCCATGACCTCGATCGCCCTGCTCGGCTCCGAGGAGCAGAAGCAGCGCTGGCTCCCGGCCATGGCCCGGATGGAGCAGATCGGTGCCTTCGGGCTGACCGAGCCCGACCATGGCTCGGACGCGGTCGCGCTCGAGACCACGGCCCGCCGCGACGGCGACGACTGGGTGCTGGACGGGACCAAGCGCTGGATCGGCAACGCCTCCTTCGCCGACCTGGTGATCGTCTGGGCGCGCGACGACGACGGCAAGGTCGGCGGGTTCGTGGTCGAGAAGGGCACCCCGGGGTACGCGGCCAGCGTGATGTCCGGCAAGACGGCCAAGCGGGCTGTCTGGCAGGCCGAGATCACCATGGACGGGGTCCGGGTCCCGGCGGGCAACCGCCTGGCCCACTCGCGCGGCTTCGGCGACACGGCCCGGGTGCTCACCGCCACCCGCTCCGGGGTCGCCTGGGAGGCGGCCGGCCACGCCCTGGCCGCCTATGAGGCCGCCCTCACCTATGTCAGGGAGCGGGAGCAGTTCGGCACCCCGCTGGCCAGCTTCCAGCTCGTCCAGTACCGGCTGGCCAAGATGCTGGCCGAGGTCACCACCATGCAGCTGCTGTGCCTGCGCCTGGCCCAGCTCACCGACGCCGGCCAGATGACCGCCGGCATGGCGTCGCTGGCCAAGATGAACAACGCCGCCAAGGCCCGCCAGGTGGTCGCCGACGCCCGTGACGTCCTCGGCGGCAACGGCATCCTGCTCGAGAACCACGTCGCCCGACACCACGCCGACATGGAGGCCGTCTACACCTACGAGGGCACCGACGCCATCCAGAGCCTGATTGTCGGGCGGGAGATCACCGGCGAGAGCGCCTTTAGCTCGCGTTAGGCACGCCCGAGACCGTTCCGTGATGGATCGGGGTCGCAACGGTGATCGGCAACATGCCGGTTCGTTACCTACGGCGGCGAGACTACGCCCTGTCGATGCGCCGCAAGACAGGCGGCGAGGGGGACACGGGCTGGGGGGTCCGGGTCCGGGCAGCAGGAGGGGGACAATGCAGCTCAAGGAACTCACCGTCTGGTGGCAGCAGCGCAGGACGGCCCGGGAGGGGCGAGTCGCGTTCGACTCGGTCGCCACCCGTGAGCTCTACGAGGCTCTTGACGAGGCTTCGGGGCTGGCGCCGAGGCGCTGACGCGCAACGACCCTGACGGCCCGGGCGATCGCCCGGGCCGTTCGGTTTCCTGTGGCAGAGTGACCGCATGGCCCACGACAACCACCACAGCGCCGCCGCCGCCCACCGTGGCCGGCTGGCGGTGGTGTTCGCGATCACCGTGGCCCTGCTCCTCGTCGAGGTCGCCGGCGCCGCCATCAGCGGCAGCCTGGCCCTGCTCGCCGACGCCGGGCACGTGCTCGCCGACGGGGCCGGGGTCGGCCTGGCCCTGCTGGCCATCCGGTTCGCGGCCCGACCGGCGACCCCGCAGCGGACCTTCGGCTACTACCGCCTGGAGATCCTGGCCGCCGTGGTCAACGCCGTGCTGCTGTTCGGCGTGGCCGCGTTCGTGCTGGTCGAGGCCTGGCGGCGGCTGACCGAGCCGCCGGAGGTGGCCAGCGGGCTGATGCTGGCCGTTGCCCTCGTCGGCCTGGCCGCCAACGCCGTCTCGATGTGGCTGCTGCACGGCGGCCAGCGCGACAGCCTCAACCTGCGCGGCGCCTACCTGGAGGTCTGGGGCGACCTGCTGGGCTCGGTGGCGGTCCTGGCCGCGGCCGTGGTGATCGCCCTCACCGGCTTCGAGGCCGCCGACCCGATCGCCTCGGCCGTGATCGGCCTGGCCATCCTGCCCCGCACCTGGCGGTTGCTCCGGGAGGCCGTCGACGTCCTGCTGGAGGCGGCCCCCAAGGGGGTCGACCTCGACGAGGTCCGCCGGCACCTGGTCGAGACCCCGGGTGTGACCGACGTGCACGACCTCCATGCCTGGACCATCACCAGCGGCCTGCCGGTGCTCTCGGTCCACGTGGTCCTCGAGCGCGACGCCGACGCCGGCAAGGTCCTCGACGGCCTGGGCGCCTGCCTGGCCGGCCACTTCGACATCGAGCACTCCACCTTCCAGCTCGAGCAGCCCGAGCACCGCGGCCACGAAGGAGCGACCCACTGGTGACCACCATGCCGACCCGCCGCCTGGGCGGGCTCCAGGTCAGCGCCATCGGGCTCGGCGAGATGCCGATGTCGCTGGCCGGCCGGCCCGACGAGGCCCAGTCGGTCCGGACCATCCACGCCGCCCTCGACGCCGGCGTGACCCTGATCGACACCGCCGACGCCTACTGCATCGACGAGTCCGAGGTCGGTCACGGCGAGCGCCTGGTGGCCAGGGCCCTCTCCGCCTGGCCGGGCGACCGCGACCGGGTGCTGGTGGCCACCAAGGGCGGCCACACCCGCGAGGGCGGCGAGTGGCATCTGGACGGCCGGCCCGAGCACCTGCGCCAGGCCTGCGAGGCCAGCCTGCGGGCGCTGGGGGTCGAGGCCATCGGCCTGTACCAGTTCCACCGGCCCGACCCCAAGGTGCCGTTCGCCGAGTCGGTGGGGGCCATGGCCGAGCTCAAGGCGGCCGGCAAGGTCCGGCTGGTCGGCCTGTCCAACGTCAGCGTCGACCAGATCAAGCAGGCCCGCCAGCTCGTCCAGGTGGCCAGCGTGCAGAACGAGTTCTCGCCCCGCTTCCGCCGCTCCGAGGGCGAGCTGGCCTTCTGCGCCGCCGAGGGGATCGCCTTCCTGCCCTGGAGCCCGCTGGGCGGGATCGGGCGCGGCCGCGACCTGGGCGGCCGCCACCGCGCCTTCGGCGAGGTCGCCGAGGCCCACGGCGTCTCGGCCCAGCAGGTCGCTCTGGCCTGGCAGCTGGCCAAGGCCCCGGCGGTCATCCCCATCCCCGGGTCCAGCCGCCCCGAGACGATCACCGACAGCGCCGCCGCGGCCAGCCTGCGGCTCAGCGACGACGAGCTGGCCCGCCTCGACCGGGCCTAGACCGGCCCGGCCGCCTCGGCGAGCTGCCCGGCCGCGTCGCCGCGGGCGTCCGGGAGCAGGAACACCAGCAGGAAGCAGACGAGGTACACGGCCACCTCGAACAGCAGGCTGCGCTGGAACGCCTTGGAGAAGTCCTCGCGGCGGGCGGCGTCGGCGGTGGCGGCGACAACCCGGCCGATCTGCTCCTGGCCCTGGCCCTGGCCCTGGGCCTGAGCCCTGGCGCAGCTGGCCGGGACGGCCGACGGGTCCTTGGCGTTGGCCCGGTCCTCGAAGCAGGTACGGAAGCCGGCCTCGATCTGCCGGGTCACGGCCGGCGGGACCCCGGCCCCCTGGAGGTCGCGCTGGAGGCCGCCGAGGACGTCGTCGGCCACGCCCGCGGCCTGGCTGCCCAGCAGCCCGAAGAAGATGACCCCGATCAGGGCCACCCCGACCGCCCCGCCAACCTGCTGGACGGTGGTGAGCACGCCCGAGGCGGCGCCGGCGTCCTGGCCTCTGATGCCGGCCAGGATCACGTTGACCAGCGGGGCGATCACGCAGCCGAGGCCGAGGCCGCAGAGCAGCAGGGCCGGGAGCAGCTGCCAGGAGTGGACGGCACCGCCGTAGCGGTCCACCGTCCAGATGAGCGCCCCCATCCCGGCCACCAGCAGCAGCGAGCCCACGCTGAGGATTCGCCGGCCGAGGGTCGGCACCAGCCGGACCGACGCCGCCGAGGCCAGCGCCGACCCGACCGCGAACGGCACCCCGGTCAGTCCGGCGTGCAGCGGGCTGAACCCCAGGCCGATCTGGAGCCACAGCGAGAAGGTCAGGAAGAACGCCGGGATGCCCATGAAGAAGATGGCGGCCAGGGCCAGCCCGGGAACGAACGAGGGCTGGCGGAACAGGTCGAGGTCGACCAGGGGCGAGCCGTCGCGCGCCTTCTTGCGCCGCTCGTAGAGGGCGAAGCCGGCCAGCACGGGCACGGAGGCGGCCATCGACAGGAACGTCCACGGGGGCCAGTCCACGTCGCGGCCCTGGACCAGGGGAAAGACGAGCAGCAGCAGCCCGGCGGTGACGATGGCGACGCCGACCAGGTCGAGCCGCAGCGCCCGCGGCGCTTTCGACTCGGCCAGGAAGCGGCTCGCGAAAGCCAGGGCGGCGATCCCGATCGGGACGTTGACCAGGAAGATCGGTCGCCACTCGAGCCCGAGCAGGTTGGCCTCGATCAGCAGCCCGCCGACCAGGGGGCCGGTGATGGTGGCCAGCCCGATGGTGGCCCCGAACATGCCGAACGCGGTGGCCCGCTCCCGGGGCGGGAAGGTGACCTGGATGACCGAGAGGATCTGGGGGAACATGACCGCCCCGAACAGGCCCTGGAGGACGCGCGAGGCGATCAGCATGGACGGGCTCTGGGCCAGCCCGCAGAGGGCGGATGCGAGGGTGAAGCCGGCCATGCCGATCATGAACATGCGCTTGCGGCCGTAGATGTCACCGAGGCGCCCGCCGGTGATCAGCATGATCGCAAAGGCCAGCTGGTAGCCGGCCAGCACCCACTGGATCTGGGAGTAGGTGGCGTCGAGGTCGCGCTGGATCGAGGGGATGGCCACGTTCACGATGCTGATGTCGACCAGCTGCATGAAGCCGGCGGTCAGCACGACGGCAAGGGCGACCCAGCGCCGCGGGTCGGCGCCGCCCGGCGCCCGGCCGGGCTCGGCGGTGGCGGTCGAGGTGCTCATGGTCGTCGCTCCAGTTCACTCGGGTCAGGCAGGGAGGCCGGGGCCGGGGAGAGCCCGGTAAGCAGGGTGGCCACCAGCTCGGCGGCCGGGTCGGGCCGGTCGGGGAACGGGAGCGTCTCGGGGCCGGTCATCAGCTCAACGAACACGAGCTGCTGGCAGGCGCCGAGCAGCAGCAGGGCGGCCGCCGCCGGGTCGGCGCCCGGAGCGACCCGGCCAAGCGCCTGCTCGGCCCGGAGGTAGGCGATCACCGGCTCCCAGGCCCGGTGGGGCCCGCCGCCCCGCTCGGCCAGCAGGGCCCGGAACCGCCCCAGCAGCTCGGGGTCGGCGAACAGCGAGGACCCGAGCGGCAGGATGTCCCGGTAGAGCTGCAGGGCGCCCCTGGCCAGCTCGGTCAGGTTTCCCTGGACCGTGCCGAGGCCGGCCTTCCCAGGAAGGTGCCCGACCATCTCGATGAAGGTCGGCAGGAGCCGCTCGTGCACGGCCCGGACCAGGTCGAGCTTGTCGGCGAAGTGCAGGTACAAGGTGCCCTCGGCGTAGCCGGCCTCCCGGGCGATCTCCTTGGTGGTCGCCCTGGCCAGGCCCTTGGCGCGCAGGACACGCTCGGCGGCGTCGACCAGCTGGGCCCTGGTCCCGGTCGGCAGGGGACTGAGTGAGTGCTCATTCATCGGCCGTCAGAGTACGAGGGGGCGCGCACTCGCGTCAACGGTCAGGCAAAAGGGGGGAGCCGCCGCGGCTCCCCCCCTCGTCTGCCGTCAGGCGTGGTAGACGGCGATCCCGTCGTGCTCGGCCGTCCCGCCACGGCCGTTGGCCTGGATCAGCAGGTGGCCGTGGAACGACTGGTCGGGGTAGCGCCAGGAGACGGACCAGCGCTCGCCGTTCTCGCTGGTGCGGTCGACCCCGAGCAGCCGGGCGTGAGGCCGGTTGCCGGTGCCGCTGGGGATCAGCAGCACGCGGAGCTCGTCGATGGCGAAGCCCTTGACGCCGACGGTGAGGGTCCCGGTCCCGGCGAGGGTCACCAGCTGGCTCGAGGCGGCCGGGCGCGGGTCGGTGACGACGCCCAGGATCTGGGGCTTGTGGTCGCTGTTGACGAACCGGACCCGGACCGCGGTGGCGGTGAAGACGCCGAGGTCGGCGCCGGAGTCGGGGGTGAAGACCACCCAGCCGGCGTCGCCGGTGGGGCGGGTGAAGGTGACCTGGCCGCTGAAGGGGCCGAGCGAGTCCGCCCCGCCGGTCACAAAGCCCTTGCCGAGCACGCGGTCGGCGCCGCGCCGGTCCTCGGTGACGGTCACGTGCACCGTGCCCTCGTAGGCGACCGACATGCCGCTCACGGGCAGCGGCGAGGAGATGCGGGAGAAGGGCAGCGGCTGCTCGACCTCGATGGTGCCGGCCATGGCCCCGGTCGCGACCCAGCCGTTGGTGTAGCGGTGCAGCTGGACCTTGGTGGTGATGGTGTCCAGCAGGCGGCCGCCCTCGCCGGCCCGCGGGTGGAGGCCGACCTCGGCCGTGGCCGCGCCGGTCTTGCGGTAGGACGCGGCCACCGGGTCGCGCATGCCGAGCTCGCGCATGAAGGCCACGGCGGCGGCCTTGGCGGCACGGTCGGGCTGGTCGACGGGCGGCCTGGGCGTGGGCGGAGGCGCCGGGTCGGTGCCCTTGTCGGGAGTGGTCTTGTTGCCGGTCGCTGGGGTGACGGAGGTGGTGGCTGGGCTGGCCACGGCGGCGGGCTGGGCCGGGTTGTCGCGGCCGACCACGAAGGCGGTGGCGACCCCGACCACGACGGCGAGCACGCCGGCGACGGCCACGAGACGGAGATGAGCTGGACGCATTGCTGACCCCCCGGTCGACGCTCTCTGCTGGAGCGGTCGACTACCAGGGTCGACCGTTCCGGTCACGAATCCCGATCGGCGCCATCTCGGACACATCCCCGAACGGTCTCCGGCCGGTCTCGGTTCGTGTGTGTGGTCCGTTACCCGGAGACCTTGACCCTGCCCCGCATGTCGGGGTGGATGCTGCAGCGGTAGGCGAAGGTCCCGGCCGTCGGGAACAGGTGCGAGAACTCGTCACCCTCCTCCAGGTCCCCGGAGCGGAACGACCGGTCCAGGGCGGTGACCGTGTGGGTCACGCCGGCGTCCTGGTGCTCCCATTTGACCTTCTGGCCGACCTTGGCCCTGACCGTCCTGGGGACGAAGGCGAAGTCGACGATGCGCACGTCGTCGGTGTCGGCGTCGCCGGAGGCGCTCCCGCGGCTGGTCGAGGAGGCGGCCGCCGGGGCGATGGCCGCCTCGCCCTTGTCCCCGCCCCCGCCCCCGCCGGCGCAGCCGGCGGCCAGCACGGCCGCGACGGCCACCAGGATCAGGATCGTGCGGGTGCGGCGCACCGCGGGGACCTCCTCGGACGACGGCCACCAGAAGAACCGTGCGGGCTGGCCGGTGGTTCCCGTTTGCCAACCTACCCGGTCAAGGAGCACGCTGCTGGTCGCCATGACCGCCCAAGCCACAGGGAACCTGGCGCCATGACCGAAGGCCGGCTCGCGCCCGAGGAGGTCCGGACGCGGACCTTCAGCAGGGTCGTTCGTGGGTACAAGCGGCGCGAGGTTCGCCGCCTGCTCGAACGGGCCGCCACCGACCTGGCCCGTCTGCGTAACGGCCTTGGCGCCAGCGGCCCGGGCGACCAGCTCCCCCTCACCCCCGAAGAGGTCGAGGAGGCGCGGTTCCAGCCCGCCCTCGGTGGTTACGAGATGGACGAGGTCGACCGGTTCCTCGACGAGGTCGTGGCCGAGCTCGAGCAGGCCGCCCATGAGCCCCTGCGCCCACCCTCGGCCCTGCCCGCCCCACCCCGCTCCGGCCTGCTCCGTCCCGCCCACGGGTTCCGCCCGCCCGACCCGGCCGAGGTCAGGGAGGAGCCGCTGGCCCGGGAGGCACCGCCCGCCTCCGATCCGGACCTTGACCGCGGAGCCGGCCCGACGGCCGAGCCCGTCGCTGGCCTGGACCCGCCGATGGTCGCGCGACAGCCCCCGGCCGCCGGGCCCCTGCCACCTTCCCATCCGCGGCCAGCCGCCGGACCCCTTCCCGCGGCACAGCCGCCACCGGCCGCTGGGCCCCTTCCCGCCGCCCAGCCGCCGCCGGCCGGGCCGGACGAGGGGTTCTTCCCGCCGCCGTCGGTCCCGCCGGGGTCGGCCCCCGCGCCGACCCCGCCGCCGCCAGCCCAGCGGCCCCCGACCCTGTCGCCGGTGCGGCCGCTGTCCCCGTCGGAGGTGGAGACGCGGAGCTTCGACCGGGGCGCCCCCGGCTACCTGCCGACCCACGTCGACCTGTTCCTGGCCAAGGCGGCCCGCGCCCTGGCCGGCCGCGACGGGGACACCATGAACCGGTGGGACGTGCTGCGCCAGCGCTTCCCGCTCGGCCCCCGGGGCTATGCCACCAGCGAGGTCGACGCCTTCCTGGTCCGCCTGGCCGCCCAGTTCCCCGAACCGGACCCGGCAGCCCAGGAGGAGATCCTCCGCAAGCTCAAGGAGCGAGCCGACGGCCCCTGACCGGGCTCAGGCCTTGAGGTCGACCACCACCACCGGCTCGGAGGTCGGCCTGGCCGCCCCGCCCTGGCGTTCGACGGTCATGGCGACCTGCTCGTTCCCGGTCACCGGCCCGTCGAGCAGCCTGGTGACCCTGCCCTCGCCGGCCACCTCGACCAGCCCGGCCGGGCGCGGGCCGGAGCGGTTCACCACCCAGAGCTCGTAGGTCCGGTCCGCCGGCGCCGGCGGCAGCCCGTCGGCCACGAACACGGCCCGGCCACGCTGGCGCGACACGACCACGGTGGCCTGGCCGGTCCCACCGGGCTGGGCGGCGACCCGCCGGGCGTCCGGGGCGGCGAGCACGGCCGCGACCAGGTCGGCGGTCCGGTCCGCACGGTCCGCCCGCCCCAGCAGCCCCAGGTTGAGTGCGGTCACCGAGAGGACGGCCACCAGCAGCGCCGCCGCCGCGGCAAGCAGCAGCGGGACCCGCCGCCCGGCGGCGGTGCCACGCCGGCCAGCCCGGCGGGGCCGCTCGCCCCGCCCGACCACCGGAGGAAGCTGGCGGGTGACCAGGGCCTCGGCCCGGATCCGGTCCCAGAGCTCCGGCGGCGGCGGGGAATCAGCGGCCGCGCCCAGGCGGGCCGTGGTCGCCTCGAGCTCGCGGACCTCCTGCGCGCAGGCCGGGCAGGCCTCCAGATGCCGCTCGAAGGCCTGCCGCTCGGTGTCCGACAGGGCGTGGGCGGCATAGGCACCGGTCAGGGTGTGCAGGTCGGCGCTCATGCATCCACCCCCAGGTGGTCCCGCAGCCGGATCAGCCCGTCGCGGAGCCGCGTCTTGACCGTCCCCGACGGCACCCCGAGCAGCTCGGCGATCTCCCGGTGGGTGTGGCCGCCGTAGTAGGCGAGCACCACCGCCTCCCGCTGCAGGTCGGTGAGGGCGTCAAGGCTCCGGCGGACACGCTCGCGCTCCAGGGTGGTCTCGACCTGCTCGGCCACCTCGTCATAGGGCCGTCCCTGGTCGCGGCGCCCGGCCAGGTCGTCGCGCCTTGCCGCACGCTCGGCCGAGCGGACCCGGTCGACCGCCCGGCGGTGCGCGCAGGTCATGATCCAGGACCTGGCCGTGCCCCGGCCCGGGTCGAACCGCGCCGCCGTCCGCCACAGCTCGACGAACACCTCCTGGGTCACCTCCTCCGACTGCGCCGGGTTGCGGACCACTTTACTGACCAGCCCGAACACCGCGGCCGCGACCCGCTGGTAGAGCTCGGCAAAGGCCTGCTCGTCACCGCGGGCGACCAGGGCCAGCAGCCGCTCCAGGGCGTCGTCACCGGCGGGGCGGGCCGCCGGGGCCTGGGCCGGCCGGTGCGGGGGCTCACGCCTGGTCCAGGTCAGCGCCACGCTCGTCCCTTGCTCGGTGCCAATGGTCACTGAGCATTCGTCCCGGCGGGGCCGGCGGTTTGGCCGGCCCCGCCAGGAACCGGGGGTCAGCTCTTGGGCATGAGCACGTTGTCGATGATGTAGACGGTGGCGTTGGCGGTCTGGACGTTGCCGCAGACGACGCTGGACTGGCCGTTCACCTTGAAGTCCTCACCGGAGCCGGTGATCTTGAGGGTGCCGCCCTGAAGCGTCCTGTGGGTGCCGGCGAGCATCTCCGGGGAGAGCTTGCCCTGGACCACGTGGTAGGTGAGCACGGTCGTGAGCAGGCCCTTGGGGTCGGCCATGGCCGCGTTCAGGGTCGCCTTGGGCAGGGCCGAGAAGGCGTCGTTGGTGGGCGCGAACACCGTGATCCCGTCGGCCGAGTTCAGGGTGTCGACCAGGCCGGCCTCCTTGACGGCCCCGACCAGGGACGACAGCACCGGGTTGTTGGACGCGGCGGTGGCCACCGGGTCCTGGGCCATGCCCATGAAGCTGCCGGACCCGCTGGCCGGGACGGCCGAGCAGGCCGGGCCGAAGTTCATGCCCGCGGCCGCCGCGGGCGGCTGGGACGCCGACGGGGCCGCCGGCGCGGGGTCGCTGCCGTTGCTGCTGCAGCCGGCGGCCAGCAGGGCCAGCCCGGCCAGGGTGCCGACCAGTAGCCGGCGGGAGGAACGCAGACGCATCGCTGCTCCTTTCGAGAGAGGGGACGAGGTGCCCCCTCGGGGTCGGCCGGGCGGGTGCCCGGCGCGAACGGTGCGGTCAGGTGACGGTCACCACGACCGAGTGCCAGCCGGTGGCGCCGTCCGGGAACGGCGGGGCCCGGTCCTGCGGCTGGGTGGCGCCCGTGCCGTCGGTGGCTCTGACCTCGAGGGTGTGGCGGCCTGGGGTGGCCTCCCAGGGCCAGACCCACCGACGCCAGGTGTCGGGGCTGTGCTCGGCGGCCAGCCGCGCCGGCCGCCAGGGGCCGCCGTCGGCCCGGACCTCGACCCGCCGGATCCCGCGGTGCTGGGCCCATGCGACCCCGGCCACCGCGACCCGCCCGGCCGGCTGGCGGGCCAGGGGCCTCGGGGTGTCGATCCGGGACATGGTCTTGACCGGCGCCTGGCGGGCCCAGCCGCGCCGGACCCAGTAGGGGTCGAAGTCGCCGAAGCTGGTCAGCTCCAGGTCGACCAGCCACTTGGTCGCCGACACGTACCCGTACAGCCCCGGCACCAGCATCCGCACCGGGAAGCCGTGGGTGAGCGGCAGCGGCTCGCCGTTCATGGCCACGGCCAGCATGGCGTCCCGCCCGTCGAGCACGACGGCGGTCGGCGTGCCCACCGTGAACCCGTCCGCCGACCGCGACACGAGCTGGTCGGCCCCGGGCTCCACGCCGGCCTCCCGGAGCAGCTCGGCCAGGGGCGCCCCGACCCAGCGGGCGGTCCCGACATAGCGGCCGCCGACCTCGTTGGAGACACACGACAGGGTGATGTCCCGCTCGATCAGGGGCCGGGCCAGCAGCTGCCCGAAGTCCAGCTCCAGCTCCCGCCGCACCCGCCCGTGGACCCGGAGCCGCCAGTCCTCGGCGGCGACCCTCGGCACCACCAGGGCGGTGTCCACCCGGTAGAAGTCCCGATTGGGGGTGTAGAAGCTGCTCAGCCCGGGCAGGTCGACCACCGCCCCCTGGGCCGGCGCCCCGGCCGCACTCGCCGGAGCCGGAATCGCGACCGCGGCCCGCGAAGCCGTGACGTCCGACCGCCGCGCCAGCACGCGGCCAGTGGTCCCCGCCACCATCGCCCCCCCGGCGACAACTGCCCCGGTGAGAAGAAACCGCCGCCGGTCCACCCCAGCCCCCGGGGTCCCGGAGGGGGCTGCGACCGTTCCGGGTGGGGTCGCGGCTGGTCCGGACGACGCCGCCCGGACCAGGGCCAGCAGGGCGGCCGACCCGGCAACGGCCCCGGCCAGGGAGGGGAGCGCGTCGACCGGGCCGGCGTCCGGGCGGGTCAGGGCGGCGGCCGCGCCCACGGCGCCGAACAGCGCCACCCCGGCCAGGCCCAGGCGCGGGCGGCGGACGGCCAGAAGCCCCACGGCCACCGCGAACCCGGCCAGGACGACGGCCATCCCGGCCAGCAGGACCAGCTTGTCGCGCGCGCCGAAGGTGCGGATGGCGAGCTCCTTGAGCCATTCGGGGGTGGCGTCGATGGCCGCCCCGCCGACCGCGACCAGCGGTGACGCCTGGCCGCCGACCAGCCCGGCCAGCAGCTCGGCCACGCCAAGGGCGACCCCGCAGGCCAGCAGCCCGGCCAGCGCGCCCATGCCACGCGGGCCACGGGATCCGGGTCGCGGGCGGCTGGGCGTCAGGGTCGTCTCGGTGCGCATACCCCTGGTTCGGAGCCACCCCACCCGCAGATTGGTCCAGCCCCGGCCCCCCGCGCACGGCGCGTAGGGGATTGGTCTGGACCCGGCGTGGTTGGGTAGGGTCTCGGCATGCCACGACCAGCGACCTTCGGGATCTGGACCGAGCTGCGACCGGGCGGCGGCCGCCAGCCCGACCCGGGCTTCTACGCCGAGCGCCTCGAGGAGGCGGTCCTGGCCGAGCAGCTGGGGCTGGCCGCTGTCTGGGGCAGCGAGCACCACGCGGTCGAGGACGGCCACCTCTCCCAGCAGCTCCCCTTCCTGGCCGCCGTGGCCGCCAGGACCTCGCGGGTCAGGCTGGGCACGGGCGTGCTGCTGCTTCCCCTCTACCGGCCCCGCGAGGTCGCCGAGCAGGCCGGGGTGGTCGACCTGGTGGCCGGCGGCCGGCTGGTCCTTGGCTTGGGAAGCGGCTGGGTGGAGCGGGAGTTCGACGCCTTCGGGGTCGACCGCTCCAGCCGGGGCCGGCTGCTGGAGGAGAAGCTGGGCGTGCTGCGCCGGGCCCTGGCCGAGGGGGTGGTCAGCGACGGCGCCGATGGCACCGACCTGCCCGTCGGCCCCCGTCCGCCCCAGCCGGGCGGCCCGCCCATCTACCTCGGCGGCACCGCCCCCAAGGCCCTTGACCGCGTGGCCAGGCTGGCCGACGGCTGGTTCGCCCTCGCCCACTACCGCTGGCAGAAGACGGCCGAGGCCTGGCCGGTGCTGGCCGAGGCCCTGGAGCGCGCCGGCCGGCCGGCCGGCGGCTTCCCGGTCGTGGTCGGCGTCCACCTGCGGGTCAGTGACGACCCCGAGCGCACCTGGGCCACCGAGCTGGCCCCGGCCGTCGCCTACCAGATCGACCGGTACGGCGACTGGGCCACCGACCGCGACCAGCCCCGCCCCGACCCGATCGACCCCGGCCGCCTCAAGCGCTCGGCAGTGTTCTGCGACACCGCCGAGGGGGTCGTGGCCGCCCTGACCCAGTTCCAGGAGCAGCTCCCCTTCACCCACGTGAGCCTGTGGAGCCGCCCGCCGGGCACCAGCCACGAGGCCGCCTGCGAGAACCTGGAGCGGGTGGCCCGGGAGGTCGCGCCCGCCTTCGCCGGCCCCGAGCCCCCCTGGCGGGCTCCGGCGGCCACGCCACCGGCCGGCTGACGCCGGCTCTCGACCCAGGAGGACGCCGTGCGGCTGGTCTCGTTCGAGGGGGGCTTCGGGCGCGTCGAGGGCGACGCGGTCATATCCATGGGCCCGTCGCTGCTCGACTGGCTGACCTTCGGCACCCAGGGCGTGGCCACCGCCGCGCCGCGGCCGCTGGCCGAGGTTCGGCTGCTGGCCCCGGTGCCCCGGCCGGGCAAGATCGTCTGTGTCGGCCTCAACTACCGCGACCACGCCCGCGAGACCGGCCAGGCCATCCCCACCGAGCCGGTCCTGTTCTCCAAGTACGCCAACTCGGTCGTCGGCCCGGGGGCCGACGTGATGGTCCCGCCCGAGGCCGAGAATGTCGACTACGAGGCCGAGCTGGCCGTGGTCATCGGCCGGCGGGCCAGCGTGGTCAGCACCGCCGACGCCCTCGCCCACGTGGCCGGCTACGCCTGCGCCAACGACGTCTCCTCGCGCTCGCTCCAGTTCCGCTCCGCCCAGTGGCTGCTGGGCAAGGCGATCGACACCTTCCTGCCACTCGGCCCGTACCTGGTCACGGCCGACGAGGTGCCCGACCCGCAGGCCCTCGGCATCCGCTGCCTGGTCAACGACGAGGTGCTCCAGTCGTCCGACACCGGCCAGATGGTGTTCGGGGTGGCCGAGCTGGTCAGCTTCATCAGCCGGACCATCACCCTCGAGCCGGGCGACCTGCTGGTCACCGGCACCCCGGCGGGGGTCGGGATGGCCGCCGACCCGCCCCGGTGGCTGCGTCCCGGGGACCGGATGCGGGTCGAGATCGACGGCCTCGGCGAGCTCGAGAACACTGTGCGCGCAAGGCCCTGACCAGCGAGAATAGTATTCATGTGGCATTGTCGGGGGGTTCCCCTACACTCGCCGCATGTCTGCAATCCAAGCCACTGACCTGGTCCGCCGGTTCGGCGAGGTCGAGGCTGTCCGCGGCGTCAGCCTCGAAGTCGCCGAGAGCGAGATCTACGGTTTTCTCGGCCCCAACGGGGCTGGCAAGTCGACCATCGTCCGCATCCTGACCACCCTGCTCCAGCCGACCAGCGGGTCGGGCTCGGTGCTGGGCCACGACGTCGTCAAGGAGCCGACCACCGTGCGGCGCCTGATCGGGGTCGCCCTCCAGGAGGCCGGCCTCGACCCCAAGCAGACCGGCCGCGAGCTCCTCACCCTCCAGGGCAAGCTGTACGGCCTGAAGGGCAAGGTCCTGACCGACCAGGTCGCCGAGGTGACCGAGCTGGTCGGCCTGACCGACGCCATCGACCGGCGCATCCAGACCTTCTCGGGCGGCATGAAGCGCCGCCCCGACCTGGCCTCG
>Ga0207706_10001747_pt1 | contig 21319 bp, 32 predicted proteins | sample KBSC53metaG_FD_184318 | JGI IMG/M metagenome (GOLD analysis project Ga0207706, IMG submission 184318) | Corn rhizosphere microbial communities from Kellogg Biological Station, Michigan, USA - KBS C5-3 metaG (SPAdes) (version 2) | ecosystem: Host-associated > Plants > Roots > Rhizosphere > Soil ... | reverse complement strand
GTGCGCGTCAAACTCACCCGAACTTCACGACTGAGCGAATCCGGCGGAGGAAGGCCGGATCGATGTTCGTGTGGCGGTCCGACGTCAGGAAGACGAGACCGCGGAAGCTCTCCATCCTCTGCAGCAGATAGCCGACCTCGATATTGGCATAGCGGTCGTGCGAGTCCTTGACCGCGCTGCGCTTCCCGAACAGTGCGTCGGCCTCGTCGAAGAAAAGGATCCAGCCGCCCTTTTCCGCCTCGTCGAACAGTTTGCGGAGGTTCTTCTCCGTCTCTCCGATATATTTGCTGACGACGTCCGACAGATCGACCCTGTGGAGTTCGAGGCCGAGCTTTCGCGCCAGCATCTCGGCGGCCATCGTCCTTCCCGTTCCGCGCGGCCCTTCGAGCAGGACCACGCCGCTCCGGTCGCTTTCCCCGATCCCCGCTGCGATCTCGGCGATTCGATGCTGGATGTTGGCAGTTAACATCACGGCCTATCCTATCACCTAATCGCGCACTCTGCCTTGAAACCCGCTGCCGGGGCGGTACTGCCTCTGCACATGGCCGACCTGACCCCCGTCATCGAGACGCTCGAAAACCGCTGGATGCGCGCATGGGTCAATCGCGATCCCAAGGCGATGAAGGCGATCACCGCGAGCAGCTTCATCCTGATGACCGGCACGAAGCCGCCCGCGATCCTCGACCGACCGAGCTGGCTCGAAGCGATTGCAAAGAGGTACGATTGCACCTCCTATCGCTTCGCCGACATCCACGTTCGCGACCTCGGCAATGTCGCGCTCTTCACCGCTCGCTTGGAATTGAAGGCGACGATGGACGGTCATGAATGGCCGGGGACGTTCTGGGTGTCGGACGTCTGGCGCAAGGGCCGCGTCCGGCGCGGCTGGAAGCTGGTTCAGCGCGTGTTGTCCAGGCCCGAGGACAGCCCCGATCTTCCAAAGGCGATCCGAGCGCTCCAGCTCTGGAAATAGCGGCCTGGCGCCAGGGCCTTCGTCCACTCGCATATTCCCGCGCGACGCCGGCAGCTATCATCGCCAACGGCCTCAAGCGAACGATGCTACCTTCGGGACGCCAGTGCTTGCTCACGCAGGCGATCTACGCGTTCGGGACGTACCGCCCGGTCAAATCGCTTTCCTACACACACCCATTTGGTTCATTATCAGCGATTTGAAAAGAAGGATCGGGTTCATGGGGCGACGCAGGGCAAGGGATATGACGCTCGAGGAGTTCGACGCTTGGTCGAAGTCCAGCAGCAAGTACGAGGAAGTGACCGAGGCAGCCGACGAGGAGGGCGGGCCGCGACTGTCGCTGGTCCCGGCGCCCGAACAGGGCGATCCCAGGCCAACCGATCTGCTGCCGCCTGCTTCGATGCCGTTCGACGGCGTAGCGCTCGAGGACAGCAAGAGGCGCCTTGCGGGCTGGAGTGCCGAGCGCTAGCGGCTCTTCCTCACCGTGCTTGCGGAAACAGGTTCGGTCCATCTCGCCAGCAGTGCGGCGCGCCTCACCGCCCGCTCGGCCTATCTGCTCCGCACCCGCTCGCCCGCCTTCGCGTCGGCATGGAACGCGGCGCAGCAGCTTGCCGTCGGCCGCCTCTCGGCAATCGCCTTCGACCGCGCGATCAATGGGCGCGTCGAGCAGATCTTTCAGGATGGCCAGCCTGTGGGGGAGAAACGCGTGCCCAGCGATCGGTTGCTGACCTGGTTGCTTGCCCGCCTCGATCCCAAGCGCTTCGCTTTGCCCTGGGAGCAGCGCGGCGACGCGGACCCGCAGGCTGCGGCAGTCAGCGCCTTTCCCGAGCTGCTCGAAGCGGTGGGCGACCTCCCCTCCTGAACCGCGTCGTCACTGCGAAGTTCAGTGAAGATACGCTGCCGCCGCTTCCCACGCGATCGGCGTTCACGATCTTCGATGTCCCTGTTATAGCGCCCTTTCTGCCCCAGGAGTGCCCGCATGACCTATTGGGAATTCACCGGCCGCGAGCTGGTCAACTGCACCTGCGAATATGGCTGTCCGTGCCAGTTCAATGCCCTTCCGGATAAAGGCCATTGCTATGCGGTCGCAGGCATCCAGATCGATGAGGGCAAGCACGGGAATACGTCGCTCGACGGGCTCAAGATCGGCGCGATCTTCAAATGGCCGGGCGCGATCCACGAAGGAAACGGCGAGGCCTTGGCGTTTGTCGACGAGCGGGCCAGCGAAGCGCAGCGAGATGCGCTGCTGAAAATCATGACCGGCCAGGACACTGACCCGTTCGCCACGATGTTCGCCGTTTATGCTTCAACTGTCACCAGGATGCATGAGCCCGTGTTCACTGCGATCGACTTCGAAGTGGATGTCGATGGGAGGCGAGGGCGCCTCACTGTACCAGGCTACGTGGAGATGACCGGCGAGCCGATCCGGAACAAGGTGAGCGGCCAGGAATCGCGTGCGCAGATCGTGCTCCCGGCTGGCTTTGAATACGAGGTCGCCGACATCGGGAGCGCTTCAAGTCGAACGACGGGCGGGCCGATGCAGCTGGAGATCGACAGCAAATACGGTCAGTTCGCGCATCTGCACCTGTCCAGCCATGGCGTCGTCCGCGGCTGACTTGACGGCCCGGTTACTGCGTCACGAGCGGGCGATAATCGCCTGCACGGTCGCGCTGCTCACCGCGCTCAGCTGGGCCTTTCTTCTCCGTGACGCGCAAATGACGATGATGGAACCGCCGCTGACGGCCATCATCGCAATGTGGTGGCTGATGATGCTGGCGATGATGCTTCCTTCAGCCACGCCCGCAATCTTGTTGTACGCAAGGGTGCGGCAGACCCGCGCGGGCGATGCGTCGATCGCGCAAACATGGGTCTTCCTCGTCGGCTATCTCGCGGTGTGGCTGCTGTTCTCCATCGTCGCTGCGTCGGTCCAGTCGCTTGTAACTGACTCGTCGATGGCGCTTCGAAGCAGGGCAGCGCAAGGCGCCGTGCTCGTTGCGGTCGGCCTCTATCAGCTGTCCCCGCTCAAATCGGCGTGCGTCAGTCAGTGCCGCTCGCCAGGGCAGTTCATCAGCCGTCACTGGCGGCCGGGATGGGAAGGCGCATTCAGGCTTGGCGTGATCCACGGCGCATATTGCGTCGGTTGCTGCTGGATGCTGATGGGACTGCTCTTCGTGGGAGGCGTGATGAACCTGCTTTGGGTCGTTGGCCTCACGATACTCGTAGCTGCAGAGAAATTGCTGCCGGGGGGATCATTGCTCGCGAAGGTTTCCGGCGTTGCGTTCATCCTGTGGGGACTTGCGAGAGCCCTCGCGTAGGCCTGCTGAAGTGATGTAGGCTTTTCACCACCTGCTCGCGGGCCAGGCTAGATCATCGACTGAAGCGCGAGCATCAGCAGCGTCGCGAACACGGCGTAAAGCACGGTCCCGCAAAGCCGCAAGAGCCCCTCTCGGGTCGAGAGAAGGTCGATAATCGGCTCGAGATGCCTGTCGCTCATGCTTCGCGGTGTAACCCGCGCACACTTACCACCCGGTTAGCGGCTCGGCAGCCACTCCACGGCTTCGCAGTTCAGAAAGGCTCACCGCTGAAGCCGGCGAGCAACGCCGCCGCAGCTCAGTTGCACCAGGGCCTCCGCCCGCCCGCATATTCGCGCGCGACGCCGGCGCTGATCATCGCCTCGCCGACATCATGACCGTTCACCACCACGTTGCGGAGCAAACGCCCGTAGCGATCGCGGTCGCGGTCGATCCTGGTCATCGTCACCGCGCCGCTGTTCAGCAGCTCATGCAGCTTGACCGTCGCCGCATTGCCGAGCAGGGCTTCATATTCGCAGCGCGGCGGATGCGTCTCGGGCGCGTCGATGCCCGCGATCCGGACCTTCTCGCCATTGATCCAGAAGGTGTCGCCGTCGACCACGCAATTGGTTCCACCGCCGGTGTGGCAATAGGCAAAGCTCGCCCGAACCCCGCCCTGATGGGAAGCGGCCGCGGCACGTTCGCCGGCCCACTGCCAAGCCGCACCGCCAAGGAGCCCGGCGGCCGCTGCGCCGAGCAAAATCGTCAAAACCCTCACTCCAACAGTCCCCCGAGCGTGCAACCCCTGCGTTGCACGCGGTGAGCCTAGCGGGCTGTCAGCTTGTGCTCAATTTGTAACATCAACTGGAGCGGGGGCACGGTTTACACCCACCGCCTCGCACAGCTGCGTTTTGACTCTTCCGCACGTGGAGTGCATATGCACATAAGTCATGTCCGATATTTCCGAGACGGCGCAGGCGATGATCGATCGCTGCCTTTTCCAGCGCACCAGGACCGCCGCGCGTGCGGTGACCCGTTTCTACGATGACCAGCTTCGGACGACCGGTCTTCGGGCGACCCAGGCAAACGTCCTCGCCACCATCGCCGCCAAAGGTGAGCTGACGATCAGCGCGTTGTCCGATGAGTTGGGGATGGACCGGACCACGCTGACCCGCAATCTACGCCCGCTCGAGCAGCGCAAGCTCGTGGCAATATCGCCCGAAGGCCGCCACCGCGCTCGGCTCGTGCGCCTCTCGTCCACTGGCGTGGCCGCGCTCGGGGCGATCGCCGCTCAATGGGAAAAGGCACAGTCCTCGCTGGAGCGCAGCCTCGGCGAAGCCGGCGTCGCTTCGGTCCGCGACGCCACCGCCGCCATCACATCATCCGCGTCCCGACCACGCCGCTGATCTGCGGCAGGTCCTGTCATTCTTGTATCGCGTTACGTGCATATACACGCAATTGATAGGAACAGACTAATGCCGAACACACGTCTTCTATCCGCCGCGCTGATCGCATTCGGTGCCGCCTTCTGCCTGCTCTACGCGATGCTGATCATATGGCCGTCAGGCTGGGCATGGCATGAAGGCAGCCCGGCCTCGAGTGACTATTTCATGATGATCGCCGGGGTTTATTTCACACTCGGAATCTTCATGTTCCGCGCCGCCCGCGACCCATTGGACAACGTCTCCCTGATCTGGTTCGTGGTCGCATCCAGCGCCGTCCATGCTTTGGTCATGGCTTGGGAGGCAGTTCGCAACCCGATGATGCGCGGCCACCTTGTCGGTGACGTACCGTTCCTCATTGTGATCGCAATCGTTCTCGGCGTCCTCATGAGCCGTGCGACCGCGTCGCGCGCCAGGGTTGCCGTGTGAATTGCATCGGCCGGACGGCGGTGGTCGTCCGGCCGCACACTTCCGTTACTCGTCCTTAACGCTCCCTTATTATCCAGGCCGGAGTTCGCGCGTTTGCGTTGGGGGTGAGCTATGAAGTTGCGTTCGTTGATCCTGCTTGCGGCGGCCGCGGCCGCGTCTGGATCGGTCGTTTCGGCCCGTTCGGGTCTCGCGACGCGATATGGTCCGATGTCGCTGTTCGGCGGCTATTCCGACAAGCAGGTCGAAGCTGGAGTGTGGCGCGTCAGCGCTCGCTCCAATGGTCCCGCCGGCGCCGGTTTCGCCGGCAACATGGCCGCCTATCGCGCTGCCGAGATCCTGTACGCCCAAGGCTTCGCCTACGTTCAGATCCTCGATGCGAAGGGCGACGCGACCATGCTTGGCCGCCGCACCGATACGTTCCAGCGGCAGTTAAACGAGCATGTCGTGCTGACCGTCCGCGGTGCGGCGTCGCCGGCGCCGCCCGCCGATTGCCGGGCGAAGGATCGCCAGGCCTGCGCGACTTATTCCATTGCGACGGTCATGACCCGGCTGCGCCCGCTGCTCTACATCGGCCAGTAGGCGCGGCTTTCGGCGCGGCTTATCTGCTTCCGGCGGCAACGCTGATCTTGATTCCGCGCTCCTTCGCCTTGCGTTCTTCTGCCTGTTTGTAGAGGCGGTATTCGTCTTCGTGGGTGCGCAGCGCATCGCGCCAGTCGTCGCCGTGCGCTGCCAGCTCAGCTGCCTTCACGGCGGTCAGCGCCATTCCGACCAGCGGGATTGTTCCGCCGTTCATGCAGCCACCGCCCTGTCCGCCGACGCAGCCATTGTCCGCGACCACGGCCGCGCCGACGGGCGGCTTGGGCGGCAGTGCGTCGCGGGCGCGCTGCGCCTGGAGCACCGTCGGATCGATGCGGTAGGGGGAGCTCTGCCGTCCGCAGACGACGATCTCCGCACCCTTGTCTTCCTGCAGGTTGCGGCGGTCCGGCTTTCGGCCCGAAGCGCGCTCGCAATGTCTGGAGTGGCAGAGGGGCTCGCCGCCGCCTGCGCGGCCGTTATCAGCAACCCGATGACCATGAAGCCGGTCTGCACGAGGCGCGGATGAGGGTCAAACGCGCATCTGCGAACGGTTCAATCATTCGGCTCGCGCTCCTGAGGATCAGGAATTATCGGCACCAGTTGCGCGGGGCGTCGCCATAAGCATGTGCCACTCCGGCATCGATCATCGCGTCCGCGACGTCGCGGTCCTTCACCCGCACCTTGCGGACCTCGCGTCCGGCCCTGTCACGGAACGTGCCGCTCACCGTCACTCGTCCACTGTTGAGCAGGTCCGCCAGGCGGAGAGCCGCCTGGATCCCCTGGCTCCGTTCGCTGTCGCAGCGCGCTGCCTGAATCCCGGGCGCGTCGAGGCCCGCGATCTGGACCTTCACGCCGCTGATGGAGATGGTATCGCCGCTAACGACGCAATTGGGCCCGACCGCGTTGTAGCATTGGCTGAACCGCCGCTCCTGCGCTGCCGCGACAGGATCGAACCGAGTGTAGGTCGCAATGCTGATGCCGACCGTCGCGGCGACGATCGCGGCCGTAATCAGCAGGACTCCCGTGACCCCGAACCACATCTCCTGCTCGTTCGTGCGGCGGATCGTCTTCCGGATCGGAGCTTGCGGCTGCAGTTGCACCGGGTCGCGGCGTATGCGCGATTTTCCCAGCACGACGGGCTTCGCATTGGCCTCGGGTTTCCAGTGCATGCTCATGCGCGGGAGCGTACGCGCACGAACTTACCACCTGGTTATCGAGCCTTGGCTACTCCAGGATTCGGTACCACCGGAGGATCCATGACAGATAATAGAGGAGGTAGATCGCGGCGAGCGCGGTGTGAATCCGCCGGTCCTTCGTCCAGACGCAAATGACGCAGAGAAGGCCGAGGCCGATCAGGCGAAACGGATATTCCATTCCGAGCGAGGCGAGATAGCTCGGTCCCTTCGCAAATGTGTCGATGAGGTCGACCGGAATGGTGAGCGCCAACAGGCCGAAGAACCAACGACGGCGCGAGATGAAATAATCCCCGTAACTTTCATATCCGGCGATGTCGTTGGGAACGAGCATCGCGGCCAGCAGGCAGAAGAGGAACGCGTAGGCGAGGACGAAGGCGAACAGCTCGAAATGCCAGGGTTGGATTCTGATGAGTGCGAATTCCCACCACCAGAAATGGACCGCCATGACGATGATCGTCGCGATCCAGATCAAGTGCGCCGAATAGAGCGGCTTGCGTCCCGGGTGCTGGACGAAGGTCGTGAGGCCCGCCAGCATTCGGGAAAGCGCTAGGCCGAGCACGACGCCGAGCAGAACCCGCACGTGAATGAAGATGTCGCTGCCAGCAATCGGCATTGCCGCACCCCCGGTTCAAGCTGTCCGCATCGTCTTAGCGCAGCGAGCTACGAACTCCAGCAGTCGCCGTCTTTCGCACCGATGGGGAAGAGCATCTTGCCCTCGGTCCAATGAAGCCTGCCGACGGTCCGCCTTTGGTCGATATCGACCGACATCTGCTGGATCTGCCGTCCGCGGCCTGCCTGGACGATGCACCAGTGAAGCGGTTGCGGCGGAATGTCGGGAGTGGTCCCGTCAAACCTGCCGACGCGCACCGACCAGCCGCCGGAACGAAGTGCATCTTCATAACTCTGCACGATTTCGCGCGGCGGATTGCTTCCCTCTATTTCGCCGTAGCCGGCCGCGTCGTGCCCCGGCGCTGCCTCGAAGTCCGCACGGATGGTGAGCTTCGCCCCCTCCGGGACCACGGCCCAGCCCGGCCAGCCGGCCTTGGGCCCAAGCGTTGCCCATTGCGTCACTCGGCCGTCTGGTCCGTCGTGGATGTAGCCGATGCGCTCGGCTCCCCATTCCATCCGAACGAGGCTCCAGAAGAACGGGCTCGCGAGGACGACCGGGAAGGCCACCGCCAGGAAAATGAGGAAACCTTTCACCCGAGCTTCCGGACGCTACGCACGGCGCTTGGACCTCGAGAAGAGCTCGGCTTCGTTCTTCCTCCGGGTGCGCTCCTTCGCCTCGACCGTATTGTCAGCGCCGGCCGGGTTGCAGCGACCATGCGTCAGGCAGAGGTTCTGGAACTCGTCCTTCCCGCCATTCACGGCGTGAAGCACATGCTCGATCTTCGGGCCCTGGTCGTGCCCGTCCTTGAGATCGAAGCGGATCGGCCGGCGACACCGCGAGCAATTGTCGCCATTCCTTCGACGGACCTCCGCGACCAGTCGCGCGTTCTGCTCCCGCTTGTACTTCCACGGGATGAGATATTTCGTGATGACGCTGCCTTGCCCCATGACTGAGGCAATAAACGAAATTGCTTACTGCACGGTTAGTTTCGGGCGGCCCTGTTGCACTTCTGCCGCAATCGGCGAGTTCGCGTCGCGACGGGATTCACGGCATGGAATCAACGTGGTAGTTTCTTCTCCGAAAGGGAATGGGGAAGGAATCCTGAAACATATGCTGAGGTTAGTACCGCTTGCCGCGGCGGGCGCGGTGGCGCTTGCCGGAGCAACGCCTTCCTTCGCTGCCGCGCAACCGGCCGACATGGCGGAGCATGCGTGCATGATGGGAGAGCCGCTGCCGATGCGCGAGGTCGACGCGACGCGCGGTTATACCTCCACCAGCATGGCGAGTTACGCGCTGGCGCTTGGTACGAGCGGGCGCCAGGCGAACGTTCAGCGGGCGTGGCAGTCGGGCGATTCCAGCGGACGCTGGCGGAGCGGCGGCATCGAGATCGGCTACAATCGACTGACCAATGTCACTGACCCCTTTGTCGCCGGCGGCGGAAGGATCGATCCTGCGCCCATCGCTTATATTCGAAGCGGCGACGGCGAGCTGGTCGAAGGTCTGTGGACCGCGCACAATTCATCAGGCGCGCTGGCCGGCGTCTATGACGCGACGTTCACGCGTGTTGAGGGCGTGTGGCGCCTCCATTCGCTGAGCCTGTTCCATCCTTCGGAGGCACCAGGGGAGCTTGCGCAATTCTGCCACAGGCCTGGCGATGTCCAGGCCTATCGTGCTCAGTGGGAAGCACGGCAGCGCCAGGCCGACATGAAGCGCGCGGCCACAGGCGGTGATCGAGCGTCGGGCGGGCGCTAGAACGACCTATTTGCCGACGGGCTCTTCTTCGAAGACATCGCGAGGCCCGGCTACCTGATAGACGATCAAGGCAACGCCGACACATACCGCGGCGACGAGCAGGAGGCCTGCCGTCGCGCCTTCCGGCCACGACTTCTGCCTGGCCGGGACGCGCGCCACCTCCGCTTCGGGTTTCCAGTGCCTGCTCATGGCACGCGCAGATACGCCGAGCAGCTTACCTAAATGTTAGCGCTGTTATTTGGCGGGCGCGGTTTGCGAGGGCTGTTCGGACTGAGCCTGGGCCTGGACGGTCTTGGCCTTGGCCGCGGCTTCCTTCGCTTCGCGGCGCTTCTTGGCGTCCTGGTATAGTTGATATTCACTCGCTTCCGGCGTGGTTTCGAACAGGCTTCCGACTTCCTGCCCACGCGACACCCGCGCGGCGATCTCTGCGGCGGTTGCAGCCGCAGCCAGCAGGTTGACGGTCGGAACGCCGCGGCAACCCATCGGTCCGACCGTCGCGCAGTTATGATCCGCATAGGTCTCGTGCGGGTTATGCGGGTGGCCCCCAGCCCCCTTCTTCTTCTCGCGCCGTGCTTCCATCAGGTCTGGGTCCAGACGGTATCCGTTCGGCTTCAGCGCGCAAATGACGATGTCGCCGGACTTGGGCGCGGCGGGCTGCGGCGCGCAATCGGCGTCGGCAGGCTTTGGCGCTTCGGTCGTCGGCTTGGCCGAGGGCGTTCCTGGCGGTTCATGGCCAGCGGCCGCGGTCTCGGCGAAGAAGGCTAGAGCGACGGCTAGGCCGGTGGTCATCACAAACATTCTGCTGAATTCGACGTTGCGGGGGAATGAATAACACATTCCATGACTTCGAATCCCGGTCTGGCACATGTGGGTAATCTTACGGCTTGCAAGGCGTTAACCATTATGACCTTTGCGGCAGGTCCAATTGGGCATGGAAAGGAGCAGCCACATGAAAGGTGTGTTGCTTGCGGCCGCGTCGGTTGCCGCTCTCATGATACCGGATCAGGCTATTGCGCAAGCGGCCGAAGCTGCCGGCTTCAGCATTTCATCAGGGGTACCGAAAATTCGCTTCGTCAGGCCCCCCAATCCTGGCGAGGTCGTCATCAATACGGGATCCGCACATCGTCGCCATTTCCCCGATCGGGGCGACTGGGGCATGGACCGCGGCCACGGACGCCACATCCATGTCGGCGACGACGGCGTTGACGGTGCCGTCCTCGCGGGCGGCGGCTGGGGTTACTCGGGCTACAACGATTATGGCGATTATGACGCCAACCGCAGCTTCTCGCCCGACAAATGGAATGACTGGTGGCACGAGCGGCCGGAGCGAGCCTTTCCCCGGTGGATGAGCCGGAACAAGGATTGTTCGCGGCGCTGGTACAGCGGCGATACGCTGACCTGCTAATCAGGGAAGGAGTGCGATGGTTCGCCGGAATGCGTGGACCTCCGCCTCCGTATAAGCGCTTCCCGGAGCCTTGGGCGCCGGGTCGGCGACGCCGGTGACGAAGTAAGCGATGCCACGACCGTTTTTGCGGTCGATCCACAGGCCGCTCTTCATGCCATATGCGTCGCCGGCATGGCCGACGAGGATTTCGCCCTTGGTCCCCATGTCATCGAGGCAGCCGGAAATCCTGTTCGGCACCTGGTGAGTTCCATTGCCCGCGCTGCAATAAAAGCCGCCGTCGGTAGCGCCATTGCTTCCGTCAAAACGCCAGGTCTGAGCCAGCAAGGTGTCGACGGCTCGCGGTGAAAGGATCCTGACTCCGTCGAACGTTCCGCCATTTAGCAGCATCATTCCGATGCGGGCGAGACCGCGAGCCGAGATCCTGAGCCCGCCCTGCGGCGCGAACAGGGATCCATTTTCGCCCAATTTCCACAGCGCCAGGTCGCAGGGCGAGCCTTCCTTCACGAACACCGGGCAAGCCGGCCGCAACCCGTGCAAATCATCCTTCAGCGGCTTGCCCGCCGGACTGTCGAGCTCCACCGCGTGGGCCACGGCTCCATCGCTGCAGCTCGGCCAGTTGAAGCAGGCGTCGAGCTTCATCGGCTCAAGGATATTGGCGCGCATCCACAGATCGAACCGTTCGCCTGTCACCTTCTCGATGATCGAGCCGATGATGGGATAGTTGAGATTGACGTAGGCGAAGACATTGTCGCCCGGCCCGTGCTGGCTGTCCCAATTTTTCGGATCGGCCATCACTTGCTGCACCGAGCCGCCGAGAGCAATCACATAATCGTCGTCATGCTCGCGGACCGAGGCGGTATGGGCCAGGAGCATGGCCAGAGTGATCGGCCTATTGGGGAAATTTGGATTGCGGAGCGACCAGCCGAGCCAGCGCGACACGTCCGAATTGAGGTCGAGCTTGCCCTGGTCGACAAGCTTCATGACTCCAATTGCTGTAACCATCTTGCTGACCGATGCTACGCGGACGGGATCGTCCACCGTCACCCGGCGTCCACTCTGGGGATCGGCGAAGCCGTCCGCAAAGCTCGCAATCTCACCTTTGCCGTTGAAGGCAACGCCGACCTCGGCATGAACTTGAGGCGGTGGCGGCGGGACGGTCGCGCAGGCACCAAGGGAGAAGATCAGCAGCAAGGCGAACAGTCGCATGAAATAAGCCTGCCACAGCATTTGGTGAACGAGAAGCGGCCGCTCTTCGTTTCGGAGGGCAGGAAGCGTAAAGGCCAAGCCATGGCGGACGACACGAAGACGAGCGAAAGCGCAATTCCCACCTTGGAGGACTGGCAGCACTGGACCCTGGTGATGGGCCGCGCCCAGCAGATGCTGATGGAATTCTGGGCGAACAGCCTGAACCAGGATCAGCCGATCCCTCCGTTCGGAGCCTGGACACCGCAGGCATTCAATTTTCCCGGACAGGGCGCCGCAACGCCTTTCGCCGATCCCGGAGATATCATGACTGCCGGTGCACAGGCCTGGGCCAAGGGCCTTGAAACCTGGGGCAAGATGCTTGGCGGCGTCACGTCTGCGCCGCCGGCCGCCGAGCACAAAGAGCGCAAGGACCGCCGGTTTGCGGCTCCTGAATGGCAGGAAAATCCGATCTTCGACACGATCCGCCGGACCTATCTGCAGATTTCCGACCAGTTGCTTGGACGGGTCGATGAGATCGAGGGCCTCGACAGCGACGCTCGCGAAAAGCTGCGCTTCGCGACGCAGAGCTTCGTCGATGCGATGAGCCCTTCGAACTTCGCGCTGACCAATCCGCAGGTCCTGAAACGTACGCTGGAAACTCGCGGCGAGAACCTCCTCAGAGGCCTCGCCAACATGCTGAAGGACATTGCGTCAGGACAGCTGACCCAGACGAAACCGGGGGTTTACGAGGTCGGCCGCAACCTTGCGATGACCCCCGGCAAGGTGATCAAGCAGACGCCTTTGTACCAGCTGATCCAGTACACGCCGACGACCGACAAGGTCCTGAAAGCGCCCGTCGTGATTTTCCCGCCGTGGATCAACCGCTATTACATCCTCGACCTCAATCCCGAGAAAAGCTTCGTCAAATGGTGCGTCGACAATGGCGTCACCTTGTTCATGGTCAGCTGGAAATCGGCGGACGAGAGCATCGCCGATGCGACGCTCGACGATTATGTGCTGAAGGGACAGATCGACGCGATCGATACCGTCCGCGACCTGCTGAGCGTCGAGAGCGTGCATACGATCGGTTATTGCGTCGCAGGGACGACCCTGGCCGCGACGCTTGGCTATCTCACCGCGCAAAAGCAGCAAGACAAGGTAAAGTCCGCCACCTTCTTCACGGCACAGGTGGACTTCACCCAGGCCGGCGACCTCAAGCTATTCACCGGAACGGAAACCCGGGCGCTGCTCGATCAGCTGACCGCCGAAAAAGGCTATCTCGACGGCCGATACATGGCTGCGACCTTCAACCTGCTGCGCGGGCGCGACCTGATCTGGTCGTATGTCGTCAACAATTACCTGCTGGGCGAGGAGCCGGCGCCGTTCGATTTGCTCTACTGGAACTCCGACACGACCAACCTGCCGGCAGCGTGGCACCGTGACTATATCGAGAGCTTCTACAAGGGGAACAAGCTGGCGGAGAAGGGCGGCATCCGCATTGCCGGCACGCCCGTCGACATCGATCAGGTGAAGACTCCGACCTATGTCCAAGCCGGGCGCGAAGATCACATCTCACCGCCCCAGAGCGTGTGGAAGATCATGGATCATTTCGCCGGACCCAAGAGGTTCGTGCTCGCCGGATCGGGCCATATCGCCGGCGTGGTGAACCCGCCGGCGGCGAACAAGTACCAATATTGGGTCAATGATCACCCGTGCGGGACGCTCGAGGATTTCGTTGAAGGCGCCGCCGAGCACAAGGGCTCGTGGTGGCCGGACTGGCTCAATTGGTTGAAGGAGCAGGATCCCTCGATGGCAAAGGCCGATGGCGCCCGACAGCCTGGTAATGGAAAGCTGAAGGCGGTCGAGGATGCGCCGGGGAGTTATGTCAAAACAAGATGACATCCTGTCGCTCCGGTTGGCGCGGATCGACGAGCATGCGGAACTAGAGGAGCTCCAACGGCGCGCTTCGCTGGAGTTGCCGGAATATCGCGACGACCTGCTTGCCAATCCCGACGCAATTCATTTGCCTCCCGCGCAAATTGCGAATGGGCAGGTCATCGTCGCCGAGTTCGATGGCGAAATTGCCGGATTTGCAGCCGTCGTCGGCGGCGAGCTCGATGGGCTGTTCATTGAGCCGGACCTTTGGGGCGGCGGCATCGGCACGGCGCTGCTTGATGCGGCGGCACACGAGGCGAGAAAGCGAGGGCTCAGCCTGACGGTGATCGCGAGCCCGAGCGCTCGAGGCTTTTACGAAAGCTGCGGCTTCAGCGTCGAAGGCGAGGAGCAGACTCGGTTCGGACCGGCGTTCAGGATGTCGCGCTGAACTCTAGCAATTCTGGTACTTCCAGTGCCGGCGCTTGCCTTCGCCCAGCCATTCGATTGCAGTGGCGATGCGCGTTTCGCGCGTCGCATCCTGTTTCGCTTCGGCGATCCACTCGAAATAGTCGCGCTGCGCCGATGGAGGAAATCCATCGAGCACGGCCTTGGCTTTCGGCGCTTTCGCGAGCGCCTCGGCGAATTCCGGATGCAACTCCGGCGGCGGCTTGGGCAAACGTTTGGTCTTGCGTGGGGCGGGCGCCTTTTTCGCGAGATCGGCGGCTTCGCGGATTAGCCGGTCGAGTTCTGAGTCCGAGGGTAGATCGGCGACCGACGCGATCTTGCCGAACTGGCCCATTGCGTCGGCATTGGCTTCCTGGCCGCGAAGCTCCTGCCCGCGCCAGAAATTCAAAGCCATGTGGGCTTTGAACGCTGCGGTGATCAGGACGATTTTTCCGCCCAGCGTGTAAGCGGGCATGCTCCACTTCACCGTCTCTTCGACATCCGGGATCACGGCATGAACGCGATCGCGGACCTTTTCGAGGATCGGGCGCGCGAAGGGCTGGACCTTGGCAATATAGGCGTCGATGCGCGGATCCCGGCTCACAAGATACCTCCTCCGAGCATGAGGCGAACGACGCCGATCACGATCACGAACAGGTTGAGGTTTCGACCCGCCGTTCCGCGCGAAATCATGCCGACGGCAGCACCGATGATAGCCAGTGGGATGATCAGCCAGTTGGCCCAGCCCAGCAGCGGCAGGAAAGCGACGAGGGCGCAAATGAACGCCACGAAACCAATGATCAGCGAGGCAATGTTGAACATGGTGCTGTGCGTAGCATTATTCAGGCGGCTGCGGCAGCCGTGGGGCGCGCAGTAGCGCAGTCACGTACAAGCCCAGTGCCAGCCAGATCGCCGGGAAGGCAATGAAGTGCGCCATCCTGAGCGGTTCGCCATAAAGAACCGCGATCAGGAACTGCAGGGTTGGCGCAATGAACTGGAGCATTCCGAGCGTCGAATATTGAAGGCGCCTGGCTGCGGCGGTGAACAGTAGCAGCGGCGTCGTAGAGACGATGCCGGCGGCCATGAGAAGCACGCTCTGGAAATCGCTGGTCCCCATGACCGGCGCGCCGGTCGAGTAACTCCATGCCAGCCAAAGCAAGGCAAGCGGGAACAGGAATCCCGTCTCGACCGCCAGGCCGGTCACGGCATCCGCCGGCACGATCTTTCGCAGCAAGCCGTAGAGCGCGAAGGTGACGCACAGGGTTAGGCTGATCCACAATTGGCTGAGCGCTCCCGCCGCGAGCACCGATATGCCGGCAGCGGCGATCGCGACTGCGGTCCACTGAAGTCGATTGAGTTTCTCGTGAAGGACGAAGCGCCCGAGCAGGACGTTGGCGAGCGGGTTGAGGTAATAGCCGAAGCTGGCGGCGAGGATGTGATCGCTCGTGACGGAGTAAACGTAGAGCAGCCAGTTGCCACCGATCAGGAGCGCGGTGATTGCGAGGATTCCGATTACCCGCCGACTTGAGATCGCCTCACGAACTTTGAACCAGCCCTTGGACAGCAGAATCAATATTGCGAGGAAGGGAAGGGACCAGATGATGCGGTGGGCGACGATATCGAGCGCCGGAAGCCCCTCGATCTTCTTGAAGTAGATCGGAAGGACTCCCCAAAGCGCATAAGCCAGCAAGCCGAGGATGAACCCAGTTCGTGGATGCTGGTCGCTGGCGGCTCGGTTTTCGTTCATTTGCCGGTGCGCCTAGCGGCGATAAAGCCTGCATGAAAGAAGATGGTGAGTAGTGCGTTGGTTGAAACTGTGCCGATGGGCTGTCAGTGAGGTCGGCACGGTCGAGAGCGGAGCACCGGATTTGCCCATGTCGCGCGCAGGCATCGTCATCAGCTTCGCATTGCTGGCGCTTGTCGGCGGCTGTGCGACCAAGCCCACGCCTCCGCCTGGGGTCAGGCCGAGCGTCGAGGTCGGGCCGCCGCCTAAATCCGACGTGTGGAAATCGGTTGCGACCGCGGCCGACGAAGACCGGCTGCAGCGCCTCGGCCTCGCATGGGAAGAAGCCCTGGCCGACGCAATCAAGACCAATGCCGGCGATCTTCGCCGCGAGGGCAAGCTGCTATTGCCCCGTTCCGCACTACCGCGGCCCGAGCCAACGCCGGGAAGTTACAATTGCCGGCTCATCAAGCTCGGCAGCGCGACGCCCAAGGGCAAATCCTACGAAAGCTTCAAGCCCTTCTTTTGCTACGTCGAGGTCGAGGACAAGCTGCTGACGATCGTCAAGCAGACCGGCAGCCAGCGCCCTGCGGGGCGCTTGTGGGAAGACGACAACCCCACCCGACTGGTTTTCCTTGGCAGCCTCGCGCTCGGCAATGAGGACCAGCCGCTTGCCTATGGTGACGATCCGAAGCGAGACATGGCCGGAGTTCTCGAGCGGATCGGGCCATTCAAATGGCGCCTGGTCATCCCGTGGCCCCAGAGCACATCCAAGCTTGACGTTTTCGAGCTGACGCCGGTCGCGCAACAGCCGCAATGAGCGAAGCCGGATTGCTGGCGGACCCGGCCGAGGTCCGGGCGATCCTGATCGCATCCGCGCAGGCGAGGCTGCCGATCAGCTATTCCGAAGTGCTTGGGCTCCTCGGCCATCACTTTTCGCGCCCGAAAATGCGCGCCTTGTGCAAGGTCCTGAGTTTTGTCGACGACGAAGCCAACGAGCGCGGAGAGCCTGAGCTTGCAGTGCTCGTGGTTCGCCAGTCCGATGGCCTGCCGGGGCAGGGTTGGTGGGTCGGAGGCGCCAGGAAGCATGGCTACACCGGCCTGTGGGAAGGCCCGAAGGCTGCAAAGCTCATCCGCAAGATTCAAAAGCAGGCGTTTGATTATTGGGCAGGACGAGACGCTTAGCATTCGCTAAGCGCCCGCACGTGAGCGACGTACGCACCTTCATCGTCAGTGAGGACGACGACGGCATCCGGCTGGACCGCTGGTTCAAGCGTCATATGCCCGACGTCACCTTCAACGCCGTCTCGCGGTGGGCGCGGACGGGCCAGCTGCGGCTTGCCGGAAAGCGCGCAGCTCCCGGCGATCGTGTGGAGGCAGGCCAGGAAATCCGCGTGCCGCCCCTGGAAGCTGCGCCGGCGCGCTCGGCGCGGCCGCAGCCCAAGCGCGATCCTTTGACCGATGAAGAAGAGCAGATGGTCCGCGACATGGTGATCCACCAGGACGCCAACGCCTTCGTTCTTAACAAGCCGCCGGGGCTCGCGACGCAGGGCGGAACCAAGACCCACCAGCATCTCGACCGGTTGCTCGATGGACTGGCAGATGACGGCCCTCGACCCAAGCTCGTCCACCGCCTCGACAAGGATACGTCCGGTGCGCTCTTGGTTGCGCGGACCGCTCGGTCTGCAGGCCATTTCGCCAAGGCATTTTCAGGCCGAACGGCGAAGAAAGTCTATTGGGCGATCGTCGTTGGCGTGCCTGATGCGATGGAGGGCGTGATCGATGCGCCGCTTGCAAAGCAGCCCGGGACCGGCGGTGAGAAGATGCACATCGATCACGAAAACGGTTTGCCTGCCAAGACGCGCTGGCGAGTGATCGACCGCGCGGGCAATCGCGCGGCCTGGGTCGAGCTTCAGCCGCTCACCGGCCGGACGCACCAGTTGCGCGCGCACATGGCGTCGATCGGTCATCCGATCGTCGGCGACGCCAAATATGGCGGGCCTGAAGGCTTCCTGACGGGAGGGATCAGCCGGAAGCTGCATCTTCATGCCCGACGGATTCGCATCGATGCTCCGGATGGCGGCAAGATCGACGTGACGGCCGATGTCCCAGCCCACATGGCGGAGAGCCTCGAGATGCTCGGCTTCGAACTGATGCATGGCGAAACCATGCCACTCGAGCAGCCCAAGACCTCGCCCGTGGCCAAGCAGCGCAAGGTTGCTGCCGCAGCCAAGGCGCGGCGGCGCGAGCGCAGGGGCGAACGACGCGCCCGAGGATCGCAGGGAAAGACGAAGCGGCGGTGAACCGTCTCGCGATCTTCGACTGCGACGGCACGCTCGTCGACAGCGGAGCCACCATCTATGCCGCGCTGAAGGCCAGCCTCGAGCAGAATGGAATGGAAGTTCCGAGCCAAAGCGCCTGCCGACGCATCATCGGGCTCAGTCTGATCGAGGCAATGGCGAGCCTGCTGCCGGGTTTGCCAGCCGAACAGCACGTTCAGCTGGCTGAAGATTACAAGCGTGCTTTCTGGCGTCTTCGCGCAGCAGGCGAAGTCGAAGAACCTTTATTTGACGGCGTCCGGGAGCTGCTCGACGCACTCGAGGCAGACGGTTGGCTTCTCGCCGTGGCAACCGGCAAATCGGACCGGGGCCTGAAGCACTGCCTCGAGTCTCACGGCATCCACGCCCGTTTCATCTCGCTTCAGACCGCCGACCGCCATCCGTCAAAGCCGCACCCGTCGATGGTCGACCAGGCGATCGTCGACGCTTGCGCGGCGCCCGAAACGACAATCGTCGTCGGAGATACGAGCTTTGATATGGCAATGGCGGTGAATGCGGGTGCGGCCGGGATTGGCGCAGGCTGGGGCTATCATGAAGCTGAGGAATTGCTCGAAGCAGGCGCAATAGCCGTTGCAGAGCATCCGCTGGGAGTTCTCGATCTCATTCGGAGCCATGTTGATGGATGACGATGTCGCGCGGCGCCGCCTGCTTATCTACACGCTCGTCAGGTTTGTCGGATTGGCGATCTTCTTCCTTGGGGTCGCAATGATCTTCACCAACCTGCTGCGTCCGGGCGGCTGGCCGCAGGTTGGCGCAATCGTAGCGATCATGGGCGTGATCGACGCGATGTTCGCGCCCCGTTTGCTCAAGAAAGCCTGGGACGAGCAAGACCGGTTGGGTGAATGAAGCGGTTCTGGAAGGAAGCGAACGTCAAGCGCAGCGAGGCCGGTTGGGGAATCCGGCTTGATGATCGGCCGGTAAAAACCCCGGCGCGCAAGCCACTTTCGGTGCCGTCGAAGGCCCTGGCGGATGCGATTGCCGACGAGTGGCGCGCGATTGAGGTGAAGATCGACCCTCGCGCCATGCCGCTTACCGGGCTTGCAAACGCCGCCATCGATCGCGTCGCGCCCGAACGCCAGGCGTTCGCATCAGGGCTCGCGCGCTACGCGGAGGCGGATCTCGCCTGCTACCGCGCCGAAGGGCCGGCCGCCCTGGTGGCGCGGCAGGAGCAGAGCTGGGATTCGTTGCTTGCCTGGGCTCGGAGGCGTTTCGACGTCGATTTCGCGACCACCTCGGGGATCTTGCACGTGGAGCAGCCGCCGGGGACGGTTGAGCAGTTGTCGCACGCTGTTGCGGCGCTCGATGCCTTCCACCTCGCCGGTCTGTCGCCGCTAGTGACCGTCGGCGGCTCGCTCATTGCTGCATTGGCGGTGCTTGAGCAGGCGATGACCACCGAAGAAGCATGGAATGCCATCAGCCTGGATGAGCGCTGGCAGCTCGAACAATGGGGCGCCGATGCGGAGGCGGAGTTGGCGCTGGAAAGCCGTCATCAGGACTTCTTCGTCGCCGCGAGGTTCCTGAAGTTGCTCAGTTAGGACGAGCGACCAACTTTCGGACAAATCCGAGCAGATAGGGCTGGCGCTCGCGACGAAGCCGCTCTGCGGCGATAATTGCTCGAACGTCCTCAAGGCATTTGGCCATATCCTCGTTGATCAGGACATAGTCATATTCTGCCCAGTGGCCGATCTCGCCGGACGCCCGCTTCATTCGCCCTGCGATAATTTCTTCGCTGTCTGTGCCGCGTTCATGCAGGCGCCGCTCCAGCTCACGCATTGACGGCGGAAGAATGAAGATGCGGACCAGATCTGTGCGAAATGCGTATTCGAGCTGCTGGGTCCCCTGCCAGTCGATGTCGAACAAGGTGTCGCGGCCAGCTTTGAGCGCGTCCTTGATCGGCTCCTTCGGGCTTCCGTAAAGGTGGTCGAAGACATAGGCCCATTCGGCAAATTCATCCGCCTCGATCAGCCGCTCAAACTCCGCGGTGTCGACGAAATGATAATCGACGCCTTCTTCTTCTCCGGGACGCATCGGGCGAGTGGTGGTGCTGACCGACATCGTGATGTTGTTGTCGGCCTCCAGGAGCATCCGGCTGATGGTCGACTTGCCCGCGCCCGATGGCGAGGAAAGCACGATCAGGAGGCCGCGCCGCTGGCGGGTCGGCTGGTCGGTATTGGGGTCCATGGCCGCTCTTGCTTCGGCTGAGCCGTTCGCGTCAAGCGACCGAATGTTGCACCGCACAAAAAAACCCTTGAAATGGTGCAGCGCAAGGCTTATTGTGCACTGCAACAAATTTGGAGGAACGTGTGATGGCAGATGAAACCAAGGTTGAAGCGCAGGCTGCTGCGGAAGTTGCCGCCGAAGCTCCGGCCAGGGTTGCCGAAGTGGTCGCCGAGACGGTCGAGAAGGTCGTCAAGGAGAGTGCCAAGGTCGCCAAGCGTACCCGTGCCGCCACCCAGCGTCGCGTGAAGCGCGAGGCTACCGCTCAAAAGACCGCGACCAAGGCTTCTGCCCGTCGCACTGTTCGCAAGACCCGCAAGCCGGCCCGGAAGCCCGCCGCTGCGGCCCAGCAGAGGATTGAAACCATGACCAAGAATCTTTTCAACATCGACAGCATCCCGACTTTCGCGCCGTTCCAGTCGATCTTCTCCGACGCCAGCGATCGCGGGCAGGACCTCGTCAAGCGCAGCCAGAAGGTTGCGGAAGAGCTTGCTGACCTCGCCCGTGCGAATGTCGAAGCAGTCGTCGAAGCCGGCCGCGTCGCCAGCGAAGGCGCTCGTTCGATCGGTCAGGACGTCGTCGCCAAGCAGCGCGACGGCTTCGAGCAGGCCGCTGACGCGATCCGCTCGCTGGCCGAGGCCAAGAGCCCGACCGAGTATCTCCAGCTTCAGGGCGACTTTGCCCGCGCTTCGTTCGACCGTGCGGTCGCCGAGACGTCGAAGCTGACCGAGTCGCTCGTGAAGCTCGCCGGCGAGGCTTTCCAGCCGCTGTCGAACCGCGCTTCGGCCAATGCCGAGCGTTTCAACACCCTCGTTGCCTGACCCTCTCCCCTCCTAAAGTCAGGGCAACGACTGTCGGCGGCCGCTCC
>Ga0207706_10001743_pt1 | contig 21360 bp, 20 predicted proteins | sample KBSC53metaG_FD_184318 | JGI IMG/M metagenome (GOLD analysis project Ga0207706, IMG submission 184318) | Corn rhizosphere microbial communities from Kellogg Biological Station, Michigan, USA - KBS C5-3 metaG (SPAdes) (version 2) | ecosystem: Host-associated > Plants > Roots > Rhizosphere > Soil ... | reverse complement strand
GCGCCGGTGGCGGAGGCGGCGGCGGGGGCGGCGGCGGCGGAGCCGGCTGCTCCACCACTGGCGGCGGGGCCGGCGGCGGTGTGTAGACCGGCGGGGCAGGCTGGTTGAAGCCCATCTTCGCCCGCAGGGTCACGCCGAATGTTCGCGGCTCGCCGAGGAACGCCCCGTAGAGCTGCGTCGAGCGGGTGATGAAGCCGGACTGGACCGCGCGGGTCGTACCGCTGCCCTGAACGGGCGCGTCGAACGCCACTTGCAGGAAGTTCTTGTCGAACAGGTTCTGGCCCCAGAGTTCGATCGCCCAGGCATCGTCGCGACCATGGACGCCGATGCGGCCGTTGAACGTGACAAAGCCGTCTTGCGTTTTTTCGATGTCGAGATCGGAGCCCGTGTTGAACTTGCTCATGTAACGACCGTCGAAATAGATGAGGCCGCGCAGTCCCGATCCACCGATTGGCGGGGTCCATGCAACCGATGAGGTGATCGTCCATTTCGGCGCGTTGGAGATATTCCGGCCGGGCAGCTGGAACAGGGCGTTGTTCAGCGCCCGTCCGTCGGCACCAATCAGATTAGTTCGATACTTGGTGTCGGCCATGGTGATGCCACCGTTCCAGGCGACATCAGGAAGCGGACGGGTGAACGCTTCGAGCTCGAAGCCCTGGCTGCGCACGCCCGCTTTCTTGTGGCCAGTGCAGGCACCCGTACGCGGATCGTTGTCGACGTCTGCGCCATTGAGGTCGTCGCTGCAACTGTTGATCGTTTCGACGAAGAAGTTGAGTCCGTTGAAAGTGTTCAGCTGGAAGTCGCGGAACACCTCGTGGAACAGCGCAAAGTTGATGTCGATTCCCGGGCCGTTATATTTGAGGCCGAGCTCGAACGCGTCGTTGATTTCCGGCTTGAATTGCAGGTCGTTGCCGGATGCGACGATTCCCTGGCAGCCCGCCTGCGCTGCACTCACGCAGATGGCGCCGCTGCCCGAAAGCGGCGGATTGCCGAGCACCGTGTTGCCGGGCGTCGGCGGAACGGTCGTCGGCACTGCCTGCGCACGCCACAATGCGGAGCGGTCGAGGTTGAAGCCGCCCGCCTTGTAACCGCGCGAATAGCTTGCGTAAGTCAGCAGGCGATCCATCGGCTTGTAGCTGATGACCGCCGTACCCGAGATCTTCGACTCGCTGCGCGAATCGTCGATGTTGAAGGCACCGCCGGGTGCGCTCGGGATGACGCAGGGAAGCTGCTGGAGCGATCCGCCCGAGAAAACGGTGCAGAGACTGTTGTTGTCGAGCAGGTCGGCGCTGAGCGTCTTCTTTTCATGCGTCCAGCGCGCGCCGAGCGTCAGCTTCAGCTGGTCGGTGATTGAGATGATGTTGTGGGTGAACAGCGCGAAGTTGTTGCTCGTCTGGCGATAGGCATCGTCGAGATGCGCGCCATTCAGGGTCGAACCGACGAAGCTTGGACCACCAAGGGCAATCGCAAGATTGGTGAACCCGCTTGGGCCAAAGGGCGCAGCGCTGAAATTGATCGCCGGAGCAAAAGTCGTCGAGCCGGCCGTGAGCGCCGGGTTGTTCAACTGCGCGAACGCCCCGAGGGCGGTGTACTGGCTTGCAAGGTTCGCGGCCGTGGTCAGCTGTCCCGCAGCAATGGCGTTGTTGAAGCCCGTGGTGAGCGCGCCGCGAACACCGAGGGCGACCGGGTTGCTGAAGCAGTTCGGCGAAGCGCCAGGAGCCAGGAGCGTCGGAGCCGACGCCGCAAAGCTGACGGCGACCAGGCAATTGGCATAGCGTGAATAATCGCTGCCGTAGGTGAGGTTGTCGTCGACCGCGAGCTTCTCGTTCGCGTAATAACCGCCAACCAGCCAGTCGAGGTGATTGTTGAAAGCATTACCCTGGAGCCGCAGTTCCTGGGTGAAGGTCCGGAAACGGTTGAATGAACCGCCGTCGCTCGGGCGAAACAGGATGTCGAGATTGTTGTAGTCCGCGTCCTGGCCGCGCGTGAATTTGTTGTATCGATAGGCGGTGATCGAGGTCAGCTCGGCGCCGCCGAAGTCGTAGGTCAGTTCGCCGGAAATGCCGCCGTCGTTGACCTTTGAACTGTAGTTCCTCCCGGGGGTGATGGAGACGTCGCGAGCGAACGTGTCGTCGTTGATGATACCGCCGAGCGCGCGTTCAATTCCCGCGATGGTCGACGGCTGCGGCCCCGCCGAGGTGAAATCCTGCGCCGGCAAATAGGTCGCTCCGCAGCATTCCTCGTCGCGATGCGAATAATCGGCGATCAGCCGGAATGACAGGTTGTCGCTCGGCTGGAACAGGACCTGCCCGCGAAGGAGCCAGCGCTTGCGGTCGTTGATATCGCGGCCCGAAACCACGTCATGAAGGAAGCCGTCGCGCTTCACATAGACGCCGTCGATGCGCCCCGCGACCGTATCGCTGAAGGGCATGTTGATGCCGGCTTCGAAACGCCGAAGCGCAAAATTTCCGACATCGACCTGTCCGTGGGCCTCGGACGTAAAGCGCGGCTTCGCGGTGATGATCGAAATGAGGCCGGCCGACGTGTTGCGTCCGAACAGCGTGCCCTGCGGACCGCGCAGCACTTCGATCCGGTCGAGCGGACCAAGCTCAGTGAGGCCGACGCCGGCGCGCGAGCGGTAGACACCGTCGACGAAGAGACCGACCGAGCCTTCGAGGCCCGGGTTGTCGCCCACGGTTCCGACGCCGCGGATGCGGGCGACGGCAGCGCCGCCTTCCGAGGAGGTCGAGGAAACCAGCAGCGATGGCGCAACCTGGTTCAGCTGGCGGATGTCGGTCGCGCCCGTGTTGCGCAGGTTTTCTGCAGTGACCGCGCTGACCGCCATTGGAACGTCGGAAAGCGCCTGGTTTCGGCGCGTCGCCGTGATGACAATGTCGCCCGTTGCGACTGGCGCCGGCTCGCGCGCCTGATCCTGGACCGCGGCTCCCTCTGTCGCGCCCGGCGTGGGCTGCGCCGCCTGCTTGTCAGTATCGGTCGTGGAGTTCGCGGTCTGGGCAAAAGCCGGAGTCGCGATGGCAAAAATCCCGGTCGAAACCAGCAAGGCGGACTTGCGGATCATTTTTGTTCTCTCCCCCATGAGCGAAGACGCCCCGTTGGGGAGGAGGCTAAACCCGAACGCGGCTCAAAGGGAAGCATCGCAACAGCCGCACGACAACAATGGCGTACGGCTGCAGCAATTTGGCAACAGGGATGTAAGTAAGGCTTTGGCTTACTTTGGTGCGAGCACCATCAGCATCTGACGGCCCTCCATGCGCGGATGGGCCTCGATCTTGGCCATTTCGGCGGTCTGCTCCTGGACTCTGCGGAGCACTGCCATGCCAAGTTCGCCATGCGCCATCTCGCGACCGCGGAAGCGCATCGTGACCTTGACCTTGTCCCCTTCCTCAAGGAACTCGAAGACCTTCTTCATCTTCGTGTCGTAGTCGTGGTCGTCGATGTTCGGACGCATCTTGATCTCCTTGATCTCCTGCGTCTTCTGCTTCTTGCGTTGCTCAGCGGCCTTCTTCTGCGCCTCATATTTGAAGCGCCCGATGTCCAGGAACTTGGCGACGGGAGGATCGGCATTCGGTGAGATCTCGACCAAATCGAGGCCCACTTCCTGCGCCTGTTCGAACGCTTCGCGCGTATACATCACGCCCAAATTTTCCCCGTTTTCATCGATGACGCGGACCTTTTGCGCCTGGATGAACTCATTGTAGCGGGGGCCGGTCATCGGCGGCGGCGGCGCCATTCCTCGGCGCGGATAGGGCGGTGGTATAGCTGCGTCTCCTTGATTGTTCGACAGCTTCGCGAGTTAGGCATTCGCGCCTGCGAAGAAAAGTGCACGCGAGCGAATGTGAGTCTTTTTTGCCGCGACCTGTGGCCCAGAGTCGCCAGAAGTCCGGTGAAGACCCTAGTTGCGCAAGTCCGGCGGCCTCATTTCGTCGCGAATCATCGCTAATGCCTCTTCAAGGCTCATCATCTTCTGATGCTCCTCCGATCCTAGGCGCCGAAGCGCGACCGTGCCCTCTTCGGCCTCGCGCTTGCCGACCACAAGGAGGAGCGGGACCTTGGCCAGGCTATGCTCGCGGACCTTGTAGTTGATCTTTTCGTTCCGGAGATCCGTTTCGACGCGAATGCCGGCAGCCGCGAGCTTTGCGGCAACATCCGCTGCATAAGCATCAGCGTCCGAGACGATCGTGGCCACGACTGCCTGAACCGGAGCCAGCCAGAGCGGGAACTTGCCGGCATAATGCTCGATCAGGATGCCAATGAAACGCTCATAGGATCCGAAGATCGCGCGATGGAACATCATCGGACGGTGCTTCTGTCCGTCTTCGCCGATGTAGGTTGCATCGAGGCGCTCGGGCAGCACTCGATCCGATTGGAGGGTGCCGACTTGCCAGGTGCGGCCGATCGCATCCTTCAAGTGCCATTCCAGCTTCGGCGCGTAGAAAGCTCCTTCCCCAGGCAGTTCCTCCCAGCCGAATTCTTCCGACGCCATGCCTGCCGCGACAACCGCCTTCCGAAGTTCCGCTTCGGCCTTGTCCCAATCCTCGTCGCTGCCGAACCTCTTGTCGGGGCGCAACGCGAGTTTCACCGAATATCCGGCGAAGCCGAGGTCCTTGTAGACTCGGTCGGCCAGCTCGCAGAAAGCCCGCGCCTCTTCGACGATCTGGTCCTCGCGGCAGAAGATGTGAGCATCGTCCTGGGTGAACTGCCGGACGCGCATCAGTCCGTGAAGCGCGCCGTGAGGCTCGTTTCGATGACAGCTGCCGTTCTCATAAAAGCGGATCGGCAGTTCCTTGTAGCTGGTAATCCCCTGCTTGAAGACGAGAATGTGGCCGGGACAGTTCATCGGCTTCAGGGCCATGAGATCGGCATCGCCGGACAGGATCGGTCGGTCGTCCTCCTCGCCATCCTCCGGCGCGTGCGGGATCTCGTCCGGCACCACGAACATATTCTCGCGATACTTTCCCCAGTGGCCGCTCTTTTCCCACTGGCGCGCATCCATCAGCTGCGGGGTCTTGATCTCCTGATAGCCGGCCTCGTCGATCCGCCGCCGCATGTAGGCTTCGAGCTCGCGGTAGATGACGAAGCCGTTGGGGTGCCAGAATACGCTGCCGTGCGCCTCCGCCTGGAGGTGAAACAGGTCCATCTCCTGGCCGATCTTGCGATGATCGCGCTTCGCTGCTTCCTCGAGCCGCTTCAGATATTCGTCGAGCTGCTTCTTGTTGAGCCACGCAGTCCCGTAGATGCGTGAGAGCATCGGGTTCTTGGGATCTCCGCGCCAATAGGCACCCGACACGCGGGTCAGCTTGAATGCGTTGGGGTCGAGCTTGCCAGTCGAAGCGAGATGCGGGCCCCGGCAGAGGTCGACCCAGGCGCCTTCGCCTTGGCCCGTGCGATACATGGTGATGGTTTCGCCCGCAGGCAGCTCCATCACCCACTCGGCCTTGAACGCTTCGCCCGTCCGTTCGAAGAAGTCGCGTACCTCACCGCGAGTCCAGACTTCCCGGACCAGGGGTTCGTCGGCGGCGATGATCCGCCGCATCTCTTCCTCAATCGCCGGCAGATCTTCCTCGGTGAAGGGGCCGCGTCCCGGCGCCGGCGCGAAATCATAATAGAAGCCATCCTCGGTCGCCGGACCGAAGGTGATCTGTGTTCCGGGAAAGAGGTTCTGGACTGCTTCGGCAAGGATATGCGCGAAGTCATGGCGTACGAGCTCGAGCGCGTCCTTTTCATCGCGCGAGGTGATCAGCGCCAGGTTTGAATCGCCTTCGAATGGCCGATTGATGTCGCGGACCTCGCCGTCGATCTTCGCCGCGAGGGCAGCCTTGGCCAGCCCCGGCCCAATGGCAGCGGCGACGTCGGCCGGGGTCGATCCCTCGGGCATCTCCCTCACCGAACCGTCGGGGAGCGCAATCTTGAACATCTTGGTCATGACGAACGCCATGTAGCGAGCGCGCGGACTCGTCTCAACCGATTGGGTCGTCGGAGCGCATAGTAAAGCCCGCTTGACAATTTCCAGGCTTATAAGTAAAGCTTACTTGTCATATCAACAAGGATGCTTGACATGATCGCACGCACTCCCGCATGGAAACGCTACAATTTGCGCGTCATCTGGCTGAGCCTCTTTTATGCGGTGTTCCTCATCGCCGCCGTCTATGGCTTCAAGCATCAGCTTGTCCCAGACGCCCTCAAATATGTCGTCGCCATCCTTCCGGCCCTGCCGATCATCGGCATCTTCGGGGCGATCGGCCGCTATCTGGTCGAGGAGCAGGATGAATATGTCCGCATGCTGATGGTCCGCCAGACCTTGTGGGCCAGCGGCTTCGCGCTCAGCCTGGCGACCGCATGGGGGTTCCTCGAGAGCTTCGACCTGGTCGGCCACGCCGATGGCTACTACGTCGTCATCGCGTGGTATTTCGGCCTTGGGGTCGGCGGCATCGTGAACAAGCTGACGCTCGGCGACGGCGGCTGCTGATGGAAAATCGCCTCCGAATCCTCCGCGCCGAGCGTGCCTGGAGTCAGCAAGACCTCGCCGAGCGGATCGAGGTCTCGCGTCAGAGCGTCAATGCGATCGAGACGGGGAAATATGATCCGTCGCTGCCGCTCGCCTTCCGCATCGCCGAGCTGTTCGACCAGCCGATCGAGGAGATTTTCGTCTCCCCTTCGCGCCGAAGCTCGAAGGCCATCTGAATGAGCCTTTTCCTTATCGCCGCAGCGCAGCTGTTTGCTCCGCCTGCGAACCCAGCGCCCCCGGTCGAGTGCCGCTTCGACTCCGCCTCACTTACCTTTGCCGGCGCCCCACTTGAACAGGCGCGATGCCTGCTTCGGCGCGTTGAGCCGGGCGGGTCCGCCGGTGCCGAAACCGACCTTCCGCCTACGCTCGCGAGATTGATAGGTGGACGCCCCGCGATCGACTTCACCCGATTGGCAGGCGCGTTGCGAGCGGCGCGGATTCCCCTTCCCGCAGCATCGCCGGTTTCCGAGACCTCCGATCATCGTCGCGCAGCCTATTTCGTCATCCACGATACCAGCTCGCCGAATCTGGGCGAAGGTTCGTTCCCGGCGAGTTTCGACCGGCAGGTGCGATTCAACGACATCAACCAGTTCCTCGGCAAGGACGCGGTCGCACATTTGTTCAACGATCGCCTCGGGCGAGTCTCCGTCGGTCACGACTTCGAGGTCGGCTGGCGGGCCACGAAGCTCGAGCGCGCAGTCGGAGAAGCCTCGCGCGGGCGGTTCCTCCACGTGGAGAATCTCCAGCCTCGCCGCGCCGACCCCGGCGGACCGCCCGGCAACGACCGGATCGCACCCCAGCCGGGCTTCAGCGATCGCCAGTATCGAACCTTGGCCCTGCTCTATGTCCTGGCCAGCGCTCGACTTGGCCAATGGATGATCCCCGCGTTCCACGCCAACGTCGACCGGGGCATCGAGAAGGCCCACGACGATCCGCAGCATTTCGATCTCGCTGCGTTCGACGTCGAAGTAGCGCGGTGGGTCAGGCGGCTGCGTCCGCGCTGAGCGCCTCGTCGAGGATCTGCTCCGCCCGCTGGAACAGCTGGGTATCGACGATAACCCCCGAGGCGGCCGCATTTTCACGGACCTGCTCAGGGCGGGACGCGCCGATGATCGCGGACGCGACGTTGGGCTCGCGGAGCACCCAGGCAAGGGCGAATTGCGGCATGGTGAGGCCTGCTTCCTCGGCGATGGGCTTCAATCGCTGAACCGCGTGCAGCACCTGGGGCTGCATCAGCCGGTCGATGAAGCCGCCCATTTCCGCGCTCGCGGCGCGCGAATCTTTCGGCGGCGGACGGCTCGGATCATATTTGCCGCTGAGCACACCCTGACCGAGCGGTGACCAGACGATCTGTGAAATACCGTTGGCCGCGCAGAGCGGGATCACTTCCTCCTCGGGCTCGCGCCAAAGCAGCGAATATTGCGGCTGGCTCGAAACGAAACGTGCCACCCCGGTGAGATCAAGTGCAGCCTTGATCCGCTCCGCGGGCCATTCCGAAAAACCGATGTAACGAGCCTTGCCGCTGTCCACGGCGCGAGTCAGTGCCTCCATCGTTTCCTCGATCGGCGTGTCCCAGTCGTAGCGATGGCACTGGTACAGGTCGACGTAGTCAGTCTTCAGACGCCGAAGCGAATCGTCGAGCTGCTTCTCGATCTGTGCGCCCGACAAGCCGCGATCCGTGTCGCTCATGGGGAAGTAGACTTTGGTCGCGAGCACGTAGGAATCGCGTGGGCGGCCTTGCAGCGCATCGCCGAGAAATGTTTCAGCCGCGCCGCGGCCGTAGACGTTCGCAGTGTCGATGAAGTTGATTCCCTGAGCGAAAGCTTCCTCGAGGCAAGAGCGCGCCTTTTCGGCTTCCACCCCCACGCCGAAGGTCAGCCATGAACCCAGCGAGATATCCGAGACTTCGAGGTCGCTGGCGCCGAGCTTGCGATATTTCATCCCGATTTGCTCCTGCTAAATGGCCGACTCATGGCTGAGACTGCGATCGCATATATCGAAGTGGCCGAGCGTTCGATCGCTTATCGCTTGCGCTCGGGTCGGGGCCCGACCCTCGTGTTCCTTCCCGGTTATGCGTCGGACATGGAAGGCACCAAGGCCCTCGCGCTCGACTCGTTCGCCGAACGGCGCGGGCAGGCCATCCTCCGCCTCGACTATTCCGGCACCGGGTCTAGCGAGGGAAGATTCGAGGCGGGTACTCTTTCGGACTGGATCGAGGAATCTCTTGCTGCAATCGACCGGCTCACCGAAGGTCCGATTGTGGTCGTCGGTTCATCCATGGGCGGCTGGATTGCGCTTCATCTAGCACTCCTCCGACCCGAGCGGATACAAGCGCTCATCGGGATCGCGGCCGCCGCCGATTTCACCGACTGGGGCTTCACGCCGAATCAAGCCGCGCAGCTCACGAACGAAGGTCGGATGACCCGCGCCTTCTGGGAATCGGGGCAAAAGCTGCTCCTGTTGAAAGACCAGATCACCGTGGATTGCCCGGTCCGGCTGCTTCACGGCGAGGTCGACGAAGAGGTGCCGCTCGACACTGCGTTCCGGACCATGCGCGCAATTCGTTCATCCGATGTCCAGCTGAATGTGCTCAAGGGCGGCGGCCACCGGCTCTCCGAGCCGCACGAAATCGACGCGATCCTGCGGACCGTCGCCGCCCTGCTGGAGCCCCGACCTTGCTGATCCCCTTGCTCGTCCTTGCCGCCGCAACAGCCGCTCCCAGCGTGAACACTTGCCCTGACGTCGTCACACCGGATGCCCTCGTCTGCAGGGCGCTCGAAGCACAAAGGGGCGGCAATAACGAGGCCGCGGCGCAGGGGTTCGAGGAAGCCGCCAAAGCGTCGAACGAGAAGGACCCCAAGACTGCCCGGATGTTCGCCGCAGCAGGAAACCTGTGGATCGCCGCCAACCAACCTGGAAAGGCCGCGCTCGATCTAGACCGCGCATTGGCCTTGCCGGGCCTGGAGGCCGAGCAGCGGGGCGAAGCTTTGCTGGACCGAGCTCGCGCCGCGGAAGCGCAGAACGATCTGAAGACTGCTCGCGCCAAGCTCAACGAGGCGTCGGCGACGGTTTCTGACGATCCCTTCTATTGGTATTTCTCCGCTGCGCTTGCGATCCGAGAAGGCGATGCCGGAACGGCCACCGCGGCAATCGGAAAGGCGCTAACTCTCGCCCCGTCCGATCCAACCATCCTGTTCGAGGCGGGCCATGTCGCCGACTTCACGGGCGATGAGGCAGCGGCTCGAGCCTACTGGAGCCGAGCCGCGGCCAGCGATCCCAACGGCCCGGTCGGCAAAGCCGCGGCGAAGGCCGTTGAGATGCTGGGAGTCACTCCAACCGTAAAAGCGGATTCGAAGCCGCCGAAGTGATCAATCGAGGTCGTAATCGATCGTGGTGACGACCCGGACCTTCTGGAAAGGTGAGTTGCCGCCTGAAGAGCCACAATCCTCGCATTCCTCACCGTCCCGAGCGCCGACCGAGAAATAGCCCTGGCTCGCAGTCTTGATTCGGCCCACCGATGCGCCGCTGTCACGCGCAAACTCCTCGGCGCTTCGGCGCGCATTCTGGTTCGCCTCTGCGATCATCTGGGGTTTCAGCGCATTGAGGGTGGTGAAAGTGTAGTTGATGCTGCTTCCCGACAATTCGACGCCGTCGCGCAGCAACTCGGCCTGGCGGGCATAGGCGGCGCGGGCCTTCATCACGTCGCTGGTGCGAAGCTGGATCGAGCGCCGAACAGTCAGCCGTTCAGGGCTCGCTTCATTGTCTCGCGGCCGCTCTCGGCTGACGCCGACGTCGCTGTCGGCGATGTCCTCCGGCCGGAAACCGGCACGCTGGAAGAAGGCACGAACACTCCGCGCCTGGCTGTCGACCGACTGCTGGACTGGGCCGAGGTCCGTCCCTTGCTGAGAAAAGCCGATGGACCAAGTCGCAAGATCGGCGGTGACATTGCGCTCGGAAACGCCGCGCACCGTGACGGTACGCTCGGCCATCTTCGCCCGCCGCAATCCATCGCCGAGCACGTAGCCGCTGGTGGTAAGGCCGACGGCGAAGATCGCTACCGCGCCCAAGAGGACGGCGCGGTTGTCCTGCAGCTTCTGGATCATTGGTATGTTACCCTGCGTTCGTCCGCTTCTCGAGCAGCCACCGGTCACGATCGCCGGTCACGGCTGCGACGAACCGTGCAAATATAGCGATGAATTGAGTGAGGTGAAATGAAATTCCTGCATTCGATGATCCGGGTCTCCGATCCCGAAGCGACTGTTGCATTCTTTCAACTATTAGGCCTCCAGGAGCGCCGAAGAATAGACAATGAAGCCGGCCGCTTCTCGCTCATTTTCCTCGGAGTTCCCGGAGATGAGGGGGGCGAGGTCGAACTTACACATAATTGGGACGAGTCCGGATATGCGGGAGGCCGCAACTTCGGCCATCTCGCTTACCAGGTGGACGATATCTACGAGACCTGTGCGCGGCTTTCGGCCGCTGGCGTGACGATCAACCGTCCGCCTCGCGATGGCCGCATGGCGTTCATCCGTACACCCGACAGCATCTCCGTAGAATTGCTGCAGAAGGGCGAAGCGCTTGCGCCCGCCGAGCCCTGGGCCTCCATGCCGAACAGGGACGAATGGTAGGCTGGCCGAACCGCCGGATCATCGACCTGGTCGGGTCCGACCACCCGATCATCCAGGCACCAATGGCCAATGTCGCCGGCGTCGACCTATGCGTCGCTGCTTCCGAAGGCGGCGCGCTGGGCTCATTGCCCTGCGGGATGATCACTGCGGATCAAGTGCGGGAGCAGGTCGCTCAAGTCCGAACCAGGGTCGATGCACCGATCAACCTCAACTTCTTCTGCTTCGCGATGCCGGCCGCGGTGGACGATATCAAATGGCGAAAGGTTCTTCGGCCCTATTACATCAAGTTCGAAATCCCGGAGCCCCAGGCCGCTGCGCTGCGAATGCCCTTCGACGAGGCCTATTGTTCGATTGTCGAGGAGGTCCGGCCCGAGGTGGTCAGCTTCCACTTCGGCTTGCCCGGCGAAGCGCTTCTGGAACGGGTGAGAGCAACCGGGGCGGTCATCCTCGGCTGCGCAACCACCGTGGCCGAGGCCTTCTTCCTCGACCAGTGCGGCGTCGACGCGATCATTGTCCAGGGATTCGAAGCCGGCGGACATTCCGGCCGATTTCTCGATGGCGACCCGCGCGAGGCTCTCGGCCTCTTCGCCCTGCTTCCGCAGGTCATCGAGACGGTCTCGGTCCCGGTCATCGCCGCCGGCGGAATCGCCGACGGGCGCGGAATCGCCGCCGCACTGACCCTCGGCGCCAGCGGCGTGCAGGTAGGCACGGCATATCTGCGCTCACCGGAAAGCTTCCTGCCCGAAGGCCACAAGGACATGCTCGGCAAGCGGCCGACGATCGTCACCAACATCTATAGCGGGGGGTTGGCACGCGCGGTTAGAGGCAGCCTGATCGACGAGATCGGCCCGATTCGCGGAGAGGCTCCGCCCTATCCGCTGGCGGGGGCGATCACCCTTCCGCTGTTCCGCGCCGCGATCGAGCAGGCGGATTACGAGTTCCTTCCGAGCCTCGCGGGGCAGAATGCCGCTCTGGCGGAAACCCGTTCCGCGGCCGACATCACCCGGAAGCTCGCCGCCGAAGCGCTGGCGATCCTGCAGCGCAATGGAGTAAAGGCTGGCGATAATGGAGATCGTTCCCGTCCCGGCATTCACGGACAACTACCTTTGGTTGATCCATGACGAAGTGAGCGGTGAAACCGCCGTCGTCGATCCAGGCGATGCTTCACCCGTCCTTGCCGAAGCTGATAATCGCGGCTGGACCATCACCCAGGTGTGGAACACGCATTGGCACCCCGATCACACGGGCGGCAATCTGGCGATCAAGGATGCGACCGGAGCGCGCATATCGGGTCCAGCTGTCGAGAATATTCCTGGCCGGGACGTCCCTTTGAGGGAGGGAGATGAAGTCCGCCTCGGCAGTCACGTAGGAAGAGTCATCGAGGTGCCGGGCCACACCCTTGGGCACATCGCCCTTATATTCGACCAGGATCTCGTGGCGTTCGTCGGCGATACCTTGTTCGCCATGGGCTGCGGCCGGTTGTTCGAGGGGACCCCAGGTCAGATGTACCGATCGCTGCACCGTTTGGCTGAGCTGCCCGAAGACACGAACCTTTATTGCGCGCATGAATATACGCTCTCGAACGCGCGGTTCGCCGCCCATGCGGAGCCGGACAATCGCTTGATCTCCAAGCGCCTCAGCCAGGTTGAGCAACTTCGGGACCGCGGGATCATTACAGTCCCGACGACAGTTGCGCAGGAACGTGAAACCAATCCCTTCCTCCGGGCCACCAACGAGGATGAGTTCGCACGCCTCCGGAAGGACAAAGACAGCTTTCGTTAAGGAGCGGAAGCGCTGTAGGTCGTTTCGCGGCTCGAAGGACTTTTCGAGGAGAATAACATGCGTGTCATCACACTCTTGATGGCGAGCGCCCTAGTCGCATCCTGCAGCACCGGACCGGGTCCCGCCCCCACGCGCACTGCCGACAAGCAGCGCGAATATCAGCAACTGGTGGAAGGAAAGGTCCCCCAGGCGTCGGTCAGCTGTCTGCCACACTATCGCTCAAGCGACATGCGGATCATCGACGATGAAACGATCGCTTTCCGCGACGGCACCAACCGGACCTACGTCACCCACATGCAGGGTGGGTGCAATGGCGTTGGAGCCGGCCATTACGCCTTGGCCACCCGGCTTTACGGTAGCCCGGACTTGTGCCGCGGCGACATTGCGCAGGTCATCGATGTGCTGAACCGGATGCCGGTCGGCAGCTGTGTGTGGGGCGACTTCGTGCCCTATGTCAGGCCGAGCAACGGCTAACGCTTGTAGAGCGCGTCGAGCTTTTCTCCGTACGCGCCGCAAATAATATGGCGCCTGATCTTCATTGATGGCGTCAGCTGCTCATTCTCGATCGTGAACGCCTCGTCCGCGACGATGAAACGGCGAACCTTCTCGATGACCGACAGGTCGGCGTTCACGCGGTCGACGGCCCTTTGCAGCCGCGAATGGACGTCGGGGCTGCGAGCGATATCCGGGTCGGGAACGACCAGCGCAACAAGGTGAGGACGGCGGTCGCCGTAGACCATCGCCTGGGCGATTTCCGGTTGGAGCGTCAGGATCCCCTCGATCCGCTGAGGCGATACATTGTCGCCCTTGTCGTTGACGATCAGGTCTTTCTTCCGGTCGGTGATGACGATCCGGCCCTTCTCGTCGAAGTGACCGACGTCACCGGTGGCTAGCCATCCGTCGTTCAGTACACGGGCCGTTTCTTCCTGGTTCCGCCAATAGCCGTGCATGACATTTTCGCCGCGAACCATGATCTCGCCGTCTTCGGCAATTCGGACCTCGGTGTTCTTCGACGGCGGACCGACGGTTTCGAGCCGGATCCCGACGCTCGGCCGGTTGCAGCTGATGAGTGGACCGGCCTCCGTCTGGCCGTATCCCTGGAGAAAGGTGATTCCCAATGACTGGAAGAAGACTCCGACCTCCGGGTTGAGTGGAGCACCGCCGGACACCCAGGCTTTCACGCGCTTTCCCATCTTCTCGCGGATCTTCCGGCGGAGCGTGAGCGCGAGGAAGCCGTCCATCGGCATGTCCCAGGGCTTCAGGCGCTTCTCATATTTGTCCGCGCCGATCTTCAGTGCGCGATACAGAAGATATTTCGAGAAGCCGCCGCTGGCTTCGATTCCCTTGATGATCCGCGCGCGCAGCAGCTCGAACAGCCGCGGGACGACCACCATGATCGTGGGCTGCACTTCCTCGATGTTGGCAGCGAGCTTTTCGAGGCTCTCGGCGTAATAAATCTCGGCGCCGAGAGCGATCGGGAACATCTGCCCGCCCGTATGTTCGTAGGCGTGACTCGCCGGAAGGAACGACAGGAATATTTCGTCATCCCAGCCGAAATCGCTCGAGATGATGTCGGTGCATCCTTCGAGATTGTGCAGGATCGATCCGTGATGAAGCTTCACTCCGCGCGGCGCGCCGCCAGTCCCACTGGTGTAGATGATGCAGGCGAGATCGTCCCGGCCGACCTTTCTTTCGCGCTCGCGCAACGCTTCCACGTCAGATTTGCCCTCGAACAGCTCAGCCCAATGGTGCAGATGAACCCAGTCGGGCAGCTGCCCCTCGCGGATCTCCTCGATGCCGATGATGTGGTGACAGTCGTCCGACGTCAGGACCGCCGGAACAAGATTCTTCGCCAGTTTCTGGTTGGAGACGATGACGGCACGGGCACCCGAATTGCCGAGGATATGGGCGTGATCCCGGGTGGTATTGGTCGTGTAGGTGGGGACCGTAACACAGCCCGCAGCCATGATTCCCAAATCGGCGATCAACCATTCGGGCCGATTCTCGCTTACCAGAGCGACCCGATCGCCCGGCTCAAGCCCGATCCCCTTCAGCGATTCGGCGAGCGCTGCAACCTGTCGCGCCGCGTCGGCCCAGCTGGTCGAGCGCCATTCGCCGTCTTTTTTGGCCCAAAGGAATGGCCGGTCGCCCTTTTCCTTCGCGCGCGTCAGGAAAAGCGAGACGAGATTATCGAACCGTTCGAGCTGCCGAGCCATCCTGTCCCTCTCCCCTGGGCGCCGCTTCTTAGCGGAAACAATTGCGGCTGCCACTCGTCCTGCTAGTCCGCGCCCATGCTGTCATTCCCAAAGATCGCGTCCGTTCTCGCCATCGCCGCCGCTACCCTCTGTGCGGCGGCACCCGCTGCTCCCGTCATCGCGCCGGCCAGGCCCGCGCGCATGGCGACTGCACAACCGTTCTCGATTGCTGCCAATCCACTCGCGACCCAGGCTGGGCTGAATGTACTGAAGCGCGGGGGAAGCGCGGTCGATGCCGCGATCGCCATTCAGGCAATGCTGTCGCTGGTCGAACCGCAAAGCTCGGGCATGGGCGGCGGCGCATTCATGACCTTTTTCGACGGCCGCATTGGCAAGATCACCGTTTACGACGGACGCGAGGTCGCTCCGGCCCAGGCCACGTCAACGTTATTCCTCGGTGTGGACGGAAGGCCGCTTCCGTTCAACATGGCGGTCGTGAGCGGACGCGCGACAGGGGTTCCGGGCGCCGTCAAGATGCTGGGCCTTGCGCACAGCGAGCATGGCAAGCTGCCCTGGTCCAGCCTGTTCGTCGACGCGGAACGCGCCGCGGCTGACGGCTTCATTGTCACCCCGCGCCTCGAGCATATGGTCCACGCCAATTATGCCGAGAATCACCAACCGGACGTTATCGCCTATTTCTCGCAGGGGCCTGGCGGTCGGCTGGTGAATGCCGGCGATCGTCTGCGCAATCCCGCTTATGCCGATTTCCTTCGTCGCCTTGCCGCGCAGGGCCCGAGCGCGCTCTATGCCGGCTCGACTGCAGCGAAAATCGTCGCGAGGACACATGCCGCGCCGCTGGCGGGTTCAATGTCCATGGCGGATCTCGCCAATTACAGGCCCGTCAAACGCGATCCGGTCTGCGGCAACTACCGTATCTACAGGCTCTGCGCTCCGCCGCCGCCGGCAAGCGGAGTGGGGCTGATCGAGTTGATGCAGATCCTCGAGAATACCGACATCGCAAAGCGCGGACCGAAGGACCCGCAGGCCTGGTATTTGTTCGCCGAGGCCAGCCGCCTGATGTACGCCGACCGCGACCGGTACGTGGGGGATCCCGCGTTCGTCCAGGTTCCGACGGCGGGCCTGATCGATCCGTCCTATGCCGCCAAGCGCGCCCGATTGATCGGTCCTTCCGCCGGCCCGCCCCCTGCCGCAGGTGCTCCCGCAGGAGCAACTGTCGCCGCCAACGACAATACATATGAGCCGACCGGCACATCGCATTTCATCGTTCGTGATGCCGCCGGCAACGTCGTTTCGATGACGACGACGGTCGAGAGCATCTTCGGCACCGGCCGGATGGTCGATGGCTTCTTCCTCAACAACCAGCTGACCGATTTTTCCTTCTCACCGCTCGACGAGCAGGGACGTCCGGTCGCGAATGCGGTCGCAGCGGGAAAACGTCCGCGTTCGTCGATGGTGCCGACGATCCTTCTCACTCGCGACGGAAAGTTCGCGGGAGCGTTCGGATCGGCGGGCGGCAATGCAATCATCGCCTATGTCGCGAAGAACATCGTCGCATCGCTCGACTGGAACGAGTCGATGACGGAGGCGCTAGCTGAGCCGAACCTGGTCGCGCGCGGACCAAACCTACAGGGTGAGGTCACGCGGTTCTCGCCGCAAATCCTTGAAGGACTTCGGCAGCGTGGGATCGACCTCAGGCCCGGCCAGGGCGAGGATTCCGGAGTGACGGCAGTGCTAATTCGCGACCGTAAGATCGACGGTGCGGCCGACCCGCGCCGTGAAGGCGTGGTCCTGACCCTGCCGCGCTAGATTTTCTCGCTTCCGACGGCCTCCGCGACGCTCGCAAAGCCTTCGCGCTGGAGATGCTTTGCGAGGCCGCGCGCGATCCGGCGCGCGATGCCCGGTCCTTCGTAGACCATCGCCGAATAGAGCTGGACGAGACTGGCCCCCGCACGAATGCGCTCCCAGGCATCGTCCGCAGTCGAAATGCCGCCGACTCCGATCAACGGGATCTCGCCTCCGCTCGCGCTACGGAATTGGCGCAGCGCGTCCATCGCCAAAGGCTTGAGCGGCGCGCCCGAGAGACCGCCCTCCTCGCCGGCATAACGCGAGCTGAGGCTCGGCCGCGATACGGTCGTGTTTGCAACGATAATGGCGTCGATCCGATGGTCGATGGCGGCGCGAACGATGCGTTCCGCATCGTCGCCCTCGAGGTCGGGGGCGACCTTCAGGAAGATGGGCTTCGACACTCCGGCCTCCCTCACAGCGGCCAGCAGCTCTTCCAGCGCGCCCTTATCCTGAAGGCCGCGCAGGCCCGGAGTATTCGGCGAGCTGATGTTGATCGTGAGATATCGTGCGACCGGCGCCATTGCGCGGACGCCACTGACATAATCCGCGATGCGGTCCTTGCTGTCCTTGTTGGCGCCAACATTGACCCCGATGATGCCAGGCAAATGGGAGCATTCCATGAGCCGCGCATAGGCCGCAGGCTGGCCACCATTGTTGAAGCCGAGGCGATTGATCACCCCGCGGTCCTTCCTGAGGCGAAAGAGCCGCGGGCGCGGATTGCCCTCCTGCGGGCGCGGAGTCAGGGTTCCGACTTCCACGAAGCCGAACCCCCATGTCAGCATTTGCCCTGGCACCTCGGCGTCCTTGTCGAAGCCCGCGGCAAGGCCGATCGGAGTTGGGAAATCGATGCCCGCGACCCGCGTCTTCAGCGACTCTGGAAAGTCTGGGGGACGGCGGGACGGGACAAGCTTCTGGATCCTGATCGTCGCGCGATGCGCCCTTTCAGGATCGGCCATGAAGGCGAAAGGACGAATGAGTGGGTAGAGACGCACTCGGCGCGTGTGTCATTGCGAGGCGGGTGACGCAATGCAGCCGGTTGAGTTTCACGGTGAAACTTCCTAAATCAGACTGGAAAGCTCCGAATTGAAATGCGCCTAAGCCATCTCGCCGATTATGCGGTCGTTCTGATGACCACCGCCGCCCGCCGACCAGCGGGCGCGCGGCTCAGCGCGACCGAGCTCGCCGGCGAGACCGGCGTTCCGCTTCCGACGGCACAAAAGCTGATGGGTCAGCTTGCTGCCTGCGGGCTTCTTTCGAGCGCGCGCGGCGCCGGTGGCGGGTTTGCCCTCGCCCGTCCCGCCGAAGCGATCAGCCTGGCCGACATCGTCGAAGCGGTTGAGGGTCCGATCGCGCTCACCATGTGTTCGGACTCGAACAATCACGAGTGCATTCTCGACGCGCATTGCCGCGTGAAGCCCCACATCGGCGTCGTCGGCAGGGCGGTTCGCGGGGCGCTCGGCGCCGTCACACTGACGGAGCTGGCGCAATGAACGAGGCCGTCAGGAACCGCGAGCTCAAGGAAAAGATCGCCCAGGATTATGAGTGGGGATTCGTCTCCGACGTTGAGCAGGAATTTGCGCCCAAGGGCCTGCGCGAAGACACGGTCCGGTTTATCTCTTCCAAAAAGGATGAGCCCGAATGGATGCTCGAATGGCGCCTGAAGGCCTATCGCGCATGGCTCGACATGGAGGAAGTGACCTGGGCGAAGCTCGATATTCCCCAAATCGATTACCAGGACGCTTATTATTACGCGGCGCCCAAGGCAAAGCCGAAGCTAGCCTCGCTGGATGAGCTCGATCCAGAAATCCGCCGCACCTACGAAAAGCTCGGAATCCCGATCGAGGAGCAGAAGGTGCTCGCGGGCGTCGAAGGCGCGCGCAAGGTCGCGGTCGATGCGGTGTTCGACAGCGTTTCCGTCGCGACGACCTTCCGCGAGGAGCTGAAGAAGGCGGGGGTCATCTTCCTCAGCATCTCCGAGGCAATCCGCGAGCATCCGGATCTGGTCCAAAAGTATCTGGGCTCGGTCGTTCCGCAGCGCGACAATTACTTTGCCTGCTTGAACAGCGCGGTCTTCTCCGACGGCACCTTTGTTTACGTTCCCGAGGGCGTCCGCTGCCCGATGGAGCTAAGCACCTATTTCCGGATCAACGCCGAGAACACCGGTCAGTTCGAGCGCACTTTGATCGTTGCCGACAAGGGCGCCTATGTCTCATACCTCGAAGGCTGCACCGCGCCGATGCGCGACGAGAACCAGCTGCACGCCGCCGTGGTCGAGATCTTCGCGCACGAGGACGCGGAGGTGAAGTACTCGACCGTGCAGAATTGGTATCCGGGCGACAAGGAAGGCCGTGGCGGCATCTTCAATTTCGTCACCAAGCGCGCGCTTTGCTCGGGCGACCGGTCGAAGGTCAGCTGGACGCAGGTTGAAACCGGAAGCGCGATCACCTGGAAGTACCCCAGCTGCATTTTGAAGGGCGATTCCAGCGTCGGCGAATTCTATTCGGTCGCGCTGACCAACAACCGCCAGCAGGCCGACACCGGCACCAAGATGATCCACATCGGCGCGAACACGCGCTCGACGATCGTATCGAAGGGGATCAGCGCGGGGCGGTCGAACAACACCTATCGCGGGCTCGTGCGCGTGCTCCCGCGCGCGGAGAATGTGCGTAACTTCACCCAGTGCGATTCATTGCTACTCGGCAGCGACTGCGGGGCGCACACCGTGCCCTATATCGAGGTCAAGAACCCGACCGCGCAGATCGAGCATGAAGCGACGACCTCGAAGATCAGCGAGGACCAATTGTTCTATGCGATGAGCCGCGGGCTCGACCAGGAAGCGGCGGTCGCGCTGATCGTCAACGGCTTCGCGCGTGAGGTGCTGAAGCAGCTGCCCATGGAGTTCGCGGTCGAGGCGCAGAAGCTGCTTGGGATCAGCCTGGAAGGAAGCGTCGGCTAGTGCTTGAGATTACCAACCTCCACGCGATGGTTGCCGACAAGCCGATCCTGAACGGCGTGTCGCTCCATGTTCCCGCGGGCGAAGTGCACGCGATCATGGGTCCGAACGGATCGGGTAAATCCACGCTTGCTTATGTTCTCGCCGGTCGACCGGGTTACGAGGTGACGGAAGGTTCGGTCATGTTTTCCCCTCGTCATTGCGAGGCGCGTAGCGACGAAGCAATCCAGCCTGCGACATCCGAAACTGGATTGCCGCGCTTCGCTCGCAATGACGGAGGAGCGCTAGACCTGCTCGCCATGGAGCCGCACGAGCGGGCCGCGGCGGGGCTTTTCCTCGGCTTCCAATATCCGGTCGAGATCCCCGGAATCTCCTACCTGCAGTTCCTGCGCGAAAGCCTCAATTCACAGCGTCGCGCACGCGGCGAAGCGGAGCTGGCGGCAGGCGAGTTCATCAAGCTCGCGAAGAGCCAGGCGGCCCTGCTGGGTATGGACGCCGAGATGCTGAAGCGGCCTGTCAATGTCGGCTTTTCCGGCGGCGAGAAGAAGCGCGCCGAAATGGTCCAGATGGGCATCATGAGCCCGCAGTTCGCCGTGCTCGACGAGACGGACAGCGGCCTCGACATCGACGCGCTGAAAGCGGTCGGAGCCGGCATCAACCGGATCATGCGCGCACCGGACAGGGGCGTGCTGCTGATCACACACTACCAGCGGCTGCTTGACTATGTTGAGCCGGATCGCGTGCACGTGCTTCGCGCCGGCCGCATCGAGCGGAGCGGCGGGCCCGAACTCGCGCACGAGCTCGAGCGTGAAGGTTATGCGGAGGCCGCAGCCTGATGACGGCAACCGTCGCGATCCTCGGCTGCATCGCCTTCATGTTCGCGATCTACATGGTTCGCGGAAACCCAGGACGTGCGGTCGCTGACACGGCGCTGATCGTCATGCTGATCGGCATTGTCGCGATCGTCGATCTGGTGCTGAGCCAATTCATCGACACCGGCGACGCCGCAAGCATCGTTGCAGTGGCCGCTGCCGCACTTTTGGCCCTGGATGCGCTCTACGGCCTGATGGCGCCTCAACGTCAGAAGCAGCGCGACAAGATGCTTCGGCGGCTGATGAAGAGGCGAGCATGACCGCGCCCTTCCCGACCCACCGCCAGGAGGAATGGCGCTACGCTGATCTCGAAGCGCTGGAGCCCGTTTGGGAACGGTTCGCCGAACCGGTGACCCTGACCGTCGGTGCCGGCGAAGAATTTGAGGAAATCTGGCTTCCGGCCGCGGACGACGTGCAGCTTCGCCGCGTCCGGCTCGCGCTCGGCGACGGCGCTAAGGCGCGCATCTTCACCCTCAACACCGCACCGGTTTACGGCCGTATCGAACTTGAAGTTTCGCTCGCCGAAGGCGCGGATTTC
>Ga0207706_10001739_pt1 | contig 21411 bp, 18 predicted proteins | sample KBSC53metaG_FD_184318 | JGI IMG/M metagenome (GOLD analysis project Ga0207706, IMG submission 184318) | Corn rhizosphere microbial communities from Kellogg Biological Station, Michigan, USA - KBS C5-3 metaG (SPAdes) (version 2) | ecosystem: Host-associated > Plants > Roots > Rhizosphere > Soil ... | reverse complement strand
ACCTCGGCTTGAGCCTGCGCGATGTGCGGGCGATGCTGGCCGGCTAAGGCGCGGCGCTGCCGGCCATCCTGTCGCGCCAGATCCGCGCGCTCGACCGCCAGATCGCGCAGGCCACCGAGCTGCGCGGCCGGCTCGCCCTCCTGCAGGGCAAGTACACCGACGGCAGCCCGCCCGAGATGGACGACTGGCTCGGGACGCTGGCGCTGATGGCCAGCTACGGCAAGTATTTCAGCGCTGCCGAGCTGAAGCTGATCTTCGAGAACTGGAAGCAGGTCGAGGCCGACTGGGCGGCGCTGCTGGCCGAGGTGGGCGCGGCGATGGCGCGCGGCCTGCGGCCCGACGCCGTGGAGATCCAGCCGCTGATCCACCGCTGGATGTGCCTGATGGTGCGATGGATGAACGGCAACACCGAGCTGATGCAGCGCTGGGGCGAGATGTACGACCAGGGCGACGCCGTGATCAGCCGCCGCGGCCCCGATCGCACGATGAAGCGCTGGGTGACCGAGGCCATCGAGCTGCGCAAGGCCGCGCTGCTCAGGTACCTGAGCCCGCAACAGATGCTGCGCCTGTGCTGGATGCGCGAGGCCGAATGGCAGGCGCTGGCCCGTGACGTGCAGGCGCTCGTGCGGCGGCGCGCTGCGCCGCACGGCAAGGCCGCGCAGGCCGTGCTGCAGCGCTACGGGCAGCTCATGGCGGAGCTCACCGGCGGCGACCGAGAGATGCAGCACCAGTTGATGCGCGCGTACCGCGACGAACCGTTGCTGCGGGCCACGGCGCTGCTGCCGCCGGCGGCGAGCGAATTCCTGCGGCGCGCGGGCGAGGCGGCCATCCCCGCTTGACCCTCACACAACGTCAGGCTCCAGACTCCCGCAGGTTTTCGCAACCCTCAGGGAGCCCCATGCAATCACCCCCTGCCCCGCCGCTCACGCGGGACCGCAACTTCCTCTGGATGATGGGCGGCGGCCTCGTCTCGATGCTGGGCGACCAGTTCACGCTGATCGCGCTGCCCTGGCTGGTGCTCAGGATGACCGGCGATCCGCTGGTGCTCGGCACCGTGCTCGCGGTGATGAGCGTGCCGCGCGCGGCCTTCATCCTGCTCGGCGGCGCGCTGGTCGACCGCCATTCGCCCAAGCGCGTGATGATGCTGACCAAGCATGCCAACACGCTGCTGCTGGGCGTGCTCGCCGCGCTGGTGCTCACGCACGGCCTGACGCTGTGGATGGTCTACGCGCTGGCGTTGGGCATCGGCCTGGCCACCGCCTTCAGCATCCCCGCCGGCACCTCGATGCTGCCGCACGTGGTGGCACCGCAGCAGCTGCAGGCCGCCAACGGCCTGATGCTGACGCTGCGCCAGGTCACGATGTTCATCGGGCCGCTGCTCGCTGGCGGCCTGATCGCGCTGTTCGCCGATGGCGGCCGGGGGCTGGGAGTCGCCTTCGCGCTCGATGCCTTCAGCTTCGCGCTCTCGGCCTGGACACTGGCCAAGGTGCAGATGCGCCCGCCCGCAGCGCCGGCGCCGTCAGGCCGCCAGCCGGTGCTGGCCGCGGTGGCGAGCGGCCTGCGCGCCAGCTGGAACGACCGGGAGCTGCGCACCTGCTTCCTCTACTGGTCGGCGGTGGCGCTGATGATCAGCGGCCCGATCCAGATCGCGCTGCCGATGCTGGCCGACACCCGCCTGGGCGAAGGCGCCGGCGCGCTGGGCCTGCTGATGGGCGCGCACGGCGCCGGCACGCTGGCCGGGATGATGGTGTCGAGCGTCAAGCCCACGTGGCGCGGCAGCCGGCTGGGCCGCACGATCCTGCTCGTCGACGCGATCGTCGGCGCGCTGTTCATCCCGATGGGCTGGGTGCAGGCCACCTGGGAAGGCGCGGTGCTGCTGCTGGCGATCGGCCTGCTCGGCGGCTTCATGCAGGTGAGCGTCTTCACGTGGATCCAGCGCCGCGTGCCGCCGAGCATGCTGGGCCGGACGATGAGCCTGTTCATGTTCATCTTCATGGGCCTGGCGCCAGTGTCCGCCGCGGTGACCGGCTGGCTGATGCGCTACGTGAGCCTGGGCCAGGTGTTCGCCGGCAGCGGCGCGCTGCTGCTGGCCATCGTGGCGGTGGCGCTGGTCGCCTCGCCGATGCGGCAGGTGTCGGACGACGCCGGCGGCAAGGCCGCCGCCTGACGGCGCCGCGGGCGTCGGACAATCCCGGCCATGCTTGCCATCGCCCTTGCCGCTGTGCTTTGCCTGGTGCTCCACGTGTCGTCGTTCGCGGTGGCGGGCCATGCGGCCGGTGTCACGGTGAGGGAGGTGGCGCTGGGCTGGGGGCCGGTGCTGGCGCGGATCGGCAAGCTCCGGCTGCGCCCGGTGCCGGTGAGCGGCTATGTGCGCTTCAAGGATGCGCGGGCGGAACCGCTCGAACCCGGCGACACCGCCGATGCGTTCGACCATCAGCCGCTGGGCGTGCAGCTGGCCATCACGCTGAGCGGCAGCCTGCTGCTGCTGGTGCTGGCGCTCTCGATGCTGGGCGCCGATGGACTGTTCGCCTTCGCTTCGGCCTTCGGTCAGGTGATCGAGGGCGCGTTGTCGCCGCTGGGCGCGGCCCAGCATCTGCTGGCAGCGGGATCGGCCTTTGCGCAGGCACAGCCCTTCGCGCTGACGCTGGGGCTGGTGGCGGCCAAGCTCGCCGCCGTCAACCTGCTGCCACTGCCCGCGCTGAATGGCGGGCAGGCGCTGGCGCTGGTGTTCGGCCGCTTCGTACAGGCACCGGCGGCGCTGGTCAAAGGCCTGCTGCTGGGCTCCGCGGCGCTGATGGCCTCATGGATGGTCGCACTGGGCTGGTTCGCGCTCCGCGCGCTGCACGTGGCCTGAGGCTCAACCCTCGCCGGCCTGCCGCAGCGTCTGCACCACCGGCCGGCGCAGCACGCCGCTGAGCGCCCAGTAGCCGGCCATCAAGGCCAGCAGCGCCCCCGCGGCGGCGCCGGCCAGCGGCACCCAGGGCTGCGCGCTCCACTTGAAGTCGAAGGCGTACTTCGCCAGCGCCCAGCCGACGATCACCGCGGCGATCGAGGCGAGGAACCCCGCCAGCGCGCCCACGCCCAGCAGCTCGGCGCGCTGCACCTGCTGCAGCAGCCGGGCGCTCGCCCCCATCGCCCGCATGATCGCGAACTCGCGCGCCCGCGCCTCCCGCGTGGCGACCACCGCGGCGAACAGCACCACCAGCCCGGCCGCCAGCGTGAAGCCGAAGAGGAACTCCACCGCGCGGATCACCTGGTCGAGCACATGCTGCACCTGGCCGATCGAGGCCGACACGTCGATGCTGGTGATGTTGGGGAAATCGCGGCTCAGCCGGTTGTCGAAGCCCGGCTGGCCCGCCGGCGCGCGGAAGGCCGAGATGTAGCTCACGGGCAGCTCGGGCATCTGCGAGCGCGGGAACATCACGAAGAAGTTGACGCGCATCGAGCCCCAGTCGACCTTGCGCAGGCTGGTGATGCGGCCTTCCTGCATCTGCCCGCCGACATCGAAGCGCAGGCGGTCGCCGAGCTTGAGGTTCAGCGTCTGCGCGATGCCCTCCTCGACGCTCAGGCCGTCAGCCTCCTCGGAGACCCATCGGCCGCCGACGACCTGGTTGTGCGAGGGCAGCTGCGCCGCATTGCTGAGGTTGAACTCGCGGTCGATCAGGCGCTTGGCGCGGTCCTCGGGGTAGGTGTCGGGGCCGACCGGGCGGCCGTTCACCTCGACGAGCCGGCCGCGGATCATCGGGTACCAGTCGTAGCGTGCCACGCCCGCCTGCTTGAGCGCCTGCTGGAAGGCCTCGCCCTGGTCGGACTGCAGGTTGATCACGAAACGGTTGGGCGCATCGGGCGGCGTGGCCTGGCGCCAGCTGTCGATCAGGTCGGTGCGCAGCAGGACCAGCAGCACCAGCGCGAGCAGGCCCACGCTGAGCGCCGAGACCTGCAGCACCGCGAAAGCAGGCCGCGCCGCGATCTGCCGCGTGGCCAGCACCAGCCAGCGCGGCGCGCGAGCCTCGGGCACCGCCCGCTTGAGCACCAGCACCGCGATCCACGACAGCAGGGCAAAGGCCAGCATCGCCGCCGCGAAGCCGCCCACCGCGATCAACCCCAGCTTCAGGTCCGACGAGGCCGCGACCAGCAGCGCCGCGAACCCGAGGCCGCCGGCCGCCAGCACGCCGAGCGAGGCCGCCTTCGGCGAGCCGACATCGCGCCGGATCACGCGCAGCGGCGGCACGCGGGCCAGCTGCAGCACCGGCGGCAGCCCGAAGCCCAGCAGCAGCGTGAAGCCGACGCCGGCCCCGAACAGCGCCGGCCACACGCTGGCCGGCGGCAGCGCGGTGTCGACCAGGCCCGACAGCAGCCACACGAACACGTAGTGCACCGCGAAGCCGAGCGCCACGCCGACCAGGCTGGCGCCCAGGCCGACCGAGCCGAACTCGATCAGGTGCGCCAGCGCGATCGTGCGCTGCGGGGCGCCCAGCACCCGCAGCACCGCGCAATCGTCGAGGTGGCGGTTCGCGAAGTCGCGCGCGCCGATGCCCACGGCCACCGCGGCGAGCAAGGCCGACAGCAGCGCCACGAGGTTGAGGAACTTGTGCGCGCGGTCCAGCGTCTGCCGCATCTCGGGCCGGCCCGACTCGAGCGACTCGACGCGCATGCCGCGCAGGTTGCCGCCCTTGATCTCGGCCTCGGCCCAGCGCACGAACTCGGTGGCGCGCGCATCCTGCCCCGGGGACGCCGCCACCGCGAGCCGGTAGGTCACGCGGCTGGCCGGCTGCACCAGGCCGGTGGCCGGCAGGTCGGCCTCATTGAGCATCACGCGCGGCGCGAAGCTGACGAAGCCGGCGCCACGATCGGGCTCGAGCGCGATGATCTGCGCGATCTTCAGGCTCGCATCGCCGAGCAGCAGCGCATCGCCGATCTGCAGGCCCAGGCTGTCGAGCACCGCGGCATCGGCCCACACCGTGCCCGGCCGCGGCGCCGACCGCACCGCGCGCTCGGGCGCCTGCGGCCCGTCCTTCAGCGTCAGCTGGCCGCGCAGCGGATAGGCCTCGCTGACGGCCTTGACCGCCACCAGGCGCGCCGCGCCGCCCTTGTCGTCGGGCGCCCGGCCCATGCTCGGGAACGTGGCGTTGGTCGCGGTCTTCAGCCCCAGCACCCGGGCCTTGGCGGCAAATCGCTCGGGCGCCGGCTGGTCGCTCGCGACGATGGCGTCGCCGCCGAGCAGCTGCCGCGCATCGCGCGCGAGCCCGGCATTGAGGCGATCGGCAAAGAAACCCACGGCGCTGAGCGCGCCCACCGCCAGCAGCACCGCCAGGATCAGCAGCCGCAATTCGCCGGCGCGCAGGTCGCGCAGCGTCTGCGTGCGGGCCAGGGACCAGAGGGACGGGCGGAGGCGGGGCGAGGTGTCGGCCATGCATCGACGGTACACCAAGCGTGTAAATCGTCATGGGCGATCCGCGTTTTCCACGAGACCGGTCTGGTTCAAGAGACCCCGACGTCCACCGATAAACCAAGAACCCACCCGATGGAGAAGCCATGAAACTCGCCCTTTCCGCCTTGGCCCTCGCCACTGCGGCCCTCACCGCCCCTGCCCAAGCCGACGTGCTCGGCCGGATCAAGGACACCGGCAAGGTCCGGCTCGGCCTCAGGTCCGACAACGGCGGCCTCTCGTACCAGATCAGCGAAGGCAAGTTCGGCGGCTTCCACTACGACATGTGCCTCCAGGTCGTGCGCGACCTCGAGAAGCAGCTCGGCAAGAAGCTCGAAGTGCAGGTCGTGCCGGTGACCTCGCAATCGCGCATCCCGAGCATCGTGAGCGGCGCGATCGAGATGGAATGCGGCGCCACGACCAACAACTCGCTGCGCCAGAAGGACGTGGCCTTCGCGGTGACGACCTACGTGGAGGAAGTCCGCGTCGTGGTGCGCGCGAACTCGGGCATCAATTCCATCGCGCAACTCAACGGCAAGTCAGTGGCCACCACGGCCGGCACCACCTCCGTGCAGCTGCTGCGCAAGCACGAGCGCGGCGGCAACCTCGAGCTGAAGGAAGTGATCGCCAAGACCGACGCGGCGAGCTTCGGCCTGCTGGCTGACGGCAAGGCCGACGCCTACGTGATGGACGGCCAGATCGTCGCGGCCTTCGTCTCCGGCAGCAAGAACCCCGCGGACTTCAAACTGTTGTCGGAAGTGCTGTCGGTGGAGCCGATCGCGATCATGATCCCCAAGGACGACCCCGCATTCAAGAAGGCGGTGGACGACAGCATCAAGTCGGTGATGCGCTCGGGCGACATCGCCAAGATCTACGCCAAGTGGTTCACCGAACCGATCCCGCCGTCGAACACCAAGATCGGGCTGCCGCCGTCGGCCGCCACCAAGAAGGCGTGGGCCGAGCCGAACGACAAGCCGGTCGAGGCGTATTGATCGCCTGACTGGACGACCGGCCCACTGGGTGCGTCAGTGGGCTTCGTCCCAGTTGGGCCCGACGCCCACCTCGGCCACCAGCGGCACCGACAGCTCGGCCACGCCGGCCATCAACCGCGGCACCTCGGCCTTGACCCAGTCGAGCTCGACCTCGGGCACCTCGAACACCAGTTCGTCGTGCACCTGCATCACCATCTTCGTGGCCTTGCCCTCGGCATCGAGCGCGGCCTGCACCGCGATCATCGCCAGCTTGATCAGGTCGGCCGCGGTGCCCTGCATCGGCGCGTTGATCGCCTGGCGCTCGGCGGCCGAGCGGCGCGGGCCGTTGCCGCCGTTGATCTCCTGCAGCGCGATGCGGCGGCCGAACAGCGTCTCCACGTAGCCGTGCGCCTTGGCGTTGGCGCGGGTCTCGTCCATGTAGCGCTTGACGCCCGAGAAGCGCTGGAAGTAGCGGTCGATGTAGTTGGTGGCGGCCGAGCGCTCGATCCCCAGGCTGCTGGCCAGGCCGAAGGCGCCCATGCCGTAGATCAGCCCGAAGTTGATGGTCTTGGCATAGCGCCGCTGCTCGCTGGTGACGAGGTCGGGCGCGATGCCGAACACCTCGCTCGCGGTGGCGCGGTGCACATCCATGCCCTGCGCGAACGCGCGCAGCAGCGCCTCATCCCCGCTGATGTGGGCCATGATGCGCAGCTCGATCTGAGAATAGTCGGCGCTGACGATCACATGCCCCGGCGGCGCGACGAAGGCCTCGCGCACACGCCGGCCTTCGGCGGTGCGGATCGGGATGTTCTGCAGGTTGGGGTCGGTGCTCGCGAGCCGGCCGGTCACCGCCACCGCCTGCGCGTAGTTGGTGTGCACGCGGCCGGTCTTCGGGTTGACCATCAACGGCAGCTTGTCGGTGTAGGTGCCCTTCAGTTTGGCGAGGCTGCGGTGCTCGAGGATCTTCTTCGGCAGCGGGTAGTCCTCGGCCAGCTTCTCGAGCACCTCTTCGTCGGTCGACGGCGCGCCGCTCGCCGTCTTTTTCACGACGGGCAGGCCGAGCTTGCCGAACAGGATCTCGCCGATCTGCTTGGGGCTGCCCAGGTTGAAGGGCTGGCCGGCGAGCTCGTGCGTCTCGCGTTCCAGCGCCATCATGCGCTCGGCCAGCTGCCGGCTCTGCTGCGCGAGCAGCGCGGCATCGATCAGCACGCCGTTGCGCTCGATGCGCGCGAGCACCGCGCTGGTCGGCATCTCGATCTTCTCGTAGACGAAGCGCAGCCCGGCCTGCTGCTCCAGCTTGGGCCACAGGGTCTGGTGCACATGCAGCGTCATCTCGCTGTCTTCGCCGGAGTATTCGGTGGCCTTGGTCACGTCGACCTGGGCGAACGGGATCTGGTGCGCGCCCTTGCCGCACACATCCTCGTAGCTCAGCCCGTGGCGGCCGAGGTGGCGCGCGGCCAGGCTCTCGAGGCTGTGCGGCTTGTGGGCCTCGAGCACGTAGCTCTGCAGCAGGGTGTCGTGAACGTAGCCGCGCACCGTGATGCCGTGGTTGAGGAACACATGCGCGTCGTACTTGATGTGCTGGCCGGCCTTGAGCGCGCGCTCGTCTTCCAGCCAGGGCTTCAGCGCGGCCAAGACCTCGTCGAACGGCAGCTGCGCCGGTGCATCGGCGTAGCTGTGCCCCAGCGGCACGTAGGCCGCCTCGCCCGGCGTGGTGGCGAACGAGATGCCGACGATGCGCGCCTGCATCGCATCGAGCGAATCGGTTTCGGTGTCGATCGCGACCAGCGGCGCTTCCTTCAGCCGCACGATCCAGCGCTCCAACGCCTCCCAGCTGAGGATGGTCTCGTACTCGCGCTTCAGTGCCGTGCTCACCGGCAGCGGCGCCTCGTCGTCGAACAGGCCGGGATCGACCTTCACGCTCGCGGGCGCCGCGGCCGGAGCCAGGCCCAGCGCCTGCTCGAGCTCCTTGCGCCAGGTGGTGAAGCCGAAGCGGGTGTAGAAGGCCAGCAGCGCCTCGCGGTCGACCTCGCGCAGCGCCAGCGCATCGAGCGCCGGCCATCCCTGTACATGCGCCGACAGGTCGCAGTCGCACACCACCGTCACCAGCCGCCGGCCCTGGGGCAGCCACTCGAGCGCCTTGCGCAGGTTGTCGCCGGCCACGCCCTTGATCGCGTGCGCGTTGGCGATCACGCCGTCGAGCGAGCCGTGCTCGGTCAGCCACTTGACCGCCGTCTTCGGACCGACCTTGTCGACGCCCGGCACGTTGTCGACCGCATCGCCGATCAGCGTCAGGTAATCGACGATGCGCTCCGGCGGCACGCCGAACTTGGCGCCGACGCCGGCCACGTCGAGCGTCTCGTTGCTCATCGTGTTGATCAGCGTGACGTGCTCATTGACGAGCTGCGCCATGTCCTTGTCGCCGGTCGACACCACCACCTTGTGGCCGGCCTTCGCCGCCACGCAGGCCAGCGTGCCGATCACGTCGTCGGCCTCCACGCCGGGCACTTCCAGCACCGGCCAGCCGAGCAGTTTGACGACCTCGTGGATCGGCTCGATCTGCTGCGCCAGCGGCTCCGGCATCGGCGGGCGGTTGGCCTTGTATTGGTCGTACCACTCGTTGCGGAAGGTCGGGCCCTTGGCGTCGAACACGCACACCGCATGCGCGGCCGGCACCTGCTCGCGCAGCCGCTTCATCATCGCCACCATGCCGTGCAGCGCGCCGGTGGGCACGCCCTCGGGGCCGCGCAGGTCGGGCAGCGCGTGGAAGGCGCGGTACAGGTAGCTGGAGCCGTCGACCAGCAGCAGGGTCCGGGGGGTTGTTTCGTCCATCGGCGGATTGTCGGCCAACCGGTCCTTCCGCACCGGCCTCCTACAATCACGCCCCATGAGCCGCCGTGCCCTCCTTCCCCTCTTCCTGATCCTGTGCGCCGCCCAACCCGGCTGGAGCGCCGAACCCGCGGCCCAGCCCACCGCCCCCGCGCGCGGCGGCGAGCCCGACGTGAAGCAGACGGTGCAGGAAGACGACAACACCCGCATCGAGGAACTGCGCGTGCGCGGCGAGACGCAGCGCATCGTCGTGAAGTCCAAGGTGGCGGGCGCGCCGGCCTACGAGATCGTGCCGCCGAACGCGGGCCGCAGCGTCGCCGGTGCCTCCGGGCAGCGGGTGTGGCACCTGTTCTCGTTCTGAGGCGCGCGCAGCCATGGCCGTCTTTACCGAGGTGACGTTCGAGCAGGCCCGCGCGTTCGTCGAGCCGCTGGGCGTGGGCGAATTGCAGGCGCTGCGCGGCATCGCCTCCGGCATCGAGAACACCAACTACTTCGCCACCACCGACCGCGGCGAATACGTGCTGACGCTGTTCGAGCGCCTGACGTTCGAGCAGCTGCCCTTCTACCTGCGCCTGATGCAGCACCTCGCGCGCAAGGGCGTGCCGGTGCCCGAGCCCAAGGCCGACGTGCACGGCGAGATCCTGTTCGCGCTCAATGGCAAGCCGGCCGCCCTGGTCGACAAGCTGGCCGGCAGCCACCAGCTCGCGCCCGACGTGCACCACTGCGAGCAGGTGGGCGCGATGCTGGCGCGCATGCACCTCGCCGGCCAGGATTTCGCGCTGCACCAGCCCAACCTGCGCGGGCTCGACTGGTGGAACGAGACCGTTCCGGTGGTGCTGCCCTTCGTCGACGACGCGCAGCGCGCGCTGCTGTCCGACGAGCTGGCCTACCAGCAGACACTGGCCGCCTCGCCCGCCTATGCGGCCCTGCCGCGCGGCCCGATCCATGCCGATCTGTTCCGCGACAACGTGATGTTCGAAGGCCTGCCCGGCCGCGAGCGCCTGTCGGGCTTCTTCGACTTCTATTTCGCGGGCGTCGACAGCTGGCTGTTCGACATCGCGGTGTGCCTGAACGACTGGTGCATCGACCTCGACAGCGGCCGCCTCGTCGAAGAGCGCGCGTCGGCCTTCGTGAAGGCCTACCACGGCGTGCGGCCGCTCGGCAGCGGCGAGCAGCGCCTGATGCCGGGGCTGCTGCGCGCCGCCGCCTTCCGCTTCTGGCTCTCGCGCCTGTGGGACCTGCACCTGCCGCGCGACGCGTCGATGCTGAAGCCGCACGACCCCACGCATTTCGAGCGGGTGCTGCGCGAACGCATCGGCCAACCCTGGCATCCGGCTGTTTGAGCGCGATGGCCTTGCGCTTGAAGTCCGTGCCGGCCCGCCAGGGCATCCTGTGGGTGCGGCAATCGTTTCGCGTCTTCATGCAGCGGCCGATGGCCTTCAGCCTGCTGTACAGCGGCTACCTGATGGTGGCGCTGCTGGCCAGCGTGCTGCTGCCGGTGGTCGGCAGCATCGTGATGCTGATGTGCGTGCCGCTGCTGGGCCTGGCCTACATGCGCGCCACGCAGGCAGGCCTGCGGCAGGAGCCGGTGCCCTGGGCGGCACTGGTCGAGCCGCTCGTCGTGCGCTCGCCGCAGCGGCGCTCGCTGATCGGCCTGTGCGCGCTCTATGCGGCCGCGATGATGGGGCTGATGCTGCTGACCGCGCTGATCGCCGGCGACGCGCTGCGCCACTGGCAGGAGCTGATGGTCGACAACAAGGCCACGCCCGAGCAGATCGAGGCGGCCGCGGCCGACCGCCACCTGCACCATGGGCTGTGGCTGTTCCTCGGCGGCAGCGCGCTGATCGCGATCCCGTTCTGGCATGCGCCGGCGCTGGTGCAATGGTGCCGCCAGGGCGTTGCGCAGGCGCTGTTCTCGAGCACGCTGGCCTGCTGGCGCAACAAGGGCGCCTTCGTGATGTACGGGCTCACGTGGTTCGCGGTGGTCAGCGTGTTCGGCGTGGTGCTCGACCTCGTCTTCACGCTGCTCGGCGCACCGCAGATGGTGCTGGTGGCGGCGATGCCGGCGGCGCTGATGTTCGTGACCGCCTTCTACGTCTCGCTGTACTTCACCTTCGTCGACAGCTTCGAGCTCGCGGCCGGGATCGACCCATGAAAAAAGCCGGCGGGTCGCCGGCCTGAAGGGTCGATCGAGGCGTGCTCAGCTACCGATGTGGCCACCGTCGTTCTTGGTGATCACGAGGGTCGCTGAACGCGGGCGCGCCGTGGCGCCCCCTGCCCCATAACCCGCATTGCCCGGCCAGTGGCTGACGTAGCCGGCCGGATCGGCCACCTTGGCCGAGGTGATGGTCTCGCCGGGGTGCTGGATGTTGACGAAGATCGCCTTGCCGTCGGGCGTCTCGCAGATGCCGGTGATCTCGCAGTCGACCGGGCCCACGAGGAAGCGCTTGAGCTTGTCGGCCGTCGGGGTCTTGCCCACATAGGTGTCGACGCTCACCGTGCCGTGGTTCAGCGTCTTCTTCGCGCCGTCGCCCACCGTCCCCGGCACCGCTGCGAGCAGCATGCAGTTGGTCACATCGGTATAGGCGCCGTCGTCGGTCTGGATCCAGCACAGGCCGGTGTTCTTGCTGAACCACAGGCCGTCGGGGCTGGAGAAGTCCTGGTCGGCGGTGAGCGACGACAGGTTGATCAGCGCCGGGTCGGCGTCGGATTGCGCGCCGAACAGGTACACATCCCAGGTGAAGCCGGTGGCCGTGGGCTCGCCGCCGGCCTCCGCGAAACGGATGATGTGGCCGTTGACATTGCCGCTGCTGGTGCCGGCGCCCTTGGCGTCGGTGTACGAACGCGGGTTGGCCGCGTCCACCGCCATGTCGGACGCACCGCCGACGCTCAGCTTGCGGCTGCTGTTGTTGGTCAGCGAGTAGTACACCTCGCCGGTCGTCGGATGCACCGAGCACCATTCGGGGCGATCCATCTTGGTGGCGCCGACCGCATCGGCCGCCAGCCGGGCGTTGACCATCACGTCGGCCTGGTCGGCGAAGGCATAGGTCGCGTAGCCCGCGATCACCGGGTTGCCGATGGTCAGCTCGATCCAGTTGCCGGTGCCGTCCGCATTGAATTTCGCCACGTACAGCTTGCCGCTGTCGAGGTACTTGTCGCCGGCGGCGATGCGGTTGGCCGGATCGGCATCGGCCGCACTCCACGTGGCGCTCGAGACGAACTTGTAGATGTACTCGCCGCGCGAATCGTCGCCCATGTACACGGCCAGCGGCTTGCCCTCCACCCGCCTGGAGAAGGCCGCGCTCTCGTGCGCGAAGCGGCCGAGGCTGGTGCGCTTCTTGACGGCCGCGGTCTTGTCGTAGGGATCGATCTCGACGATGTAGCCGAAGGTGTTCAGCTCGTTGCGATAGTCGTCGGTGCCGTCGGCCGAGGTGCCTTTCTTGCTGATGTCCCAGCGCTGGTATTTGTCGGCGGTGCCGACGGTCTCCCAGCCATGGCGGCTCGCGGCGCCCTGGTTGCGGCCGTAGCGCTTGAGCGAGACGACGCTCTTGTCCGCGCGCGCGGCGTCGTCGGTGGCACCGCGCGTGAAGTAGCCGGCCCAGTTTTCCTCGCCGGTCAGCATCGTGCCCCAGGGGGTATGGCCGGTGCCGCAGTTGTTGAGCGTGCCGCGGGCACCGGTGCCGTCGGTGGAGTACAGCGTCTTCACCAGCGCGTTGCCGCGCACCGCGCCCGACAACTGCAGCGGCGTCAGCGGCGTGACGCGGCGGTTGTAGGCGGAATCCTGGATGTAGCCGAACTTGCCCGCCGTCTTGCGCAGCTCGACGATCGACACGCCGTGCAGCGGGATCTCGCGGTCCACTTCCGCCGCCGGGCGCGGCAGGGTGTTGGTGCCGCCGTTGGCGTGGACGTAGGCCGAGGCCTTTTCGCTGCCGGCGTGGCTGGTCGCCTCATGGTTCATCGCCAGCAGGCCGCGATCGGAGTTCGATGCATCGGGCTTGCTGCCATCGGCCGACAGGCCGAAATACTCCATCCCGTCGTGGTGGTCGCCGGCGCGGTTGTCGAAATCGGCATCGGTGCCGTCGTTCTTGAAGGCGGTGGTGCCGGCGGTCAGCGGGTCGCCGAGCGCGTAGAGCACCGTGGCGGTGTAGCCGGCCGGCACGGTCACGGCGTCGGCCAGGCTCTTGCCGACCGCGCCGAAGCCGAGCGTGGTGATCGGGCCCGGCGCCGGAGCGGGGGGGTCGTCGTCGCCGCCGCCGCAGGCGCTCAGGCTCAGCCCGCCGAGGAACGCCGCGGTCGCGCTGCCGACACCGCCGCGCAGCAGCGAACGGCGGCTCAGCCGCGCGCTCAGCACGCTGTTGAAATCCGGATTCGACGAAGTGTTGTGGCCGATGTCGTCGGAGTCGATCAGCTCCGGGGGCAGCTCGCGCGGCTTGTTCATGGCGTCCTCGTGGGATGTCGTTGTGGGAAAGTCTGCGAGCCTAGGCAGGCGCAATGAAGTGCAGGTGACATCCCCATGACAGTCCGGTGACAGGCGGGTGTCGATACCGCCGCGAACACCGCACCCAAGGACATAGGGGCAGCCGCGCCGGCGGTGGCCGGCTAATATCTCGCCCGAGACAAACTCACCGGAGGGTCGGCATGAGCACGCCGCAAGAGGGAAACCGCTACGCACCGCCAGCCGCCCACGTCGACGACGTACGGGAACCGGCCGACAGCTTCGAGCTGGCCGATCGGGGCACCCGCTTCGGCGCCGCCATCATCGATTTCCTGGTGATGATGCTGGCGATCTGGGTGGTGTCGCTGGTCACCCCCTGGCATCCGTTCAACGCGACACTGTCCTTCGTGTCGTTCGGCACCAACGCCGCGCTCGGTTTTGCGCTGTTCGTGCTGATCAACGGCTTCCTGCTGGTCCAGCGCGGCCAGACGGTCGGCAAATCCATCACCAAGGTGCGCATCGTCCTGCCCGACGGCAGCCCGGTGCCCGCCGGCCGCATGATCGGGCTGCGCTACGGCGTCGGCTATGTGGTGGCGTCGCTGCCCTTCATCGGCGGCCTGTATGGCCTGGTCGACGCGCTGATGATCTTCGGCCAGGACCGCCGCTGCCTGCACGACCGCATCGCCGGCACCATCGTCATCAAGGCTTGAACACGCCGCTGGACACGCTGTTCGCGGCGGAAACCCCCGAGGGCATCGCGCTCACGCAGCGCCCCGCGGGGGTGGTGCCGCGCAGCCTCGCCTACCTGATCGACTTCGGCATCCGCGTGGTCGTGCTGATCGCCGCGTCGATGGTGCTGTCGTGGCTGGGCGGCATGGGCGAGGCGGCGATGCTGATCCTCTACTTCCTGCTCGAATGGTTCTACCCGGTGGTGTTCGAGCTCGCGCTGGGCGGCGCCACGCCGGGCAAGCGCATCCTCGGGCTCGCGGTGGCGATGGATTCCGGCCTGCCGCTGACGCCGGCGGCTTCGCTGGTGCGCAACCTGCTGCGCGCGGTCGATTTCATGCCGGCGTTCTACGGCTTCGGCCTCGTCACGATGATGCTGCGGCCCGACTTCAAGCGCATCGGCGACCTCGCGGCCGGCACGCTGGTGGTCTATGTGCAGCGGGTGGAACTGCATGCCGCGCTGCCCGAAGCGTCGCCGCAGGCGCCGGCGCGGCCGCTCAGCAGCCGCGAGCAAGCCAGCGTGGTCTCCTGGGCCGGCCGCGTGCCGCGCCTCACCGCGGAGCGGGCCGACGAACTCGCCGCCATTGCCGAACCCATCCTTCAGCCCGCCGCGGGCACCGCAGCGCGCGACCGCACCGCGCGCCTGCTCGGCGTCGCGCATTGGCTGATGGGCCGCCGCTGACTCCCCCGCCCCCGCCATGACGCCGCTGCAATTCGAATCGCAATACGCCGCCGTGTGGGACGCGCTCGAGGCCGAGCTCGACCGGATCGAAGGCAATGCCAAGCGCAAAAAGGGCAAGACGCTGGGCGAGCAGGTGCAGGCCCGCCCGGCGCCCGACGCCGCCGGCCTCGCCGCGCTGTACCGCCGCAGCTGCGAGCATCTGGCGCTGGCGCGCTCGCGCGCCTATCCGATCCACATGACGCAGCGGCTCGAGGGCCTGACGCACCGCGCCCACCAGGCGATCTACCGCCGCCACGACTACGGCGGCGCGCGGCTGAAGCGGCTGTTCCTGGTGGAGTTTCCGCAATCGGTGCGGCGGCAGCGCGGCTTCCTGCTGGTGGCCACGCTGGTGTTCCTGCTGCCGATGCTGGCGATGGGCTGGGCCACTTACCGCGACCCGGGCTTCGTGCTCTCGCTGGTCGATGCCGCGCAGGCCCGCCGCTTCGACCAGATGTACAGCGAGGGCTCCAAGGCCATCGGCCGCGAGCGCAGCGCCGACACCGACTGGAGCATGTTCGGCTTCTACATCATGCACAACATCGGCCTCGCGTTCCAATGCTTCGCCGGCGGCGTGCTGGCCGGCATCGGCAGCCTGTTCTTCCTGGCGTTCAACGGCCTGTTCTTCGGTGCGATCGCCGGCTACCTCACCGCGCGCGGCCATGCCGAGACCTTCTGGTCGTTCGTGGTCACGCATTCGGCCTTCGAGGTCACCGCGATCGTGATCGCCGGCGCCGCCGGGCTGCGCCTGGGCCATGCGCTGGTCGCCCCGGGCCGCATGACGCGGCTGCAGGCGCTGCAGCACGGCGCGCGCGAGGCCGCGGTGCTTGTCTACGGCGCGATCGCGATGCTGCTCACCGCCGCCGCGCTGGAGGCCTTCTGGTCCTCGGCGCGCTGGGTCGCGCCGCAGGTCAAGTACGGCGTGGGCGCGGCCTGCTGGGCGCTGGTGATCGCCTACCTCGGATGGCAGGGCCGGCCGCGCCGCTCGGCCCCCGCCACGGTGCATCGCGATGCAGATTGACGCCCTCGCGCTGCAGCTTCGCCCGCGGCCGATGTTCGAGGCCGCGGACCTCGGCGTGCGCCTCGCGCAGCTCCATGCGCGCTCGGCCTGGCGCTGCTTCGCGCCGCTGTGGGCCGTGGTGGGGCTGCTCGCGCTGTCGACCGCCGAGATCGCCGGGTGGCTGCCCTGGCTGGTGATCTTCTGCGCGAAGCCGTGGCTCGACCGCACGCTGCTGTTCGTGTTCTCGCGCGCGGCCTTCGGTGAAACCACGCAGTGGCGAGACTTGTGGCGTGCGCAGCGCCAGGTCTGGTGGAGCGGCCTGCTGGGCACGCTCATCGTGCAGCGGCTGTCGGCCTGGCGCTCCTACACCCAGCCGGTGCGCCAGCTCGAAGGCCAGAGCGGCAAGGCCTTGCGCAAGCGCTGCCGGCAGGTGCTCGCGGGCAAACGCGGCGCGGCGTTCGCGATGCACCTGTGCTTCGCGCATTTCGAGGCGCTGCTGGTGATGGGGCTGTATGCGCTGGGCGTGTGGTTCACCCCCGGCGACGCGCATCTCTCGCTGTTCCGCTGGATGGGCGGCAGCGACGGTCTTGCGGCCTCGCTCCTCGGCGGGGCCGCCTATGCGCTGGCGGTGCTGTTCGTCGAGCCGTTCTACGTCGCCTCGGGTTTCGCGATGTACCTGAACCGCCGCGTCGAGCTCGAGGCCTGGGACATCGAACGGGAGTTCCGCCGTGCGTTCGCGTGACTGGCTCTGCGCGCTGGCGCTCGGCGCGCTGCTGTTCGGCGGCGCGGCGCGGGCCGAGCCGGCCTCGCCCACCCGTGCCGAGGTGCAGGCCGCGGTCAGCGAGGCCAAGGCCGACCCCAACCTCGCCGAGTCGCACAAGGAGCGCAGGCTGCGGCCCAAGCAGACCGACAAGCCCGCGCAAAAGACCGAGTCGAACGCCCACGACTTCGACTGGATCACCGGGCTGGTGCACTGGTTCACCGAGGCGGGCCGCTGGCTGGTGTGGACGCTGGGGGCACTCGCGGTCGCGCTGCTGCTGGTGTTCCTGCGGCGCTGGGCCCAATGGCATGCCGATGACGACGACGCCCGGCTGCAGGCGTTGCCCAGCCACGTGCGCGACCTCGACATCCGCCCCGACAGCCTGCCGCGCGACATCGGCACCGCTGCGCGCGCGCTGTGGGAGGCCGGCGAGCCGCGTCAGGCCTTGTCGCTGCTGTACCGCGGCGCGCTGTCGCGCCTGGTGCACCGGCATGCGGTGCCGATCCGCGCGGCCAGCACCGAGGGCGAATGCGTGCGGCTGGCGTCGCGCGTGCTGGCCGGCGCCAGCAGCGCCTTCTTCGCGCGCCTGGTGCAGGCCTGGCAGACCACGGTGTACGGCGCCCGTATGCCGGACGCCGCGCAGGTGTTCGCGCTGTGCGACGAGTTCGATGCCCGGCTCGGCGCGGCCGAGCCGGCGGCGGCCCCCGGAGGCCGGCCATGACGCGCGACGGGCTGTGGCTCAAGCTGCTGGCCGCCGCGGCGCTGCTGCTGGTCGGCTACTGGCTGGTCACGACGACCGAATGGGTCGAGGTCGACGTGCCGGCCGAGTTGCGCGGCGAGGCGGCCACCAATCCGTACTACACCGCCAGCCGGCTGCTGCGCAAGCTGGGGGTCCGCGTGGAGCGCCGCGACAACCTCGACCAGCTGCCGCCGCCGCACGCGACGCTGGTGCTCGATTCGCTGCACTGGGCGCTGTTCCCCGAGCGCGTGGCCCGGCTGCGCCAATGGGTCGAGCACGGCGGCCACCTGGTCGCGCCGCCCCATCTACTGCACGACGACAACTTCGCCGCCTGGGCACCGATCGAGCTGCTCGAGCGGCCTAAGCCGAAGGTCCGGCCCGCAAAGGACGAAGACGATGATGACGACGGCGAGGCCGCAGCCGCACCTCCCGCGCCGGCCTCGTCGCCCGCCGCCGAAGCCACGTCGCCGCTCGCGCTGCGGCGGTCCAAGGGCCGCTGCGCGGTGCGGCACGAGCCCGAGAGCGTGCCCGCCACCTACGCCGACGGCGGCCGAGACTTCAAGGTCTGCGGCTTCGCCGGCGCGCTCCTCAAAAGCAAGGGCACGCCACCACTGTGGTCGCTGGATGGCCCCCAAGGCCCCGAGTCGATGCGGGTGGCGCTCGGTCGCGGTCGCCTGACCGCGCTGCTGCTCGACGAGGTGCTCGACAACCGCGACGCGCTCGAAGGCGACAACGCGCTGGTGATGGTCGCGGCGCTGTCGGTGCATGCCGGCGACGAGGTCTGGTTCGTCTCCGACGAAAAGCGCGAGCCGCTGCTGCCGTGGGTGTGGCACCAGGGCTGGATCGCGGTCGTCCTCGGCGCGCTGGCGCTGGCCGCCGCGTTGTGGCGCAACGGCATGCGCTTCGGCCCGCTGGCCGCCAGGCCGCCCGAAGGCCGCCGCTCGGTGGGCGAGCAGATCCGCGGCACCGCCGAATTCGTCTGGCACCGTGGCGCCGGCGCTCTGCACGCGGCGCAGCTGCGGGCCCTCGACGAGGCCGCGCGCCGCCGCGTGCGCGGCTACGACAAGCTCGACCGCGCCGCCAAGGCGGCCGCGCTCGCGCGCGCCACCGGCCTCGAGGCCGAGGCGCTTGGCCGCGGGCTCGACACCCGCGTCAACCGCCCCCGGCATGCCTGGCCGGCGACGCTGGCGCTGCTCGAAACCGCGCGGCGGCGCATCGCCGCACTGCCCCCGTCATCTTCCTCTTCCGCTTCGTCTCGATAGGAACCGCTCCATGGCCATCAACCCCAACGACCTGACCCGCGCCTCGCAGCTGCTGGACACCCTGCGCGACGAAGTCGGCAAGGCCGTGGTCGGCCAGCGCGAGGCGGTGGACCAGACGCTGGTCGCGCTGGTGGCGGCCGGCCACGTGCTGATCGAGGGCGTGCCCGGCCTCGGCAAGACGCTGCTCGCGCGTGCGCTGTGCAAGGCCTTGTCGCTGCAGTACGCGCGCATCCAGTTCACGCCCGACCTGATGCCCTCGGACATCACCGGCCATGCGGTGCTCGACCCGTCGCAGCGCGGCGGCGACGAAGGCGGCATCGGCAGCCTGCGCGTGCGCCGCGGCCCGGTGTTCACGAATCTGCTGCTGGCCGACGAGATCAACCGCTCGCCCGCCAAGACGCAGGCGGCGCTGCTCGAGGTGATGCAGGAGCGCCAAGTCACGCTCGAGGGCCAGGCGCTGCCGCTGCCGCAGCCGTTTCTCGTGATGGCGACGCAGAACCCGATCGACACCGAGGGCACCTACCCGCTGCCCGAAGCGCAGCTCGACCGCTTCCTGCTGAAGATCCAGATCGGCTACCCCAGCCACGAGGAGGAAACGGCGATCGTGCGCCGTACCACCGAGCAGGCGATCGGCGATGCGTTCCCGCTCGACGCGATCCAGCCCCGGCTCGACGAGCGCACCGTGATCGCGCTGCAGAAGATGGCTTCGCACGTGCGCGTCGACGACAAGGTGGCCGACTACGCGGTGCGCATCACCCGCGCCACGCGCGACTGGCCGGGCCTGGCCAACGGCGCCGGCTCGCGCGGCGCGATCGCGCTGGTGCGCGCGGCGCGCGCCGCGGCGCTGCTCGAAGGCCGCGACTTCGTGACACCCGACGACGTGAAGCAATACGTGCTGCCGGCCTTGCGCCACCGCGTGCTGCTGGCGCCCGACGCCCAGCTCGAAGGCCGCGAGACCGACGAGCTGCTCGCCGCCGCGATGGACAGCGTGGAGGCGCCGCGGCTTTGAGCGCCAACCGGTTGCGCCTGTCGTTGCTGCCCACCCGCCAGGCGGTGTGGGCGCTGACGCTGCTGGCCACACTGAGTGCGGCGGCGCTGCTGCTGCGCGCGCCGCTGCGCTGGGTGGCGCCCGCGGCGGGCGGGCTGTTCGCACTCGGGCTGCTGTGGGCCGTGGTCGATCTCGTGCGGAGCCTGATGGCATGGCGGCGAGCGCCGCTGCAGCTGGTGCGGCGGCTGCCGCCTGCGCTGGCGCTGGGCGTAACGAAGCCGCTGACCGTGCAACTGCGCAACCCGGGCGGCACGCGCTGGCATGTGGCGCTGTTCGATCATGTCGACCCGTCGATGGGCGTCGAGGGCCTGCCGGCCGAAGCCACGCTGGGGCCGAAGCAGGAGGCGAGCATCACCTACCGCGTGACGCCGCATCGCCGCGGCCCCGTGGCGTTTGCGCCGGCCCAGCTGCGCGTGCGCACGCTCGGCGGCAGCTTCGAGATGGGCTTTCGCGTCGGCGAGGCCGAATCGCTGCGCGTGTACCCGAACTTCGCGGCCGTGGCCCGCTATGCCTGGCTGGCGGGGGATCGCCGGCTCACCGAGATCGGCATCAAGACCTTCACGCAGCGCGGCTCGGGCACCGACTTCAAGCAGCTCACCGACTACACGCCCGGCGATTCGGTGCGCCACATCGATTGGCGCGCAACACTGCGCCACGGTCGCCCGATCGTGCGCGAGTTCCAGGACGAGCGCGACCAGTGCGTGCTCTTCGTGCTCGACTGCGGCCGCCGGATGCGCGCTGACGAAGGGCCGCTGACCGAGCGCGGCGGCCACTTCGACGAAGCGCTCAACGCGCTGATGCTGCTGAGCTACGTCGCGCTGAAGGAAGGCGACGAAGTGGGCGCCCTCACCTTCGGCACGCCGCCGGAAGACCAGCGCCACTTCGCGCCGCGCAAGGGCGCCGCCAGCCTCAATGCATTGATCAGCCGGCTCTACGACCTGCAGCCGCAGGCCACGCACTCCGACTACCTGCTGATGGCGGCCGACGTGATGCGTCTGCAGCACAAGCGGGCGCTGGTGGTGGTGTTGACCAACTTCCGCGATGAAGACGCCTCGGAGCTGGCACCGGCCTTGCGGCTGCTGCGCACCAAGCACCTGGTGATGCTCGCCAGCCTGCGCGAGAACGTGTTGCGCGAGATCACCGAGCAGCCGCTGGTGCAGCAGCGGCAGGCCGTCGACGTGGCGGGTGCCCACCTGTTCGAACAGGCACGGCGCGATGCCTTCCATCGGCTGGCGGCGCGGGATGCGCTGCTGATCGACGTGGAGCCGCAGCGGCTGGCGGTGGAGCTGGTGAACCGCTATCACGCGGTGAAGCGGTCGGGGTTGTTGTAGGGCCTTGCCGATGCAGTGGTGGTGGGCAGAGAAGAATTCATCCGTGCCCCACCACGAGCGGTGCTGCAAGGCTGCGAGCGGGCTGCCGCGGGGGCGTATCGGACGCCGCCGAGAAGCGCAGAAGGCATGGCCGCGCGCGTCAGCGCGCATCAAGCACTGACTCG
>Ga0207706_10001735_pt1 | contig 21441 bp, 20 predicted proteins | sample KBSC53metaG_FD_184318 | JGI IMG/M metagenome (GOLD analysis project Ga0207706, IMG submission 184318) | Corn rhizosphere microbial communities from Kellogg Biological Station, Michigan, USA - KBS C5-3 metaG (SPAdes) (version 2) | ecosystem: Host-associated > Plants > Roots > Rhizosphere > Soil ... | reverse complement strand
CAGCGAGAACACAAGGTTTCGTCGCTGCGCTGGACCATGTAAAAACATCATGCCGTCTCGGACGGCTCTGCGCTTTCCTGTATGTCATGAGCGTGCGCCCTTGGAAAACGCCAGAGATACTTGCTGCTGGCTCCGGCCGATCGAATAAACCGATTTTCCGATTAGCGCGAAGCGCGTATCGAGGAATGCACTTTTTCAACTCCGCCCGTCGCTACGCGACCGATGACGGTCGGGAGTCGGTCAGTTTGGCTGTATTTATTTTCCTTTCGCCCCGATGCGTCGACGGCTTGTTTTATCACAATATTTAAATATAATGATCGAATTGTATGGAATTCGTTCGGGCCCTCAAAGCCTTGGCCGACCCGCAGCGCTTGCGCATTCTGGCTGCGGTCAGTGAAGAAGAACTGACGGTAGGAGAGGTTCAGACCGTCGTGCAGTCGGCGCAGTCAGCGGTGTCGCGCAACTTGTCGATTCTTCGCGCGGCTGGATTTGTCCAAGACCGCCGGGAAGGAACCAGCGTTTATTTTTCCGCGCGCCACGACATGCCGGAGAGCGCACGGGAGCTTTTTCACTCACTGCAAAGCCGGCTCGAGGCCGTTCCCGAGATTAAGCGCGATCATGAGCGTCTGGCCGAATGTCGGCGACGTCGTTTGCAGCGCTCGAAAAGCTACTTTGAATCGGTCGCGGGCGACTGGGAGAGGATTCGAAAGAGTTACTTTGACGATCGCGTGACCTCGCTGGCGATCGAGAAGCTGCTGCCGCGGCGCCTGACCATCGCCGATATCGGCTGCGGTACCGGGACTTTGAGCTTCGAGCTGGCGCGCTTCGCTCAGCACGTGATCGGGATCGATCTCTCCAAAGAAATGTTGCGCCGTGCGCGCGCGCTGGCAAACGAGCGAGCGATTAAGAACGTCGAATTTCGTCAAGGCGATGCGCTGAAGCTACCCTTGAGCCGGGCCAGTGTCGATGCCGTATTCTCTGTCATGGTGCTGCACTTTCTGGCCGAGCCGGAGCGGGCGATTATCGAGCTATGCCGGGTGACGCGCCCGGGTGGATCGGTGATTTTGGTCGACCTGGTGCAGCACAATCAGACATGGATGCGCGAACAGATGGCACACCAGTGGCTGGGCTTCGATCAATCCACGATCGAGAAGTGCTTCCGACTCGGTGGGGCGGAAGCGATCGATTATGACTTGACGGGTTCGTTCGCCGGCGAGCGATTGGCGCGCAACGGCAATCGGCCGGTGGAAATTTTTGTCGCGCGGGCAACTCTGCCGCGCATCTCGAAATCGAGACCCGAAAGAAAGAGCAAAAAATGACCGAGAGCGAAAAGCAAATCCGACAGATTCTCGGTGAGCGCGTGGCGATTCTCGATGGCGCCATGGGAACCATGATTCAATCACGCAAACTTGATGAAGAGGCTTTTCGCGGCGCGCGCTTCCAAAGCCATTCACGCGATCTGAAGGGTTGCAACGATGTCCTCTGCATCACACAACCGGAGTTGATCACCGACATTCATCTTCGCTACCTCGAGGCGGGAGCGGACATCATTGAAACCAACACCTTCAACTCGACGGCGATTTCCATGGCCGATTATGCGCTGGAGCCATTTGCCTACGAGCTGAACTTCACCGGGGCTAGAGCCGCCAAAAAAGCCGTCGCGCTGGCGCTGGAGAGAGATCCGTCGCGGCCGCGTTTCGTTGCGGGAGCCGTGGGTCCGACCAATCGGACCTGCTCGATTTCAACCGATGTACAAAGCGCCGCCACCCGTGGCGTGACCTATGACGAGTTGGTCGATGCCTATTACGAGCAAGCGCGCGGTTTACTGGACGGCGGAGTCGACCTGCTCTTGGTCGAAACGATTTTCGACACGCTCAATGCCAAAGCGGCATTCTTTGCAATCGCCAAGCTTTTCGATGAGACCAACAGGCACGTTCCATTGATGGCTTCGGTGACTTTCATACAGCCGGGCAGCAACCGCGGGGTTACGGGCCAAACCGTGGAAGCGTTCTGGAATTCGATTTCGCACGTGCCGCTGTTGAGCGTCGGCATGAACTGCGCCCTCGGCCCCAAGGAAATGCGACCGCTCATCGAGGAACTCGCCGGCATCGCACCGATTTACGTGAGCAGCTATCCCAACGCGGGCTTGCCTGATCCGCTCTTGCCGACCGGTTTTCCCGAGACGCCTGAATCCTTAGCACCGCAATTGGCAGAGTGGGTGGAAAGCGGCTGGCTCAATATAGTCGGGGGTTGCTGCGGCACCACACCGGCGCATATCGAAGCGATCGCCGAGGCGGTCCGCGGCAAGGCGCCGCGCCGGTTACCAAAACTCGATCCTTACCTGCGCTTGAGTGGCCTCGAAAGTCTCACCGTGCGACCCGAGTCCAATTTCGTCAACATCGGCGAACGAACCAATGTCACCGGTTCGCCGGTCTTCGCCAAGCTCGTTCTTGCCGGCGACTTTGAAAAAGCAGTGAGCGTGGCGCGCCAGCAAGTGGAAGGTGGCGCGCAGATCATCGATGTCAATATGGATGAAGGAATGCTCGATTCGAAAGGCGCGATGGAGAAATTTCTCAGGCTCATCGCCGGCGAATCGGACATCTCGCGCGTGCCGGTGATGGTCGACAGCTCGAAGTGGGAAATCATCGAAGCCGGCCTCAAGTGTTTGCAGGGGAAGGGAATCGTCAACTCGATCAGCCTCAAAGAAGGCGAGGAGAAATTTATCGCTCAGGCCAAGCTGATCCGCCGCTACGGCGCGGCTGTGGTCGTCATGGCCTTCGACGAGCGCGGTCAAGCGGACACGCTCGAGCGAAAAATAGAAGTCTGCGCACGCTCGTACCGGATTCTCGTCGAGCGGGTCGGGTTTGCGCCGCAGGATATTATCTTCGATCCCAACATTCTTACGGTCGGCACCGGTATCGAAGAGCACAACAGCTATGCGGTCAACTTCATCGAAGCGACGCGCTGGATCAAGCAGAATCTGCCGCTTGCCAAAGTGAGCGGCGGCGTCAGCAACATTTCGTTTTCATTTCGCGGCAATAATCCGGTGCGCGAGGCGATGCACTCGGCGTTTTTGTATCACGCGATCAAGGCGGGGATGGACATGGGCATTGTCAATCCCGGTATGCTCGCGGTCTACGAAGAAATTCCCAAGGACTTGCTGGAGCTCGTCGAAGACGTGCTGCTCAACCGGCGTCTCGATGCGACCGAGCGACTGGTTTCCTTCGCCGAGACGGTGAAGAAAACCGATAAAACCGTTTCGCGAGACGACAGCTGGCGCGATGGACCGGTGGAAGAGCGATTGGCGCACGCTTTGGTGAAGGGGATCACCGATTTTATCGATCAAGACGTGGAAGAGGCAAGAAGCCGATACGGCAAGCCCTTGGCGGTCATCGAAGGGCCGCTGATGGATGGCATGAATATAGTCGGTGATCTTTTCGGCTCTGGAAAAATGTTTTTGCCTCAAGTGGTAAAAAGCGCTCGGGTCATGAAAAAAGCCGTGGCTTATCTCACGCCGTTTCTGGAGGCGGAGAAAAAAGCCGCGAAGAACATCGATCAGCGCACCAAATTGGTATTCGCTACAGTGAAAGGTGACGTGCATGACATCGGCAAAAATATTGTTGGTGTCGTGCTCAGCTGCAATAACTACGACGTGATCGACCTCGGAGTGATGGTGCCTGCCGATAAGATCATTGATACGGCGATTGAAGAAAAAGCCGATATGATCGGCCTGAGCGGGCTGATCACGCCGTCTCTCGATGAGATGACCCACGTGGCGGCGGAGATGAACCGGCGCGGTTTGAATCTCCCGCTCCTGATCGGTGGCGCGACCACGAGCAAGCGCCACACCGCGGTGAAAATCGCGCCGGCCTACGGGCATGAAACGATTCACGTGGTGGACGCCTCGCGCGCGGTGCCGGTGGTGGGCGCGCTCAGCAAGCCTGATGCCCGCCGCACGCTCGCTTCTCAGAACCGAAAAGAGCAACAAGAACTTCGCGAACAGTTTGAAAGCCGGGCCGGGCCTCAATTGCTAGGCTACGAAGAAGCCAGGCAGCACAGATTGCAAACGAACTGGGATGGGCAGCAAATTGCCGTGCCGGAGTTTATCGGCCGCCGGGTGTTAAAACATTTTCCTCTCGATGAGTTGGTGCCCTATATCGACTGGTCGCCATTTTTTCACACTTGGGAATTGCGCGGCCGCTATCCAGACTTGCTTGAGGATGCCAAGCGTGGCCCGGCGGCGCGCGAATTGTTCGGCAACGCACAAGAACTGCTGCGGGAAATCATCGACAAAAAACTTTTAACTGCTCAGGCCGTTTACGGTTTTTATCCGGCGAACAGCGACGGCGACGACATCATCCTTTATTCCGATCCGACGCGGACCGAAACATTGACCCGTCTGCATACGCTACGCCAGCAGAAGGTGAATTCGAGCGGGAAGCCGCAGCTCGCGTTGGCCGACTACATCGCGCCCAAGGAAAGCGGTCGGATCGATTATATCGGCGCCTTCGCGGTGACCGCCGGGCACGGTTGTCAGGAACTGGCTGAACGATTTGAGCGAGAGAATGATCAATACAATGCGATCATGGCCAAAGCGTTGGCGGATCGGCTCGCCGAAGCTTTTGCGGAGCTTTTACATAAGCGCGCGCGCGAAGATTGGGGATACGGCAAAGAGGAGCGGTTTAGCCCTGAAGATCTCATCGCCGAGAAATATCGCGGCATCCGGCCGGCACCCGGCTATCCCGCGCAGCCCGACCATACCGAGAAGCCGCTTATTTTCGATCTGCTCAATGTCGGCGCCGCGACGGGAATAACCCTGACCGAGAGCTTCGCCATGTATCCTGCGGCGTCGGTTTGCGGCGTCTACTTCGCGCATCCAGAAGCGCGATATTTTGCCGTCAGCTCGATCGGAAAAGACCAAGTGGAGTCCTACGCCGCGCGCAAGAACATGAAAGTGACTGAAGTCGAGCGCTGGCTTGGGTCAATTTTGGGCTACGATCCAGCGAAGTCATAAAACCGCTTTACTGCGGGATTTCCGAAATGCACGTACGGCGATCGGATTTAATTCTGTCCCCCTTTTAACAAAGGGGGAATTGAAGGGGGATTTTTTTCTAGGTTAATGAGCGAGCGACTCGGAAAATCTCCCCTTTTCTTCCCTCGATAAGACTCAGGGCATGCTTTTTCAGAGGGGGAAATTAAATTCGACTGGACCAAACAAGTTAGACGACGGCAACGACAAATCAACTCACCGGTTGGTCTAAGGCGAAGGCGATTTGTCGAATGACGCTTTTTTCCGCCTCAGAGACCCGCTCGCCACCGAATCCGAACAGACCGCCCTCGTTAGCCGCTTCGGCAACCCGATGAGCGACAGTCACGAGCCAGCGCTTAAATTCATCCGCTTCCGGACCTTTTAGCTTTCTTTCGAGGATCTCATTTACCGTGCGCACATGTTGCAATGCCGCGTCCTTGCACTGCTCGGGATCTTTCAAGTCTTGCGGTGGCTGCGGTTTGGTTTCACGCGCCTTGAGATCGGCGGCGAGATCGGCGATCAGCGGATTTGAGCTACCCTTTTGCAGCATTTCCGCCATCGCCATGCCCATCGACAACATCTCCTTCATCACACCCCATGGACCGTTCGGGCTTGCGCATGTCACAGCCAGTCCCACCATGGGAGCAGCCGCGACGATTTTTTTCCATTCCTCGGGGCTGAATTCGGCTTTACCTGGCATCGTCATCGCCTCCCGTTTTTGAATATATGGTTTGTCTAACATAACGCGAGCAGAACAAACAGCGGCGCAACAAACTAATGAGTCAATCGTCGGCAATGGTCAACGAGACTTCCTCGGCGGCACGAAGGCCGCTCTCGACCGCTCCATTCATGTAACCCTGCCATTTCGTGCTGGTGTGCTCGCCGGCAAAGAACACTCGCTTATGCGGAAGGGCCAACAATGAACGCTCCGACGGTGCAAACGACGGATCGAATAGAGCATAACCGCCGCGCGCCCATGGATCATCTTCCCAGCTGACGCTGTGGGAAGCGATCAGATGAGCGTCACCAATGCCAAAAAAGGCGAGCCGTCGTGCCAAACCGTCGGCACCGTCGCGCGCCAGTAGAGCCTTGGTTGCATCACTGGCGCTGCCACCTGCGAGTAAGGTCAAAATGCCGCGTCTGTCGCGCTGATCTTCGCTGCCATCCCAAACCGCGCCGATCTCAAGATCACTGGCGCAAGCGCGCGGCCGTCCGGGTCGGCGCCAAAAGTGTCGATGGAATTGCAGCAAAGTTTTCGTCGCGCGTCCGTACCGTAGACGTGCGAACGCGTCGCGCTGAACCTCCGGGAGCGGCGGCGAATATTCAATTTCTGCCGCCAACAGCGCTGGCACGGCGACGATGGCATAGTCTGCGGTGAGCACACTGTGCCGACCGCGCGAATTTTCGACCGTCAACTGCAGAGCATTTTTCTTTTGAACGATGCGTCGAGCAATGTGCCGCAGAAGGACCGGAGCGCGTAGCGCACCTGCGATCCGCTCGGCAAGACGATCGTTGCCGCCGCGAATCCGATACAGAGTGCGCTTGGCGGGATCGTTCCCGGCGGCGAACTGCTCGACATAGGTCAATAACGAGAGCTCATCGGAGTCGCCGAGGAAAAAATTGCGCATGCAAACCGCAGTCGCGGCAATCTGCGCTGCATCGCCTGCAGCTCTTCGCGATCTCTGCTTCGAGCGAACTCGACTGTCACAAGCCAGCCACTCGGCAATGCTTTGCCTGCCGATGGCAGCGGCGATCGGTCCCTGCCAATCTTCGCCGTTCAATTTATATAAGTGGATTAGCGGCTCGAGCGCTTGGGCGGTGAGACGCCACCCGGTGGAGGACGCGCGCAGTTGGCGCTGTGGCTTCCTGCCACGCCGGTAGTGAAAGAACCCTTGACGCAGGATGCGGGTTTCGTCGAGGCGAAATTCACGGAGCAGTTTTCTGATCTCTTCCTGGTCAGCGTCGATCAGATCGCCCCCGGCTTCGGCGTGCATACCGCCGAATCCTTCGCGCAACGTCCAGACTCGACCGCCGACACGGTCGCGCGCTTCGACGACGATCGCGCTGCGGCCGCGCCGTTGGAGGTGGTACGCAGCAGCGAGCCCCGCAAGCCCGCCGCCGACGATCAACACCGATGCGCTGGGCACGGGAAGTAGGCTGTTACCAAGAAGACATCCGTTTCGGATCGTTGCGAGAAGTGGTGGACGGCGAGCTTCAGTGCAACGATCTAGGCCGCCTTTACGGTTTGAGGACGACTTTCAAGCAGTCATCCTGCTTGTTCAAAAACATCTCGAAGCCGTGGGGCGCTTCGTCGAGCGGCAGCCGGTGAGTGATAATAAAGCTCGGATCGATATCGCCGTTCTGAATCCTTTCGAGCAGTGGAGTAAAGTAGTGCTGCACGTGTGTTTGGCCGGTCTTGACCGTTAGTGCTTTATTCATTAAAGAACCGAGCGGAATCTTATCGTCGAAACCGCCGTACACACCGGGAATCGATACGGTGCCGCCTTTGCGGCACGCCATGATCGCTTGTCGTAATGCGTGTGGCCTATCGCTTTCCAACATCATCGATTGCTTGACCCGATCGTAAGCGCCAATGACTCCTGGCATATGTGCTTCCATACCGACCGCGTCGATGCACGCATCGGGGCCCAGTCCGCCGGTCATATCCATGAGGGAATCGTACACATCACATTCCTCGTAATTTAGCACCTCCGCTCCGACTTTTTCACATGCGATTTGCAAGCGATAGGGAAATCGATCAATGCCGATGACGCGCTCGGCTCCGAGCATGTAGGCACTCTTCATGGCGAGTTGTCCGACCGGGCCGCAACCCCAAACCGCAATCGTATCACCGGGCTGAATGTTACAGTTCTCCGCGGCCATATAACCTGTCGGAAAAATATCCGACAAGAATAAGACCTGTTCGTCGCTCAAGCCGTCGGGAATTTTTACCGTGCCCACATCGGCAAAGGGCACACGAGCGTATTCGGCCTGTCCGCCGGCGAAGCCCCCGAGCATGTGGGTGTAGCCATAAATCCCCGCCGGGGAATGGCCGAAGAGCTGTTGCGCCATCCAAGCGTTGGGGTTGGAATTCTCACAAAGCGAAAAAAGCTCTTTTTGACAGAAAAAACAGTTCCCGCACGAGATCGGAAACGAAGCGACCACGCGATCGCCTGCCTTCACGCTGTGAATTTCGTTCCCAACCTCAACGACTTCGCCCATAAACTCGTGACCGAGAATATCGCCCTTTTCCATAGTGGGCACCAAGCCGTTGTAAAGATGCAAATCTGAGCCGCAGATCGCGGTGGACGTGACCTTGATCACGGCGTCGCGACTATTGAGGATCTCCGGTTCCGAGACGTCGACGATTTGAACGTCTCCTTTGCCATACCAGCAGTTTGCCTTCATGCGGTTCTCCTTTTCCTCAGGCAGCGGAAGTTTGGTAGTCCAGTCTCGAATCGACCTGCCGTCGGACGGCCTGGTCATATTTCCAGGAGGTTCCGCGGGCGCGACCGGCGGGCTGCCCCTCGGTCGTGATTATTTCTCCGGTCTCCATGATCTGTTTGAGGTGGTGCAAATCCTCATGGATCTGCTGCCGCGGCTCACGCCCGAAAAGCTTCGCCACCCTAGCGCCGAAAATGCCCGCAGGCGGGCTGTATTGCAGATGGACTTTGACATAGGTACCGCGTCCGCCCGGAGCGGCGTCGAACCGAATGGTGCCGTAGTTTTCGACCTGCGCTCCTTCAAGCGAACGCCAGGCGATCAACCGATTCTCTTGCTCGTCGGTAATTTCAGCATCCCACTCGATGCGCTTGCCCGCAGGGCCTCTGACGCACCAATGCGAGCACTTATCGCTCAATGTCTCAACCGACTCGACATTGCTCATAAACTTGGGCAGGTTTTGAAAATCACGCCAGAATTTGTAAACCGCATCTGGTGAACAGTTGATCTGGATCGACTTTCTCACCTCTATTGTGCGGGCGCTTAGCGCAGCATCATTGGTTCGGCTAAGTTCTTGAGCGCAACGCATATCTAAAACGGTAATTCCGGCGACCGCCGCGCAAGCCAGTCCGATATTGGCCGGTTTCGCCGTCTCAGAACTAAGGGCCATACCCAGGCTCGCGATATCGATCACATCGCCGCCCACCCGCGCCCAGAGCCAGTCTGACGGACGGCGACCGGTCAAGATTCCCACGCCGGAAGCAATTTCGCGCAGTCCCATAACGCGCAGTAAAAATCCATGATGCCTGATGCCGAGAAATCGTTCGAGCGTTCTTGGCGCCAAGACTTCCGCCAAGCCAAGGCCGATGCTAAACCAACCAAGCCCGCGCGCCACGGTTCTTTCGTTTCCATCGATCAGAACGCCTAGTTGTTTTTGGTCCCACGCCCGGCGCGCCGCTGATGTCAGCGACCCATCATTCCAGTCGCCTCGCCTCTCGACAGGTTCTGAAAATTGCGGCCCACTTCCCTGACGTCTCTCAATCGCTAGATCTCTTGGTATTTCCATTTCTCCTCCGTCAACGCTTTTTCTGATTTTATATGCATCAAAGTAAGCTACGGAATTGTGCAAGAAGCGCGCCCAATTCGCGTCAGCGATAAGAGACACGCCGTTGGATGGTGAGTTCCGGTTGGTGAGATCTGCGTGAGCAGTTATGGGCGATAGGATGTCCGCGAGTGTCGCACAAAAAGCTGATCGATGTCAGATAATCATTACAACGAGAGCGACAGTTTCTAGATCCTGAAGAAGGAGCAACGTTGAGGGTAGCCGAGTTCTGGATCGTTACCGCGTGCCTTTACAAAACTAACAATCACGAAGCTATGACCGCCGCAGTTTGCGTCCTGAAAACAATAATAGAGCAGCGCGACGGTGTCTTAGATTTGCAATCTATCCGGTTGGCTATGGCAGATGCGGCAGGAATCAGAGTAAGTTTTACGTGGCAATCAAACTCGGATAGTTCTCTTATAATGCCCGTCCGTCAAACTGCTGCACCGCTATCGTTTGGAGGTCGACTCCGTCTAGACAGCGAATATTGATCGCTGCTATCGCTTGACCGTTGGGATCCATCCCTTCGGCGTAGGGATGAATGCCACAGGTTCGGCAAAAACAATGCCGGATTATCTTTTTATTAAACTGGTACGTGCCGATGTTTTCATCGGCCGCATGGACAGTCAATTGCTCGCGCGCGACGAACCACAATAGCGATCCTTTGCGCGAACAGATCGAACAATTACACGCCATCGCCTTCTCGATGAGGCCTTCCACTTCGAAAGCGATTTTGCCGCAATGGCAGGTTCCTCGATATTTCATCTCAGCTCTCCTCGCCCGTAGGGAAACCTTTTTGGCGCTGCATTAATTTCCTAGCGCATTTCACCCTCGGCTGAACTCGCGCGGCGGCGCGAGTCGCCAGCGGCCATAGACCACGAATAAGCAGAGAATCCCAACCACCAATGGCACGAGCGAGATGGCGATTTGGCCTGTCGCGATCGTGGTCACTGTGGCACCCACCATAATGATTACGAGTCCAGCGGCAGCGAGCGGTGTCAGCCCCGGACGAATGCCAAGCAGCCACGGCAGAACCAGGCCGAGGCCGCCAAGCACTTCGCACACACCGATGAAGCGCAGAAACAAACCGGGCATGGGTATTTGCTGCGTCATTTCTTCGATCGGCATGATGAGCTTCATCCCGCCCGCAAACAGAAACAGCAGCGCCAGTAATATTTGAATGATCCACAGAGCGATATTCATAATGGATGTCTTACACCCCTCCGCCATAAATTTGCCGATTTCCATTATCAACGGCGCGCCTCCGACAGCGGATCCATCTTGCCCCAGGGAGTCCAATTTTCCCATTTGTGAAAGTCGTTCACTTGGGCAAACACTACGGATACAGGCGCCGAAATGACAGCGTTCCGGGAGATCTAAAGTCTGAGGGCTGAAACGCAACGATAATGACGAACGCGATGAGAAGGACGGCGATTGGCAGTAGAGCGATATTAAGCATTGGATTTTCTTGGACGGACTGCGGCGACTGGATTATTGACCGCTGGCCAAGAGATCCCCAAGCTTTTCTAAACTTTGCGTCCAACCCGCTTCCATTCCGTCCAGCATCTTCGCGGCGACCGGCGCAAGCCCGACAGCACTCGTTTGTACCGTGATCCGTGTTCTTCTACCGATCTCGTCGAAGGTAACGACAGTCAGCGCTTCGAGCAAGGGATTACTTGCGTGATCCCGTGCGATCGCGCTGAAGGCGATGCGCTCGGGTTTGACCACGGCCTGAAATTTCCCCGCTATTGGATAATCCACGTCGTCGGGGCTGCGCATGACGATGTTGAGCGCGCCGTCCGGGCGCGCATCGACCTCGCAAACGGGATTCGTGAAGTTCCTAGGTCCCCACCATCTCGCGAACTGGTTTGGATCGATCCATCCTTGAAAAACCCGTTCGCGGGGGGCGTCGATCTCATGAGTGATGACCACGACACGTTTTGTGGCGGCGCCGGTAGGCTCGGGTGTTTGTTGTGCCATCGAGAATCTCCTCGGCCGTAAAACGCCGTGAGCTTATGCTTTACCCGCCGGCGATTGCGCCGACGATCATGAATGGCTCGGCGCCGCTCGCAATCGCCGTCGGCAGGGGAGCATTAGGGGCTTCATGGGAAAGATCCTGGCCGCAAGCAAAAAAGCGCACGAAGGAGCGGCGTTTGTGTGTCACTTGATCGCGGATCGTGCCGCAGAGCATCGGATAGCGGGCCTCCAAAGTATCGAGCACGGAAGCCTGGGTAATTTCACCGCTGACCGTAAGCAGCACCTCGCCATCGACGTGGGCAAGTTTACGCAAATGAGGCGGCAGAGTAACGCGGATCATGGCAATGTTTGCGCTTCCACCGACACCACCGCCGGAAGGTCTCGGACGATCGCAGTCCAGGTATCGCCTGCATCAGCCGAAGCGTAAACCTGCCCACCTGTGGTACCAAAGTAAACGCCGCATTGATCAAGGGAGTCCACCGACATGGCATCGCGCAGCACGTTTACGTAACAGTCGTTCTGTGGCAGCCCCTGAGTAAGCGGCTCCCAATCGTTTCCTCCCGTGCGGCTGCGATAAACGCGCAATTGACCGTCGGGCGGAAAATGCTCCGAATCACTTTTGATCGGCACGACGTAGATAGTATTAGGCTCATGCGCATGGACGTCAATGACAAAGCCGAAATCGGTCGGCAGGTTACCGCTGACCTCATGCCAAGAGTCACCGGCATCATCGCTCCGCATAACGTCCCAATGTTTCTGCATAAACAATATGCCGGGTCGTGATCGATGCATGGCGATATGGTGGACGCAGTGCCCGACTTCCGCGGTTGGATCGGGAATGTACTGCGAATGAAGACCGCGATTGATGGGCTGCCAGGTTTTGCCGCCATTGTCCGTGCGAAATGCACCGGCCGCCGAGATCGCGATGAAAATGCGATCCGGATTAGTCGAATCGATAATAATGCTGTGGAGGCACATCCCGCCTGCGCCGGGTTGCCAGTGAGGCCCCGAACCGTGACCGCGCAATCCGGCCAGCTCGTGCCATGTCCGCCCGCCGTCGCTGGAACGAAACAAGGCAGCATCTTCGACCCCGGCGTAAACCATATCCGGATCTGCGTGCGCAGGTTCGAGATGCCACACGCGCTTGAACTCCCAAGGATGGGGCGTGCCATCGTACCACTGGTGCGTTGTCAACGGTTTCCCGGTCTCAGCGGAAGTGTCGTAGACGAACTTGTTGCTCTCGGCCTTGGGCATTCCCTCGGGCGTTCTGGTCGATTCTCCTTCCGGGGTTCCGGGTTGGTGCCATGTTTTCCCGCCATCGTCCGAGCGTTGAATGATTTGGCCGAACCAGCCGCTCGATTGCGAAGCGTATAACCGGTTCGGGTCAGCGGCGGATCCTTTCAAATGATAAATTTCCCACCCAGCAAAGTGCGGACCGCTAATTTTCCAATTGGTGCGCTTGGCATCGGCGGTGAGAATGAATGCACCCTTGCGCGTGCCAACCAGAACTCGAACACTGCTCATAATCTACTCCTTTCGTACGATATCTTCGGTGTCATTCAGTCATACGACGAATGAGCTGCGTCGTGAAGGACATTAACGGATGAAAAACAAATTCTAAATACTAGCGCAACAATTTCCGCCCAGCCGAGGGATTCGAATTCACAAATGTGGCGAAGCGGCTTAGCGCGTCCTGCGGCCGGTGATCACAAGAGGGTACTTCCGGCGGGGTCCCAAAAATGACACGATATTATGACTAAGGGTGGAGTTTGTATTGCTTGGCGACATCATGCAAAGTCTGGTCAATATGCGATGGTGGCAGGGGGTTGTTGTAGTCTTGGCTGGCGCAATAGTAATGAGTTTCGCCGGATTGTCCCAGGCGCAGGAATGCACAGCTTTGGATGATTTTTCGAGTTCGACACCGAACAGTTTTCCGGCCGGTTGGAAACCGCGAGAGGAAGCCGGAAAAAATGTTTATGTGATCGCCAAGGACGGCGACATGTTTTTCGTTCGCGCCAGAGCTACCGGTCCAAAATCCTCCGGCAATGGGAGCGAGGCTGACCGACCGGTTAAATGGAATATCGAAGACTATCCAATTTTGCGTTGGAAATGGCGCCCTCGGGCGTTTCCGCGCGGCGCGAACGAGCAGACCGGTAAGGATGACAGCGCTCTTGGAGTCTATATTGGCTTTTGTCCACCCGAAGATGTAGCTCTATGCGAGCGCTCAGTTAAAGGGCAGCTCGGATTGACGGATCGGCTTTCGCTCTCGCGCCTATACTTTTCAAAAGGAGTCGGATCACTCAAGTATATTTGGAGTGAGCAGTTGCCCAAAGGATTGGAGTTCGATAGCGGCCAAAAAAAAGTAAAAGTTCTCGAGCATGGCGTGCCGGCCAATCCCGATCAATGGGTAGAAGAACGGGTCAATGTGGCAGCCGATTATCGAAGGCGGTTGGTAGCGCAGAAATTACTGAACCCGGTTGGGCTCTCCATTCTTACCGATTCGGATGATACCCAAGGCGATAATCCCTCCAGCGTGGCGGCAGGCGACTACGCGGATTTCAAGATATGCCGGGAGTAGGAGGATTTTGCTCACCACGTGAGCAGCGGAATTGGGCTTAACGTCCTTGAAGGACCGATTGATCCTACTACACTAACGGGTAAGCAACGCGCTCCGTACGGTACGTTAACTCACAGCGGCATGAACAAAAAACGGCTACGAGGTGCCATCATCGGGTATGGTTTTGTCGCAAGCAAAGGACACATTCCCGGTTATTTAGAGCGGAACCGAACTCTAGACGACGTGAGAATCGTCGCCCTCGCCGACGTTTCCGTAAGCCGCAGGACCTTGGCCCAGGCTGCCCTCCCGGAAGCTAGAATTTATTGCGCGTATAACGATCTGTTGGAATCGGAGTCGACGCAGCTCGATTTCGTCGATATCGCGACTCCGCCTCACGATCATGCGGCCATTGCGCACGCGGCCCTCTCGCGAGGCCTGCACGTTTTGTGCGAGAAACCGCTGACTTGTACGACGGAAGAGGCTCGTGCTTTGCTCGATCACGCCAGGCAAGTGCAACGGGTGATCTTTCCCTGTCACAATTACAAGCATGCGCCGATCATCAAGGCGATTGGCGAAATTATTCACAGCGGTCGAATCGGAAGAGTTCGTTCGGTGACACTCAACACTTATCGAAATACTCATGCAAAAGGCGTGGAGGAATGGAACTCGCATTGGCGCCGGGAGAGCCGTTACAGCGGTGGCGGTATTGCTATGGATCACGGTAGCCATAGTTTGTATTTGACCTTCGATTGGCTCGGCTCTTATCCCACGTCGGTGACGGCTAAGATGAACAATCTGGAGTCCGGAAGATATGACACTGAAGACGAGTTTACCGCCGTGTTGGATTTTCCGACCGGCCTCGCGCGTATTTATCTGACCTGGACTGCGGGCGTCAGACGAATCAATTACGTGATCGAAGGCGAGGACGGAGTCATCACCATGGAAGATGACGCACTCACCGTCGAGACGAACAGGAATGGACATGTTCCCAGCGTTACTGAAAACGGCGAAAAAAAATTGATCCGCTCGTGCTGGGACGACGCCAGCCATGTAAGTTGGTTCAATGCGCTTTTTGATGAGTTTCGAAAAGCGATCGAGCGCGGCGAGTTTGCCGGAAAAGACGCCCGGGAAGCGCTCTTGTGCATCGAAGCGATCAATACCGCTTACCGGTCAGCACGTGAAGGATCACGCCAACTGCCGATTCCTTCGGCCGTCCGAAGTGACTAGAGCCGCCTGATGAATCATGAGTTGAAATACACTTTGGCAGTGGCGCTCGGGGTCCTATTTTTGATCACCACCTACGGAGTGCGAGTGTTGGTTAAAGGCCGGGCTCGTTTCGATCGCATCGATCGCCAGGGCGGTAGCCGGTTGCTCAGTAAAGGCGCGATGGAGATCGGCTACTGGATTATCTCGCCAGTGGCTCGAGCGCTCGCTTCATTGCACGTCAGCCCAAACCAAATTTCCTGGCTCTCTTGTGGGTTTGGCGCTCTGGCAGGAATCTTCCTGGCGCGAGGCCATTTCGGCTTTGGTGCCATGTGCGCCACCGTTTGCGGTTTGCTCGATTCTGTCGACGGCATGGTGGCGCGGCTTTCCGGGGTCGCTTCGGACGCGGGCGAGGTTCTCGACGCCGCCATCGACCGTTACGTGGAATTCTTTTTTTTAGCGGGTTTGATCATCTACTACCGTGAGCAACCAGCGTTACAATTATTGGCGCTGCTGGCGCTGCTCGGGAGTTTTATGGTCAGCTACTCGACTACCAAGGCCGAAGCGCTCAACATTGAGCCGCCGAATGGATTGATGCGGCGTCCCGAACGCGCGGTATATCTGACGGCCGGCGCTGCATTGTCCACGCCAAGCATTGCGTGGTTCGAGAGCACGCCGGAATTTGCCGCGCCTTTGGCTTACCCTATGGTGCTAGCCTTGGCGTTGGTAGCGGTGCTTGCCAATTTCTCTGCCATCGAGCGGTTTTGGCTGATTGCCAAAGCGCTGCGTCGGCGCGATCTCAAGCCACGCGAGATTAACGCCACTACCAACGAGACAAAACCCAAGCAAACCTCGGAGGCGGAAGTGACAGAGTACCCTACTAATATCGGATTCTAATACCGTGCGGTATGCGACATCGTTTGCAACTACCCTTGATGGTTTCTTTGCGACGGTCGCAGATCGCTGCAATTTCGGCGACCATTATCGATTTCAGTTCATTGATATTCCTGGTCGAGATCGGTCGGGTTTGGTACGTGGCGGCGACGGCGACTGGCGCTTTTCTCGGAGCTTTGGTGAATTTTTTTCTCGGCCGGCATTGGAGCTTTGCCGCGCGAGACGAGGCGATTCACGGACAAGTGTTTCGTTACACCGCTGTTTCGGCCGGAAGCCTCGTGCTCAATAGTGCCGGGGTTTACCTACTGACGGAAGACTTCGGTATCTATTATGCCCTCTCTAAATTGATCACCGCTATTTTGGTCGGGCTTCTATTTAATTTTCCACTACACCGTCGATTTGTTTTTCGGCGGCACACCTACGCTCAATGAAAAGCCCCATCCGGCAACCGCGACAACAAAAGGCGACAATCAAAACGGTCATTCCGGGGCCGTTGAGTAAAGCGTTGCGCCAACGGGAAGATAAGCATTTGGCTCCGGGGCTACAAAATTTTGCCCTGCTCACCGGCATTGCAGTGAAGGAGGCACGCGGCAGCGCAATTACCGATCTCGACGGCAACACCTTTATCGACATCATCGGTGGCATCGGCGTGAACGGTCTGGGTCACAGCCATCCCGCATACGTTCAAGCGATTCAAGCGCAGGTTGAAAAAAGCAGCGTCGGCAGTTTTACTAGTGAGCCGCGCGCCAAGCTCTTCGAGCAGTTGGCGGAGCACCGTCCGGCTCCCGCCCTGCACCGGGTGCAGCTCTACTCAAGCGGGGCCGAAGCGGTCGAGTCGGCGCTTCGGCTTGCCAAGTCTTACACCGGAAAATATGAGTTCGTCAGCTTCAGCGGCGGATTTCACGGCAAAACGATGGGGGTTTTGTCGCTCATGGGATCCGGTTTCAAAAACGGCTTCGGGCCCATGCTCCCGGGCTGTCACATCGCGCCCTACGCCGATTGCTACCGATGTCCCCTTAAACTGGAGTATCCATCGTGCGGGCTTGCGTGCGTCGAAGAGACCCGGCGTCAGGTGAAGCAAAACTGCACGGGCAGAGTCGCCGCCTTCCTGGTCGAGCCGATGCAGGGCACGGCCGGCAACGTGATTCCACCCAAAGAATTTCTGCCCGCGATCAAAGAAGTCGCTCGCGAGTTCGATGCGTTGCTGATCGTTGATGAAATGATCACCGGCTTCGGCCGAACGGGTGAATACTGGGGCGCTTGGCACTCAGGAGTCCACGCCGATGTGGTTACGATCGGGAAGCAGTTTGGTGGCGGCTTTCCGATCAGCGGTATTATCTCCACCGATGAAATCGCGAGCGCCAAGCCCTGGTCCGATCCCTCGGGATCTTCGTCGAGCTATGGCGGAAATCCGCTGGCGGCCGCCGCGGCGAGCGCCTCTCTCAGGATTATCGATGATGAGGCGCTAGTGGAAAATTGCCAACGCGTCGGCGAATACTTTCTCAAGCGAATTGCAGATTGGGTAGAACGATTCTCCTTCGTGGGCGATGTGCGCGGCGCCGGTCTATTCATCGGCATCGATCTCGTTTCCGACAAAACCACGAAGGAGCCACTATCAAAAAATTCGTGCCGGAGAATTTTTGACGAATGTTTGAGGCGCGGTCTCTTGACCATGACCTATACGCCGCGCGTGCGATTTCAGCCCGCGATGACGATCGATGAAGGAACCATCGACGGGGTGGTGGCGATACTGGCGGAAGTGTTTGAGCAGGCGGATCGTGAAGGGTGGGCAAAATAAATACGGTTTGGCGAAAAGCGGTGCTGTTTTGCGTTACAGGCGGAGGTGCGGGATATGTTCCCCGCCTTCCCGGAACGATCGGCACTCTCGTTGCGGTGCCGTTCTCGATTGCGCTGAACCGCCTCGCCGCGGAGAAACTTCCGCTCGCGAGCGCTATTGTTGTCCTCTCTGTGCTGTGCGCGATCCGGGCATCGACGCGAGGCGCGGCAATTCTAGGACAGAAAGATCCACAGATCATTGTCGTCGATGAAATCGTCGGGTTCCTGGTGGGGAACTTTCTTGCTCCTTTGCGGTGGACGGTTCTATTCTGGAGCTTTTTGCTTTTTCGTTTCTTCGATATTACCAAGCTATTTCCCATCAACCGATTGGAACAGCTGCCTGGCGGAGCGGGTATCGTGCTCGATGATGTCATGGCGGGTTGCTATACGTTTTTCAGTCTGCGTCTACTGTTGTATTTCGGCTGGGTGTAAGTCATCTTTTAGACTTGTTGTAAATCTCGCTGGGCTGGTTTCCGATCCAAACTTCTGCGGTCGGGCCGATTCTTCCAAACCTCCCAATCATGAATCGTCGTAGATTCCTTAAAAATGCCGTCATTCTGACCGGCGGACTCTTATGCATAGAGCCTCGGCCCAAGCCTGCGTACAGTGGTCCCCAGCCGAATCAATTCGACTATGCGGCTCTCAAAGGCCACGCCCGGGCATTGGCAGGGCAACCGTATAAAGCACCCGATGGCAATTTGCCTGAGTCGCTCGCCGACCTCAGTTGGGATGACGTGCAGGCGATTCGGTTTCGTTCCACTCGTTCGCTTTGGTACTCGACGCCAAGTCGTTTTCGCGTTCAATTTTTTCATCGAACACCGCTCTTCAAAGATCGGGTACGCTTGGCGGAAGTCGTGAAAGGAACTGCCCATGATCTCGAGTATGATCCCGCGATGTTCGATTTTTCGCGAACCGGCGTTCAACCGCGCTCCCTGAAAAAAGACTTGGGTTTTGCCGGTTTTCGAATGCACTTTCATACGGATTGGCAAGCCGACGTGGCGGCATTTCTGGGCGCGAGCTACTTTCGCGCGGTGGGCACGGATACACGTCAATACGGCTTGTCGGCGCGCGGTCTGGCGATCGACACCGCGATCGAGCACGGCGAAGAGTTTCCGATTTTTACGCATTTTTGGCTCGAACGACCCGGGGAAAATCTAGATCGCTTGAGCCTGTATGCGCTGCTCGACTCGCCGAGCGTTACTGGCGCGTATCGCTTCGAAATTGCGCCTGGACCGACGACCATGATGGACGTGGACGCCGCGCTCTATCCGCGAAAAATCATCGAGCGCCTCGGCATTGCGCCGCTCACGAGCATGTATCAATACGGCAAGAACGATCGGCGCATGGCCAATGACTGGCGGCCCGAAGTGCACGATTCCGATGGGCTTGCAATCTTGACCGGTGCCGGTGAATGGATTTGGCGACCTTTGGTCAACTCGAGCGGCGTCAGAGTGAACTCCTTCATGGACGGAAATCCGCGTGGGTTTGGTCTCCTTCAGCGCGACCGCAACTTCGATCATTATCAAGACGATGGAGCGTATTACGATCGCCGGCCAAGCCTTTGGGTGGAAACCAAGCTGGCCGCAACCGGTTGGGGAAGAGGCGCCATTCAGTTGGTGGAATTGCCGGCCGTTGACGAAACCTTCGACAACATTGTGGCGTTTTGGAATCCCGCGGAGAAACCGCAGCCCGGTCAGGAGCTCTTGTTCAGTTACCGTTTACACTGGGGTACACGGGTGCCGCTCGCGCCGGATCGCGCGCAAGTGGTGGCCACACGTACCGGCATTGGCGGTGTGGTCGGGCAGAAACGGAAATATTTCTCGTGGCGATTTACTGTCGATTTCGTTGGCGGCGAGCTTGCGGCATTACCGCCAAAGGCGAAGGTGGAGCCGATGATTACCGCATCGCGCGGCGAAATTGAAATTACCTCGGCTCGACCGCAAAAGGAGATTCAAGGCTATCGAGCGATGTTCGACCTAAAGCCGACCGACTCCAGCACAGAGCCCATCGACCTGCGTCTCTTTTTGCAGCTTGATGGCCAACCGCTGACTGAAACATGGATATACCAATGGACGCCACCGCCGGTGGCAGACCGAAACTTCTGAAATAGGCCTAACCCTGTCGCGGGTAGCGTGACCCCGGTACTCTTGGGGCGTATGGCCTCCGCCGACCTGAGGTGTGTCCGCGCTCGCCTTAAAAGAGAGCTGAAGCAATATAGAAGTTTGTATGATGGATCAAACTGTCGCACAGCAATCAGCACATAAAACGGCTGTCACTCGACTGCAATTGTTCATTGCTTTCTCGCGCATCAGCCTCTCAAGTTTCGGCGGCGCAATTTTTTGGGCACGCCGGGAGTTGATCGAAAGGCAACGGTGGCTCACCGAGCGTGAGTTTCTCGAGATGTATACTCTCGGGCAACTTTTGCCCGGTCCGAACGTTCTCAATCTGACCGTCATGGTCGGCTATCGCTTCGTTGGCTGGAGCGGTGCCGCGTCCGCGGTGGCTGGTTTTCTCGGGTGGCCCTGTCTGGTCGTCGTCGGCATGGGTATTTTCTATCAGAACTATGGCAGACTGCCGTACGTTCAGCAGGCGCTCGGCGGAATGTCCAGCGTGGCGGCTGGGCTGCTTGTGGCCACAGTGATCAAGCTCGCGGCTGTGCTGCCGCGGCAGTGGCGTCCGTGGATTTTTGGCGCGCTCGCATTCATCGGCGTCGGTGTGATGCGTTGGCCGTTGCTTTGGGTCATGGCGGCGCTCGCGCCGTGGGCCATCTTCGCCACGTGGAAGTACGAGTGATGGAGGAGCTCGATCTCGGCGCGTTGTTTCTCCAGTTTTTGATCCTCTGGTTCTTGGCGATTGGCGGTCCATCGACGATTTTTCCAGACATTCACCGTTACGTCGTCGAAGCGCATCATCTGTTGACCGGCGAGCAGTTTGCGGAAATTTACACGGTCGCGCAGGTGGCGCCCGGACCGAACGCCATGTATGTGACGTTGATCGGCTGGTATCTAGCGGGATGGAAGGGCGTGGTCGCCACAACGATTCCGCTGTTGATCCCCGCGACCACGCTGACCATGCTCGTTGGGCATCTGAATGAACGATACCCGGATGCTCCGATCTTCCGTGCCATTCGGCGTGGCCTCATGCCGATCACCATCGGTCTTGTGTGCGCTGGCGCGATGATCTTGATGCGCACGGTCAATCACGATTGGCACGGTTACTTGATCACGATGGTTACTGTTGCCGTGGTGCTGCGCAAGCCGTGGAACCCGCTCTGGCTCTTTGCCGGCGGCGCTTTAGCCGGCATCTTGGGATTTGTTTAGTAGAAGAACTGCGGTTTGGCCTGCCGCCAGAAGCGTTCGTGCCCTGCGTTGGCTGAATGTCGCGGCAATTTGCTGTTTCGCG